>Ga0209540_10002726_pt1 | contig 12402 bp, 14 predicted proteins | sample BarGraIncu01121A_FD_184501 | JGI IMG/M metagenome (GOLD analysis project Ga0209540, IMG submission 184501) | Arctic peat soil microbial communities from Barrow, Alaska - Barrow Graham LP Incubations 011-21A (SPAdes) (version 2) | ecosystem: Environmental > Terrestrial > Soil > Wetlands > Peat... | reverse complement strand
TGATGACCGGGAACGACGGCCTCTCGGCCGGCATCGAGCAGGACCTCTGGGAGCCGATCGTCGCCGACTTCGGTGACCGCCTCACCAACATGGACAACTACATCGAGCCCGCGGCGGCCATGCAGGGGCTGGCCGGCGACTTCGGTGTGGTGACCACGTACTACCCGTCCGGTCCGCTGCTGCAGTACGACCCCACCGTCGTGACCGACGTGCCGAGCACCCCCGAGGAGCTGCTCGCGTGGGCACAGGCGAACCCCGGCAAGTTCGGCTACGCACGGCCGGCGAACTCCGGCCCCGGCCGCACCTTCCTGATGGGCCTGCCCTACATGCTGGGCGACTCGGACCCGAGCGACCCGGAGAACGGCTGGGACAAGACCTGGGCCTACCTCAAGGAGCTCGGCCAGACCATCTCCAGCTACCCGACGGGGACCGGCCAGGTCATCACCAACATGGCTGACGGCACGTGGAGCCTGATCCCGACGACCACCGGGTGGGACATCAACCCGCGGGCCCTCGGCAACGAGCCCACCACCATCGAGGCCGCACCGTTCGACGACTTCACCTGGGTGACCGACGCGCACTACGCCGTCGTGCCGAAGGGCCAGGACCCGGAGAAGATGTCCGCGATCCTCAACCTCCTGCAGTTCATCCTGACGCCGGAGACGAACGCCATGGCGTACGACGCCGGGTACTTCTACCCCGGTCCGTCGATCGAGGGCGCGACCCTCGACCTGGCGCCGCAGGAGAGCCAGGACATCATCGCCGAGTTCGGTCGTGACTGGTACGACGCCCTGATCGAGGAGATGCCGAAGACCACCCCGCTGCCGCCGGCAGACATGGTGCTCGCGTTCGACATCTGGGACCGTGAGATCGGTTCCGGGAAGTACGAGGAAGGCTGACCGATGGCCATCGCTGCCAGCAAGTTCGACTCGCTCGAGCTCAAGGGTGTCGGACGGAGCTTCGGCGGAGTCGACGCGCTGGTGGACCTCAACCTGACGGTCCGGGCGGGCGAGTTCATCGCCCTGCTCGGGCCGTCGGGCTGCGGAAAGTCCACGGCTCTGAACTGCATCGCCGGCCTCCTCCCGCTCACCCACGGCCAGATCCTGATCGACGGCAAGCGGGTGGACACCGTCGCCGCCGAGAACCGCGGGTTCGGCATGGTGTTCCAGAACTACGCCCTCTTCCCGCACCTCACGGTGGCGAAGAACATCGCCTTCGGGCTCCAGATGCGCAACGTCGCCAAGCCCGAGCTCAAGCGTCGGGTGGCCGAGGCGATCGCCCTGGTCAAGCTCGAGGAGCACGTCAAGAAGCTCCCCGGCCAGCTGTCCGGTGGCCAGCAGCAGCGGGTCGCGATCGCCCGGGCCGTCGTCCTGGAGCCTCGGCTGGTGCTGATGGACGAGCCGCTGTCCAACCTGGACGCCAAGCTGCGCCTGGAGATGCGCACGGAGATCCGTCGCCTGCACCAGTCCCTCGGGCTGACGACCATCTACGTCACGCACGACCAGGAGGAGGCGCTGTCCATGGCGGACCGCCTCGTCGTCCTGCGGGACGGGCAGGTGCAGCAGATCGGCACCCCGCGCGAGCTGCACGACAGCCCCGCGAACTGGCACGTCGCCGACTTCATGGGCTATCGCAACCTGATCGACCTCGAGGTGACCGTCGTCGACGGCACCCTGGTCACCGTCGAGGACAAGGGGTTCACGCTCCGCGGTACGGCCGTCCAGCCGGCCACCGTCGGGGAGCGGGTGCGGGCGGCGATCCGGCCGGAGGACCTCGTGGTGGTCTCGCCGTCGGTCCCCGTGCAGGGCGGCAACACCACGACGGCGGCGGTGTCGGTCGTGGAGTACCACGGCCGGGAGTTCGCCGTCGGCGTCCTGACGCCGGGCGGGCGCGCGCTCCACGTGCGCTCCGACCACGCGCCGGAGGTGGGCAGCGTCGTCGAGCTCACTGCCGACCCGAGCCGGGTGCTGGTGTTCCGGGCCGACATCATCGACCCGGCGATCCTGTCCCAGGAGGAGCGGGAGCTGCTCGAGGTGCGGACGTGACTGCGCCGGCGGTGCGCCGCACCCAGTCGACGGCCAGCCTCCGGCACCGGCTCGCGGAGCGGGGCATCGACACCTCGCTCCTGATGCTCGTGCCGGCCCTCGTGTTCGCCGTCGCCCTGTTCATCTACCCGTTCTCCTACGGCATCGGGCTGACGTTCCAGCCGTCCGTCGCCGTCCAGGAGCAGTGGGGCGGGGGCGTCTTCGCGAACTACGTCGCCTTCTTCAAGGACTCCTTCGTCTTCGACTCGGTGTACCTGACGATGCGGCTGGCGCTTCCGGCCGCGCTGTTCAACGTCCTGGCGTCGCTCCCGATGGCGTTCAAGCTCCGGCACCGGTTCCGGGGCAAGAAGCTCCTGACCACGCTCCTCGTCCTGCCCATCACGCTCGGCACCGTCCTGACGGCGCAGGGGCTGCTGATCTTCGCCGGGCGGCAGGGCTGGCTGAACCGGTTCCTGCTGCAGATCGGCGTGATCGACCAGCCGCTGGCGCTCGTGAACAACTACCTCGGCGTGATGTTCTCCCTGATCATCTCCGGCTTCCCGTTCGCCTTCCTGCTGATCTCCTCCTACCTCTCCGGCATCGACCCCTCGATCGAGGCCGCGGCCAAGACCATGGGAGCCAACTGGCAGCAACGGTTCCGGCGGGTGATCCTCCCCCTGCTCGCGCCCGGCCTGGCGACGACGTTCATCCTGACCTTCGTGCTCGCCTTCAGCGTCTTCCCGTCCGCGCGACTGGTCGGTGACGCGATGGGCGCGACACGGGTGATGGCCCTGATGGGCTACCGCGCGTTCGCCGAGCAGATCGACTACCCGATGGCTTCCACGATCGCGGTGATGATGGGCGTCGTCGAGCTCGCCGTCATCGCCCTGGTGCTCCTGTGGCGGTCGTTCATGTACAAGGGAACCACCGGAGGCAAGGGCTGATGGCGACCCAGACCGTAGCGAGCGGTGCCCCGCGACCCGACGTCACCGCACCCCGCAACCGCAAGCGTCCGAAGCCCGGCGTCCCGCCCGGTGAGCGGTCGCTGGTGGCCTCCCCCAGCACATGGGTCGTGTGGGCCGGGACCGCGGCGTTCTTCATCTTCCTGATCGGCATCCTGGTCAGTGTCATGGTCGACTCGTTCGGCAGGTCGTGGTTCACCACGTGGCTGCCGGAGACCTTCTCGACCGACTGGTACGCCAGCGCCTGGGACCGCTTCGGGATGACCCAGGTGATCGGCGTGACGCTTGCCGTTGCCGTCGCCGTGATCATCCTGTCCGTGCTCATCGGCGTGCCTGCCGCCTACCTGCTGGCGCGGCGCAGGTTCCCCTTCAAGAAGCTCCTCACGGTGCTCTTCTTCCTGCCGGTCCTGATGCCGCCGATCACCTACGGCATCCCGCTGGCCACCGTGATGTACAACATGGGTCTCGGCCGTTCGCTCACCGCCGTCATCCTGGTGAACCTCGTGCCGTCGGTGCCCTTCGTGATCATGACGATGACCCCGTTCATCGAGCAGATCAACCCGGCGATCGAGAGCGCCGCACGGATGTCGGGGGCGAACACCCGCAGGGTGTTCACCAGGATCCTGATGCCGCTGCTGGTCCCCGGGGTCCTCGCCGCGTCGATCCTGGTGCTCGTGCGGACGGTCGGCATGTTCGAGCTGACGTTCCTGGTCTCCGGTCCCGGTTCGGACACCCTGGTGGTGGCGATCTACCGTGCCATGACGGCAGCGGGCGGCGGCGAGTCCCGTCCGCTCATCTCCGCGATGGCCGTGGTCTACACGCTCTCGATGATGGCCATCCTGATCATCGCTCTGCGGTTCGTCAGCCCGGTCCAGCTCGTCGCCCGGGTCAAGGAGTCTCGAGAGGACTAGGGCGTGTCTCCCATTTGGCGCAGACGGGTGAGCATGGCGCTGCTGGTGACGGCGGCGCGGCGATGGCAGCAACGGCTAGATCCGATCCCAGACTGCCGCGAGTCTCAGCCATGAGATGGTGAGATGCGCCCTAGCCTTCAGGATGCTGGCCTGCCGGCAGATGACGAACGGGGAGCCCGATGACTGACGCCGAACTGACGCATACGCCGTCTGCCGAGGGGTCGGTGCCGGACATGCTCGTCGACAAGGCCACGGATGCGGTCAAGGCCGAGGGCTTCCAGGCGCAGATCTACAGGGCCATCTCGGTACAGCGGCCTGTGGTGCTGGAGTACCTGAAGTCGCTCCGTCGGGAGAAGCCGAACGTCTCCGCCACGGAAATGCTCAAGGAACTCGACCGCCGCTACGTCGCCACGGTCACAGCCACGAGCACGGGCGTCGGCGCATCGGCGGCGATCCCGGGCGTCGGCATCCCGATCGCGCTGGGGCTCGGCGTCGCCGACCTGCTGTTCTTCTACGAGACGAGCGCGCTCTACGTCCTGGCCGTGGCGGAACTCAACGGAATGGAAGTGAACGACGCCGCGCGTGCTCAGCCGCTCGTCTTCGGAATGCTGCTCGGCGAGAAGTCGCAGAGCCAGGTGACGAAGGTGATCCTCGGCGCGATCCCAGGTGGGGCAGGCGTCGACGACCCTCGCACCGTCGCCGCCGGCGTCCTCGGGAAGGCCCTGCCGGACGGCTGGGGCGAGGTGCTCACCCAGCAACTCCCCGACTCCGCACTCGCTCCGGTGCTCACCGTCCTTGCTCGTCAGGCACTCAAGGAAGCCGGGAAACTCGGCGTCGGCACCCTCGGGAAGGCCATCCCGTTCGGCATCGGTGCTGTGATCGGCGGCGTCGGCAGCTTCACCTTCGGTCGGGACGTCGTGAAGGCGGCGCGCGTGGCCTTCCCCGAGCCGCCGGTGGACTTTCCAGCAGTGCTCGCGGAGTTCCAGAAGCCGGAGCCGAAGCCCGCTGAACCGTCCCGCGCGGTCGCCGCCTTGCAGGCCGCCGCAGGCGGTGTCGCCGACTTCGGCGAGGACGTCTGGGACACGGCGACCAAAGCCACCGAGGTATTCCGCTCGGTCGACCTTGACGGCGACGGCATCCCGGACGAGGCCCGGGCGCTCACCGCGGTGAAGGGTGCGGGCTCCGCGATCAAGGATGCTGCAGTCGGCGCTGCCGGTGCCGTAGGCGCGGTGTTCCGCCGGAAGCGTGACGGTGGAGAGGCCGCTGATGATGCCCCGGAGGAGCCAGCCGAGGACTCGGCGGAATCCTGAGCGCGCGTTCTGTCCTCACCCGGCATACAACCGGGGGACGTGTGCTCCTTTTGTGCCTTGTTAGGGGAAACGTGTCCTGCACCACGCGGTTCGAGACTCAGAGCGAATCACTCCCGGCGGCCACGCCAAATGGGAGACACGCCCTAGCTGTAGTTCCCCGTGAGGTTGTGAAGGCGGTCTGAGGGGACGGCGCCGCCGATGCCGGTGTGGGGTCGGTGGTGGTTGTAGTGGTGTAGCCAGTCAGCGTAGGTCGCGAACGACTACAGACGGGTCGGCCGGCGACGGGTCATCTCGACCGTCTCGAAGAGGCAGGTGCGGCACTCGTCCCCGGCGGGCGACCGCGCCGCGGCCGAAGCGACCCGCTGACGATCGGGCGTGCGTCGGGTGCGGGGGCCCGGCACCTGACAACTCCGTTGACACGTCCTCACAACGTGTAAAGATCCGACCAGATTCTTTGCGTGTGGTCGAGTGTTGAGGCATGACCCGGAGCTCTTGACGACGCGCGAAGCCACCTGGCCAAGGCCCGGGAGTTCCTCGAGGCGGCTGAGGTCACCCTCGACCTGGGGCTCTTCAACGCGGCAGCGTCCTCAGCGAGCCCCGCCGACAGAGCGCCTCAGAGCCACCGCCGCCGCTTGAACATCGTGTACAGGGTCACCGAGGTCGTGACCATCAGGGTCAACGCCAGGGGGTAGCCGGCCACCCACGCCAGCTCCGGCATGTGGTGGAAGTTCATCCCGTAGGTGGTGCCGACCAGCGTCGGTGCGAACAGGATCGCCGCCCACGAGGAGATCTTCTTGATCTCCTCGTTCTGCTTGAGGCTGGCCTCGGTCAGAAGCCGCGTCTCCTCGTTCTGCCGCTGACCGAGCAGGGACGTCTGCACCATCAGGGCGTTCTGCAGCAATGCCCGGAACCCGTCGACGCGCTCGACGGTCCGCAGCGCGTGGTCGTGGACGTCACGCAGGTTGCGCTGCAGCTCCAGGTCGACCGCGTACTTGTCGAAGCCCTGCTGCAGCGCCTCCAGGATCGAGGGCAACGGCTGCGTCGCGCGCTGGAACTCGATCACCTCGCGGGAGAGCTCGTAGATGCGTCGGGACACCGCAGGGTCGCCGTCGAAGAGCTGGTCCTCGATCTCGTCGATGTCGTTCTCCAGACCCGCGACGACGGGTCCGTACTCGTCGACGACCTGGTCGAGGATGGCGTACAGCACGGCCTCCGGGCCCAGGCTCAGCAGCGCCGGCTTGTCCTCCAGCCGGCGGCGCACCTTGGCGAGGTCAGGGGACTCCGCATGGCGGACGGTCACCACGAAGGCCGGCCCGACGAACACGTGCAGCTCGCCGAACTCGACCTTCTCGACGCCGTCCAGGTAGCGGGCGGGCCGCAGCACCACGAACAGGGTGTCGCCGTAGCGGTCCAGCTTGGGGCGCTGGTGGGCGGAGATCGCGTCGTCGACGGCCAGGTGATGCAGCGTGAACTCCTGCGCCACCGAGCGCAGCTCCGCCTCGTCGGGTCGGTACAGGCCGATCCACGCCATTCCCTGCCGTTCGCGGAGCACCTCGTAGGTCTCATCGAGGCTTGCCGGGTTCGCCGTGCGCAGGCCCTTCACATAGACCGCGTTCTCGACGATCGCCATGCCACTCCCACCGTCCGTACCGAGGCCGCCGACGGCGAGCCTAGCCCCGCGCGCCGGTGGTGCCGGGCGGGACCTCAGCCGAGCGGCGGCAGGTCCGCATCCGTTGGGAGCAGGCGCGTCAGCTCGAGCCAGATCTCGGTGGGGGTGGTTGCGGTCAGCGAGGTCTGGTCCGTCGCGTCGGCAACGTCCACCTGCGGTTCGTCCACCCGGACGACGCCGGTCGGGGTGTCCAGCACGGTGACCGCCCGGCCGGTCGGGGTCATGTTCGTCGCCGGCCACGTGGTGCGGGCCGACCACATGCGCCACCGTCCGCCGCGCAGCTGCGCGGCCCACTCGGCCCACTCCGCCGGGCAGGTCTCGGCCAGCCGGTCAATGCTCGCGGCGCGCTGCTCGGCGTCGGGCGCGGTGAGGCCGGCCACGACGACGAACGGGCACGGGACCGCACCGGGGGTGAGCCGCGGGCGAGGGCCCAGCCGCACCACCTTGGCCACCAGCGCCGGCACCCGCGTCGGGTCGACGACGAACACCTGGTACATGCCGTCCGAGACGTGCAGCAAGCACGCGGCCGCCGCGGGAGCCAGCCACATGCGGTGCTCCGTGCTGCCCTGAGTGCCTGCCACGGCGACGTCGACCACGCACACCGGTGCCCTGGCCGCCTCGACCGCCGGGCGGATCGCCGGGTGCACCACGTCGCCGTCGAGCAGTCCGGCGTCCCGGAGGTAGGCGACGGCCTCGGTGCCTCCACCGGCCACGATGGCGTCGAATGCCTCAAGGTCCAGGCGCAGCCGGCCCGCGTCCGGCGCGAAGTCCACGATCACTGCGGCCACCCCTCATCGACGGACAGCGACCGGCCGATCGCGTCGACGGCCCTGGCCAGGACGGGGAAGTCCACGGTCGGGACGGTCGCGGTCAGGGTCACGCCGTGACCCTCGACGAGCACCGCCCACTGCTGCATGGTCACCGCGATCCCCTCGTCGGTCACGTGATGGGCCAGACGGCGGACCGCCTCGAGCCCGGCAACGGTCACGTGCTCCAGGTCCAGAAGCTGATACTGCTCGAGCGACTCCGTGAGCAGCAGGTCCGTCCCGGCCTGCCACTCCCGGGAGGTCATGGCGGCGGGCACGTCCCCGACCGTCACCACCACGTTGGTGCGGAACGGCGTCGGCGTCGGCGGGGCCATCGCGGCCACCGGGATGCCGGGTGCGCCGTCGAGCGTCGTCTCCCAGTCCGCCGGGACGACCAGGCCGACCCCTCCGTTCGCAACGCTCACCAGGGTGGTCATGGCTTCTCCGATCGCGCGCCGGGGGTGTCCGGATCCGTCAGCTCCGTGCGGGCCTTCGTCCGCCGCATGCGGTGCCGATGGCGGCGCCCACCTGCGTGCCGGTCCAGGAGCTCTGCACCGTGTCGCGCGCGCCGGTGAGGGTGTCGACGGTGCCTCCCGCAACGGTCGTCAGGCGGCCGAGGCCTTCCGCGACGGTGCGGCAGGCGAACGCGCTCCCGTAGACCTGCAGGTCGATCATGGGGTCTGGCCCATTCCGCTGAGCGGCGCCGCCGCGGCGGCGTCCTGGGCTGCGTAGGCGTCGATCGAGGCCTGCAGCGCGTCCGCGATGCCCGCGACGTCGGCGGTGGCGTGCTTGACGGTGTCGTCCAGCACCTGGAGCGCGGCATTGGTCTCGTTGGTGGAACGGCCGACGTCGGGGCTGTTGCCGAGGGCGAAGTCGGCGGCACCGGCATCGGCGCGCTCGCGGAGGACGGGAACCAGTGCCTGCAGAGCCGTGATGTCGCTCATGAAGCCGTCTGTCACGGTTGGCACCCTAGCGAACGACGTCGTCCTCAATGTCCGATCCGGACGACGACGTCTTCCGGTCGCGGACACCCGAACACTTCGCGCCGGGTCCGCACGGCGATCGCCGCGGCGGCCTCGTCCGGCGTCGCGAGGATCTCACCGCGGATGGTGGTGAACGTCGCGTACGCGATCAGGTAGGTCAGCCACAGCGCCGGGATGCGCCACCGCAGCCGACGGTGCGCGTCGAGCACCACGACGAGCCGCACAGCCACTTCGCCCGACGCCGCCCACCCCCAACCGGTCATCACCTCGTTCACCCGACCGAGGACGACTCCGCGCGGAATAGTCTTCGTTGGGCGTCGGCGACAGCTGGACAACAGCTCCGCCTCCGATGGATCCGGGCGAAGCCAGACTGGAGGGGATGGTCGCCGTGGTGGTGCTGGTGGCCTTCGGCTCGTTCGTGACCACGTTGCTCGGGGGTCTCGCTGCGCTGCGGGTCCGTGACTACCGGCACCTGGTGCTGGGGCTCGCAGCCGGGTTGATGCTCGGCGTCGTCGGCCTCGATCTCATTCCCGAGGCACTCAAGCAGCAACCGTCCACGGTGTTCGGCGTTCCCGCCCCGCTGCTGACCTTCCTCCTCGGGTTCCTGGTGATCCACATCATCGAGCGCGCGGTCGGCATCCACCGCGGCCACGAGTCCGAGTACGCCGGCCACTCGCACGCCCCTGCCGTCGGCCTGCTGGCCGCCTCGGGCCTGGTCGGGCACAGCTTCATGGACGGGTTCGCCATCGGGGCGGCATTCCAGGCGGGTCGCGGCATCGGCGTCACGGTCGCCGTCGCGGTCATCGCGCACGACTTCGCGGACGGGTTCAACACCTACACGATCACGAGCCTGTACGGGAACAACCGGCGCCGTGCGCTGACGCTCCTGGTGGCCGACGCCGCGGCCCCGGTGGTCGGTGCCGCGGTCACACTTGCCTTCGTCATCCCCAGCGGCGCGCTCGGTCTGTATCTGGGGTTCTTCGCCGGGTTCCTGCTCTACCTGGCCACGTCGGACATCCTGCCCGAGGCGCATGCCGACCACCCGACCCGGTTGACCCTGGTGGCGACAGTGACCGGCGTCGCGTTCATGTGGCTGGTGGTCGGCCTGGCGAGCTAGCCGCACCCGACGGCCCGGGTCACGTGCGGCCGGCGCACCGCGAGGTTCAGGCCTCCGGCTCGGCTGCGTCCTGAGCGAGCAGGCGGTAGAGCTCCTTGCGGGCCGTGGTGAGCGCGGCGGCGGCGGCGGTGAGCTGGGCGGGTGTGCCCACCCGGGCGACCTGCCGGACGGCGTCCTTCAGGGCCAGGTACTCCTCACGCAGGGCGAGGGCCGGGCCCTGGTCGACGCCGACCGACTCCCATGGCGCGCCGAGCTGCGCCCGGTTGGCCTCGACGTACGCGGTCCCGTCGGGGGTGAGGGAGGCGGTCCGGCGGCCGTGCATCCGCTCGATGGTCACCAGCCCCTCGTCCTCGAGGGCCTGCAGGGTCGGGTAGATCGAGCCGGGGCTGGGTGCCCAGGCGCCCGAGCTGCGCTCGGCGATCTCCTGGATCAGCTCGTAGCCGTGGCGGGGCTGCTCGTCCAGGAGCAGCAGGATGGCGGCGCGGACGTCGCCGCGCGCACGCGGCCCGCGGCCTCGCCAGCCGCCTCGGCCGTGCGGTCCGGGGGCGCCAGGTCGGCCGTGATGGGGGGGCATGCCGCCGTGGCCGCCGCGGAACGACGGCGCACCGGCGGCGTCGTCGGGCCACTCGGGGCGGTAGCGGCGTTCGCCGCGGGACGTGTGGGTGGGGTGGTGATCGTGGCTTCTCATGTCGTGGCTTCCTCTCTATCGACACGCTCACGATATATCGGGATAGGTCGGCCGTCAACCCGTCCCCGCCGGCGCAGGCCTGGCGCCGGTACCGTCCCGGGTCGTGAGGACAACCGCTGGAGCGGCATCAGGTGTCATACCTGGCGGTATACTCGTAGGTATGACATCGGTCACCACCATCAAGGTGTCTCGTGAGCTCCGTGATCGGCTCGCGATTCGTGCGGCGCAACAGCAGACGACGCTGGCCGGCGCGATCGTCAAGGCGCTCGACGACTCCGACGAGCGGGCCTTCTGGGACCAGGTTCGCCACGACCATGCGGCGATGAGCCAGGGGGAGCGCCGCCGGCACGTGGTCGACGCCACGCTCGCCGACAATCTGGCCGATCCCGTTGATGGCGCGATCGGTGTGGACGAGTGGTGAGACGCGGGGAGATCTACCTCGCTGATCTCGGCGCCCCCGTCGGGCACGAGCAGTCCATGACCCGACCGGTGCTGGTGGTCAGCGCCCAGCCGTGGCTCGACTCCCACCCGCCGGTGCTCACGGTGCTGCCCCTCACCCGCACCCGGCGAGGCGCAGCCACCCACGTCGAGATCGAGCCCGGAGCGTCCGGCCTCAAGCAGACCAGCTACGCCAAGTGCGAGGACGTCCGGGCGATCTCACCCCTGCGCCTCGGGCGCCGGTTCGGACGGGCGGAGGACGACGTCGTCGCGCGCGTCGATCTGGTGCTCCGCCGCCTGCTCGGGCTCTGAGTCCGGATAGTCGGAGCGTTGCAGGTCCGTGAGGCCGACGCCGTCGGGGTGGTGCGCGTCGTACCAGGTGAGCGTCTCGCTCAGGGAATGCGCAGCCACCGGGTCCACCAGGGTCGCACCCGCCCGCTCGACTGCCGGCCGCAGCGCGTCGACGTGGTGGTCGCTCGCGTGGATCTCGACGACCGCCCCGGCCAGCGCCTCGCGCCCGGCCGGTGCCATCGCCCCCGCCAGCTGCCCGGCGACGAACTCGGCCCACCCGTGCCGGTAGGGCACCGGCATGTCGCCGAGGGAGACCTCGGAGGGCGCGATCACCTCGTCGGGCGCCACCAGGCCCCAACGGCCGTCCACCACGAACCAGGGCCGGCCGGACGCCTCGGCGTAGCCGCGTCGTCGGACGAACAACGCGTTGGTGTAGAGCTCACGGGCGGGCGCGGCGGTGTGCAGCGCCGACCGCACGCTTCCCACGAGCACCACGTCGCCGAGCGGGTAGGTGGGGCCACTCGCGCCCGCAAGCCCGGATGACTCCCCGAACAACGCCAGCTGCGCCGGCCTCCCCCGCGCCCGCCGGTACAGCCCACGGTCCACCCGCTCCAGCACCGGCCGGCTGCCACCGAACTGGTAGTGGTCGCGGCTGGGCGCGTCGCTCGCGGTGAGCCCGAAGATGCGCGCGCCGACGGTGTTCGGTGGCACGTCCGGGTGGTGATCGCGGAACCAGCCGAGGATGTCCTGCCTGGTGAAGGGCTCCGTGAGCTCCCGCGCGCACTCGTCGAGCAGGTCGCTCACCGGCCGGTCGTGCTTCATCGCGACTCCTCGCGCCGGCGACAACGGCCCCAGTGCCACGCGTCCGGCCTCGGGCACCACTCTGGCACCGTGCGGCGTCGTGCGTGGGGCGGCGCGACGGCGCGGTTCGCCGGGCGCGGTGCGCGTCCTCCGGCGCTCGAGGGTGGAATCCTTCGAGTACCCCAACGTTCCTGCTCCGTCGCACGTCGGACCAGGTGAGAGTGCGGGGAACTCGACTGAGGAGATCGCCATGGATCCCCGTTCACCAAGAGGCATCCCCCTGGGGCTGCACATCCGTCGCGGGCTCGCGGCAGGGCTGCCGGCCGCCGTCGTGCTCGCTCTGCTGGCCGGCTGTGCGACGGGAACCGCCGACCAACCTGAGCCATCGGCCAGCGCGCCGGT
>Ga0209540_10002725_pt1 | contig 12406 bp, 7 predicted proteins | sample BarGraIncu01121A_FD_184501 | JGI IMG/M metagenome (GOLD analysis project Ga0209540, IMG submission 184501) | Arctic peat soil microbial communities from Barrow, Alaska - Barrow Graham LP Incubations 011-21A (SPAdes) (version 2) | ecosystem: Environmental > Terrestrial > Soil > Wetlands > Peat... | reverse complement strand
TCTCGTCGCCCCACCCGCGGCTCAGCGCCGCCCCGGCGTCGCACGAGTGCTCCCCGGTGGCCGGCGCGGCGGCCCATTCGGGGAGGGTCCGTTCGGCGAAGCCCAGGTCATTGCCGTAGCACCAGTCCCAGATCCGCACGCCCGGCGACAGGGTGAGGGTCCGGATCCGCTCGACGTCGTTGACGATCCAGAAGCCGCCGGGCGGAGGGTTCTCGGCCTCTGGGTCGTTGGCGGTCAGGTAGTCGATGGCCGCCTGGCCCGTGTAGAAGATCGCGATGTCGACCTGCACGGTGCCGGCGGCCGCGTCGATGTCGGACAGGTACCCGAAGTAGTCGCCATCTTCCAAGGAGTCCTCGGACAGCGGGATGGCCGAGACCCCAGATGACTCCACGTAGTGGTTCTCGGGTGGCAGCAGCGGCATCGTCTCCGGGGTCTGCCCGTCGGGGGACGCCTCGTCGGTGATCGTGAACGGCCACGGGCCGCCGAGGACGACGCCGGACCGCGAGGCGTCGTTGCCCACCGTCACGGACAGGAGTCCGTAGAGCTCGTAGTCCCCGACGGGCAGCGAGTCGTGTGTCTGCGACGCCTCCGTCGCACAGCCGTTGAACACGATCTTGGTCGTGAGCGCCGAGCCCTCGCGGCCTGACAGCCCGACGGGCGACTCGCTCTCGACGCTCCGCCCGAGCCCAACGACCACGCCGCCGCGGACCACCCGGAACTGGACCCACCCGGGGAGCGACTCGTCCAGCTCAGCGGGCGGGTCCGTCGCGGCGACGGCGACCTGCGCGTTCAGGAGGCCGTCGACGGGGATCGCGGGAGGGTCGAGCGTGGTCTCCACGGTCACGACGGGGTTGTCGAGCGCGGGCGCGTCCGCGATCCGCGCGTCGCACAGCAGACCTGTCGCCTCGACCGGCCCGGGTACCACGCCGGACGTCGTCGGGCTGGGCGTGCTGGTCACCGCCGGGGGTACCGGCGCGGAGTCGTTCAGGCGAACCACGGCCGCGCCGCCCAGCGCGACGCCGATGACGGCGACCGTCGCGACCGCGGAGACCGCCACGGCCCGCACCCGGCGGTTCCGTCGCGCCCGCCCGACCATCGCCGCCATCGGCAGGCCGGTGCCGGCGTCGTGCGCCTGGCCGGCCCGGGCGGACAGGTCGCGCATCCCGGACTCGAACGTCTCGCTCATCGCCGCACCCCTTCCGTGATCACGTCGACGTCCGCGGCGTCGGGCTCGCCCAGCATCGGGGCGAGCCGACGACGCGCGTCGGACAGGTACCGCTTGACCGCGCCCTCGCTGACATCCAGCTGGGCGGCGATGTCTCGGACGGTCAGGTCCTCGAAGTGCCGGAGCACAACGCAGGCCCGCTCGCGGGGGGTCAGCCGGGCGAGTGCGGCGTGCACGTCAGTCCGGTCGGCGACGATGGCGTCCGGCCCGGCAGTTGCGTCCGCGGTCGCGACCAGGTGTGCGACGTCACGCCAGCGCTGCCGACGACGCCGCGCGTTGAGGTAGGTGTTCAGGATCGCCCGGCGTACGTAGGCCTCGAGGAACTCCACGTCGTCCCGGCGGTGCCGGGAGAAGGTCTGGATCAGGGCCTCCTGGACCAGGTCCTGGGCGGCGGTCAGCTCACCGGTCAGCAGGTAGGCGTACCCGACGAGCGCGGACCCGCGCTCGCGGGCGAGCCGCTCCATCTGCTGGTCCCACGCCACCGCGTCCTCCGGCCCTCGCCCTGGTCGTCCATCCTTCACCTGCTCAGACACGCGAGGGCCGCGGTTGGTTGGGGTGGGCGCCGAGGGCAGCACCCGCCCCGCTCAGGAGGCCGGGCCGGCGCTGGTCCAGGTCACCGGGCCCTGGTTGTCGGGGTCTTCGAAGTCGTAGACCCAGAAGTCCACCGGCCAGTCGATGACCGACCGGGTCTGGGCCTCGCCGTCGGGCTCGGTCGCCCACTCCACTGTGGTGCGCGCCCACAGCGTGTACTGGCCGTGGCGCAGGATGTCGGGGTCCGCGTCGGCGCAGCGGGTGGTGGTGATGTACCCGGAGGACTCCCCGGACTCGCCGCCGGGCCAGGCGTCCGCGGACGGGGCACCGGAATCGAGCTGCCCCGTCCGCGGACGTCAACCCGGGCCCCGACGGCCGTCTCGTGGCCGGGTGCCGCGTCGTCGGTGGTCACCAGGTGGCGGACCGCCGCCCAGCGCTTGCGCCGGCGGAAGCCGTCAAGGAACGTGCTCAGGATCGCCTTGCGCACGTACCCCTCGACGTTGTCCGGGTGGGTGCCGACACGGCCGCGGGAGTAGGTCTTGACCAGGGCGTCCTGCACCAGGTCCTCGGCCTCTCGCCGGTCACCGCGGAGCAGGTACGCGTAGCCGACGAGCGCTGTGCCGCGGGTGCGGACCAGCTCCTGGAGGGACTGCTCCCAGGCGGCCATCGTCATCCTCCTCATCGGCGAGGGCGGGTCCGCACGTCGGGTCCGCACGTCGGGTCCGTCCCCCTTCACTGAGCATGACGCCCGGTGGCCGGGAAACGTTGGGGTTCGTGGGCCGGCCCACACGTCTGCTACTGCTGCGAGGCGTCAGGGCGTCACCAGTCCAGGAACTCCCCGCCCCCCACGTCGGCGAGCGTCGAAGGCCTTCTCCCACTCCGCCACGGCAAGGCCCCTCGGTCGTCGGCGAGGCGGCATCCGGCGCCGCACTCACCATGATGACGACCAGCTCGCCGGAAAGGTTGTGGCTCGGGGTGCATCCGCCCTGGCGAGGACGCACGTTGCCCAAGGTTCGCGGGACTGCGCGTCGCCCGTAGACTGCGGCCTTTCTGCGGCACAGGGGGCCGCGCGCCGCCGGCGACGATGCCGTGTCGGCACCGACGCAAGGAGGACGGATGCCCTCGCTCGGTACCTCGAGCCTCGTCACCGTCAGCGTGATCGCCGTCATCGGGGTCGTCTCGCTGGCCTTCGCCGAGGTCCTGCGCCGACAGGTGCTCGCCGCGCACGAGGGCACACCACGCATGCAGCTGATCGCCCAGGCCGTCCAGGAGGGCGCCGCGGCGTACCTCAACCGGATGTTCCGCACCCTGGTGATCTTCGCCGCCGTGGTGTTCGGGCTCCTGTTCCTGCTGCCGGGCGACACCGGGATCCGGGTCGGGCGGTCGGTCTTCTTCCTGCTGGGCGCGGGCTTCTCGGCGGCCATCGGGTACCTGGGCATGCGGCTGGCGGTGCGCGCCAACGTGCGGGTCGCGGCCGCTGCGGGGGAGCGCAACGGACGCGCGGCAGGTGCCCGGATCGCCTTCCGGACCGGCGGCGCCGTCGGCATGTCCGTGGTCGGGCTCGGCCTGTTGGGGGCCTCCACCGTCGTGCTGATCTATCGCGGCGACGCACCGGCGGTGCTCGAGGGCTTCGGCTTCGGGGCCGCGCTGCTGGCGATGTTCATGCGGGTGGGTGGCGGCATCTTCACCAAGGCGGCCGACGTCGGGGCCGACCTGGTCGGCAAGGTCGAGCACGGCATCCCCGAGGACGACGCGCGCAACCCCGCGACCATCGCCGACAACGTCGGCGACAACGTCGGCGACTGCGCCGGGATGGCCGCCGACCTGTTCGAGTCGTACGCGGTGACCCTGGTCGCCGCCCTGATCCTCGGCAAGGTCGCGTTCGGCGAGCAGGGCATGATCTTCCCGCTGATCGTCACCGCCGCCGGCGCGTTCACGGCGGCGTTCGGGGTGCTGCTCACCCGGATCCGCGACCGGGAGAACGGGCTGCGCGCCATCTACCGGGGGTTCTACCTGTCCGCCCTGGTGGGCGCCCTGCTGTCCGCCGTCGCGGCATTCGTGTACCTGCCCCCGTCGTTCGCCGAGCTGCGCGGGGTGAGCCCGGACCTGGCCACCCACGTCGCCGACCCCCGGGTGCTGGCGACGCTGGCGGTGTTCATCGGCGTCGTGCTCGCCGGGGTGATCCTGTGGGTGACCGGGTACTTCACCGGCACCACCTCCAAGCCGACGATCCACGTGGCGCGCACCTCCCTGACCGGGCCGGCAACCGTTGTGCTCTCCGGCATCGGGGTCGGGTTCGAGTCCGCGGTCTACACGGCCGGCATCATCGCCGCCGCGATCTGCGGGGTGTTCCTGATCTCCGGCGGCTCGGTGACGCTCTCCCTCTTCCTGATCGCGCTGGCCGGCTGCGGGCTGCTCACCACCGTCGGCGTGATCGTCGCGATGGACACCTTCGGCCCGGTCAGCGACAACGCGCAGGGCATCGCGGAGATGTCCGGCGACGTCGACCCCCGCGGCATCCAGGTGCTCACCGACCTGGACGCGGTGGGCAACACCACCAAGGCGATCACCAAGGGGATCGCGATCGCGACGGCGGTGCTCGCCGCGACGGCGCTCTTCGGGTCGTACACCGATGCGGTGCGCCAGGCCGTCGCGGCCCTTGGCGACGCGATCGACACCTCCGGGACCGCCCTGGCGATGGTCTCCTACGAGGTGGTCTCGCCGATCACCCTGGTGGGTGTGATCCTCGGGGCCGCGACCGTGTTCCTGTTCTCCGGGCTGGCGATCGACGCCGTGACGCGCGCCGCCGGAGCGATCGTGTTCGAGGTTCGCCGCCAGTTCCGGGAGATGCCGGGGATCATGACCGGCGAGGTGCGGCCGCAGTACGGGCTGGTCGTTGACATCTGCACCCGTGACTCGCTCCGGGAGCTCGTGACCCCCGGCCTGCTCGCCTTCTTCGCCCCGATCGCGGTGGGCTTCGGTCTGGGTGTCGGTCCGCTGGCCGGCTTCCTGGCCGGCGCGATCGCGGCCGGGGTGCTGATGGCCGTGTTCCTGGCCAACTCCGGGGGCACCTGGGACAACGCCAAGAAGATCGTCGAGGACGGGCGCTACGGCGGGAAGAACTCCGAGGCGCACGCGGCCGTGGTGATCGGGGACACCGTCGGCGACCCGTTCAAGGACACCGCCGGGCCTGCGATCAACCCGCTGATCAAGGTGATGAACCTGGTGGCCCTGCTGATCGCACCGGCGGTGGTGCAGATCAGCCTCGGCTCCCAGGCGAACCACGGCGCGCGGCTGGTGATCGCGATCACGGCCGCGGGCGTCGCGTTCGGCGCGGTGATCCTGTCCCGGCTACGGGCGGCCCGCGTGGACCGCGAGGGTCGGCTGGAGCACGAGGCGCACCTGGTGTAGGTCCCGGCCGGGACGCCGCCGGTCAGCGGCGGTGCAGCACCGTGACGAAGCCCGACGTGTCGACACCCGGGACGACGGGTACCGTCTGCATCTGGCTCCCCGAGCAGGTGAACGTCAGCGTCCGGTCGCCGTGTAGAAGCCGGTGACCAGCCCGTTCACCCGGGTGACGCCGTGCATCCCATGGCGGATGCGCGCCGAGGTCACCCCGCAGGCGGCGCGATCTGGTCGTACCGGAACAGGAACGCCGCGATGGCCTGCCGCTCGATGTTGTTCGTCGGGCGGAAGGTGGCGTCGGCGTACCCGTTGGTGATCCGGGGAGACGCCGTGGCGGCCCGCCCCTCGGTTGAGGAACGGGCCGCCCGGTCACGCGGGGTACGTCAGTTGGCCACGACGTTGTCGATGACCTGCTCGCCTCCGTGGAGGTAGAGGAAGATCCCCTTCACGTCGTTGAGCAGACCCTGGCACTCCGCCGACATGGTGGTCAGGTCGAACACCAGTGTCTTCGGCGTGGTGGTCCAGCCCGTCTTCGCCGGCTGGCACCAGAGCCAGCCGCTGCCCAGCTTCAGGGCCAGCCCGGGGTCGGTCCCGGCCGAGGTCGAGACCAGATCGATCGCGATCTCGGACCGGCCCGACAGGTCACCGATCGGTGTGTCGAGGCCGAAGTTCTTGCCTCCGGCCGGCGAGGTGATCTGCAGTGTGCCGCCGGTTGCCGCGACAGAGCCGCCCGGCTCCCAGTTCGACGGAGCCCAGCCTTGTGCGCCGGACTCGAAGTCGAACAGGGTGATCGTGCCGGGAACCGGTGGCGGGACCTGGTCGTACCGGTAGAGGTACGCCGCCATGTCCTTCCGGAGAACCGGCTCGCGCACGCCGAAGACCGTCGCGGACTTCGGCGTGATGACCCCCGTCTGCACTGCCCACGCGATGGCGTCGGCGTCGACGCGCGGCGTGGCGGTCGGCACGTCCCTGAACACCTGGGTGATCTCCACCTCAGGAGACCCGGCCAGTCGGTACAGCAGCGAGGCTGCGGTCGCCCGGTCGAGGGGTGAGTTCGGCTTGAACTCGGGGTTGCGTCCGGCCGGTACGTCGACCAGCCCCTGCGCGACCAGCCATTCGATCTCCGTGTAGAACGGGTGGCGGGTCCGCACGTCCCGGTACGTCGGGGTGTTGTCCGCGGTGGACTCAGCGCCAACGTAGCGGTACAGCAGCGACGCGACGTCCTGACGCTTCTCGATCCAGTTCGGGTGGAACTTCCCGTCCCGGTAGCCGTTGTCGAGCCCCTGGTCGTAGAGCCACATGATCTCCTTGTAGAACGGGTGATCACGCGTGACGTCGGAGAAGACCGGCGGCGGCGGGGTGCCCGTTGCGCGGATGTTGTCCACGATGAACGCCCCGGAGGTTGCTGTCTGCTCCGTAACCGAGTTGATGTAGATGTTGAACTGGGTCAGTGCCGCCAGGTCGGCGACGGTGATCCGACGACCCGCGTTTGCGGTGTCCCAAGGAGCCGGACGCCAGTCCGCCCACGGGATCGAGATCTCGTAGGGGTCGTTGCCGGCGAGCGAGGGGTAGGCCTCGTAGGACACGCCGCCGGCCTGCAGCTGCAGGACCAGCTTGTTGTTCGACGCGTCCGGGTCGATCCACAACGAGAGCCCACCGAAGCCGGACCAGTCACCGGAGATCTGCTTCCCGACGCCGGTGTACTCCTGCGCCGCGAAGTCGTAGGTGAAGCGCATCGCCTGGGTGCCCTGGCCGACGCTCGCCGTCTCCAGGTTGATGGTGTTGGTGCCGTACATCGAGTACTCCGAGCGGAGGGCGTTGTCGTCCCCGTAGCCCTCGAAGTCGTCGACGACCCCCGGTCCGTAGACCGGCTTGGGCCCGAGGACCACTTGTGCGTCGTCGACGAGTGTGTCGACGCCGTCAGTGGCGGAGACCGACACGGCGACGGTGCTGTTGTTCAGGTCCTCAGCCGGGATCGTCCACTCGCCGGTCCACCACATGCCGTCGGCATCGAGGGTCAGCGGGATGTCGAGGGCGCCCACTGTGAAGATGACCGAGGTCGCCGTCATGTCGTTGACCTTGGCCCGGACGGTCGTGGGGCTGGTGGCCACACGGGAGCCGTCGGCCGGCGAGACCAGGTGGACCAGTGGGTCGTGCGCCACGGTCGGGACCACCCGGTCGAACACCCCGGTCAGGTCGCTCGCGAAGTAGGTGAACGGGTCGGCGGCGTACGCCTGGAAGTCCGGCAGCAGCTCATGCGCCGGCGCGGCGGCGGAGGCCGGGTACGGCACAAAGTTCTGGTCGGTGCCGAAGTTGGCCCAGGTCTCCATGTACGCGCTGCGGCTGGCCTTGGGGTCGGCCTTGATCGCGGCCAGGACGTCGGTGAACCAGGTGAGGTTCGGGTTCTCCCCATTGGGCAGGAGCCCGCTGGTGGAGATGCCGAACTCGGTGAACGCGGAGACCTTGTTCCGCGCGATGGCCTCGTCGGAGATCATTCCGAGGTCGGCGACGATGCCGTTCAGCCACGTGGCGCCGGCGTTGCCGTCGTCGTAGCTGTCGTAGCCGAGGATGTCGATGTAGGCGTCACCCGGGTACGTGCGCAGGTACGTGTCGGCGTTGCCGCCGAACCCGCCACCGGGGGAGAACGCGTACAGGAAGTTCGAGACACCCTTGACGTCGCGCAGGTACTCGACGGTGAACCGGTACAGCTCGGCGTACTCGCCAGGGGAGCCGAACGCAGCGCCCCACCAGAACCATGAGCCGGCGTTCTCGTGCCACGGCCGGAAGATGATCGGGATGAGGTTGCCGTCGACGTCCCGCGCCGAGTCGGCGAGCAGGGCGATGTTGTCCAGGTACGCCGTGAGGTCGGCGTTGTTCGGGCCGCCCGGCAGGACGGCGCGCAGCGTGTCCCCGGTGACGTCGTAGAAGCTGCCGCCGGTGACGAAGTTCTCCATGTGGGCGCTGAGCGTGTTGATGCCGCCGATCGTGTCGGCCTTCTGCATGTAGTCCGCGAGGAGGGTGATGTTCTGCGCAGCGGTGTTGGCGGCCTGACCGGGCCGCTCGTCACCCTGGATGATCAGGGTGTCCCAGCCGAAGATGGCCGGGAAGTCGCCGACGCCGTTGTTCACGTCGGATGAGGTGCCGTCGGCGGTGCCGTTGATCGTCACGCCGTACGAGGTCGTGTGCTGGTGGCCGAACAGGGTGGCTTCACCCTGGATGTCCTGCAGGTACTGGAACAGCGAGGCCGTCTCAGGGGTGGCGCCTGGGTCGACGATCTCGACGCTGCCGGGCGGGATGACCGCGGCGCGAACGTCCGGAGCGGCACCGGCCGCAGGGACGGCAAGGGCGCCGACGACGGCCACAGCCGCCAGGGACGCCACGAGCGGGTGAGTGATGCGGGGACTCAATCGGCTCTTCATCGAACCTCCTGGTGGGGCCCGCCCAGTGTCGGAGCGACTGGCGCGGTTGACTTAGTGAACGTACCGAAGTAAGTAAGGCTTGGGAAGGTTTGTCGGTCCAGAGGGGACATCGATCGTCGATCATGGCGCCGGCAGGGAGGGCACAATGGCCCGCGTGGCCCCCCTGCGAGTGATGACCTACAACGTGCGGCAGCTCCGTGGCGACCGCGCTGCCGTCGTCGAGGTCCTCCGCTCGTGCCGGCCTGACGTCGTGGCGCTCCAGGAGCCGCCGCGCGGACCTGCTGGGCGCCTGCGGCTGCGACGGCTCGCGGAGGGCGCCGGTCTGGTCCCGGTGGTGTCGGGGGGCGGGGCGAGGACCACGGCGATCCTGGTGCGTCCGGGACTGTCGGTGACCCTTGCTCGCCCGCTCCGGCTGCCGTGGCGGCCCGGGCGCACCCGCCGCGGGCTGGCGATCGCCGACGTCGCGGGTGTGCGGGTGATCAACATCCATCTCGGCCTGGTCGCCGTTGAGCGCTCGCGCCACCTGGTCCGCCTGATGCCGGTGGTCCGGGCCGCCGCGGGAGCCGGGTGCATCGTCGCCGGGGACCTGAACGAGGTGCCCGGCGGTTCGAGCTGGCGGCGTCTGGTGCTCGAGCTGCGTGACCTCGCCCCCGGCGCCGGCCCGACGTACCCGGCGAGCGCGGCCGTACGTCGGATCGACGCGGTGCTGGGCAGCTCAGGCCTTGTCGCGTCGGGCGCACGCGTCGTGGACGACGAGGTGGCCAGGCGGGCGAGCGACCACCTGCCCGTCGTCGTGGACGTGTGGTGGCCCTGAGCCCGCCACGGGTCGGCTTCCTGCTGCCGGTGTGAGGGCGCGGCAGCCTACGGCTGGGGTGCTTGGGGTGGCTGGGGTGGCTGGGGTGCTTCGGGTGCTGGAGGCGGAGGCGGCTGAGGCGGCGGCGTGGGTGCGGCGTCGCCGGTCGTCGTGGGTACCTCGGGCGCACCGGAGGGCTGCTCCGGCGGCGCGGGCTGCGCCACGGGGAAGGTCACCGTGAACGTCGTGGCGCCCGGCGTCCCGTCCACCTCGATGTGGCCTCCGTGTGCGCGCACGACGGCGTCCGCGATCGCCAGTCCGAGCCCGGTGGACCCGGTTCCCGGCGAGCGCGCCGCGTCGCCCCGGCTGAACCTGTCGAACAACCGCTCCTGCAGATCCGGCTGGATCCCGGGGCCGTCGTCGCGGACCGAGAGCAGCACTGCGCCCTCGTGCTCGCTGATGCTTGTGGTGACGGTGGTTCCGGCAGGGGTGTGCACGCGGGCGTTGGAGAGCAGGTTGGCCAGGACCTGCCGCAGTGCATGGTCGTCGCCGAGCACGAGCACCTCGGTCGGTTCGTCGTCGACGTCCGCCGAGTCCGGAAGCACCAGCCGCCACGCGTGGTCCGGACCCGCAGCGTGCGCGTCGGCGACGGCGTCGGCGGCCAGAGCAGTCAGGTCGACCGGCTCCCGCTCCAGCGACCGACCAGCGTCCAGCCGGGCCAGCAGCAGCAGGTCCTCCACCAGCGTCGTCATCCGGACGGCCTCGGACTCGACCCGGCCGACGGCGTGCAGCACGTCAGGTGACACCTCCTCGGGGACCCGGCGGACCAGCTCGGCGTAGCCGCGGATCGAGGCCAGCGGCGTCCGGAGCTCGTGGCTGGCGTCCGCGACGAAGCGGCGGACCTGCGTCTCGGACGCCTGGCGTGCCGCGAGGGCGTTCTCCACGTGTCCCAGGAGCTGGTTGAGTGCCGCGCCGACCTTGCCCACCTCGGTGCTGGGGTCGGTGTCTGCCTCCGGGACGCGGTCGGAGAGGTCCACCTCACCTCGGTGCAGGGGCAGCTGCGCGACGCGGGTGGCGGTGGCGGCGACGCGGTCGAGCTGTCGCAGCTCACGTCGGACCAGCGCCACGCCGAACAACCCGCCAAGGAGCAGGCCGGTCAGCGTCACGGCGACGGTGGTGAGCACATGCCGCTGGACCGTCGCGTCGACGGCGGCGGTGGACAAGCCGGTGACCTGCAGTGTCCCGTCCGGCGTCGTCGCAGCGATCACCCGATAGGTGCCGAGCCGGCCGAGGTCGACCGAGCCGATCCCCGCGCCCGCCGCTGCCAGGAGCGCCGCGCCCTCATCGCTGGTGAGCCTCTCAAACGCGCCCTCCGGGGTGATGTAGCCGCCGGTGGGCACACCGTTGCCGATGAAAAGGAGCACGGTGCCGACGCCCTGCCCGGGCACCTCGAGGCCCGGTGGCGTGCCATCCGGTGTGGGCGACGCGGCGCGGAAGGCGCGGGCACTGGCCTCCGTCAGCTCGTTGTCAAGCTGGTCGAGCAGGGACGAGCGCAGCGCGAGGGTTGACACCACACCGATCACGGCACCGACGGCGGCGAGCAGTGCGATGACGAGTGCCGCGAGGCGGTAGCGGAGCGGCCAGCGCCGGCGTCTCATGTCACCCTGCGTCCGCCGGCTTGAGCACGTATCCCGCCCCGCGCAGGGTGTGGATCATCGGCGCCCGGCCGGTGTCGATCTTCCGCCGCAGGTAGGAGACGTAGAGCTCGACGATGTTCGCCTGACCGCCGAAGTCGTACTGCCAGACGCGGTCGAGGATCTGCGCCTTGGAGAGCACGCGCCGCGGGTTGCGCATGAAGTAGCGGAGCAGCTCGAACTCGGTGGCGGTCAGGTGGATCTCCGTACCGGTGCGGAACACCTCGTGGCTGTCCTCGTCCAGCACCAGGTCCCCCACCACCAGGTGGGCCTCGGTGGACTGCGTGGTGGCTCCGGTCCGGCGGAGCAGGGCGCGCAACCGGGCCACCACCTCCTCGAGGCTGAACGGCTTGGTGACGTAGTCGTCGCCACCGGCGGTGAGCCCCGCGATCCGGTCCTCGACGGCGTCCTTTGCGGTCAGGAAGAGCACGGGGATGCGGGGCCGCGCCTCGCGCAGGCGGCGCAGCACGTCCAGCCCGGACATGTCGGGGAGCATCACGTCCAGCACGACGACGTCCGGGTCGAGGGACGCGGCGGTCCGGACCGCGGTACGGCCGTTCAGGGCCGTCTCGACCTGCCAGCCCTCGTAACGCAGCGCGGTGGAGAGCAGGTCGCCCAACATCGGCTCGTCGTCGACCACCAGGACGCGCACGGGAGTGCCGTCCTCACGGGTAAGGCGTTCGGGCGTGCCGCGTCGATCCATCCGGCCATTGTCGTCCCGTTGGGTCACGCCTTTCTATGGAATCCCTGTGTCCCGCCTGTGGGATCACCCGAACCGGATGTCCGCCACCGGCTCCCCGGAGAGCACCCAGGTGCGGATCTCATCCAGCCCGGATACCCGCCGGTTCTCCGTGCAGAGCGGTCGTCGCCTACCGTGATCTGGTGACCGCCTCCGTCATCGACCCCCAGACGCCGTGGCGGTCGAGCCCGCGCGAGGTGGCGGCCCGCGCTCTCGCGGTCCTGGGCGCGGCAGCCGCGGCGGCCGGGGTCTGGGTGGTCTGGCGCGCCTTCGTCGGGACCAGGACCGGTCAGCTGCTGGACCAGGCGGCCCTCGAGGGGGCCGAGCTCGGACGCACCCGCCTGTGGCAGGTGGCCGAGCCGGTGCTCGACGTCATCTCCGTGCCGTTCATCGCGGCTGTGCTGGTCGTGGCGGTCGTGGTCGCCCTGATCCGGCGCCGTTGGTTGCTGGCGGGGCAGGTGGCCCTGTTCATGGCCGGGGCCAACCTGACCGCCCAGCTCCTCAAGCTCGGCCTGGTGGATCGACCCGACCTCGGTGTCGGCGGACAGCTGGGCAACACGCTGCCGAGTGGGCACACCACCGCGGCGGCGTCGTGCGCGG
>Ga0209540_10002724_pt1 | contig 12406 bp, 11 predicted proteins | sample BarGraIncu01121A_FD_184501 | JGI IMG/M metagenome (GOLD analysis project Ga0209540, IMG submission 184501) | Arctic peat soil microbial communities from Barrow, Alaska - Barrow Graham LP Incubations 011-21A (SPAdes) (version 2) | ecosystem: Environmental > Terrestrial > Soil > Wetlands > Peat... | reverse complement strand
ACCTACAAGCTCTACGTCTACAACCCGAGCATCGGCGCCCAGACGCCCTACGGCGACCTCTCGTCTCAGGCGAGCAGCCTCTCGGGCAATGCGAACTTCTGGATGATCTACCGCAAGTACTTCGGGAACACGTTCGCCACCCCGTCCGGGTATCACACCAGGGCGATGATGCGTCGAAACGCGCAGCTCTGGAACTCCACGATCCGCACCAAGCGCAATCCTTCGCCCAAGGCATACGGAATCGTCAAAGTGACCGGGCCGATCATCGTTCGCAGGGGACGGAGGTACATTCCGATCTCCTGGGGCGGCAACCCCGGAGGCGGGTGGGTGCGCTACGACTACATCAAGTGGGTATAGGAGGGCAGCGCGCGTCGCAGCTCCGCTGCGGACTTGCTAGTCCCACCAACGCCACAGCCACACCCTCCAGCCGAATCTTCCAGTGATGAATGGCGGGTCGCCCATCCTCGGGCGGCTCGCTTCGTGTTTGGTTGGGAGCGAAGCCTCGTCAACCGCGAACGCCCAGATTGCAGGGTTTGCCATGCGGCGTGTCGTATATCAGTTCAAACCGGCACCTTGTGGATCTACGGCTCGCTCTTCGTCGGGGGGTAGGGGATGGATATCGCAAGTCTCGTGTTCGCGAGCTTCCTGCTCGTGGGCACGGTGCTGGCATTCCTACTGGTCACGCTTCCTCGGTGGCTTGCGCCACGCGAGCCGGGCGAGTTGAAGTCGCGCACCTATGAATGCGGCGAGGAGCCCATCGGAACCCCCTGGATCCGGTTTCGCGTCGCTTACTACGTGTTCGCCCTGCTCTTCGTCGTCTTCGATGTCGAGGCGGTATTCCTCTTTCCGTGGGCCGTCATCATGCATCGCCTCGGCGTCTACGGGCTCGTGCAGATGGCGGTGTTCGTCGGCATGCTGACTCTGGGGCTGGCGTATGCGTGGCGAAAGGGGGCACTGGCGTGGGTGTAGACCGCGAGACCAAAGTGCTCGTCGCTCCGCTGCAGCAACTCTTGCAGTGGGCGCGTGGCAGATCCATGTGGCCGCTCACGTTCGGCACGGCGTGCTGTGCCATCGAGATGATGACGTGCGGTTCTGCGCGCTACGATACCGACCGGTTCGGGATCTTCTTCCGCAACTCTCCGCGCCAGGCCGACTGCATGATCGTCGCCGGCACGATCAACCTCAAGATGGCGCCGCGCATGAGGCTTCTCTACGAGCAGATGTCGGCCCCTAAGTACGTGATCGCGATGGGTTCGTGCGCAGTTGGCGGCGGGCCGTTCGCCACCGGCTACAACGTGGTCAACGGCGTCGACATGATCATCCCGGTCGACGTGTTCATCCCGGGCTGCCCGCCTCGGCCGGAATCTCTCATCAACGGACTGCTCACCGTCATGGAGCGCAACAAAGCCGGCGAGCTCTCGGCCGCCGAGCGCTACGCGATCGCGAATCGCGCGTGACGAGCGTCGTGGGCGTCCATACCATCACCCCCGCCGAGGCTCTCGAGGGGCTTAGCGGGGTCACCGACATCGAGCCCCTCGGTCCGGGCGGCATGCCCTGCGGCCACACCACGCCCGAGGCGCTCGTCTCGGCAGCGCGCGCGATCAAAGAGCGCGGCTTCTCACACCTGGCGCTGCTCACCGCGATCGACGGTGTCGAGGGCTCGGGCGGTCTGGAGATGATCTACGCCTTCAAGCGTCGAGAAGACTCGGCGATGGTCGCGCTCAAGGTGCGGCTCTCGGATGACGCACTCCGCGTGCCCTCGATCTACACGCTGTGGTCCGGAGCCGGGCCACTCGAGCGCGAGGTCTACGACCTGTTCGGCGTGGTGTTCGACGGGCACCCCAACCTGAATCGGATCGTTTTGCGGGACGACTTCGTCGGCCACCCACTTCGCAAGTCGTTCGAGATGAGCGGCACCGGCGTGAGCGCCGAGGCAGTCGCCGTCGCCGTCACTGGGCCGGGAACCGCTTCCCACACGGCCGAGACGCCCGGTGCGGTAGCAGGAGTCACCCTGCCGGCGGAGTTCGACCCGTTCGAAGCGGCCGCCCAGCCGGGAGATCCGGCGCTGCACTCGGAGCGGCTCATCCTCAACATGGGACCCCAGCACCCGAGCACGCACGGAGTCTTGCACATCTACCTCGCCCTTGAGGGCGAGACGGTGGTTGCGGCGCAGCCCACACACGGATACCTGCACCGCTGCATCGAGAAGCTGTGCGAGAAGAACGCCTACAAGGCATGCACGCCGCTGCTCGACCGCTCCGACTATGTCTCGGGCTTCCACACCGAGCTGGCCTACATGCTTGCGCTCGAGGAACTGATGGGAGTCGAGTCGACACCCAAAGCCGACTACCTCCGCGTGGTCTTCTCGGAACTCGTGCGCATCACGAGCCACCACACGTGGTTCGCAGCGGTCGGCTTCGACACGGGCGCGCTCACGCCGTTCCTCTACGCGTTCATCGATCGCGAGAAGATCCTGGACTTCTTCGAGACGGTGACAGGCGCTCGGATGATGTTCAACTACTTCCGCCCGGGCGGCGTGAAGGACGACATCCAGCCTGAAGCCGCGGCGTCGATGATCAAGTACCTCAAGACCTTCGACCGTTCCATGGACGACTGCGTCTCGCTGCTCACCGACAACGAGATCTTCCGCGTGCGCATGCGCGGCGTCGGCATGCTCTCGCGCAAGGACATCGCCGACTACGGGGTCACCGGCCCGCTTGCCCGTGCGTCGGGCTTCGACCACGACGTTCGCCGAGACGCTCCGTACGCGGCCTACGACCGCATCCCCGTCAACGTCGCACTCGCGCAAGCGGGCGACACCTTCGACCGCTACGTGGTCCGCATCGCCGAGATGCGCGAGTCGGCGCGCATCGCGCTGGCGGCGCTCGAGGGGCTGCCCGAGGGGCCGCACATCGCCGAGGGAGTGCCGCGGTCGATTCGGCCGCCCGCGGGTGCGGCGTACCGCGAAGTCGAGAGCCCGCGCGGGGAGCTCGGCGTGCTCGTGGTGAGCGACGGGTCGGCTTCTCCGTGGCGGCTCAAGGTGCGCTCGCCCGCCTTCTCCAACCTGCACGTCGCTCCGGCGCTGTTGAAGGGCTGCCGGGTGGGAGACGTCATCCCCGCCCTGGGGTCGGTCGACGTCGTGATGGGGGAGATCGATCGATGACCGCGCTCAAGGTCTTCATCGGCGTGGTCGTCTTGGCGGTCATCGTGCTCGTCAACACCGTCGTGGTCATGTACTGCGAGCGCAAATGGCTCGGCCACATGCAGTCGCGTCTGGGACCGATGCGCACCGGCTACCACGGTCTGCTTCAACCCATCGCCGATGCGATCAAGCTGCTCGGCAAAGAGGACCTCATGCCGGCGAGCGCAGACCGCATCCTCTTCCTGATCGCGCCGATCCTCGCGTTCGTTCCCGCGATTCTCGTCTACGCGGCCATGCCGTGGGTCGATCGCTTCGCCGGGGCAAGCTTCGACGTCGGCATCTTCTTCGTCTTCGCGATCGCGGCGCTCTCGCCGGTGGGTGTGCTGCTCGCCGGCTGGGCCTCGGCCAACAAGTACTCGGTCATCGGTGGCTTCAGGGCGGCGGCGCAGCAGATCAGCTACGAGGTGCCGATGATCCTCTCGACGGTCGGCGTCGTCATGCTCGCCGGCTCGATGCGGCTGTCGACCATCGTCTCGGCGCAGTCCCATGTCTGGAACATCGTCACCCAGCCACTCGCGTTCATCCTGTTCTTCATCGGCATACTCGCCGAGGTCAACCGCACGCCGTTCGACATCCCGGAGGCCGAGTCCGAGCTCGTGGCCGGCTTCAACGTCGAGTACTCGAGCATGCGCTTCGCGCTCTTCTTCGTCGCCGAGTATATGAACGTGTTCACGGTCTCACTCCTCGCGACGTTGCTGTTCCTCGGCGGCTGGGGCGGCCCGGTGCTGCCCGACATCGTGTGGCTGCTCATCAAGACGTACGCGATGGTCTTCACGATCATCTGGGTGCGCGCGACGTTCCCGCGCTTCCGAACCGATCAGCTCATGGTGTTCAGCTGGAAGGTCCTGATTCCGGCGGCGCTGGTCAATCTCATGCTCGCGGCGCTCGGCGTGGTCACCAACCTGTTCGTGCTGACCGCGGTCGAGTTCGCTGCCGCGGCGCTCTTCGTGTGGCTCGTGGCCAAGCTCGGACGCACGGCCGGCGACAAGGTCCGCGCCGCCGCTGAGGCAGGGGAGGTGGCGGCGTGATCGGGATGGCCAAGGGCATGGTCACGACGCTCAAGCACTTCCTGCGCCCTGCCGTGACCGAGCAGTACCCCACCGTGAAGCGCACGCTGCCTGAGCGCAGCCGTACGATGTTCGTCCTGCCGCTCGACGAGGGCGGCCTGCCCGCCTGCAAGGCATGCATGCTCTGTGCGAAGAGCTGCCCCGACGGCGCGATAACGATGGAGTCCGAGAAGCGCGCCGACGGTCCCGGCCGCGTACTCACCCACTACAGCATCGACCTGGGCCTGTGCATGTACTGCGGCATCTGCGTCGAGAACTGCCCCTCGCAGGGCGTCGCCTTCACCGGTGACTACGAGCGCGCGACCGCCGACAAGGGCGAGACGCGCGTGGTGCTCTTCGCCGCCGACCCGAGTGCAGCGCCGGCGGACGAGGCGACGGAAGCCGTGCCCGCTGCCGCCGCGCCGTCCCCTCCCGACGAGGGCGGTGGCGCCGAGTGACGCTGCAGCTCGCGTTCTTCTACGTCTACGCGCTCGTCGCCCTCGCCGGTGCGATCGGGCTTGTGACCGCGCGGCAGCTCGTGCACGCGGTGATGTGTTTCTTCGCGACGCTGCTCGCGGTCGCGGGGCTCTTCCTGTTGCTCGGCAGCGAGTTCTTGGCGGCCATGCAGCTGTTCGTCTACGGCGGCGCGATGACCGTGCTCGTGCTCTTCGCGCTCATGTTCACCGGTGCGGCACCTGAGGGCGGCCGAGCGACAAGGGGTGCCGTTCGCTGGCTCGCGCTCGGCGTGACAGCCGCGTTCTTCGGTCTGCTCACGGTCGCCTTCGCGACCGCCGGTTGGAGGATCTCGCCCGCCCAGCCCATGGACGTCGCAGCCATCGCCACGATCCTGTTCTCCCGGCTGGTCGTGCCGTTCGAGATCGCGGGCTTGGCGCTGACCATCGCGCTCATAGGCACCATCGTTCTTGCTCGCGAAGACGACGTGCTCGAGGCTGTCGAGCCGGTCGAAGAGGCGGGTGGGGAAGCATGATCACGCTGAACCACTACCTCGTCTTGGCCGCCGCGCTCTTCTGCATCGGGTTGTTCGGCGTTCTCACCTCGAAGAACGCGCTGCGCGTGGTGATCAGCGTCGAGCTCATCCTCAACGCCGTGAACATCAACCTCGCCGCGTTCTCGGTCTTCGTCGCGCCTCGGCAAGCCATCGGTCTGAACTTCGTCGTGTTCTTCATGGTGGTCGCAGCCGCCGAGTTCGGCTTGGCGCTCGCGATCATCATTGCGCTCCACCGCACCGAAGACATCGGCGCGATCGACGCGATTCGGAAGCTGAAAGGGTGATCGCGTGAGCCTTGCTGCATTCTCCTTGGCGCTCCCGCTGGTACCCTTGGCGGCGTTCGCGATCCTGCTCGCCGCTGGCCGCCGAGTACCCAAGGCGTTCGCGTCCGGGCTCGGCATCGCGGCGATGAGCGTCGTGTTCGCGGCGTCGGTGGGCATGCTGCCGGCGGTCATCGGTGGTGCGAGACCCGAGGTCTCGGCCCACTGGCTGCGGGTCGGCTCCGTCCCCATCGACCTGGGCGTCCGAATCGATCCCCTGACCGCGCTCATGCTCGTGGTCGTCTCGCTCGTCAGCCTGCTGGTGCAGATCTACTCCATCGGCTACATGGGCAGCGACGACCGTTTCCGCTGGTACTACGCGGCCATCTCGCTGTTCACGGCCGCCATGCTCGGCGTCGTGCTGGCCGACGGCTGGCTGCTCATGTACATGTGCTGGGAGGGTATGGGCCTCGCGTCGTACCTGCTGATCGGGTTCTGGTTCGAGGAGCCTGAAGCGGCGCGTGCCGCCTCGAAGGCGTTCCTGGTCACCCGCATAGGTGACGTGGGCTTCGGCCTCGCTCTCGTGCTCATGTGGACGCAGGCGCACACGTTCTCGTTCGACTCGGTGTTTCATCTGGTCGAGACGGGATCGTGGGCAGGCCCGACACTAATCGCGGCCGCTCTGCTGCTCTTCCTCGGAGCCATGGGAAAGAGCGCGCAGTTCCCGCTCCACGTGTGGCTGCCCGACGCGATGGCCGGCCCGACGCCGGGCTCGGCGCTCATCCACGCCGCCACGATGGTCGCGGCCGGCGTGTACCTCGTAGGCCGGTCGTTCCCGCTGTTCGAAGCCAATCCGCAGACCCTTCAGGTGATCGCCGCCATCGGCATGATCACTGCGCTGATGGCGGCGCTGATCGCCGTGGCGATGGACGACATCAAGAAGGTGCTCGCCTACTCGACCATCTCGCAGCTCGGATTCATGATGATCGCCCTCGGCACCGGCAACTGGGTGGCCGCCATCTTCCACCTCATGACCCACGCGTTCTTCAAGGCGCTGCTCTTCCTGGCGGCCGGTAGCGTCATCCACGCCACACACACGCAGGACCTCCACGAGATGGGCGGTCTGTGGAAGAAGATGCCGTGGACCACCACTACGTGGGTCATCGGCGCGCTGTCGCTCGCCGGCATCCCCCCGCTCGCTGGGTTCTGGAGCAAGGACGAGATCCTGCTCTCGGTGTTCAAGTCGGGGAACATGCTCTATCTCGTCCTCGCGGTGCTGACCGCGGGTCTCACGGCGTTCTACATGAGCCGAGCCACGTTCCTCGCCTTCTTCGCCAAGCCCGGCGTCCACACGAAGGCGGGCCACGCGCACGAGTCTCCCGCCGTGATGACCGGCCCGCTCGTAGTGCTCGCCGTTCTTGCGGTGGTGGCCGGTTTCGTCGGTTCGCCCCTGACCAACTACGCGTTTGCTCGGTTCCTCGGCGAGAGTACTGCCGGGGAGTTCGCGTTGCCGCTCGCGTTGGTGACGGTGACGCTGTCGCTGGCGGCGATCGGGTACGCTTGGCTGATGTACATCAAGGGTGCGATCAGGCCTGACTGGTACATGGACAGCTGGTTCGCCCGACGGGTGCTCGCCCGCCGATTCCACATCGACGAGATCTACGAGTACCTTCTCCTCGCGCCGGTTCTGGCGGTTTCGGGTGCGTTCGGCCGGCTCGACAACGCCGTGGTCGATGGCGTGGTCCGCGCGACCGGCTGGTTGGGAATCGCGGTCAGCAAGGTTCTCGCGGGGTTCGACCGTGCGGGCATCGACGGCGCGGTCGATGGGCTTGGCGAAGGCGTGACGGGCGCCGGGCACGGGGTGCGCCGCATTCTCACCGGCAACGTGCAGATCTACCTGATGATGCTCGTCGTGTCGATCGTGGTGCTGGTGGCGGTGTTCGCCCGATGACCGGGATCCCCGTGCTGTCCATCATCGTGCTGGCTCCGGTCACCGCCGCGCTGCTCATCGGCCTCTTCGGCGGTAACCCCAAGCTGCCGCGGGCCATCGCGCTTGCCGCGGGCACCATCGCTCTGATGGGCGCGGTGTGGGTGTTCGCCATATACGACCGGGTCGCCGGCGGCTTCCAGTTCGCCGAGAGGGTGCCGTGGATCCCTTCGTTCGGGGTCTCGTACTCCTTGGGTGTCGACGGGATCTCCGCCCCGATGCTGTTGTTGACGGCCCTCATCATCTTCACCGGCGTGCTGGTCTCGTGGAACGTTGAAGAGCGCCCGAGGGAGTACTTCGCACTGCTCCTGCTTCTCGTCACCGGCGTGTTCGGCGTCTTCGCCGCGCGCGACGCCTTCCTCTTGTTCTTCTTCTACGAGATGGCCGTCCTGCCGATGTACCTGCTCATCGCCGTGTGGGGCAGTACCCGCAAGGAGTACGCGGCGATGAAGCTCACCCTCTTCCTGTTCGCCGGCAGCGCGACCCTCATCGTGCTGCTGGTGCTCGTGTACTGGCAGGTCGGCCAGGGCACGTTCGACCTCGCCGTCTGGTCATCGCACACGTTCCCCCGCACGTTCCAGCACTGGGCATTCCTGCTCGCGCTCGTCGGCTTCGGTACGCTCATCCCGATCTTCCCGCTCCACACCTGGTCGCCCGACGGCCACGTCGCCGCCCCGACAGCGGTGTCGATGCTGCACGCAGGCGTGCTCCTCAAGATCGGCGCGTATGGCCTGATTCGCCTGGGTCTCACGCTCTTCCCTCAGGGTTGGGGAGATTGGGCGCTGCTGATCGCGGTCATCGGCATCATCAACATCGTCTACGGCGCATTGTGTGCGATGAGCCAGACCGACCTGAAGTACGTCGTGGGTTACTCGAGCGTCAGCCACATGGGCTACGTGCTGCTCGGCTTGGCGGTGGGAGGGACCTACGGGTTGACCGGCGCGGTGTTCCAGATGTTCTCCCACGGCATCATGACCGGTCTGTTCTTCGCACTCATCGGCTACGTCTACGAGAAGACGCACACCCGTAAGATCGCCGAGATATCCGGCCTCATGCAACGTGCGCCGCTCGTCGCAGCCTGCTTCATCATCGCGGCGGCTTCGAGCATGGGCCTGCCTTCGACGGCGGGCTTCGTCGCCGAGCTGACGGTGTACGTGGGCGTCGTGCTCAAGTCCGTGTGGCTCGCCGCTGCGGCGTTCGTCGGCGTCGTCGTCACCGCCGCGTACCTGCTCAGGGTGCTTAGCCACATCCTTCTCGGCGATCCTTCAGAGGCGGTCGCGCCCATCTCCGACGCGCCTCCGCTACGCTTCGCGCCGATGGCGATCCTCGCCGGCACCATCATGCTGGTCGGCATCCTGCCGGGCACGCTGTACACAATCATCGGCAGCGGAGTCGCCCCGCTGCTCCAGAGACTGGCGGGGGGTTAGCGCGATGGGTAGCACCGCTGCGGCCTTCACCTACCTCTGGCCTGAGATCATCGTCGCGCTCACCGGCGGCCTGATACTGATCGCCGACCTCATCTGGCCTGCCCCGGCCGGTGACGGGCGCTCGCGCGCATGGCTCGCGTATCTCGGCGTCGCGGGGCTCCTTGCGGCGGCGATGGCGACGGTCCCGGACATCGGAGTGACCAAGACACTGTTCGGCGGCATCATCGTGGTCGACTCGCTCAGCGCGTTCTTCAGCTTCCTGTTCCTCGGCATCGGCGCGCTGACGCTCCTGCTCTCGGTCCACGCCGTGCCCAAGTTCACTCGCTGGATCGCCGAGTTCTACGCGCTCGTGGTCTGGTGCACGCTCGGCCACATGCTGCTCGCCTCGACAGGAGAGCTGTTCACGATCTTCATCACGCTACAGCTCACGAGCCTCCCGCTCATCGTGCTGATCGGTTACGCGAAGCTGGATCCGAAGTCGGGTGAGGCGGCGCTGAAGTACCTGCTGCTGGTGCTCGTGTCCACGGCCGTGCTGATCTACGGCATGAGCCTCGTCTATGGCTCGCTGGGTACCAGCACGATATCTGAGATAGGCGCCAAGCTCGCGACCTCTCACGACATCGGCACCGTGCTCGCGATCGGTCTCGTGCTCCTGCTCACCGGCTTTGCGTTCAAGATCACGGCCGCGCCGTTCCACTACTGGGTGCCCGACACCTACGAGGGCGCGCCCACGCCGGTCACCGCATTCATGTCGGTCGGCTCGAAGTTCGCGGGCTTCGCTCTGGCGCTGCGCATCATCGTCGAGGGGCTGAAGGTGCCTCTGAACTGGCACCTGATCTTCGGCGTGATGGCCGCGCTATCGATGACCGTGGGCAACCTGGGCGCCATCCGCCAGACGAACATCAAACGCATGCTGGCCTACTCGGGAATCGCGCAAGCCGGCTACCTGCTTGTCGGCGTCGCCGCGCTCTCAAGTGCTGGTGTGGCGTCGGTGCTCTTCTACGCGGTGGCCTACGCGCTGGCCAACCTCGCGGCTTTCGGCGTGGTCATCACGGTTGCCAACGCGACCGGAAGTACCGAGATCAAGAGCTACGCCGGTCTGGCGAAACGCGCTCCGCTCGTCGGGCTCGCGTGCGCGATCGCGCTGCTGTCGCTCGGCGGTCTGCCTCTCATGGCGGGATTCATGGCCAAGTTCTACGTGTTCTTGAGCGCGGCGCGCTCCGGGCTCGTCTGGCTCGTCGCCATCGGCGTCGTCAACAGCGTCATCTCCCTCTACTACTACCTGCGCGTCATCTACGAGGTGTACGTGAGAGAAGGCGAGACCGAGAGTCTGTTCGTCGACAGGCCCGCAGCGCTTGCGATGTCGTTGTGCATCGCCGGCGTGCTCGCGTTGGGCGTCTTCCCCGACTACGCGTTGCGCGCGGCGAACTTCGCCGCCTCGGCGCTGTTCAGATAGGGAGGCGAAGATGGTGACCCAGCAGATGCTCCTGGCAGCGACGATCGTCCTCCCCCTTGTAGGCGGCGTCGCGCTCTCGTTCATTCCGAAGGCGCGCGCATCACTCGCTCGACCCTGCGCGCTCGTGCTGTCGGGGATCGTGCTCGCGATCGCCGCATGGCTCTGGGCGTCCTTCGACGGTTCCCTAGCCGGCATCCACTACGAGTTGAAAGTGCCGTGGATCGCGGGGTTGGGTACGTCGTTCCACATCGGGGTCGACGGACTGTCCTTGCCGCTGCTGTTCCTCACGGCGTTGCTGACGTTCGTCGCGGTCATCGCGTCGCGCAGCATCAAGGATCGCGAGCGGCAGTACTTCACGCTCATGCTGATGCTCGAGGCAGGACTCTGTGGCGTCTTCGTGGCGCTCGATCTGATCCTCTTCTACCTGTTCTGGGAAGTCGTGCTGATCCCGATGTACTTCCTCATCAGCATCTGGGGTGGCCCGAGACGCTCGTACGCCGCGGTGAAGTTCTTCCTGTACACGCTCGCTGGCAGCCTCGCGATGCTGGGCGGCATCATCGCCCTGTATCTAGCCACCGGCGCCAAGACGTTCGACATGCTCGAGGTCGCGCTGCTGGCCTCCCATCTGACGGCCGGCATCCAGACCGCGATCTTCGCGGCCATCGCCGTCGGGCTCGCGGTGAAGGTGCCGATCTTCCCGCTGCACACGTGGCTCCCCGACGCGCACGTCGAGGCCCCCACCGCCGTGTCGGTCCTCCTCGCCGGGGTGCTGCTCAAGATGGGCGGCTACGGGTTCCTCCGGCTTGGTCCCGAGATGCTGCCCAAGGGGTTCTCGGCAGCGGCGCCCGTCATCGCGGTGCTCGCGGTGATCTCCATCGTCTATGGTGCGGCGCTGGCGCTCGTGCAGACCGACCTGAAGAGGCTCGTCGCGTACTCGTCGGTGTCGCACATGGGCTACGTCATGCTCGGCATAGCGGCGGGCACGGCAGCGAGCGTCACGGGCGCCACGGTCCAGATGTTCTCGCACGGCCTCATCGCCGGCCTGCTCTTCCTGCTCGTGGGCGCGGTGTACGAACGCGCCCACACCCGTGAGATATCGGCGTTCGGCGGCATCGCGAAGATAGCGCCCGTCCTCGCGGGCACACTGGTGTTCGCGTCGTTCGCGTCCTTGGGGCTTCCGGGGATGAGCGGTTTCGTGGGCGAGTTCATGGTGCTGGCCGGTTCACTGCAGCGGTTCACCGGCCTGACCGTGGTCGCGGCCGCGGCCGTCATCCTCACGGTGAGCTACCTGCTGTGGATGCTGCGCCGCGTCACCTTCGGCCCGCTGAACCAAGCGCGCCTGGGCATGGCCGACATGACCGCGAGCGAGGCGCTCTCGATGGCGCCGCTGTGCGTGCTCATCGTCGTCGTCGGGGTGTTCCCGGAAACGCTGGTGGGCGTGATGCACGCCAGCGTGAACGCCATTGCGAGTGTGCTCGGGCACTAGGACGCGCGGCAGGAACCCGGACGCGACACGGAATGCCGTGGGCGGGCCCGTCGTGCCGGCGTTCCGCTTCGAAGCTCGGGACTCCCGCACACTGCGTCAGCGGCGCCGCGATGCAGCCTCCTGAGTAACCTGCCGAGGAAGAGCACCCGATGCGAGTCACACAAGGCCTCGTCGCGTATGGTATTGTCCGAAAACCAATGTCCGACGACTGCACCTTCTCGGCGCGGCGCGAGAGGTTCTGGCGGCCGGAGAAGGGGCGCGCGAGGTACTCGCGCCGAGCGTAGGGAAGGGTCAGCTGCGTGCCGTACGACCGGATCATACTCTTGGTCTTCGTGGTGCTGGGGGCGGCGTTCGTCGTCGTCACGCTCACCACGTCGTGGCTGCTCAGCCCCAAGAAGCCTAGTGCCGAGAAGGCCGAAACCTACGAGTGCGGCGTCGAGCCGGTCGGTCCTCCGTGGGTGCAATTCCGCGCCGGCTACTATGTCTACGCGCTGCTCTTCGTGATCTTCGACATCGAGACCGTCTTCCTCTAC
>Ga0209540_10002723_pt1 | contig 12407 bp, 8 predicted proteins | sample BarGraIncu01121A_FD_184501 | JGI IMG/M metagenome (GOLD analysis project Ga0209540, IMG submission 184501) | Arctic peat soil microbial communities from Barrow, Alaska - Barrow Graham LP Incubations 011-21A (SPAdes) (version 2) | ecosystem: Environmental > Terrestrial > Soil > Wetlands > Peat... | reverse complement strand
TTATCTCCCTGTTGCAGAGCACATCGGGATTGGGTGTCCGTCCTTTTTCATACTCGGTGAACATATAGTCCATGACTCTTTTCCTGTATGGTTCGCTGAGGTCGACAAAATGAAACGGGATGCTCAACTTCTTTGCCACCATCTCCGCAAACATGAGATCATCTTCCCAGTGGCAATCGCTCTGGAGCAGTCCGGTAGTATCGTGCCAGTTCCTCATAAAGAGGCCATCAACATCATAGCCCTGTTCCCTCAGAACCCATGCTGCAACACTCGAGTCGACGCCTCCTGACAGGCCGATTATAACTTTCTTTTTCACAGCTGCAAAGATAGTAAAAATCGGTACCTTTAACCCATGGAGCATGGCACACTAACCATTTACAGCGCATCGGCAGGATCGGGCAAAACTTTCAAGCTTGCCGGCATTTACCTGGCACACCTTTTCAGATCAAAATACAATTACAGGAAGATACTTGCTGTGACTTTTACCAATAAGGCCACTGCCGAGATGAAGAGCCGCATTCTTGATCAGCTCTACAGCATAGCTTCCGGAGGCAGATCAGATTATCTCCCAGGTCTGCTTAAGGAGACCGGGAAGAGTGAGGAGACCCTGAGAAAAGAAGCCAAAGAGATACTGTTTGCAATACTTCACGATTTTTCGCGCTTCTCCGTCTGCACTATCGACGCTTTTTTCCAGAAGGTGATACGCTCCTTTGCGAGGGAGGCGGGACTTCATTCCGGATATAATGTTGAATTGGATCATACACTTATCCTCTCTTCGGCTGTCGATGAAATGATAGCTTCCTCCGCTGACGATCCTGAGCTTGAAGGATGGCTGAATACCTATGTAATGGCAAATCTTGATGAGGAAAAGAGCTGGAATCTGAAAGGGGCAATTCTGAAGCTCTCAGAGGAGCTTTTCAGAGAAAAATTCAGGATCCTTTCCGCTGATGAGATATCACACCTGAGCGATAAGGAATATCTTCTCGGATATATCGATAAGCTGAAATCAGTAAGACATGCTTACGAGACAGAACTGACGGGTCTCGGTAAGGAAGCTATGAAATTATTCAGCGACTTCGGACTTAGCGATGACATGTTCTATTATAAAAGCAGTGGAATTCCGGGTTTCATCAGAAACCTGGCGCGGGGTAAAGCAATAGAGCCAAATAGTTACGTGAGCAAGGTTGAAAGCGATCCGCCGAAATGGTCATCGGGAAAAATGAGCCCACAGCTTCAAAGTGCCCTGGATGGTGGTTTTGATAAGATTATAAGAAGCATCCTTGGATATATTGATAAAAACAGGATCAAATATAAAAGCTCAATAACCATTCTTTCCAATATCTATGCCCTTGGAATCCTTTCAGACGTCCTTCGAAAGGTGCACGATGTTGCAACATCTGAGAATAGCTTCCTGATATCTGATGCAGGAGAACTTCTGAGCCTGATAACAAAGGGCGACCAGGCTCCATTCATTTACGAGAAGATCGGCAACAGGTATGAGAATTTCATGATAGATGAATTCCAGGATACCTCCATTCTCCAATGGAACAATTTCTACCCGCTGATCCTTAACAGCATGGGAGAGGGAAATGATAACCTGGTTGTAGGTGATGTCAAACAGTCAATTTACCGCTTCAGGAACAGTGACTGGCATATCCTCGGAGAGATGAAGGAAGAGCTTGTTGATAATAAAAGATTCCTTAGCGAGCCCCTCTCAAGAAACTGGAGAAGCCGTTCAGATATTATCAGGTTCAATAATTCCCTCTTCACCGTGATCCCTCAGATTATCGATCGTACATACTCTGAAAGTCCCGGTGCAATTAAATTCAGCAATCTATATTCCGAAGCTGCTCAGGATGGTCCTGCAGAGGAATCCGGAGGCTATGTAAGACTCGAATTTGTTAATGATGAGAAAAATATTGAGGCAACATCAGCAGCAGACAGTTTACCGGAGGTTCCGAAAAAATGGAAAGATATCGTACTTGACAGGATACCAGGAATAATTGAGTCTCTGCAGGACAAGGGATACAGCGCCTCTGATATCGGGATACTTGTGAGAACGGCAAGGGAAGGTGCGGCAGTTCTTGAAAAAATGATAGAGTATGGGAGCAAAGCTTCGGGCAAGTATAATTATAATGTAGTATCAAATGATTCTTTAACCCTGTCGAATTCACATGCCATTACTTTTATTATTGCTGTTCTGAAAGTGCTTGATGACCATGATGATATGATCAGCAGGGCTGAAATGGTAAGGTTTTACCATCTTGCCAAAGGCGCCATTGACTCAGAATCAGTTCCTCTCTTTCGTGACATGCTGACAGGCGGTTCTGAAACTGGTCTTCCGGAAGGGTTTGAGATATTTCTTGAGAAAGCCGGAAAGATGCCTCTGTTTGAAGCAACGGAAAATATAATTTCCTTTTTTGGAATAGGCAGTTACTCATGGAACGTATCATACCTTAACTCGTTCCAGGATATTGTGCTTAATTTCGCCGGCAGCAAAAGCAACGATTTCAGCTCGTTCCTCGAATGGTGGGAGATCTCCGGCAAGTCAAAGTCTGTGGTACTTCCCGCCAACCAGGATGCTGCAAAGGTTTTTACAATACATAAATCAAAGGGACTTGAATTCCCTGTGGTCATTGCACCCTTCCTTTCATGGCATACTGACCATGAGCCCACAAAGCAGCCGATTATCTGGGTTAAGCCTGACAGAGAACCTTTTAACGAACTTGGCATTGTCCCGCTGCGGTATAGCGATAAGCTCCTTGATACAGTTTTTGCTGAGGATTTTAGGGAAGAAAACTATTCGGCATGTCTGGACAATGTCAATCTCCTTTATGTTGCAATGACAAGAGCTGTTGATGCAATATACGGGTTTGTTCCGAACAAGCCTGGCACTTATAATGGTATCGCAAAACTCATAAAAGAGGCGGTGGCGACTGATCAAAATCCGGCAGGTGAAAAGGGACTCGCGCTTTCAGGTAAATACAACCCTGAGAAAAAGGTATTTGAACTTGGTTCAGTACCTGAAAAGCAGGGCAGGGAAGAAAGGAACAGGGATATCGTCTCAAAGGAATATATTGTTTGCCGCAGGCCTGGTTCCCTGAAGCTTAAGCTCCATGGCGAAAATTATTTTTCTTCGGGAAGCGAGGAGGTGAGGCAGAAGATAAACTACGGGAAGCTGATGCATGAGGTATTTGAAAAGATCGACAGCGTAAATGATGTTAAGACAGGTGTTCAGAACCTCGTAATGGAAGGCAAGATTAGTGACGCAGATTCACAAGGTCTTATCGGAAGAATGAACTCACTGTTGTCAGCTTTGCCAGTGTCGGATTGGTTCAGGCCCGGAATAAAAGTCATGAAGGAGGCAGAGATTCTAATGCCAACCGGTAATACACGAAGACCTGACAGGATTATTCTGGTTGACGGAAAAGCTGTCATTATCGATTTTAAATTCGGGGAGGAAAAGGAACACTATTTCAGACAGGTAGAGGAGTATCGCGATCTGATGGGCGACATGGGATACAAGGCTATTGATGCCTTCATTTGGTATGTCGAAAAGAACAAAATAGTTAAAATATGATGGAACCTGTCATGATCAGTAACACTGTTTTTTCCTGGGGTCATGAACGCCGGTTCAATGCCTATTCCAATTATTTCAGGCGATTATACGGAAGCAGGGTCCAGAAGCTTTCAATTGATGCCGGCTTTACCTGCCCCAACCGCGATGGATCGAAAGGACTCGGGGGATGCACATATTGCAATAATGATGCATTTAATCCTTCGTACTGTCAGCCTGAGAAGTCAGTAACACAGCAGATTGAAGAGGGAATTAGCTTTCATAAGAAAAGATATCGCAGGTCTGATAAATATCTTGCCTATTTCCAGGCATATTCAAATACTTATGCTCCGCTTGAAACCCTGAAGAAGTTGTACGAAGAGGCCCTCTCATATCCCGGTGTAATAGGATTGGTGATCGGCACTCGTCCCGACTGCATTGACGATGAGAAGCTTCAATATCTCAAGGTACTATCCGGCGGATACTACCTTGCAATGGAATATGGCATTGAGTCGTGCTACAATAAAACACTTGAGAGGATCAACAGGGGACATACATTTGAGGAAGCTGAAAAAGCAATAAGGGCGACTGCTGCGCTTGGGATAAATACCGGTGCTCACTTCATCCTGGGACTTCCGGGTGAATCAAGGGAGGAGATACTCGATGAAGCGGCTATTATCTCACGTCTTCCACTGTCGACTGTAAAATTTCACCAGCTTCAGATAATGAAAGGAACAACGATGGAAAGAGAGTACCGCGAGAAACCTGGAGATTTTCAGCTTTTTACGTGGGATGAGTATCTCGGTTTCTTCATTGAATTCCTTGAACGGCTAAACCCTTCAATAGTTGTCGAACGTTTTACAGGCGAAGCTCCGCCGCGCTTCCTTGCCGGTCCCGGCTGGGGGGAAAAAAGGACGGATCAGATAGTGAATCTCATCGAGAAGCGTATGGAAGAGCTTGACACATGGCAGGGAAGACTCTATAATCCATAATATGGAATACTTTCTCGAACGCATAGCAAAATCACTTTATTCTGAATTTGGAGATCAGACATCAGAGCAGTGCATTGTTTTTCCGAACAGGAGGGCAGGTCTCTTCTTCTTGAAATACCTTGCAGCAGAGCTCAAAAAACCTATATGGTCGCCTTCGGTCATAACTATCAATGATCTTTTCCGTTCATTTTCAAAGCTGCGGCCTGCTGAGAATGAGATACTTCTCTTTGAACTCTACAGGATATACCGGTCATTGAAGCAGAATGCCGAAAGCTTCGATGAATTCTATTACTGGGGCGATATGCTCCTGAATGATTTTGACGATATTGACAAATACCTTGCAGATCCTTCAAAACTATTCAGGAATGTAAGCGATCTGAAAGAGATAGATCAGCAGTTCGGTGGACTGACTGATGAGCAAACGGAGATAATAAAGCGATTCTGGACCAATTTTAATCCCGGCAGGATGACTGATGAGAAGACCAAATTCATCGGTATATGGTCCATTCTTAATGAGCTTTATTCCGGGTTCAGGAAAAATCTGTTTGACAAGAACATCGCATATGAGGGAATGATCTTCAGGGATGTAGTTGAAAATCACACATGGCATAATACTTCAGATCAGAAGTGGAGAATGTTTCATTTTGTCGGGTTCAATGCGCTTAATGAATGTGAAAAGGCACTGATGAAAGGGCTTAAGGAGGAGGGGAGAGCCCGTTTTTACTGGGATTATGACAATTCTTATCTGAAAGCCGGGCAGCTTAACTCTGCGGGATATTTTTTAAGGGATAATATTGCTGTTCTGGGAAATGACATGCCTCATGACTGGGCGTATGACACCTTCCTTTCGAAGGAATCGGGCAGGGCACAGCGCAATATAATTGAAACATCGTCGGATGTTGCTCAGATAAAGCTTATCCCCGAGCTGATCAGGAAAATCCCGGGTCTGACACCGGAAAATGCACATGAGACTGCAGTGGTGCTTGCTGATGAGAATCTCCTGATGCCCGTTCTTACAAGCCTTCCTCCTGAAATTCCGGATGTTAATATAACAATGGGTTACCCCCTGCGGCAGACAAACATATATTCGCTGGTAAAACAGCTTCTTGAACTGCAGAGAAATTCCAGGAAGAGCGATGGCATAACGCTGTTCTGGCATGCCGATGTTCTCAGGATAATGAAAAACAGCCTTATCGAAGGAATGCCGGATGAATATGCCCGGGATATTATACAGGAGATTAATGATAAGAATCTTTTATTTGTTCCTGAAGATTTTTTTGCCGGTAAAGGCATCGCTGATAAGATTTTCAGGAAGCTTACAACACCTCTGTTGCTGTCAGCTTATATCCGGGAGATATTATCGCTGATAGTTGCTGATAATTCACTTTCCGGCAGTGATAATTCTGCTGACATCCTCCCGGTAAACTTAAGGAATGAATTCATCTACAGGGTTGTGCTGGCACTAAACAGGATAGACAATGTTCTTAAGAGTCCGGACATAAGCTTTACCGCAGAAACATGGGGAAGAGTGCTGGACAGGCTTTTACGGATGCAGTCAGTTCCATTTTCCGGAGAACCGCTTTCCGGGATCCAGGTAATGGGGATCCTTGAAACCCGTGCGCTCGATTTTAAAAACCTGATTATAGTGTCGGTAAATGAAGGACTGCTTCCCTCGGTCACAGCTTCATCATCATTTATACCCTTCAGTCTCCGAGAAGCTTTTGGGCTGCCGTCAGTCAATCACCAGGAATCGATTTATGCATATCATTTTTACAGGTTGCTGCACAGGGCAGAAAATGTTACTTTCATCTTTAACTCAAACAGCGAAGGTTTGAGGAGCGGGGAGATAAGCAGGTTCCTTCAGCAGATGAAGTACGATCCCGCACTCAATCCCGGGTTTACGAATTTAAGCTTTGAAATCAGTAATCCTGCTGCCATAGGAACAGTGATTGAAAGGACAGCAGAGCACAACAGAAGGCTTCTTGCAAGGTTTTCGGCTGCAAATGAAAAGAACAGGCTCGCACCGTCTGCGATAAATACCTGGCTGAATTGCAGGATGAGATTTTATTACAGATATGTGAACGATCTGAAGGAACCTGATAAGATATCGGGCGAGATTGATCCCGCAATGCTGGGCACTCTTTTGCATGAGGTTATGAAGGAGCTTTACTCTGGTTATACAGGGAAAATGATTGACAGAGCTAAACTTGATTCAATTTCAAAAGACAAAGCCGGACTTTCCCATCTGATTACAAAAGCTATAAACACTCAGTTTAACAGGAAGAATGAATCGGTTGTAGCAATAAATGAACTGATAGTCAGGAATGTACTGCTCATTTTTATTTCAAGGATTCTGGACCTCGATATGAAAGCAGCCCCTTTCAGGATAGTTGCTCTTGAGATGCCTGTCAGGTTCAGGATGTCAGTTAATACCGGGGGAGTAATATCTGAAATCCCGACAGGCGGGGTCATAGACAGGGTTGACGTAAAGGATGGTTTAACCAGGATAGTGGATTACAAGACCGGAAAAGTCGCTGATTCAATAAAAGAGATCAGCGAGCTTTTCAGTGAAGACAGGGTGAAGGATTCGGATGGATGGCTCCAGACCCTGTTGTACTGTGAAGGGTACGTCAGCATCGAGCCGAAAGCGAAGGTGAGGCCTTCAATTTATAAGATCAAAAGCACATCAGGTGAGCAGGTGAGCGATAGCCTGATTATTAAAACTGCAGGGAAAGATGGCACCATGGTTGATGATTATGCAACGGTAAGACAGGAATTTATGCAGGGACTACAGTCAGAGGCTGAGATAATTCTCGGCAGCAATGAACCATTCATTATGACGAATGATATATGGGGCAAATGCTCATATTGTCCGTACCGGGTTTTGTGCAAGAGGTAAGATCGGGGTACGGCAGATTGGTTTTTTTTATTAATTTGGTAACAATTTTTAAAATTTCCGCAAAATGACATCAGGATATATCAGTTACCGTGTTGAAATTAAAATTGTCAAATTTGTTGCTGATGATGGTAGAACATGCCCGCGCACTGCCATCATTACCTTTTTTGATATATTGGGGAAAGAGATCAACTCGGAATTATTCGGCGCCGTTGAGTTGAATTCCGTGTTCGATATGATAAAGGAGGGCAAGGTGATCAACCTTGATAATTATTATGTCTCGGAATTCTCAATGGCAACATACAGAAGGCATAATAACATTGAAAAAAAGGAACTTGTCCCGATAGCCGGTATTTCAGCTCAGAATGCATTTTTTGAGGCGAAAGTCTGCAACGATTTTTCTTACATTTCTTTCGCTGATGGAGATGTGAATTTCGACGGATCGCATTTTGCAAACGGGAAAGTTATATTCTCCGGTTCGGTATTCGGAAAAGGTAATGTGATATTTTCCAATACTTTTTTCAGGGATGGCAACCTGGAATTTAACGGCACTTCTTATGGTGAAGGCGATTTCCTGTTCAAAAATGCAGTAGTTAAGGATGGCATCAAGGACTTCCAGGATATCCAGTTCGGAAACGGGGAGGTCAGCTTCGCCAATACCGAATTTAACCATGGAGAGCTTCTGTTCATCAATACCAGGTTTAACAGCGGCAAATTCAATTTTAAGGTTACCAGGATCCTGGGCGGCAAGGTCGATTTCCATTATTCGGTATTCGGCAATTGCGAAATAATGTTTGAAAGGACTGAATTCGGGGACAGCAGGGTGGATTTCAGAACTGTCGATTTCGGATCAGGCAGGATAAATTTCAACAGATCGGTTTTCGGGAATGGGGAAGTGAACTTTGAGGGAGCTTCCTCCAAGGCAGGCAAGATCCAGTTTAAAAAGTCAGAGATGGGTTACGGACCCAAGAACTTCAATCTCATGGAGATGGAAGATACTGAAATAAGCTTTGAGCGCACTGAATTCGGCAATGGTGATGTTACTTTTTATGAATCGAAATTCAACATAATATCTCTCAAATCATGCCATCTCAATCATTACTTTGATCTCAGGCTTGCCAAAACTGAGCTTCTTGATGTCACTGATACAATTGTAAGGGATATTGTTGACCTGGAACCGTACGATTTTCCTGTCGATATTAAAGTAATTGATATGTCAGGAATGAGGCTGATCGGGAAAGTGTATATAGACTGGACGCGCAACAATTGCAAAGATATCATCGTGAACCAGCAGGAAACAACCCTCCGTCAAAAAGCAGAGCAGTTCAGGATCCTTAAGGAGAATTTCAGCAGTACTGGTAAATACTCTGATGAAGACGAAGCCTATGTTATGTTTAAGCGTTATGAGGCAAAATCATGGCTTACCGAACAGGAGGAAAAAGGAGGTTTTATAAAGGCTCTGAGCTACATTCCTCATTTTTTCAAATGGCTTGTCTTTGACGCAATGGGTTCGTATGCAACAAACCCTGCCAGAGTGCTTATATCAATGCTTTGCGGATACGTTCTTTTTAGTCTTATATATGTGCTGCTGATACAGTTTACTGATTCAGATATAATATCGGCAACATCAGACCATCTTAGTGTCGTTTCAAGGTCGTTTTATCATAGTGCCGTGACTTTCTTTACAATAGGGTATGGCGATCACTATCCGCATAAGGCGATCAGATTTGTATCGGCAGCGGAAGGATTTATGGGAATGTTCCTGATGTCTTACTTTACAGTAGCTTTTGTACGCAAAGTGCTCAGGTAAGAGTTAATTTTCGATTTCGTGCTGAAGAGCTGCCATTTTAATAGCGGCCACAGCAGCTTCAACACCTTTGTTACCGTGCTTGCCGCCAGCCCTCTCAAGGGCTTGCTGATGATCTTCGGTTGTCAGAACCCCGAAAATGAACGGTATATTGTAATCGAGATTCAGCTGGGTAATCCCCTGGGTCACACTCTGGCAGATATAAGTAAAATGCGGCGTTTCGCCCCTTATAACACAACCCAGGCATATAACTCCGTCAAGATCGTCATACTCGGCAAGAAACTGCGCACCAAGAGTAAGTTCAAAGCTTCCCGGTACGTGCTTTACAACAATATCCTTTCCGGAGACTCCGTGTTTTTTAAGGGTTTTTTCAGCTCCCTTCAGAAGGGAGGATGTAATATCGTTATTCCAGTCGGATACAACGATTCCAAACCTCATTTCATGGGCATCAGGAACTGACTCAGGATTGTAAGAAGATAAGTTTGTGGTAGCCATTCTACTTCATAAGAAGCTTCACTCTTGCAATGTACTTATCGATGGAGGTTCCCTCAGTGCTTTCAGGGAATTCGTTCTGAATCCTTTCATACATTTTAAGAGCATCAGCATACTTGTTTGTAAGTTCATATATCTCGCCTGCCTTCATCAGAAAGATGGGAGTATTGAACGCGTTGGAACCAAAGTCTGCTGCCTCAATATATTTTGCAACGCCTTTCTGAAGGTCACCAAGTTCAATGTAAGCATCACCTGTTGCTCCTAAAGCAAGCGCACCGATAACTTTATCCTTCTTCGAATACTTTGAAAGGAAATCTATAGCATCCTGAAACTGGCCAAGGTGCAGATAGCAGATGCCTGCGCTGTAGAGTGCCAGGTTACCGGAAGAAGTAAACTTATAATCTTTTGCGATATCGAGAAATCCAAGATAGTTTCCGTCTCCATTCAAAGCAAGCTTTAAAGAGTCTGATTCAAGGTATTTCTGAGCCTGGTACATCTGGGCCTGAGCCTCATCACCTCTCTTGTTCAGGTATATTTTTGCAAGCCAGAATAATCCCACAATCACTATAATGCCTGCAAGCACATAAATAAGCGATCTGTAATTCTGTTCCAGGAACTGCTCGGTTTTTGACAGAGTCTCCTCAACATTCTTTAAGCTTTTCGGATTGTTTTCCGTTGTATACTTTGCCATAATCTTAACTTCAATTTTTACAACCGCAAAAGTAATTTTTTTCGGGTTATTATAAAATTATTAATCAAAAAAAGGGTCATAATGCTCTTCAATCGGAGAAAATTGATCCTCAACCAGATGAATTTCCATTTTCCACATGCCATTCTTTTCTTAACTTTGTACCTGAATGACTATATAAAATAAAGCAGATTATTTTACTGTAATGAGCCCTGGCACGGTTGAGCCGTTGTGCCTTTGAGCCTTTAAGCCCTTGATTATGTACCTTAAAAAACTCTCTCTGGTAAATTTTAAAAATTATGACAAGGCGGAGCTGGAATTCTCGCCGAAAATAAACTCTCTCGTGGGAAACAATGGAGTAGGGAAGACTAATATACTCGACGCGATCCATTACCTGTCACTTACAAAGAGCTTTTTCAATAATATAGATAGTATCAGCATCAGGCACGATGAAGATTATTTTATTATAAACGGCACATTCCTGAGGGATGATGATGAAGATCAGATATACTGCGCTTTCCAGAAACAAAAGCAAAAAGTATTGAAGAAAAACGGCAAGGAGTATCAGAAACTTTCCGATCATGTGGGCAAATATCCGGTTGTAATGATCTCTCCGGCCGACAACGCCCTTATTTCTGAAGGAAGCGAAGGGCGAAGGAAGTTTATGAATAAGATAATAAGCCAGTATAATCCTGAATATCTCGATTCAGTCCTGAAGTATAGCAAAGCTCTCCAGAACAGGAACCGGCTGCTGAAAGACTTTAAGTCATCAGGAAAATTTGACAATGACGCTCTTACAATCTGGGATTCACAGCTTGTAAAATATGGAACATATGTGTTCCATGAAAGAGAAAACCTTGTTAATGAGCTGATTCCAGTCTTCCAGGAAAACTATTCCATGATCTCTTCGGGCAAGGAGAGCGTAAAGCTTTCATACAGGTCACACCTTTCAGAAGGTGATTTCGCAGAGGCGCTGGCAAATTCCGTTACAAAGGACAGGTTCCTTGAATATACCACCATTGGGATACACAAGGATGACCTGTTGCTTGAAATGGACGGATACAGTGTAAAATCGCTTGGTTCACAGGGCCAGCAGAAATCTTACCTGGTGGCTCTTAAGCTGGCAAAGTTTGAATACATCAAACAAAAATCAGGCATATCGCCAATACTTCTTCTTGACGACATCTTTGACAAGTTTGATGCCGGAAGGGTTGAGCAGATAATAAACCTGGTGGGAAACCACAGATTCGGACAAATATTTATTACTGACACTCACCAGAGCCGTCTTCACGAAATACTTTCATCGCATAATGCCAATTATAAGCTATTCAGGATCAGCGACAACTGTGTCGAAGAGGTTATCAGGAACGGAGATGCCACAAAATGAGGAGAAGCAAGACCATATCGCTCGCCGAAGCCATAAAAGATTATGTAAGGGAAATGAATATGGAAGGCAAACTGAATGAAGTAGGCCTTATCAATTCATGGGAAGAAATAGTCGGTAAAGCAATTTCCTCACGCACTTCGAATATTTATATAAAGGATAAGGTTCTATATGTGCATCTTAATTCATCCGTTGTCAGGAATGAACTTCTGATGCTCAGGCAGGAGCTGATGGAAAAACTTAATCAGAAAGCGGGGACGGAAGTCATCAGGGATATTGTACTTAAATAACTTCCTGCGTAGTTTCCCCGGAACAAAGGTCAGGTTAAAAGATCAGATGATTTTGTACTCTCTTCCCCTTATCAGGATTGTTTTCCTGAATTTCTTTCCGGACTCAAAGATGTAATCTTCCTTATTATAAGTCAGTGATATCTTCTTATTCTCGGCCATTATTGAAATGTCTGCCGATTTATCGTTCTGTACTATCACATCAGCCAGAAGCAATGCTTTCTCAATGCCGTCGCCCCGTCCGAAGTTCCATACTTCATCGGGAAGTGCAAGTCTGTTATCATCATAGATTGACTGGTTCGTCA
>Ga0209540_10002721_pt1 | contig 12413 bp, 4 predicted proteins | sample BarGraIncu01121A_FD_184501 | JGI IMG/M metagenome (GOLD analysis project Ga0209540, IMG submission 184501) | Arctic peat soil microbial communities from Barrow, Alaska - Barrow Graham LP Incubations 011-21A (SPAdes) (version 2) | ecosystem: Environmental > Terrestrial > Soil > Wetlands > Peat... | reverse complement strand
TTACGCTTTGGTGTTTCCGAACATTTGGCAGCCAGTTATACCTGGTTTCAAACGGCCCATAGTGCAGATAAGACCGGCGATAAAGCTGGAGTTCCTTATGATGGCAACGATCCTAAATTTGAAGAACTATACCACGGCAAAGCCGATTCTACTGATACCGGCTGGATGACTAAAAATCCTGTTTGGCAAAAAGAATGGTATGATCGGATTGCTGAGCTGGTTGATATGTACAAACCGGATTTACTCTATTCTGATTGTGCACTTCCGTTTGGCAACGAAGTAGGAAGAAGCCTTATAGCTCATTTTTATAATGAAGATATAGCAAAGAATAATGGAAGGCTCGAAGCTGTATATAATTGTAAAGAACCTTCGAAAGGAAGATTTGCACAGGATGTAGAGCGCGGAGTCTTAGATTCTATCAACGAGTTTCCATGGCAAACCGACACTTCTATTGGCGATTGGTTTTATCGTACCGGTCAAAAATACAAATCATCGGATGAAGTTGTTCAAATGTTGGTGGACATTGTCAGTAAAAATGGAAACTTACTTATCAATGTTGTTCAGACACCAGAAGGTGATCTTGAGCCCGATGTATTGAATATACTTGATGGAATTGGAAACTGGATTAAAGATAACGGTGCTGGAATCTATGGTTCTCGTCCTTGGAAAGTGTATGGTGAAGGCCCATCAACCATGGGAAATCAAGAGAAAGGTCAATTTGGAGGTTTGAAGGATACCCGTCCTTATCAAGCCACAGACATCCGTTTTACAACTAAAAACGGTGCATTGTATGTTTTTTGCATGAGCACGCCAACTGAAAGCATTCAAATAAAATCACTGGGTAAACTGTCCAAATATTCCAACAAAGCAATTGCTTCAATTTCGATGCTTGGAAGTAGCGAAAAGATACAATGGAAACAAAATGGTAATGCTTTAGTTATCAATAAACCTACAAAATTACCTAAGTATAATGTTGTGGCGTTCCGTGTAAATTTCAAGAAGTAGTAACATAAGAATACGGAGTTAAAACATGAAAGTTTGACTTCGTATTCATTGTTTCTTTGTCTAACCTGCAAAATAACTTTTTAACAATCTATTGCTAACTTATAAATTAAATCATGTCAAAGCACAAACTAACCACCAAAGAATATTTGGTTCCATTCATTCTTATTTCATCTTTATTTTTCTTATGGGGAAGCGCACACGGTATGCTCGATGTGCTGAATGCCCATTTTCAGACTGTACTTAAAATATCGAAAGCCAAATCAGGATTAATCCAATTCTCGGTATATATGGCCTATTTTACAATGGCGCTTCCGGCAGGCTATTTTATGCGTCGTTTCGGTTACAAAAAAGGCATTATCCTGGGATTATTGCTCTTTTCGGCAGGTGCGTACATTATCGTTCCTGCATCAATTCTGCAATCTTACTATCTGTTTCTAGGTGGTTTGTTTATTCTGGGTTGCGGATTGGCTACTCTGGAGACTGCTGCAAACCCCTATACCACTAAGCTTGGTGATAAAGAATCGGCCGAACGAAGAATCAATTTCTCGCAATCGTTCAATGGACTAGCCTGGATTTTCGGACCTATTTTTGCAACTTATTTCATATTGGGAGGTAGTGAAGGAAAAGCCTCGGATGGACTGAATTCAATGATTGCACCTTATGCCGGAATCGGAACCATTGTGTTGATTATTGCCATTATATATATGTTTGTAAAGTTGCCGGAAATTACGGAAGAAGATGTGGATATGGCTCATGGGGTGAACAGTTCTGGACAATCTGCACCTGTCAAATCATTGTTTAAAACAAAACATCTAGTACTGGGGGTAATTGCTCAATTTTGCTACGTGGCAGCACAGACAGGGGTGTTTAGTTTTTTTGTGAATTTTCTTATTGCCAAAGAACAACATCTGGATATCTCCAAATCGACTGCCGGCTATCTGTTAGGTTTCGGAGGGATGTCGTTGTTTTTCATAGGACGTTTGTCTGGGAGCTGGCTTATGCAGTATCTTAAGCCAACAAAGATATTGGCTTTTTACTCGCTGATGTGCGTATTGCTACTTCCTGTAGTAAGTGCAGGACTCGGAGTTGCTTCGGTAGTGGCTTTGTTCCTGATATTTTTCTTTATGTCTATCATGTTCCCAACCATATTTGCGTTGGCTATTAAAGATCTGGGATCTCAAACCAAAAAAGGCTCTTCATTTGTCATCATGTCGATTGTAGGTGGTGCAGTTTTCCCAATGTTTATGGGATGGATAGCCGATATGTGGTCAATGTCAGTCGGCTTCTTAGTACCAATACCATTGTTCGCATTTATTCTCTATTATGCCGTTAAAGGTCACAAAGTTCGCTAATATATAAAAAATGGAAAATAAAAATTATCAGAACGACAAGCAGTTTTTGTCGAAATACCTGGATGTTGTTGAATTGCAATCCGGTGATAAACGTTTATTGGTTACTCCCGACTTACAGGGACGTGTACTTACAAGTAGTGCCAACGGGCAAGATGGTTATAGTTTTGGCTGGTTGAACTACGATTTAATAGCATCGGGTAAGTTCCTTCCGCACTGCAATAACTTTGGGGGTGAAGATCGTTTTTGGCTAGGTCCCGAAGGTGGACAATACTCTATTTTTTTCAAAGGTAGTTCGGGCAAAGGCTTCGATTTTGAAGACTGGCAGGCTCCGGCTTTGATTGATACCGACAAATGGGAATTGGTTTCGGCAGTTGATACAAAAGCAGTCTTTACAAAATCGACCGTGTTGGAAAATTGGTCCGGTTCTCAGCTGGCTTGTCGGTTAGATCGTTCGGTTTCATTACTCGAAAACAGTGTGGTGGAAAAAGAATTGGGTGTGAAATTGCCTGAATCTGTCAGCTCAATTGTTTTCTCGTCAGAAAACAGATTGACCAACACCGGTAATTTTGAATGGAACCAAACTTCGGGTATGTTATCCATCTGGATTTTGGGACAATTTATCCCTTCCGCAAAAAATACGGTTATTATTCCTTACAAACAGTCTGACGTTGCCAAAATCAACGATAGTTATTTTGGAAAGATTGATGCCGATAGACTGAAAGTGACGGATACACATTTGTTTTTTAAAGGTGATGGCGGTAAACGCGGAAAGATAGGAACACCACCCGAAATGACTATCCCTGTTGCCGGGGCTTACGATGCAGAAAACGGAACGCTTACTATTGTGAAGTTCAATTTCGATATCGAAAAGAACGTGTATGTAAATTCGATGTGGGAATATCAGGATGAACCTTTTAAAGGAGATGTGATAAACTCCTACAACGATGGACCACTTGAAGATGGCAGTATTATGGGACCGTTTTACGAGATAGAAACTTCGTCGACGGCTGCAGCTTTAAAACCCGGTGAAACGCTGACACACATTCATACCACCATGCACTTTAAAGGCAAGTTTGAAGAACTAAACATAATTGCCCACAAGACACTTGGGGTTGATTTATCAGAAATAGAGCTTTAATGCTCTATTTCTGATAAATATTTTGTAAAATGCAATTGCATGATTAATAAGAGGCTAATAGCTGTCAAAAACTTTTTATTGATTTGTTTTGATGTGCCTTTTAGCTTTATCTGCAATTAGGGCAATGAGTTCCTCTGGTATATCTTTACCAGAGTTTTTATTTTCTAGTTTCATTTTAGATAGAAAATCTCTATCTTTGTTCACATTTTAATGTTCCATTAACCTTGAATTTTTCTTTCTATATAAACTTATTTTTCAAATAAGTTAAATCTATCATGAAAAACATCATCTAAAATGAGAAATAAATTACTTGTTGCGATCCTCTCGCTAACATTTTTTTCATTACATTCTTCCAATGTAAAGTTTTACAGCATCAACTCTTTGTACGGAATTTCAATGCGAGAGCCAGCTTCTGTTTGCAAAGACAATAAAGGATTTATTTGGACCTCTTCTAAAACACATATTTTAAGGCTCGCTGGAGATGATTACCACATTTATCAACTTCCATACGAGAATTTAGATATAATTTCAGTAAAGCTTGTGTATACTGCTTCTTGCTTGTTAGCTTATACAAATAATGGTCAACTTTTTCGTTATAATGAGATCAATGATCGATTCGATCTATTAGTCAGTATGACTAAGGAGCTTAAAAACAAATATATATCAGTTAGCCGTGTGCTCATAGATGATTCCGGTTGTTATTGGATTGCGACTTCATTTGGTTTGTTTAGATATCAAAAAGGTCATCTTAGTTTTATTCAAAATTCAGATGAGATTGATTATTTAGCTTGGTATTCCCCTAATTATTTGTTTGTAGCTAGACCAGATGGTATTTGGTTATTAGATACACATACTTTGAAGAAAAGATGTTTTTACAGATATAGTCATAAATTTGATTTGCGTGTTTCCAAATTATTTTATGATACTAAGGCAAAAAGACTTTGGATAGGAACATTGTCGAGCGGATTATTTTATTATGATTTGAACAGGCATACTATGTCCCAAGTACAAATGAATGCCGTTCCAAAACAACCGATCTTGGCAATAGAGACAAATTCAGACTCTACGATTTTGATCGGAATTGATGGACAAGGACTTTGGGAATTAAACAAACAAGGTACAAAGATTTTGAATGTATATAAGGAAGATGTAAATAATCCTTCTTCGTTGCGTGGAAACGGAGTCTACGACATTTTTAATGACCATAATAAACGTCTATGGGTATGTACTTATAGTGGTGGAGTTTCCTTTATCGATCAAACTCCTTCTTTGGTTGATCAATTAACTCATACAATAAATAGCCAAAACTCTTTAGTTAATAATAATATTAATAAAATTATACAGGATAAAAGAGGAAATATATGGTTTGCTACGGATAATGGTATCAGTTGTAAAGAATCTGGAACAGGGAAATGGAAAACATTTTATCAAAATCAGCAGAATCAAGCCGCTGTATTTGTTTCGTTATGTGAAGATGATAAAGGACGAATATGGGCAGGAACATATTCTTCAGGAGTTTACGTTTTAGATGAAAATACAGGTCGTGAATTAGCACATTATTATAAGGGCGCATCTGGATTTATGTTAGATACTAATTTCGTATTAGATATTTTTAAAGATAGTCAGGGAGACCTCTGGATTGGGGGTGTTCAAGGAAATCTGATTTGTTATTTATCTAAAGAAAATAAATTTCGAAGCTATTCATCACAGCCAATCTACTCTTTTGCTGAATTGTCGCCCAACCAAATTCTTTTGTCTTGTACGTATGGATTACTTCTTTTGGATAAGAAAAGCGGAGTAACCAAAACAATACAGGATGGATACTTGGTTTCAGATGTAATATCTATAAAGGATGAAATTTGGATTTGTACAAGTGGTGAGGGATTAATCAGGTATAATTGGAAAAATAAAAGAATACAAAAAATTACAACTGCATCTGGTCTACCATCTAATTATGTAAATAGCATAATGTATGTGGATGGATATTTGTGGTTAGGTACAGAAAGCGGATTGTGTCGATTGAATCCTAAGAATATGAGGATACTCACTTATAGTACGGTATATTCGTTGTCAGGTGTTTCTTTTAATCGGAATTCACATTGTCGGCTTAATGATGGGCGGTTGATTTGGGGAACTAGTAATGGCGCTGTAGAGTTTTCTCCTAAATTGTTGACAGGAAGTCAATCAAGAGGTGTTATATTTTTTCAAAATATAACACTGGGAGGTCGTTCTATCCGTGAAAGTCTGAGTATTGCATTGGATAGTCTACAAAAACTATCGATTAATTACAATCAAAACACATTACTTTTAGAACTTTTATCTATCGGAAATATTTCGGGGGCTAAGTTTTCTTGGAAATTCGAAGGCCTTGAAAATGGTTGGAGCCTACCTTCGAAAAACCGTTTTATACAATACTCTAATATCCCAAGCGGCAATTATGTTTTGAAAATTAGATTATATGATAGTTCTCTGTCTCATGTGATCTCTGAACGGTATTTGTCTTTAAATGTTGTCCCGCCTTTCTGGAGAGCTTGGTGGTTCGAGCTTTTACTATCAGCTTTTATTGTGTGCATCTTTTATTTTTCATTAAATTATTATATCGAACGACTAAAACAACGGCATACTGAAGAAAAGGCACGCTTCTTTACTAATACAGCTCATGATTTTAGGACATCTCTGACATTAGTTAAAGCTCCAATTGAGGAATTGACAAAAGAACAAAATTTGTCTGATACTGGACGGTATTACCTTTCATTGGCCATTGAACAGACAAGGCGTCTTTCTACAGTTGTAACCCAATTGATGGATTTTCAAAAAGTAGATATAAAAAAGGAACAGTTAGTCCTGAGTATGGTGAATATTGTTAGCTTAATTGAACATCGTCTGGCAATGTTCGAGTCTATTGCGAAAAGTCAAAATATAAATTTGCATTTTGACTCAGATAAGGAAAACTATCAAACGGCCGTTGATGAAACAATAATGGGAAAAGTAATTGATAATTTGATTTCAAATGCAATCAAATATTCTCACTCGGAGGATCAGGTTCAGATAAACCTTAAATGTGAACCTGATAGTTGGACTTTGGAAGTAAGAGATAATGGTATAGGAATTAGTAACAAAGCTAAAAATCAATTATTCAGAGAATTCTATCGAGGTGAAAATGCAATAAATTCAAAGATTGTGGGTTCGGGCCTTGGGCTCCTATTGGTAAAAAATTATGTTGAGATGCATGATGGTAATATTAGTTATGTTAGTGAAGAAAATATTGGTTCTGTTTTTAAAATAGTTATTCCTTTTAAAGAGACTTTAGAAGAAACCAAAAAAGGAAATATAGAAAAACAAGAACAGGTATCTGATAGTGTGACAGAAGTGAATTTACAACCTTCGTTGCAGCAGAAACAATTATCAAAGCAAGAAATGCGGATTCTAATTGTAGAAGATAATGATGATCTCCGAAACTTTATGCAACATCCACTCCAAGCAGATTTTGATGTCTTGTTAGCTGAAGATGGAGTTGTGGCTTGGAATATTATTCAAAAGCAGATGCCTGATCTGGTTGTCTCTGATGTAATGATGCCACGAATGGATGGATTTGAGCTTTGTAGATTAATGAAATCGACTTACGAAACATCGCATATTCCGGTTATATTACTTACGGCACTTTCTGGAAAAGTAGAACAAATACACGGATTAGGTTTAGGAGCAGATGATTATCTAACCAAGCCTTTTGATATGACTCTCCTTGTACAAAGAATAAAGTCGATAATTCGAAATCGAGAAGTTGTCAAAGAAAGGGCTTTGAAATTAATCAAAGGGGCTACGAATGGTAATGAACAAATTTTAGCCAATGAACATAATGACCAATTTGTAAAAAAAATGTTGGAAGTAATCCGTGCTAATATGGCAAATACCGAATTTGGAAAGGATGACTTTGCTTCAGCCATGAATGTCAGCACTTCATTACTTTATAAAAAAATAAAATCGCTTACAGATCAGTCACCAACAGATTTTATCAAGATGGTTCGGTTAGATTATGCATTAGAACTGTTGCAGAGTCATAAGTATAGCGTTACGGAGGTTAGTGAGCTTTGCGGTTTTTCGTCAATAGGATATTTTAGTACGGTCTTTAAAAAACATTTCGGAAAATCTCCGACCGATATATAATATGGTGATGTATCTTTTCAGACAAAAAATAAAATATAACGAAACGAATGCTGAGTTTAGTACTTGCAGTTCGAATTTAGCTACAGTTGACTCACTCTATTGAATTAACTGTAGCTGATTTTCTTTTCTTCTTTTCCATGTATCCATTTCTTTTGTGGGAGCTTTAAATTCAGTCTCTGTTATACAGCAAATCTTGTTAATAGAATGACCGCCTTAATCATATTTACCAGCCGTTTTTTTGCTTTTCTAATAAATAAACTATTTGTTTAGGTTCTATTAGTTTTAGCTTTTGTAACTTTTACATTTTGGATGGTATTTAATTTTAAACTGCTAAAATTATAAATTTTCTTCTCCAGCTGGTAGCTGTTGTTTCTGATTGATCCTCGTATTTATGGGTTGCAGAACAAATCCCTAATTTTCATCACTTATCTTTTTTCATTCAAATAATCTTTCTGGCTTCACTTTGCATATATATTGTGACTGTTTTTTGTGACGCTTCTTATATAAAAGTCTATTGCAGACTGAAACAACAATATATGGTGTACCAAGCCTTTATTTGTGGCAAGGCTGTTTTTTATATCTAATATTGAAAACTAAATATCTTAATTCTAAAGTAAAAAACTGGATATACCTATATTTTTGTATCAGAAACGTAAATCAACTGTTTTAGTTTGATGATTATGTTTGTTTAAATTCATGGATTAGAAAGAAGGTGTATTGGTCCTAAGAGTAAAAAGGAGTTGTTTGGTTAATAAGTGATGTATTTATCATAAAGATTGAAGATAAGTTTTTTACTTCAATCTTTATGTTGAGTATGAGAAACAAGTTTAAATAAATTCTTTATATTATAATCTTAGAAGCTTGGCTGATAAAAATCTGTTTTTTTAGGGTATAGACATGAACTCTTAAATAAATTTCGTGACACAAATTTGCTCAATGAAAAAAAAAAACGTTATTATTCTTATTGGCTTAATTAGCTTATTCCACCCCTTAACAGGGATTTCTCAGTCTACTTCGTTTAAAACATTTATGAATCCGGTAATTCCCGGCGATCATTCTGATTGCACGCTAACAAAAGTTGGAGACCATTTTTATACAACGGGTTCTTCCTTCAATCCAACTCCGGTTATTTATCATTCTACTGATTTAATTCATTGGGAAGCTATTGCTCAACCTGTCTCTGCAGCATGGCCTTTGTATGGCGATGCTCCCAGTGCCGGTTGCTGGGGGGGACAAATTGTCTATTATAATAATAAGTATTGGGACTTTTTTTCAAGAGCCAATACCATGTATTATGTTATAGCAGATAACCTCGAAGGTAAGTGGAGTATGCCAGTAAAAGTAAATAATCCTTCCCAACTTTCATATGGTCTTGGCTATGACAATTCTATTTTTATAGATGATAATGGAAAATGGTATTTGATTGTGAAAAATGGACAGTCAAATAATGGAATTGTAGAATTAGACAAAGCTGGACAACCAACTGGTGTGGTTTATGATTTGAATTGGTTAAATCCGAAAAACAAAGATGGCCAAACTATTTTTAGTTGGGCAGAAGGACCAGTAATGTGGAAACACAATGGATTTTATTATTATTCGTTTGCCCGAGACGTGTCAGGAGGGCAGAAAGTAATGAGAAGTAAAACGCTAACAGCGGATAAATCGGCTTGGACCGTGCCGGTAGATATGTTTGACGAGAATGAACCGAATAAATCTAAAGCTATCTTTTTTGGTCCAAATCATGCTTCTGCGGTTGTGGATTTAAATGATGGTACCAGTTGGCTTTTGCACCCAGTCTGGGCAAGAGCAAATAATAATGAATGGTATGGACAGGGTCGTCAAGGATTAGTAAATCAGGTGAAATATGATGCTGACGGGAATGTTTTAGCAGATTACCCTCTAAATACTGTGAAAAATGCACCGATATTACCTTCAAGTGGAATTACATGGATGGTTCCAAAATCAGATTTCTTTACTGCGGAAAAACTTCAACCTGAATGGTCCTTTCTAGGATATACCCCAACGTCACTCTTTTCTCTTTCAGATAGACCGGGTTGGTTGAGATTAACTCCCAAAAGCTCAACAAAAGCGAATACTATTATTAAAACGGATGCTGAACATAATTATTCATTGATTACACGTCTTGATTTTAATTCGAATTCCACTTTAGATGAGGCCGGATTAAGGATTATGAATGGTCAGGAAAGCATGTTTACTAAAATATGTAGTACTTTAAATAGTAAAGGTGAAAAAGTTATTTGCTTTAGTTTTGATCAAGTTCATTATGAAGTTGCAAATAATATTGGAAATATCCTGTGGCTCAAATTAGAAAGAAATAATCATGAATTAGCCGGATTCTTTAGTTTGAATGGTGTCAAATGGATGCCGGTTGGCGATAAAATCAATGTTGAAACACTTGATAAGTTTAGTCGCAATTATAATGGCTGGTGTGGAAACAGGCAAGGATTATATGTTCAAGGATCAAAATATGCTGATTTTGATCTTTATATCTATCGTGATGCTTATTCACCGATACTTGCAGAATGTCCGGCTAATCAATTTGGGACCCAAAGAAACGTTTTATCAGATGGTAACAATTTACTTGATAATATTCATAACAATGACTGGGCATTGTATGCCGGAGTAGAATTTGGTAGTAATGACTACAAAAAAAAATCAGATATGATATCTATTTCTGCTTCTAGTGTAACCAAAGGAGGTGAGGTTGAAGTTTGGCTAGATTCATTAGAGACAGGAAAGAAAATTGCAACTTGTATTATAAAGAATACTGGTGGTTTATCAAATATAAGAACTTTTACTGCTAAAACCACTGCAACTACTGGAAGGCACGATGTGTATCTGAAATTTTTAGGACTTCGTGGTGATAAGCTATTTGCATTAAAGAATTTTATTTTTACTAGTTCTTGTAAATAGTATATAAAATAACGGAATGAATAGTGTTGAATTATGAGTCACTTGTAGAAGCCCTTGAAGCTCAATGCCAATTAATTATAAGCCATTTAATGCAAAATAGTTTCTTGTAAAATCTGTTTTTATGTCTTGAATTAGAAATAAAATATCTATTATCGAAAATGAAGAATATATAAACATACTATTTTTGCTTTATATTAATATAAACGGAATGTTTGATACAACAAACCAGACATTGCGTTAATTCGAGTTATCAACCTTAAAAAATTATGTTATGAATAGAATACTAGACGACAGTTGATTACGTATTATTATTGAGATAGTTAGCAATGAAATTGAATTTTATTAGTTGCTGATTGTAAAAATAATTAAGTTTTGTTTTAATTGAAATAAATCAATATAATAAGTTAATCAATAGTATAATGGAAAACAGATACAAGATTTTATTGATCGAGTTTTTAATTTCATCAAAAAAGAAATTTAAACCGACAAGTATATTGCTTCTACTGTTGCTTTTTTTGAGTTCATCTCTGATTGCTCAAAATAAGCGAATAATCAAGGGGCAGGTTTTAGACGAAAATAAGGAGCCATTGATTGGAGCCACAATTACAATTAAAAATGTTAAATTAAGTGGAGTGATAACCGATCTAGACGGTCATTTCTCGCTTAGTTTACCTATAGACAGAAATATAATTCAAGTTTCTTACATAAGTTGTAAAACACAGGAAATAAATGTTGCCAATAAAAATAATATAACTGTTACCTTGAAAGATAACAATGTTGGTTTGAACGAAATTGTCGTTGTTGGTTATGGAAAACAGAAAAAAGCGAGTGTAGTAGGTGCAATTACTCAAACTACAGGAAAGGTTTTAGAGCGTGCTGGAGGAATAACAGATATAGGCGCAGCGTTGACTGGTAATTTACCGGGAGTAGTAACTATAGCTAGTTCAGGATTACCTGGTGAGGAAGATCCTAAAATTGTTATACGCGGTTCTAGTTCTTGGAATAATAGTGACCCATTGGTACTGGTAGATGGAATTGAACGTCCAATGAATTCGGTGGATATCAGCTCGGTGGAATCAGTCTCAGTCTTAAAAGATGCATCTGCAACTGCTATATATGGTGTAAAAGGTGCAAATGGTGTAATTCTTATCACGACTAAGCGAGGTAAAGAAGGTGCTGCCAGAATTGACATTTCAGCTAACACGACAGTAAAGACAGCCTCAAAATTACCTAATAAGCTTGATTCTTATGATGCATTAATGGCTCGCAATGTTGCCATTGAAAATGAATTGAGTGTAAGTCCTGACTCATGGGCATATATTAAACCTCAAAGTATTATCAATAAATATCGTTATCCTGCTAATTTGCAAGAAGCAGAGCGTTATCCAAATGTTGATTGGCAAAATGCGCTTTTTAAAGATTATACCACGTCCCACAATGTGAATCTTAATGTTAGCGGGGGAACCAAATTTGTTAAGTACTTTGCATCTGCTGATTATGTTCATGAAGGTGACTTATTTAAAGTTTGGGATAATGGTCGCAACTATAATTCGGGTTACGGATTTGATCGTCTCAATGTACGTAGTAATCTGGATTTTCAGTTGACTAAAACAACGTTATTTAAGGTCAACTTGGCTGGATCAAACGGTATCAAAAAAAGTCCTTGGAATCAGACGAATTCGTCAGATTGGGCTGTAGCTCAACAATGGGCAGGTGCCTATAACATTGCTCCGGATGTATTTTTGCCTAAATATGCTGATGGTTCATGGGGGTTTTATCCTAGCATTTCGAATGTATCAAACTCAGCTGCTAATTTGGCA
>Ga0209540_10002719_pt1 | contig 12419 bp, 18 predicted proteins | sample BarGraIncu01121A_FD_184501 | JGI IMG/M metagenome (GOLD analysis project Ga0209540, IMG submission 184501) | Arctic peat soil microbial communities from Barrow, Alaska - Barrow Graham LP Incubations 011-21A (SPAdes) (version 2) | ecosystem: Environmental > Terrestrial > Soil > Wetlands > Peat... | reverse complement strand
GGCGATAATATAGGCAGTCGAACGTTGCAAGCGGGCTTTTTTGGCAATCTCCGTCATTGGCGCAGTACCCAGTTTATAATTCGCCATATAAAAACGAATTTCTTTGGGTGAATAATCAAGTTGCTGCAGAGCTGTAATAAGGTGTGAATCCATATTACTAGTATAATACATACACGTCTAATAATACTGGACGAAATATACCCCAAGGTGTAGTAACAGATTAGAATTAATCATGAAAATAGCAAAAGTTGTCCTATGTATTCGTATAACTCATACTATGAACATGGAATTGAACGCAATTAAATCAATGGAACGCATTGCCCGCACTAATTCTGATGTCATATCACTTGGTCAGGGCATACCATCGTTGCCACTTGATGGTCGTATTCGCCAGGCAGTTATGCTGGCGATGTTTGATGGCCGCGTCGACTCCTATTCTGATCCACAGGGAGTGTTGGAACTCCGCGAAAAAATTGCTATGAAGTTACGTGATGACGGTATGGACTATGGACCAAACGAAGTCGTTGTCACGGCTGGTGCGATTGAAGCACTTAATGTATCACTTCGCAGTGTGGTGACGTCGGAAAAGTGCGAAGTGATCGTGCCTACGCCAGTTTATGCGGCTTATTTTCGTGTGATCGAAACAGCACGTGGCGTTTCGGTGCCATTGCAATTACTAGAATCGGATCATTGGGAGCTAGACGTTGATAAAATGAAAGATATAGTCACGCCCAAAACAGCTGCGATTTTACTTTGCAACCCAAATAATCCAACCGGGTCGGTTTATGATCAATCGACACTCGAATCAATCATGGAATTAGCTCGTGATCGTGGTATCACAGTTATTATTGATGAAGTTTATAAAAACATGCTGTATGTACCGCAAAAATTATATACTCCAGCTATGAACCCAGCCTACAAAGGCACTGTTATTCGTGTCGTTAGTTTTTCCAAAGATTTCTCGCTGACTGGTTGGCGAATTGGGTTTTTACATGCCGACGAAAAACGTATTTCTAATTTGGTCGCGATTCATGACGCCCTAATTAACTGCGCGCCGGTCATATCACAATACGCGGCCATGGCGGCGATTGACATTCAGGATGAGATTTTGGAACGTAATATACGCGTCTATACAAGACACCGCGACAGTATGGCTAGGCACCTGGACGAGTTATCGGATTACCTGACATACGATATGCCAACCGGCGGATATTTCTTTTTCCCTAGATATCATGGATCGATGCCATCAAGTGAATTCGCACTTAAATTGGCACACAATCAAAAACTTGTTGTTGTGCCAGGATCGGCGTTTGGAGCGGGTGGCGAAAACCACTTTAGGTTATGTTTCGGCCGCTCAATAGGGGAAATTAACCAGGGTATGGAACGACTCAGAGACTATTTTGATAAAAATTGATACAATAATAAATATATGAAGCAACAAGTTTTAATAATTCACGGTGGGACAACTTTCTCGAGCTATAAAAAGTATATTGATAGCATGAAAGCAGTTGTCCTTGAACCAAAAAAACTAAAATCTAGGTTAGATTGGAAGGATTCGATAACTGCAGATCTTGGCGATGCCTATGAGGTACTGGTTCCAAGAATGCCAAATGGATCCAATGCTCAATATAAAGAATGGTCAATTTGGTTTGAACATATAGTGCCTTTACTAAAAAACGATACGATTCTCGTTGGCAATTCGCTTGGCGGAACATTCCTTGCTAAATATCTATCTGAAAAGATAGTTCCAATTAAGATCAAAGCTGCAATTCTAATTTCTGCCCAATATGAAGAACTTGAATCAGAAGAATTAGCATCATTTGCTTTGTCAGAGTCACTCTCGAAATTTAATAAACAAGCTAAAAAAATTGTATTAATTCATAGTAAAGACGATGAAGCTGTACCATTTGACCATGTCTATAAATACAATAAAGATTTATCGAACTCTAATATCATACTATTCAATGACAAAGGACATTTTAAACAAGAACATTTTCCTGAATTAGTTGAATTAATCAAAAATACCGTCGGATAATCCAAAGAGTTTTAATAAAAATAAATTAAACGGACTCTCTTTTGCTATACTAAAATTGTGAAACATCTTTCTAAAAATACTTTAAGTGAATGGGTTAAGAAGTACCCCAGTTTTGAAGTTGTCGGCACGATTAAATCAGGCAAAGAAGCGGATGTGTGGTTGGTGCAAATCAAAAAAATGCAATATGCCCTAAAAGTCTATGATTCGAATGCTCAACTCAGTACAAAAGGACAATACACTGAGGGGCAATGGATAAACGAGTCATCACTGCGCAAGGCTGTAAGTCAGAAAACGAAAGTTGGAAAATCATTACAGCAAAGACTCTGGACAAAACGCGAGTATTATCTATTAAAGAAATTATTTGGACAAGGTGCTATTGTGCCAGAAGTGTTTGATTATACTGATAATGCTATTTTGATGCAATATTTGGGAGACGAGAACGGTTTTGCGCCTAGGCTTGTCGATATAGAATTATCTGACGTGATGAAAACTAAGGTTCTTGATGAAATAGAGGCAGGCATAAAATTATTTATAGATAATGGTATCGTTCACGGTGATTTATCTGCTTATAATATTTTATGGTGGGACGGAAAACCGTGGGTAATTGATTTTCCGCAAGCTGTTGATATTCGGCATAATCCTAACTGGAAACAGTTTTATGATCGAGATGTGCAGAATATTAAGAATTATTTAGGTTAGTATTCGATGGAAATTTTAGAGTCAAAATAAGAATAGATAATTTTGGGTCAAATAAAATTTTTAAAATTTGGGCTGAAAGGTTTTTTGTATAATTTAATTGATAGGAGATACAAAAAATGTCCAAATATAACAAAGCTTCATATGATGATAGCGATGACAAATCGCTGATGAAAAATTGGCGCGCTTGGGGAAGTTGGTTCAGCTGGGGTTCACCAGTTGGTTTAAGCATTTTTCTCATCGCATCGCATTAAAGTTATTTATTTTTGTTATACTTTGACTATGGATATTTTTAACAGCCTCGATGAGCTTGGTTTAAATTCGACTAATTCGGTAATTATCGGTTCGGGCATTTTGAATGCGCTTCTAATACGCAACTGTAATGATATTGATGTGGTGGTAAATTACGAAACTTATCAAGAGTTAGGTAAAAACGACCGTTTCATAAAAGCCCAAAATCACGGATTAGAGGTGCTCACCGATGGTCTGTTTGAGATTGGAACAAGCTGGAATATATTGGGGCGTAGCCACAGTTTTAAAGATTTGCAAAATCATCATTCTGTGATAATTGATGGAGTTTGTTATATAACTTTAGAATTCTTACTAGCTATAAAAGAGAGTTGGTTGAATGGTAATGACGTTAGGCAAAAGGATATCGATGATGTCAGATTAATAAAAGAATATCGGAATGGCAATATTTAGATGAAAATTATTACGTCTGGTTTGTCTTATCTTGACATTGATGGTTATGCGGCCTGTATTGCATACGCTGAATTACTGAATATGCAAGGCATTCCTGCTGTTGCTGCCAGTACCTCAATTATCAATAACAGTGTCACCGATACGATTCGTTCATGGGACGTAGACTTTACAAGTGATTATGATAAAAATGAGAATGATACATTTATCGTATTAGATGTATCTGATCCGAATAATTTCGAAAGAATAGTTATTTTGGATAAAATTGAGGAAGTTATTGATCATCATATTGGTTATGAAAAATATTGGAAAGATAAACTTGGTGATAAATCTGAAATTATTTTTATAGGTTCTGTTTGTACGATTATATATGAACGATGGCTAGATTCTGGGTTGATGGATAAAATTAGTTCGACTAGTGCTAGACTTTTAGTTTCTGGCATTTTAGATAATACATTAAATTTAAAAGCTTCTATTACAACTGATAGAGATAAAAACGCATATAATGAGTTGATGAAAATAGCAGATTTGCCAGATGATTGGGCGTTGCAGTATTTTCGTGAATGTCAAAGTTCGATATTTAAGGATATTGTGGGTTCGATTAATAAGGACATAAAAATTATTGATTTTAAGAATCTTGATCTTAATAATGTAGAGGTTGGTCAAATAGTCGTTTGGGATGGTAAAAAAGTTTTGAACGAATACCTTAGAATTATTCAAGAAGCGATGAATAACGGGTCGGCGGAATGGCTAGTTAACGTTGTTAGTCTAGATTCAGGGACGAGTTATTTTATTAGCGATAATGAAAAGATTCAAGATTGGGTGACTAAACTTTTTGAAATTAAATTTGATAGTTCAGTTGCTAACGCGGATAGGCTTTGGTTGAGAAAAGAAATTATTAGACATGACAGTCGGTGGCGAGAATGAAACCAGCTCAATTTCCGAAACTTATTAAATCAGAGCGAATATATTTAAAAGCTTTAGATAGTGATGATGCTGAAAAAATATTTAAACTCATTAACTCTGAACGGAAATATATTGGTGAATTTCTTGAATGGGTTGATAATATAAAAACCATTGACGATGAAGTCAAATATGTAAAAACACAGACCGAAGCGGCCAAGGATTTGCTTGGGTTCGATTGGTGTATATATGAAAACACTACAAATGATTTTTTGGGATACATAGGGACAGATCCTGTTACGTTTGAACTATTCAAAGATGGTAAATTTATCGATTGGAACAATGGCATAATTTCGTTTGCGTATTTTTTGAAACAGGAAGCAAACGGAAATGGCTATATGACCGAGGCTCTTGGTAAAATGAGAGATATCGCAATCGAACTAGGATTTAGTCGGGTTGAGATTAATAGTGAAGTTGAAAATATTAAATCGCAAAATGTTGCTGAGCGTTGCGGATTTATTCATGATGATGGTGATTTTGGGAAAATGTATTATCTAGCTTCGAACGATAATATGTAGTTTATTTGTTATACTGTGTTTATGAACGATAAACCAATTACAACTTTATTTATGCTAATGTCGGTTGACGGCAAAATTTCAACTGGAAATAATGATGAGCGTGATTTTGACAAAGATCTGCCTGGTGTAGTTGGTGTTGGCGAGGGTTTAAAGCAATATTATGAATTAGAACAAAAAACTGATTTATTTTCGTTAAATACTGGTCGGGTTATGGCAAAGGTTGGTTGGAATAATGAGAAGTCTGATATTAAGAAATCTCCGGTTAGTTTTATCATTATTGATAATAAACCTCATTTAACTAATTTAGGCGTCTTGAATCTACTAAGGAATGTCCAGAAGTTATTTATCGTTACGAATAATACCAATCATCCCGCAAAAAATATTAATAATCCAAATCTCGAAATTATTAGTTACGAAAAAGACATCGACTTTAACGATTTGTTTATAATGTTAAAGAAAAAAGGAATAGATGATTTAACTATTCAATCGGGTGGTGAAATGAACGCAGCATTGGTTCGTGGGGGTTTAATTAATTACATCTCTGTCGTCGTCGCACCGTTAATTGCTGGTGGTAGAAATACTTCGACGTTAATTGGTGGTGATTCTCTCACTACACTTGATGATTTGAAATTATTGAGACCACTAGAATTGATAAGTGCTGATATTTTAAATAATTCATATATAAATTTAAGATATAAAGTTTTGTTATAATCAAGCTATGAAAAAAGAATTACCAAAAATTAAATTCGGTAATATGTCAGTTGATGAAGTTGCTGAGCTTTTATCTTGGACTGTGCATGAGTCTGATGGGCCTTTTCCTTTGAGCGGGTATTCGTACGAGATGTATCCAGAGCTTAAAGAAGTATTTAGCTGTGATCCTGATAAAATTAATTGTACAAATATAATAAAATTAGCAATATTGAAAAGATACGACGAGTATTTAGACAAAAATAGTAGATTACCGGATGAGTATCAAGAAGTCTGGGACAAATATAATGATAAATTTATGGTTGCATTAAGTGAGCGACTGGACATTAAATGGCCCAAAGATTGCAGCTATATTGAGGCCGGAGTAGGACGCATACCGATTTATCCTAGGGATATCAAAAAAAGAACTTTTGATATCGGCAAAATGGATCATAAATGGGTTATTGAAACGTCGATGCACGAGTGTTGTCATTTCTTGTTTTTTGAAAAATGGAAAGAGTTGTACCCGGATTGGAAATGGGAAGATTTTGATAGCCCGCATATTATTTGGTATTTGAGTGAAATGTTAGTTGACCAAATATTGAATTGCCCAGCAATCCAAGATATTTTTATTAATAACTTTCGGGCATACGACTCTTTTTATAATGTGAAAATAAATGGTAAATTTATGATGAGTCATATCAGTGACATTTTTAAAGACGATAGCATCGAGGGTGCTATTAAGAAAAGTTACGATTATATTTTACGAAATGAAGAGACGGTTCGTAAACAATGTGATGGCTAATTAGTTAATATAACCGGTCGCTGAGTCCCATCACAAAGAGTTAAATAGGTTGCAAGTTGAAATGCTACCATGGCGTGTTTAAGTTTATTGAACACTTCGATAGAGTTTGGTCGGCTAGCGGCCATTGCATTTGCGATTTTATCGATATACCACATGTCCACTACGAAGGCTTTGACGTTGGCTTTTGATAAGAATTTGTATCTATCAAGAGTTGTGTCTTTAACAAAATTGAAAATTATAATAACTTCGGTATTTGAACCTCTTGATATCTCTACGCTTTTACCGCTAGATGCTTTGGTTACGATATGGAGGGTGTTGATTGGGTCCCATTTCTTGACGGTCTCTTGTAGTTTGTCGTTTGCAATAATCTTCATATATTTTTGATCGAATTTATTGCTCATAAGCATGGCAGAGTATTTATCAATAATATCAAAAGCATCATATGGTCGGTTTAGGATATCGATAAAATTGTCACTAGTTCCACAACCAATCTTTGACAAACCTGTTTTTCTGTTTTTGAAATTATCTTCAATCGCATTTTCATCAGAATGAGCACCCGGAATAACTCCTTGTTCGCGAAGCAGGGTATCGATGTCAAGTAGTCGCCCTTTTGCAGACCTTTTGCTGCTAGGTTTAAACCAGATTCCTGTCATTTCGGCCGCTGCATATGCAGTGACGTCTGCACCACCGGCAACCGATGGGCGTGATTCTACGATTTCAGCGGTGTTGGCAAGAGTACCTTCGCTATATCGGCCGTCGATACAACAACTTGGCGCCATCGGACTGACATTCGATAAACAATTTTTGATTTGTTTTGCAGCGGTTATTATCTCTTTATCAGAAATATCACCAGCCGATATTTTGCCAATTCCAGCATTGATTGGCTCTAATATTCTGATACTTGGCATGGAAAAATTCCCTTTTAGGTCTTATTGACTATAATAATTATTTCTTTGATCTTTGTCATTAACTCAAAATTCAGCATACTAAACAACTGCTTGATATTTAGTTTATTAATTTTATTGGGATATGGCAATATCTAATTCTAAATTGGTTTAATCTGTGGATATCTTTGTATTCTGATTTTGCATTTAGGCTACAGGGTTAAGTCTAAGAGGCGTTGTTATGTATTAGCTAACATGACAAGAAATTTGATATGGTGAAAGAGTTTGCTGACTTTGCAGAAGAAAGCAGCCTATTGACTAGTGGCATCTTTGATTTTTATGGCGATAATAGTCTTCTATTTGGCAACTATTCAAATTTAGGGCTTGCTAATGAAAATTATAAAGTCACAAGATTACAGTTAGATAAAATTTTAGCGTTAATTAACGATTTTATATCTGTTGGAATGGTTAAAATATTGGTGATGCCTTAACAATTTGCCACACATCTGTTATAAATATAGATAAGCATTAATTCGTTTTACCGCGAAAAGGAAAAATCAGAATGAAAAAAACAATAAAAACGTTAATCGCAGGGCTACTACTCGTCCCAATTTTGGCAATCGGTGTCAGCATGGCCACGCCAGTCTCACAATCTGTTTCTGCATCATCTATTTTTGACGGCCTAAATTCTACTCTTGTTGATGGCATGCCAACTTCTCTTTTCGGGGGTGAGGGTTCTGTATTTAAGACTATTACAAGTGTTCTTCTATTCCTTATCGGCGCAATTAGTGTATTGATGCTGATTTATGGTGGTATTCGTTACACTATTTCTGGTGGTGATGAGAAAAGTATTAAAGCTGCTAAAGACACAATTTTATATGCAGTTATTGGTATCATAGTTGCACTGCTAGCTTATGCTATCGTTAGTTTTGTTTTGACGTCTTTAGTAGCTAGTTAGAGATGTAAAAAAAAGATTTTGTTAAATTTGCAAAATTAGATTATGCTAGGCTAATGATTGAATGGTAATCCACGTTATCATGTTTAATGATTTTTATCTTGCCGTTTTTGATTAATGTCTCAAGTCGATAAGCAAAGAACGAATCGCTTAAATTGCCACCAGTATAGGTGCATTCAGCCATTGTATGGCCAATTAATTCAGTTTTTTTGCTGTGCCAAGGTTCTCCATTTGGTCTAAGATAACTTAATCAAAATAAGTTTCATTAACTGATTGTACTTTGCTATCAACACAAATTCTCAATGATGAATTTTGTTTGACTAGTTCATCCCAGATGTTTAGAAACTCGTCAATCTTTTTACTTGCTAACTTTTCTTCATAGCCTAATAACCTCTTAACCCCTTCGTCGCCAACACAAACCATATTCCAGGCTGCGCAATTAGGGTATTCATCATCAATCGGGACTTTGGTAGAATCAACTATACTAATCTCTATCTTTTTGTCCTGAGTTTTTAATAAATGCAAAACATATAACATATTTAGGTAATCTTCAGTTGTAATAGTTGACGTCCAAATCCGAACTTTATTGTGTTTTTCTATCTTTTCCAGCAAATTCAATATTTCAGTTTTAGCTTCTATTGTTTATCCTATAATATTCCTATCGCTTAGGTTGTCTAGATCAGAGATATCGCCACATATTAAATATAAATCCATCGATATATATTCAGAATCTGGGAATAGGCCAAAATGTTTATTTGCTCTTTTTAAAATATCGTCTGCGAATTCTCCGCTGGTTATTTCTAACATACTACTCCTTTTTAACTGATTTGATATTATGCTTGGCTACTATAGCCAAATTGTGATTGTGATTTAATTATTTTCACTAGCCCAATAATTCCCAAGAGATAACTTTCATGTTAAGTCCTTCGTCAATTTCACGAATGAGTGTTTGCTCGACAGTCTCACTAGGTTCTGCTGTACCGCCTGGAAGATTGTCATGATCATCTTTATAATGGACAATAGGCACTAATCCATCAACATCACTAATAGCATAAACTAGTCTCCACTTTAGGTTGGGTATTTTTTTGCCAACTAGATTGAACCAGTTTACTCTAATCTGTTTCTCGTTATATTCAGATTCTCTTAATAAATCTGGATTATTCATAAGCTTAATCTTAACATATTAAAATGGCTCTAGGATGTATATGTTTAAAATTTCTCGAACTTACATATTCCATTTTTATTCTCGGCGCTAAATATCCCGAGCGTAAGGTCTTGGGAAGTCTATTTTATCGCAATATGGCAATATCTAAACCAAAATAGGCTTGGTTTGGGGAGTATATTTATCTTTGTTTCTCTATTATTATCGTTAATAAACAACCACATTTTAACTATAGTGTTATTATTAAACGGTCTATGATAGAATTTTTAATTAATAATCAATATTTAATTCAAGCTATTGGGTTTATTGGGCTGGTTTTTTCTCTATTAATTTTTCAAGTTAATAAACGTAAAAAAATGCTCAATTTATATATATGCTCAACGTGTTTTTACATGGTTCATTATTTATTATTAGGTGCGCATACTGCTGTGGCGATGAATATTATTGGCATTGCCAGAAACTACGCATTTACTAAATCCAAGAGAGTGATAGCTTTACCTATATTTTTTATTTTATTATTTGTAGTAGGCGGGTTTGTGACATGGAATGGACCGCTTAGTTTATTGCCTGTTCTTGGTATGACAGGCGGCACTTTGGCATATTGGCAAAAAGATGAAAAAATGATTCGTAGGTTTGCATTAATATCTCCACCATTGTGGTTTATATATAATGTTATGTTAGGGTCTTATCCTGGTATGATTGCTGAGGTTGTTATGCTTGTATCGAATATGGTTGGTATTTATAGATTTGATATTCTAAAACAGACTAGTAATTTGGATAACATCATATAACTATACAGATTATCATTAACGTGACAATGTTCAATGATTATGACAAGATATAAGTATGAATACATCAAATACACCACTTGAGGGAACTAAACTTGTTAATTTCGAACCGATTAAAAAAGTAGATGAATTACAGATTATTGATATTGTCGTAGGCGACGGTGAAGTTGTAGCGGAAGGGGCTACAATCACTGCTCATTATACCGGTGCACTAGTAGCTGATGGCACAATATTCCAAAGTTCACATGATTTTGGACAAGCTGCAACATTTGGACTCGATCAAGTTATCAGCGGCTGGACTATCGGCGTTCCTGGTATGAAAATTGGCGGAACAAGGCGATTAGTTATCCCATCGGCTATGGCATACGGTTCACGACGTGCGGCTGCGAATATTCCAGCTAATTCGGATTTAGTTTTTGATATTGAGTTAATTGCGATTAAATAAACATATTTTGATAGAGGGGTGATATTTTTATGACAAAACTTACAGACAAGGTTCAATGGCAAGATTTAAATAATAATGCAAATGAAGTTAAATACGCCAGTTTAAGAGAATTATTTAAGGACCAGCAAAGAGCTGAAAAATTTACGATTCAAAATGAAAATTTAAAACTATATTTTGATTATTCTAAAAATATCATTACCGACGAAACTATGCGGTTACTGATAGAGCTGGCTAAATCATGTGATATTAATGGATATGCCCAGAAAATGTTTACGGGCGAGAAAATTAACTGGACTGAAAATCGCCCAGTTTTGCATACCGCCCTGCGGAATCGTTCTAATACACCTGTCTATGTAGATGGCGTGGATGTAATGCCTGAGATTAATACTGTATTAGCTAAGATGAAGGATTTTACGGAAAAGCTTCGTTCTGGTGAATGGGTCGGTGCGACTGGTTTGAAAATCTCGGATGTCGTAAATATTGGCATTGGCGGATCGGATTTGGGCCCAAAGATGGTTTGCGAAGCTTTGAAATTTTACGCTGACGGTCCTAGCGTTCATTTTGTATCTAACGTAGACGGAGCGGATATTGATGAGACTATAAAACGACTTAACCCTGCAATGACATTATTTATAGTTGCTTCAAAAACTTTTACAACTCAGGAAACTATGACGAATGCTAATACTGCCAAAGATTGGATTGTGTCTAGATTCGGGGTTGAATCTGTCGCGAAGCATTTTATAGCACTATCGACAAATAAATTTGCGGTTGAAGAATTCGGTATAGATTCGGCAAATATGTTTGAATTCTGGGATTTTGTGGGCGGTAGGTATTCATTATGGTCAGCAATTGGTATGCCGATCGCATGTTCGGTTGGGTTTGATAAGTTTGAGGGATTACTGACTGGCGCTCATGAAATGGATAAACATTTTTTGAATGAACCTTATGAAACGAATATTCCAGTCGTTATGGCCCTATTGGGTGTTTGGAATAATAACTTCTTGGGCTGCGAAACGTATGCAGTTTTCCCGTATAGCTATTATTTGTCGAAATTACCATCATATTTACAACAAGCTGATATGGAGAGTAACGGCAAAACCACAAATCGCGATGGTGAGCGTGTTGACTACCAAACTGCGCCAATTATTTGGGGTGAGCCGGGCACGAATGGGCAGCATTCATTTTATCAATTAGTTCATCAGGGCACGAAAACAATCCCAGCTGATTTTATCGGCCTGATAAAGCCTCTTAAAAATGTTGGTGATCATCACGAAAAGTTAATGGCTAACTTTTTTGCCCAGACCGAGGCTTTGGCATTTGGTTTGAATAGGGATGAGGTTGCTGATACGGACGAAAGCTTAATTCCATATAAAACCTTTGAGGGTAACAAACCAACCAATTCAATCTTGTTGGACGAGTTAACGCCTTATACATTGGGTGTTTTGATTGCGGCTTATGAACACAAGATATTCGTTCAGGGTGTTATTTGGGGTGTTGATAGTTTTGACCAATGGGGTGTTCAATTAGGCAAGGTTTTAGCTGGTAAAATTTTACCAGAGTTGACGGGTGAGGGTTCTAACAATCACGATAGCTCGACAAATGCTTTGATCAATAAATTTAATCACAAGTCAAATTAGAATAAATAACTAGTTTGTAAACTTAAACGAATCAACCATGCTATCAAATTTTGTGAGATAGGCCGTATTATCTACGCTTTTGTTGTCTGAAGTCGAAGATTTCGATGATACAAACATAGTGAATGTTACGACATTTTTCTTGTTA
>Ga0209540_10002718_pt1 | contig 12422 bp, 9 predicted proteins | sample BarGraIncu01121A_FD_184501 | JGI IMG/M metagenome (GOLD analysis project Ga0209540, IMG submission 184501) | Arctic peat soil microbial communities from Barrow, Alaska - Barrow Graham LP Incubations 011-21A (SPAdes) (version 2) | ecosystem: Environmental > Terrestrial > Soil > Wetlands > Peat... | reverse complement strand
CCCGCCCCCCGCCGAGCCACCGGGCATGCCCGGCGGCGTGTCCGTGACGGTGGATCAATTGGCGCGACCCGGCGCGATTGTCAGCGGCAAGGTCGCCTTCAGCGACGGCCAGCAGGCCGAGTGGCATCTCGACCAAGCCGGGCGGCTGGGGGTCGTGCCCAAGCAGCAGGGGTACAAGCCGACCGCTGCCGATGTGCAGCAATTTCAAGCCGCGCTGGAAAAGGAAATCACGCGGCTGGGACTCTGATTCTTTGCTTAACTGGCGGGGCAAGCGTCCCCGCAAGCCGGGTGTCAGCGAATCTCTTTGGCTCAACTCGTCCAATGAATGACCAGGGCGTGTATTCAAAATGGGGAATCTTGGACTGCGGCGGCAAGCGGAGCGCGACGCCGCTTTGGCGCAGGGCGACGACTGCACAGCCCCCCTCAAAAGCGCTGTCGCCGCTGCGCTCTGCCAGCGCAGTCCAAAAATTTCAGTCTGCCAATAATCTCGTTCGTTCCACTAATTCAAGCTGCCAATTCTTGCGGCGAGCTATGTGACTTGGCACACTGACGCGGCATGCGCGAAAAATTCCGGGTCTGGGCGGAAAGTCTCGAAACCTTTGCCCTCGAAGTCATCTTCGGGGAACGCCGCGACACCAAGGCGGTGTTGATGCGCGCAATTTTGTTTGGCAGCTCGAAGCTTTTCCAGGTCGGCGTCAAATTGCGCCGCTGGCTTTACAACGTGCGCATCCTCCGCGACAAGACGCTGGGCGTCCAGGTCATCGCCATCGGCAACCTGACCGTCGGCGGCACGGGCAAAACGCCGGTTGTGGAAAAATTCGCCCGCGAATTGCGCGATGCCGGGCGCAACGTCGCGATTCTCTCGCGCGGCTACCGTTCCAAACCGCCGCCGTTTCATCAATGGCTGCTCAACAAAATCCTGCTGCGCGAGGACCAGACCCCGCCGCGCGTCGTGTCCGACGGCAAATCGCTGTTGCTCGACTCGGAAATGGCCGGTGACGAACCTTACATGCTGGCGTCCAATCTCCGGGACGTCGTCGTGCTCGTGGACAAGAACCGCGTGAAGAGCGGGCGCTATGCGATAGAAAAATTCGGTTGCGACACGCTGCTGCTCGACGATGGTTTCCAGTATTGGGACCTGCGCGGGCGCCGGCACGACGTGGTGTTGATTGACCGCCAGCAGCCGTTCGGCAACGAACATCTGCTGCCGCGCGGCACGTTGCGCGAGCCGCCGTCGCACCTCGCGCGGGCCCAGACGATTTTCATCACCAAAAGCGACGGCCAGACCGCCGAACTCCGCCGGCGAATATCCGAACTCAATCCCGAAGCCGCGATCATCGAATGCGTCCATCATCCGCTTTACCTCGAAGATGTGTTCACCGGGGAACGGCGGGGACTTGACATTCTGCGCGGCAGCAAGGTGGCGTCGCTCAGCGGCATCGCGCAGCCGGAAAGCTTCGAGCACAGCCTCGTGAAGCTCGGCGCGGAACTCGTTTATTCCAAACGTTTTGCCGATCATCACCGCTTCACCCAGCAGGAAATTCTCAACGTCATCAACCGTGGCAAGAAACGCCAGGCCGTCACCATCATCACCACGCAAAAAGACGCCGTGCGTTTTCCCAAAATCGACCGGCGCGACCTGCCGATTTATTTCATGCGCGTTGAAATCCAAATCGTGAGCGGCGCCAACGACTTTCAGGACTGCGTCCGCAAAATCTGTTTCCGCTGAAAATGGACACGCTGATTTACTGGCCGGTCCGCGCGCTCGTCGCGTTGATTCAAGCGTTGCCGCTCACCCTCGTCGCGCGCCTCGGCCGGGCGGGCGGCGGGCTGGCCTTCTGGCTCGATGCGCGGCACCGGCGCGTGGCGCTGAAAAACCTGACCCTGTGCTTCGGCCATGAAAAATCGCCGGATGAAATCCGCGCGCTCGCCCGGGAAAATTTCCGGCGCATTGGCGAAAATTACGCCAGCGCCATCAAAACCGCCGCGATGAGTTTTGAGGAATTGCGGCCGCACATCGAATTTGCCGGCATTGACCGCCTGCCGCAAAAATCCGGCGACGAGCCGCCGCGCAGCGCCGTCATCGCCATCGGCCACTTCGGCAACTTCGAGCTTAACGCGCGGATCCAGGACGTCCGGCCGGATTACCAGAGCGCCACGACCTACCGCGCGCTCAAGCAGCCCGCGTTCAACCGGCTCATGCAGGATTTGCGCACGCGCAGCGGCTGCCTTTACTTCGAGCGCCGCGCGGACGGCCCGCTGCTCCGCGCCGCGATGAACCGGGGGGGCGTCCTCCTCGGCCTGCTCGCCGACCAAAGCTCCAACGGCCTTCGGGCGCCGTTTCTCGGCCACGACTGTTCCACCACGCTCGCGCCCGCCGTGTTCGCCTTGCGTTATCAGTGCGAACTTTTTACCGCCGTCTGTTATCGCGTCGCACTGGCAAAATGGCGGATCGAACTCGGCGAAAAAATTCCAACGCACGAAAATAACCGTCCCCGTCCGTCCGGGGAAATCATGGGCGACGTCAATCGCGCTTTTGAAACCGCCGTCCGCCGCGACCCGGCCAACTGGTTCTGGGTGCATAAACGGTGGAAACTGGCACCACTGGCAAAAACGAAGGTGGAGGATGGAGGATAGAAAATGGAAACCCCGCCATCCTATCTTCCACCCTTGCCGCGTCGAAGTGAAGCGAAGACGGGTCGCCGAGTTCTGGTTCGCGGGACGAACTGGCTGGGTGATGCGGTGATGACCACGCCGGCGCTGCTGCGCCTGCGCGAAAAATTTCCCGATGCGCACATCACGCTGCTCACGCCGGAAAAACTGCGCGACCTCTGGCTCGCCCATCCAGCGGTGAACGAGATAGTTTCTCTTGCCCCGGGCGAAAATGTGTTTTCCGTTGGTCGAAAATTGCGCGCAGGGAATTTTGATCTCGCACTCGTGCTGCCAAATTCACCCCGCTCCGCGCTCGAAGTCTGGCTGGCCGGAATTCCGCAACGCATCGGCTACGCGCGACCCTGGCGGAATTGGTTTTTGACCACGCGGGTGACACCGCGACCGGATGCCGTAAAAATGCAGAAACGTTCGGTCGCTGAAATTCGCCGACTTGTAGCCGCCGACGTGAGTCGGCGGACTGACCACAACGACCGCGCTTTCACAAGCGCGGCTACGGCCCACCAGCTTCACGATTATCTGCATCTCGTCGCCGCGCTGGGCGCGAACCCGGAACCGCTGCCGCCGCAGTTGGTTGTGACACCTGGCGAAATTGAAGCCGTGAAGAAAAAATTCGGCCTGAGTGAAATTAAGAGGCCGATCTTCGGCTTGAACCCCGGCGCGGAATACGGCCCCGCCAAACGCTGGCCGGTGGAAAAATTCATTGCCGCCGCCCGCGAAATCCAAAATCGAACCAACTGCACCTGGCTGATTTTCGGCGGCAAAGCTGATGCGGCGAGTCAACGTACTGCCGGCATCTTGTCGGTAGAACAGAACTTCCGGCAAGATGCCGGAAGCACGTTTTTAAACCTGGCCGGAAAGACCTCCCTCCGCGAACTAATGGCGCTGTTGAAACTCTGCCGCGTGCTGCTCACGAACGACTCCGGTCCGATGCACGTGGCCGCTGCGCTGGGCACGCCGGTCGTCGTGCCGTTTGGCAGCACGTCGCCGGAACTGACCGGGCCGGGTTTGCCGGGCGACCCGCGGCACCGGCTGCTCAAATCCGACGCGCCGTGCTCACCCTGCTTTTTGCGCGAATGCCCGATTGATTTCCGCTGCCTGAACGGCATCAGCGTCGAGCGCGTGGTGGAAGCGGTTTTGTCCGCGATTTGAACAACTAGGCAGCGAAACGGCCAAAACGGTCATTTCAAAATGTTGTAGTCGCCGACGTGAGTCGGCGCCATTATCCCGGATAATCAGCGCGGACTGATCCCGCATGGCCGGAGCGCCGGCCTCCGGCACGGCGCTTTGAGGCCTGTTTCAGCATCATGTCGTGCTGGAAGCCGGCGCTCCACAGTCTAAATATCACGCCTGAAAATTCTTCTTGACGTTCGCCGCCAACTGTCATACTGTTCTATGACAGTAAAAGACGGCCATGATTTTTCAGATTGATTTCAAGTCCGGCAAGCCGGTTTATCTGCAACTGGTGGACCAGATCCGCTATGCCGCGGCGGCGGGCGCGTTGCGCCCCGGCGAACCGCTGCCGTCCATCCGTCCGCTGGCCGAGGAACTGCGCGTCAACCGCAACACCATCGCCAAGGCCTACGCGGAATTGGAAGGCCAGGGCGTCATCGAAACCATTCCCGGCAAGGGCTGCTTCCTGAAGAAAAGCGATTCTCCGTTCAACAAACAAGTCCGCCAGAAACTGCTGGCGGCGGAAATTGACGAGGCCGTGGTCATGGCGCATCACCTGCAGGTGGACCGGGAAAAATTCCTGGCGCTGGTCAAGGAACGGCTTGATTACTTCGAGCGAAAGTCAGGTGCGAAGGAAAATGACTGACGCCGCCACTTAAAAATGAATACCGAACATCCAACATCGAACATTGAACATCCAATGTTTTATCCGCCGCCAGGCACGGTTCCCTGGATGTTGGGCGTTCGATGTTCGTTGTTGAATGTTCCCCGTCTTCAAACTGGAATATACCGCTGCACCCCTACCCAGGAATCGCATGAATAACACTTCCCCTGTCATCGAAATCAAGAATCTGACCCGCCGCTACGGCAAGCTGGATGCTGTCAACGGCCTGAGCCTGACCGTCCGCGCCGGACGCTGTTACGGCTTCTTTGGGCGCAACGGCGCGGGCAAGACCACGACCATCAAATGCCTGTTGAACCTGCTTCGCCCCAACTTCGGCACGGCGCGGGTATTTGGATTGGATCCGCAGCGCAACGAAGTGGCCGTGAAATCGCGCCTCGCCTATGTGCCGGACATGGTCGCGTTTTATCCGTGGATGACCGTGCGCGACACGCTGGAATATCTCGCGTCGTTTCGCAAACACTGGAACGGCGACATCGAGGCCGACCTGCTGAAACGCTTTCAACTCGACCCGAAACAGAAGACCAGCCATCTCTCGAAAGGCCAGAAGACGCAGCTCGCGCTCATCGGCGCGATTTGTCCGGAACCCGAACTGCTCGTGCTGGACGAGCCGACCTCCGGCCTTGATCCCATCGTGCGTCGCGAGTTTATCGAGACCGTCATCGGCGCTTACCAATCGGGCAATCCCGAACGCCGGACGGTTTTCGTCTCCACGCACCTCATTTCCGAATTCGAAGGTTTGATTGACGAATTCACCATCATCGAGCAGGGCCACGAACTACTCACGATGGAAGCCGACGCCGCGCGGGACCGTTTCCGGAAAATCCGCGCCCGTTTCCCGCAACCACCCGTCAAACTCGATTTGCCCGGCGCATTGAATGTGAAGCAAAGCGGACGCGAAGTGGAAATTCTGACCGACGGCAACAACGAGCAGTTGCTGGAAAAACTCAAGTTGTGCTCGCCTGAGGAACTGCGCTGTGAATCGCTGTCGCTGGAGGAAATTTTCGTGGCGTCGGACATTTTGAAAAAGGCAAACACGGGAAAATCATGAGTGCGATGACCATTCAAATTCGGTTCAACGCAGAGACGCAGAGAGCGCGGAGAAGCGCGGAGCGGTGGAGTTGCAACCAAGTGTTTTTGGACTGCGGCGGGAAGCGAAGCGCCACGCCGCTTTGGAAGCTCTGTCCGCAGCCGAAAAGCGGTGTCGCCGCTGCGCTCTGCCACCGCAGTCCAAAATTATCTAGGATTCTGACGCATAGCATTGCAGAGATGTGCCGACTTATCAGGGGTTTCAGTGCGGCCAGAAAATATTTTTCTCTCGGCGAACCTCTGCGTTCTCCGCGTCTCTGCGTTAGCGAGGCCAACCTTTTCACAAATCGCCCATGAACGCGCTCGTCAAAAAGGAAATCCGCCTGCTGCTGCCAAGCTTTTTGATCGGCGTTACGCTGACGTTTGCCAACTGTTTTTTCAAAAAGAACGAGATTGGATTCAACGTGCTTGCGTCTGTCGTGTCAATCGTCGCTTGTTCGGCGATCGCGGTGTTCACAGCTCTGAATTCTTTCGGCGCGGAAATCAGTGCGGGGACTTTTTCGCTGCTGCTTGCGCAGCCGGTCTCGCGCGAGCGGATTTGGCGAACGAAGGCGTGGCTGCTCGCGGCGGCCCTGTTCATCGGCGGTATTTTATGGTGCACCATTCTTTATTTTCGCTTTGAGGTGTTTCACCATCCGAAAGTTTTAGGACATTTTTCGGATATATTACTCGGAACTTGGCTGTTTCTGCTGGTGATTTATTCCGGCGCGTTGTGGACGGTGCTATTGCTCCGGCAAATGGCGGCGGCGTTCTGGTTCACGCTGCTGACGCCCGTCGCCATCCTGGGGCTCATCACAGGCCTGTGGCCGGAAAAATACTCCGACGCCTGCGAACCGGCGGTGATCGGGGTGATGCTGATTTATAGCGGGGCCGGAATTTGGTTCGCTCGCCGGCTTTTCCTGCGGGCGCAGGACGTGGCATGGACGGGTGGAGTCATTTCACTTCCCGAATGGAAATTGTTCGCGGCGCGTTCGGAAAATGCAGTTTCAACCCGGAACCGAAAACCAATTTTAGCGCTGCTGAAAAAGGAATTCCAGCTTCACTACGTCACGTTCATCGGCATGGGCGGATTGTTCCTGCTGCATTTTGGCGTTGTGGCATTGCGACACGCCCACCAGAACCCGCAGGATTACTTTTGGAAAAACATGGACGAAGGTTTGGGATTCTTTGGAGTGTTGTGGCTGATGGCGCCATTGCTTATTGGCTGCGCAAGCGTTGCGGAGGAACGCAAGTTCGGCACGATGGAAAGCCAGTTGTGCCTGCCGGTTTCCAGTCGTGTCCAATTTGCCATCAAATTTTTCTTCACGCTGTTTTTTGGCGGATTGTTAAGCTTCGCACTGTTTTGCCTGGCAGAAACAATTGGAGTTGTGATGGGAGTGAAAAACCTTTTTTTTGTTTCAGGTGAATCGTTTGGTCAGTCTGCTGTGGGAATTTTGATGGCCTTTGTCGCTCTTCCGGTGATGGCTTTTTTTGCCTCGACGCTGACGCGGAACATTTTGCATGCGTTGGCCGCAGCCATCGCCACGACGGTTGGGTTTGGCATCATCATGACGGCTGCCAATATTGTCGCCGGGCATCCAACGGTGGTTTTCGGAGTCATGTTGTGGCAGGGATTACTGGTGGATTACATCGCCATCCCGGCGCTGCTGGCGGCATTCGTCTGGCTCGCCTATCGAAATTTCAAAAGTCTGCATGAAAATCGTCGCCTCTGGCGGCGGAACATTCTCGTCCTGACGGCGGCGGTGGTATTTTCCGCCACGCTCACCACCGCGATCTACCACCGCGTGTGGGAGTTGCTGACGCCGCTCGAACCAGCGCACGGCGCGGCGCGTTTGTCCGTCTCACAATCGCCAATTATTCAGATTAACAACCGTGGTGCGCTGACGATTTTATTTCCCGATGGAAGGCTCTGGTTAAGCCGTTTGATATACCGATGGCAACGAGGAGGCAGCTGGGATAAACCTGTCGGGTTGGCCGGGAAACATTTTGTCGGCAGCTCGAATTGGGTGGACGTAGCCACGAGTTACCGGACAATCGTCGGCATCCAATCAGATGGGAGTTTGTGGTTTGCCGAAACAGAGAGAGATCCCATCGTTTTGACACGGAACAAACCGCTGGTCCAAAATCAAAGGCCGATCGAGATGACCCGGTTCGGCGGCGAGACCAACTGGCAAGGTGTTCTTGCGCTTGGAACTTTTCCATTGTTGTTGAAGAATGACGGCACATTGTGGCGGTGGGGAACCAATCACTTTAACGACTTTGACTATGGGCAAAACGATTGGCAGGACAAATGGCCGGGACTTCACGTTTTTCAGCCCTACCGCTTTGGAACGGAATCAAATTGGGCGGGAATGTTTTCCCTAGATTACGGAACTCCTTACCTTAAGAAGAATGACGGGCGCGTTTGGCGGCTGCTTTGGGGAACTCCAAACAATCAAACCAACAGTCACGAAATCAAACCCGGCGTTTGGGTTGAGCGGGTTCCTTGGGATGCCGATTCCGATCAAACCAAATGGCAGAAATTTGACAGCGATTTTTATACCGATGGGCATTCCGTTCGAATCAGCATTCGCACGAATGGAACCATGTGGACCAGCGACATTTTGCCGTGGACGAATAATCTGCCACAAGCCTATGGAAGCCCTGTTCAAATTGGCAGCGAAACGGATTGGAAAGCCGTGGCCGGCAGGTGGTCTGTATTACTGGCGGTTAAAACCGACGGCTCGCTCTGGAAGTGGAATTCTGAATCTCAGCCAAACAAACTGTCGTGGAAACGTTTGGGCAATCATTCCGACTGGGTCGCTGTTAAAAACTTTCAAGGCGGAATCATGGCGCTGGCCGCCGATGGCAGTCTTTGGTATTGGCAGACCCTTCCTCTCTACATTGATCATGGCCGTCACCTGCCGCCGTTCATGCTCGCAGCGCCCAGAAAACCGGCATTGATCGGAAACATTTTTGGCAAATCGGATTGCGAGCCCTGGGAGCGCCGACGCCTCGTCGGCGGGTTGGAACCGTCTGTGGCAACGCAGCGAGCCGGCGGGACGCCAGCGCTCCCGGGAGGTGGAAGAATGGTGGTGATGTCGAAGGGCGCCCGCCCGAAGGCGGAACTCCGAACTTTCAAACCCATTGATCAATTATAACCCATTGACAGGGAGATGCCATGAATGCTGACACGCCCATCATCGAACTCAAAAATTTGACCCGTCGTTACGGCAAGCTGGACGCCGTGGACGGCCTGACGTTGACCGTCCGTGCCGGGCGCTGCTACGGCTTCTTTGGCCGCAACGGCGCGGGCAAGACCACGACCATCAAGTGCCTGCTGAACCTGCTTCGTCCGAATTCCGGCACGGCGCGGGTATTTGGATTGGATCCGCAGCGCAACGAAGTGGCCGTGAAATCGCGCCTCGCCTATGTGCCGGACATGGTCGCGTTTTATCCGTGGATGACCGTGCGCGACACGCTGGAATATCTCGCCTCGTTTCGCAAACATTGGAACGGCGACATCGAAGCCGACCTGCTGAAACGCTTTCAACTCGACCCGAAACAGAAGACCAGCCATCTCTCGAAAGGCCAGAAAACACAACTGGCGTTGATTGGCGCGATTTGTCCGGAACCCGAACTGCTCGTGCTGGACGAGCCGACCTCCGGCCTCGACCCGATTGTCCGCCGCGAATTCATCGAGACGGTCATCGGCGCCTATCAATCCGGCGATCCGGGAAGCCGGACGGTGTTTGTCTCCACGCATCTCATCTCGGAATTCGAAGGTTTGATTGACGAATTCACCATCATCGAGCAGGGCCACGAACTGCTGACGATGGAAGCCGACGCCGCGCGGGACCGTTTCCGGAAAATCCGCGCCCGTTTCCCGCAAACGCCCGTCAAACTCGATTTGCCCGGCGCGTTGAACATGAAACAAAGTGGACGCGAACTGGAAATCCTGGCCGACGGCAACAGCGAACAATTGCTGGAAAAACTCAAGTCGCACTCGCCGGAGGAATTGCGCTGCGAATCGCTGTCGCTGGAGGAAATTTTTGTGGCGTCGGACATTTTGAAAAAAACCAACGCATGAACGCGCTCGTCAAAAAGGAAATCCGCCTGCTGCTGCCAAGCTGGATCGTGGCCATGCTGCTGGCGCTGGTTCAAGTACAAGTAGTCACACGGCCCTATGATTTCTATGTCGCGTGCCTGCTTTTCTTCGGCTTGACGATCATGGCGTTAACGACGATTGGCCGCGAATCCAGTCTCAACACGTTTTCGTTGCTGCTGGCCCAACCAGCGGAGCGGTTGCGGATCTGGCAGACAAAACTTTCCGTTCTTGCCGTCGCCTTTCTGATTGTCTTCGGTGTATGGCTCGCGGCCTTTGGCATCGCCCTCAAAAATTCTAACGTGGATGCCTCTAACCGGGAAGATTCATACAATCTCTTCATCACCATCTGCCTGATTGTGACCGCGACGTTCACTGGTGGGCTCTGGACGACGCTGTTGATTCGCCAGCTCGCGGGTGCATTCTGGCTCACGTTGCTGGTGCCGGCGACCCTGTCCGGGTTCTCCGGTGCGTTTCTCGCCCCAAACCAGTCCAACAACCTGCTCATTGCCGTCCTGTGCGTCGTCTTCGCGATTTATTCGGTTGGCGGGTTTCTGTTTGCCCGCTGGCTGTTTTTCCGCGCCCAGGACGTGGGCTGGTCCGGTGGAGTCATTTCGCTTCCGGAATGGAAATTTTTCAAAGCGCGTTCGGAAAATGCCGTTTCCAGCCGGAACCGGAAACCGATTTTCGCGTTGGTCAAAAAAGAGTTTCAATTGCAGCAAGCCAGCTTGATGGGGGCGGTCGGATTGCTGGCGTTGCACATTGGTGTCATTGTTCTGCGAAAATACCACCATTTTGCCAAAGATTCCGCCGGCGAACTCCTCACGGCGATTTTCTGGATGCTGTGGCTGGTCATGGCTCCGGTGATCGGCAGCATGGCCGTGGCCGAGGAACGCCGTCTGGGCGTCATGGAAGGACAGTTGTGCCTGCCGGTTTCACGCCGGGTTCAGTTCGCCATCAAAGGCTTTCTGACTTTGTTTCTCGGCATTCTGCTCGGTGGCGTCATGCCGATGTTGCTGGAAGGAACGGCCTTTAGATTTGGCGCGTATAATCGGATGTTCACACCGGAAATGGGGTTGTGGTTCCCATTCGGCATCGTGGTTTTTTCTGCGTGGCTCGTGTTGGTGAGCTTCTTCGCCTCGACCCTCGCCAGAAGTTTTCTGCAAGCCGTCGGCCTGGCCATCGCCACCTTCTTCGGTTGTATGCTGTTGATTCCAATCTTCACCAGCAACCGGATGATACTCTTTGATTCCATATCCGTTCATTCCATCCTGCCATTGGTGATTACGGTCCCGACACTCATCGTCACCCTGCTCTGGCTGGCGTACCTGAACTTCAAGAATTTCCGCGACGGCTGGCCCTTGTGGCGGCGCAACCTGCTCGGCTTTGCCGGGGCATTTGTATTCATTGTCGTAACAACTATCGCGCTTTACCATCGCGTCTGGGAAATTTTTGAACCGTTGGAACCGCCGCATGGCCCGGCGAAATATTCGTTGGCCAATCCGCCCATTTTAAACAATCTGCTGGTGCGGTTGCCTGATGGCCGCGTGTGGTTTGATTACCTGAACTACGGGGGTTATGATTCTGACGCAAGCAAGATCAAATGGCTGTTGCGTCTTAGGGTTGACCCGTTGCCGAAGAGCGCAGGAGCGCAGCGGTTTGTTGCCGGTTCAAATTGGCTGTCGGCGACGGTGCAGCGCGTTGATTTTTTGAGGAATTACAAGGAAGGAATCTCGCAAACCAACAATCATATCGTCGGGTATCTGGACACGGTTGGCGTCAAGGTGGATGGCACGCTCTGGATTTCAGACGCATCAAAAAACGGCGCTTGGACCGGCGATAAAATGAATCATTTTGGTAACGAGACAAACTGGCAGCAACTCGTCCGCGCGCATTACGAAGTTTTGCTTCTGAAAAATAACGGCACGCTCTGGCGTTGGGGGACGAACCATTTTGACTGGAGCAACTGGCAGACAAACTGGCCAAGCCTGCGCACTTACCCGCTGCATCAAATCGGCACGGATTCCGACTGGAAAGAAATTTACAGTCGCTGGGGCAACCTCGCCCGGAAAGCCGATGGCAGTGTTTGGAAAGTCGGCGTAAATGACAAAAGCGGGGAAAACGAATTGCGCCGGGACACAAATTTGGACCAGGTGGCGTTTCAGACTTTGTCTTTATCGGGCAACGGTGAAATGGCCTATGTCCGCCCGGATGGAACTTTGTGGATGAGTTGGGATTATCAACAAAATGGCAAGGATGTGTATTCAGGCTTTGTGCGGGTCGGAACGGAAACCAATTGGACGGCCGTCACCTTGAACTGGCAAAAAATGGTTGCACTCAAATCCGACGGTTCATTGTGGCAATGGCACTTCTTCCATCCATGGAATATGAACCAAGGACAATTAATCTTGGCCGCTCAAGAACCACCCAATCGCCTGGGCATCCACAATGATTGGGTCGCGATTGCCAACACTTGGGAAGATGTGATTGCGCTCGCCGCCGACGGTAGCTTGTGGTTGTGGCCCAATCGCGACCAATACGAGCGATCAACTTTGCTGAAACTTCCCAAGCAGCCGCAATTCCTCGGCAACGTTTTCGGCAAGGCGGATTGAAGCTGATTGATTCGGTAGGGCGCGTCACGGAAGCTCCTCACCGCATAGGTAACAGTTTGTCCTCACCGCATGGGTAACACTTTGAGGTGATGGTTCCGCTTCGCGGCGACGC
>Ga0209540_10002716_pt1 | contig 12427 bp, 9 predicted proteins | sample BarGraIncu01121A_FD_184501 | JGI IMG/M metagenome (GOLD analysis project Ga0209540, IMG submission 184501) | Arctic peat soil microbial communities from Barrow, Alaska - Barrow Graham LP Incubations 011-21A (SPAdes) (version 2) | ecosystem: Environmental > Terrestrial > Soil > Wetlands > Peat... | reverse complement strand
CAGGCCGTCTTCGACGTTGGCGATCGCCCGGTTGAGCGCACGCATTATGGCAATCTCTGGCAGCCTAAAGAACCTGCTGCCACCGATGACGACGGCGCGCAGCCCGACCGCCGACAAGGCATCCGCATACGCATGCGCGTGCGAGTAGGCACTCACCAGCACGGCGATGTCGCGCGGCTTGGCCCCCGCGTCGCAGAGCCCGGCGAGCCGGCGCGCGATCGTCGCAGCTTCAGCCGCTCGTCCGTCGGCTCCGCTGACCTCGGTCGAGTCGACGAACAGCGCCTCGACACGTGGCGCCGTGCCGAGAACCCCGTCCAGCTCGCCTGCGCGCAGACCGTCCGGCGCCACAAGGTTCAGGAGCGACCCGCCGAAGTACTCCTCCGAGCCGAAGACCGAGTTCACGAAGCCGAGGATGTCGGCGTGCGACCGATAGTTCACGTTGAGCTTCGTCACGAGCGCGCCGTCGTGCTCCATCCGCTCGCGGTGCGCGCGGTACACGTTCACATCGGCGCCGCGGAACCGGTAGATCGACTGCTCCTCATCGCCGACGGTGCATAGATCGCCGTCGCTGAGCCCCTCGACCAGCCGCAGCTGCAGCGCGTCGGTGTCCTGGAACTCGTCGATCATCACAACGCGGAACTGCTCCCGATACCGCGCGGCGATGTCGGGCCTGCGCTCGAGTAGCTCCACTGCCTTGACCTGCAGGTCGTCGAAGTCGAGCATCCCGGCGGCGGCCTTGCTCGCCGAATACGCCTGAACGTACTCCCCGACCAGACGTCTGAACGCCTGTGCATACGGGGCGACCAACGCCGCGGCCGTGCGCCCCATCAGCCCGTTCTTGGTGGCGGCAAGGTCTCGGGCGACCTCCTCGAACCCCTTGAGCTTCCGCAACGGCGTGTATGCGTCCAGCGCCGCCAAGAGCTCGCCCAACAGCTCTTCTTCCTCGTGCTCCGCGGACACCAGCGTCGAGCATCGGCCGAGCAACTCCTCGCATCGCCCCACATGGTCCCAAGGGTCCTTGCTCGATCCCGAGTAGCCTAGCTCGCACGTGGTCATCCCTCGCCTGAACAGCTCCTGCGCCTCGCCGAGCAGCTTCTGCGAGGGCTCTGCGGGCTCCAGCTCGATATCCCTCGCCGCGCACGCTGCCACGACCAACTCGCGCCCAATCACCGCGGCCGCCGAGAATAGCGCGTCGTACGCGAACGCGTCGAAGAGCGCGACCGCCTCCGAGGAATCGGCCAGCAGCACCCGTGCGGCCGACTCGAAGGCTTGCTCGCGCAGCTGCCCGGTCTGCACGGCATCCGGCACGGAGAAGAGCGGGTCGATGCCCGCGGCGAATGCACGGCGCCGCAACAGCCGGCTGCACAGGCCGTGAATCGTGGAGATCCACGCACTCCCGACGTCTCGCGCCTCTTCGGTGCGCCCTGAGGCGCGCAGCGCCAGTCGAACGCGCTCGGCGATCTCTCCGGCGGCTTTGTCCGTGAAGGTGATCGCCACCACCTCGTCGACGCCGGCCGCCGCCCACCCAGCAACCGCCCCTGGAATCACGGCGTTGACGAAGCGCTGGGTGAGCATGCGCGTCTTGCCGGAACCCGCGCCGGCGGTCACCAGCACGGAGCGGTCCAGGCATTCGGCGGCGAGCCTCTGGTCTGGGTTCAGCTCGACGCTCATCGGCTCGCCCCCTCGCAGAACGCCGCAATCGAGCAGTACGCGCAGGCGTCCTTGACGGCCGGCGTCCGCGCTACCCGCCCAGCACGAATGCCCGCGATTGCCGAGGCTACGCGCTCCTCGGTACGCGCCACCAGCGCCGCGAACTCCTCAGCGTCCAAGGCATCGTCCTGGCACATGCCCTGCGGCATCTCGCCGAGCAGATCAGAGCGCCAGTAGCCGCGCAGCCTCCCGCTTCGCATCGAGCGGTACACCGAGCCGGAGACCGGCATCCCCACGGCCTCCCGAGCAGCGCACGCGTAGACGACCGCTTGAACCTTCGCTTCGCCCTCGAACTTCGCGAGTCCTGGCACGTCACGCGACGACTTGTAGTCGGTCACGAACACGCTGGTGGCGCCCCGGTCGATGCGGTCGATCCGGCCGTGGAAAGGGCTGCCCGCGAACGAGAAGGCCTGCTCGTCGCCGAAACCGAACTCGACCATCTCAGGCACGAATTCCGGCAGCAGGGAGGCGTCTTGCCCGACGACGTTACGCGCCCACGCCACCGCTCGAGCTGCCGCCAGCTCCTCGGACAGTCCTGCCGCCGCGATTCTCGACTTCTCCGCGGCCGCGACCTCGTCGAACAGCGCAAGCGCCTCGCTGAGCCACTCGCGAGTGACGCGCTGGCGCCCGGGCTGCTCGGCGACTCGGCGATAGAACGCCGCCAGGAGACCGTGAGCCCGCGTGCCGAGTTCGCGCGCGTCGAGCGCCCGGTCGATCTCTTCGGGTCGCACGACCCGTTCGTAGAACCACTTGTACGGGCACTCGAGGTACGCCTCGATCTCCGTCGCCGAGAACACCGTCGCGTTCGCGAGCGCCGCGAGACCCTCGGAGCTGCTCACGACCCATCGCTCCAGCTCCCTCAGTCGCAGGTTCCCGATCGCCGAGCGCGCCTCGCGCCGCGATAGAGTAAGTGCCGGAGCCAGCTCGTCGATATCGTCGCGCGCGATGCGCACGCTCGGGGGTGGCTCGACAGCCAAGTCGTCCGCGGTCGCCCCCACAGGTCGGTACACATCCAGGGCGTCATCCCACAACGCCGAGGCGCGACGCTCTCTGCCCTCACTGTCCGCCTCCTGCCGCACCAGGTACAGCCTCGTGCGCGCCCGGGTGACCAGCGAGTAGAAGAGCAGGCGAATACGGTCTCCTTCCTCGCCCTCTGACTGCCCGGAGATTCCGGCCTGCAGTTCGTCTTCGAGGGTGTCGCGTGAGGCCACGGAGACCTCACTCTCGGTCAGCCCGCCGAGTATCACCACATCAAAACGCCGCGCTCCGACTCGATCGAAGTCACAGACCTGAACGCGGCCGGGTGCCTCTTCGGTGTCCCCTCGAACCTGAATCGCCGAGAACGCCGCGAAGACCTCGGCGGCGTCCATGGGCTCGCCTGCGCCGCGCGCCATCGCCGCAAGCGCGCGGACAACGGCCTGATGCGCGGCGGCATCCCGGGCCCCGTCTCGGCCGAGTCCGTGCTCCAGCACCCCGCCAAGTGCCGAGTCTAGCAGGATATCTGCCAGTTCTTGCCATTCCCGATAGGACGCCGACGACAAGGGTGCCCCTGCCACCCGCCGAACCAAGCCAACGGCGCGCGCGGCTGCGACTCCCAACTTCCCGATGGCAGTGAGAAGCGCTCCGGGCTCGCTGACCCGATTCGTGCGCCACCAGCGATCCTGTTCGTGTACCGCGCGCGCGGCCACCCCCGAGTAGGGACTGGCAATATATGCCATCGCCTCAGTTCTTCCTCCCCTTCCCAGCGCGAGCGCGAGCAACGAGTAGAACGCTCGCCCGAACTGGGTGGCCCTGAGCGGCTGCATAACGGAGAGGTCGGCTGTGACGCCGCGCGCGAGCAGAGCCTTCTCGAGACCGTCTGCTCTTCGAGCTACGCTGCGAAACGCGATGACGATGCGTTCGGCGGGTACTCCGGCTGCAATCTCGTCCGCGACGAAGCGCGCTGCCAAAGCGTTTTCAGCCTCGCCCCCGGAGGCAAGGCCGGTCGCGACCGCGCCCGTCGCTTCCATCTCCGCAGGCCCGCCGTAGAGCGCCCGCCCCAGTTGCTCGATCTCGCCGAGCGCCGGCGGCTCGGCCAGTTCGACATGCTCGGCGGCCGCATCGGAAAGCAGTGCGACCGCCCGGTCGTTCACGCGCGTCGGCGCGAAACCGGCCTCCCACGTCAGTGCGACAGTCACATCGTTGTCCTGGGCCAACCCCGTCAGCAAACGCAATTCCTGCGATGTCAGGGTGTCGAATCGCGCCACGCCGAGAGGCCCCGAGATCCGCGGCGAGATCCGCGCAATCAACTCACCGAGCCATCCCGATTCCACGAGACCTGCGTCTGCAAGCGCTTCACGGTAACGGCCGATCAGCGGCGCGACCGAGGCGCTCGGGCCCCCCAGTCCAGCGAGAGGAGGCGCATCGACCGAGCAGTGCTGCGCAATCCGCCCGACAAGCCGAGAGAACCCGGGGGTCCCCGCCGGTTGTGCCAGCTCCGGCTCGACGCCCTCTCTGAGAACCCGCCGCAGCAGTGCGTCCCGGGTCGAAGAGTCTGTGACGCGGCGCCCGTCACCATAGAGCGACCACAGTTCGCGTGTGAGCTGTGGCAAGGTCAGGACCCGAATGCCCAGAGGCGCCTTTCCGGAGAGTTCGCTCTCCAGGCGGTGCACATCGGCGAGATTGGGCACAGCAAGCACGGGCGAAGCGCCCGCCTGCGCGGCGGCCAAGGCCTCAGCAAGCACTTGCCCGGTCTTGCCCGCGTTGGCGGGCCCAGTAATGAGACGCAGCGGCATCAGGCACTCCTTGGTTCACGTGGAACCATCGTGCCAGACGGCACTGACATCACACCTGGGCTTGCGTGTAGCGCTGAACGCCCTCTCTGATCTCCCGAACCTTGCGCCAAGCGACCTCTTCGTCCCTGCCGAGATAGTGCTCGACTCGCCCGCCGAGCAGCTCGGCGGCGTTCTCGGCTTGCTCGGCGAGATTCCGGGCCACATCGGCAGCTCTCAGGGCCTCATTGGCGAGCCGCTGCCGGGTCTTCTGACCGCTCGACGGCGCCAGCAAGAGACCGGCGAGGAAGCCACCGACCGCTCCGACAATGATGCCTATGGCAAGATATTCCAGATTGCGTCTCATTCGGCCATCTCCTCGACGGAATCGGCACTCCCCGACCTCGTCAGCAGGCTGAAGATGCGATCGAGGTCCTCTTCGTTCTGGAACTCGATCTCTATCTTGCCCTTGTCCTTCGCCAACTTGACGCGCACGTTGGTGGTGAGAAGCCTGCGAAGCTTCCGCGCGACCGTCTTGAACGTCTTCGGTGTCGCGGGACGCGGAGCCCGCTCCATCTGGCCAGCTGCGTACAGCCGAGCCAGATTCTCGGCATCGCGCACCGAAAGCCCTTCGTCCACGATCTTCTGGGCGAGCTTGAGCCGAACAGGCTCGTCGGAGACCGAGAGAACGGCTCGCGCGTGGCCGGCGGTCATCTTGTTCTCGTAGACAAGATCCTGGACTTCGTCGGGAAGGTCCAGTAAGCGGAGGGCATTCGTGATTGCCGAGCGGGACTTCGACACCTTTTCGGCGAGTTCGGCTTGAGTCATCCGATACTCTGTCAGCAGCCTCCGGTAACCGCGTGCCTCTTCGATCGAGTTTAGGTCCTGGCGCTGAAGGTTCTCGATGAGCGCGATCTCCAGAGACTCCGTCTCAGTCTTCGCAAGCACGCGAACCGGCACCCTCGAGAGGCCGGCCAACCTCGCCGCCCGCCACCGGCGCTCACCAGCGATGATCTGGTAACCCTCGCCCAGCGGTCGAACGATGATGGCTTGCAGAAGGCCGACCTTGGCGATTGAGTCCGACAGCTCCTGGATACCCTCCTCGCTCATGTCCGTCCGAGGCTGGTCAGGATTGGGGACGATCATGTCGATTGCGAGCTCATGCAGCTCGCCGTTCGTCTGCGACTCTTGAGACGCGCTCGGAATCAGGGCCGAAAGTCCGCGGCCGAGCCCTCTTCTAGACACGATCGATCACTTCCTTCGCCAGGTTCTGGTAGGCCTCGGCACCCTTGCCGGCCGGATCGTAGAGCGTGACCGGCTTCCCGAAACTCGGGGCTTCGGAGAGGCGCACAGTGCGTGGGATGAGCGTCTTAAACACCTTGTCGCCGAAGAAGTCACGCACTTCCTCCACGACCTGCTGCGCCAGCCGCGTGCGCGAGTCGTACATCGTCATCACGACACCGAACACCTCCAGCGCTGGGTTGAGGTGTGTCTTGACCAGCCGGACGCTGTCCAGCAGCTTCGAGAGCCCCTCAAGCGCGTAGTACTCGCACTGAATCGGGATGAGCAGCCCATCTGCAGCGGTCAACGCGTTGACCGTGAGGAGACCCAGCGATGGGGGGCAATCTATGATGATGAAATCAAAGTCATCACGAACAGAGTCAAGGATTGCCTTCAGCTTGGTCTCGCGACTGAACGCCGAGACGAGCTCGATTTCCGCGCCCGCCAGTTGAATCGTCGCCGGAACAACGAAGACGCCTTCAATCTCGACGGGTTCTATGATCGCCCCGATCTCCGTGTCACCCAGCAATGCGTCATAGATGCACAGCTCGCGCTGGTTCTTGTTGAGACCGAAGCCTGAGGTGGAGTTCCCTTGGGGATCCAGGTCAACGAGCAAGGTTCGGCGACCTGCCGACGCCCCGAGTGTCGCCGCCAGGTTGACCGACGTGGTGCTCTTGCCCACGCCGCCCTTCTGATTGACGATGGCCAAGACCATGGCCGACCTGCTGTTCCCGGTGGACGAAGAGTCCAACGTCGCTCCTCCCCCTCTTGGATGTCTGTGCGCGTCCTGCAGTATATGCGAAACCATGATGGCCTGGGAAACTCAGGCGAGCGGCGTGTTCTGCGCAAGCCCCGTGCGCCGCGGAACGCTCACTCTCGATATGCCGTCCTTGGCGTAGGTGGCAATCGTCCGAAGCTCGCCGCCCCCCGGAAGACCCAACTCCCTCCAGCCGCACTCTGACATGCCAACTAGAGCCGCAACCTCCGACCCAGACTCGCGCTCCGCTGAATTCGGACGCCCCTTCAGGGCAATCAGCAGCCCCCCTTTGCCCAAGAGGGGCGACGCAAGCTCAACTAGGGATGGCAGGGAAGCCATCGCTCGAACCACCACCGCTGCGAACTCGCCGCGATGCAGCAACGCCAACTCCTCGGCTCGCTGAGAGACGATGTGGGCAGTCGGCAACCAGCACGACAATCCTCGCAAGACATCTCCTACCGCCGCGCCCTTCTTGGCAACTGAGTCGAGCAGGGTGAAAGGCCGCCCCGTGGCAATCGCCAGAGGCACTCCGGGGAAGCCCCCGCCAGAGCCCATGTCCACGACGGCGCCATTGGGGGCCGTGCGCAACTCGGGAAGCGCGGCAAGGGAGTCGACGACATGCAAACGCAACGCAGTTGACGGCTCCGTGATCCTGGTGAGGTTAATCCGCTCGTTGACTTCAAGTAGCGCCAACAAGTACTCGATCTCCGCTGCGCGTTCCTGCGCCGAGAGCTCGATACCCAGGGCTCGCAGCTGCTCCTCCAGTTGCTGATCAAGTCTTTCGCTCTGATGTTTCACGTGAAACCTCTCATACAGGAATTGTAGCATCGCATTCGGTGAGAGATCCGCCGCAGGCCAACTCGTCCGTCCCACCCACCCACTGGCGCAGCACACCATGCTTCGCTCTTGGCGAGGTTTCACGTGAAACATCCAGCCGCTGCGCTTCGTCGTCGCCAAGGACCCTCGCTCGCTCCCAGGACTTGCCCGTCCGGGCCCACAAACCCGTCGCGTGGATGTGATGCATCGCAGTCGCTCAACCGTTCCGAAGCGTCCACAGCTGTCGGCCAGCGACGCGAGCCGGGAAACAAGTTCATATCAGCGGCGTTCGCCCCCGGCCGCAGGTGGGTCACGGACGGTGAGGAGCCCGAGCCCTGTCGAGTGAGGCCTTGTCGGCGCAACGGTCCAATCCCTCTAGGACCCTCTTTCGACGAGCGCGGGAGATGCACCACGGCGAGCGGCTTCTGAAGCGCGATGGCGCCGCCGGCCTGCTCAGGATTCCGGGAATCCAAATCCGTCAGTGATCCGTCTTCGTTGTCCCCGTATTTGTCACGCGCGTTTAGCCCTCGACGTTTCACGTGAAACTTCGATGCCCTGATCTGTCACGGTTCCCGCTTCGTCGCGCCCAAGTACTGCCGCGCTTCACCGAGCCGCATCGAAGCGCAACGACCGCGCCGCCTGGCCTCGAGTGACATCGCGAGCCCAGGGACGCGCCTCCGACAAGCGACCCTCAAACAGCCTTGCGCCGCCAGGCATTTCCATCGTCAGAAGTTCTCGCGGCGCGTGGTTTTGGCGGTTGGGGGGGCCAGCAGTACGCCGCCCGCCAAGGAACAACCCCGACATCATGCCCCACAATCAAACAAGGGCGCCCACATGGGCGCCCTTCGGTCCGTCGCGTTGACTCACCGGAGTATCACTTGGGACTGATGACCACCATGCGGAATGGATCCTCGCCTTCGCTCGAAGTGCCGACGCGGCGGTCGTCCCGAAGAGCGACGTGCACCACGCGGCGCTCATACGCGGTCATCGGCCGAAGGCGGACCGGGATTTGCTGGCGGGACGCCCGCTCTGCGGCCCGGCGGGCGATGTCTTCGATCTTCTGACGACGCCTGTGGCGATAGCCCTCAACATCAACGACCACTGGATAGCGGAATCCGAGCCCGTGGTTCGTGATGGCCGAGACCAGCGCCTGCAGGGCGTCCAAGGTGCGACCGTGGCGACCGATGAGCAAGGCGAGGTCGCCTCCTACAACGTCAAGGATGATCTCTCCTTCGTCGCCTTCGTACTCCTCGATGCTACTGCCTTCGACGCCGAAGTGCGCAAGAATCGTCTGCAGGGCGCTGACGGCAGCATCAGCGACCTTGTCCAGATCTTCGTCGCTGAGTTCCTCGGTCGGATTGGCGCGAAGCTCGACCGGAAGTGGTTCCTCGGCGTCCTCTTCGGCCTTGTCCTCGGCTGTAGCAGCAGCTTCGAGCGAGGCCAAGTACTCCGGCTTGACCCACACGCGCACCTTGGCGTCGCGGCCTGAGCCGATGCCGAACAGCTTGTGCCCCGGCTCCTCAAGCACCTCGTACTCGACCGCGTCCTGCTGCACGCCCAGAACCTCCAGGGCGGCGTCGACCGCTTCCTCGACACTAGCCGCTTCTTTCACGCACTCGGTCAGCATTCGATCACGCTCCGTTCAAGAAGCACCCGAAGGCGCGTGTACTAGCTCTTGGTCGACTTCTTGTTGGAGGGCTTCTTCTCGGCCACGGCTGTTTTCGCGGCCGACGACCCGCCCTTCTTCTTGCCGGTCTCGAGAGCGGGCACCTCCGCGGCAAGTTCACGCTTGGTCATGGTCATCGTAATCTGCTGCTGCGCCACGCCCCAGATGCTGGAGACATCCCAGTACAGGAGCACGCCAGCCGGAGAGATCCAGCCAAACCACAGCATGACGATGGCCATGTAGCCGCCAATCATCTTCTGCTGCTTGTCTCCCGGCATGAGAGCCTGAGGAAGCCACACGCTGACCCCGAACAACAGAACGAGCAACACGTAGGGGACAAGCATCAGGTAGTTGTGCGAACTCCACACCATCTGAGGCGTCTTGGCCAAGTCTGGAATAATCTGGTAGAACGTGCCGATTTGGTGGTGCTGGGTCAAATACCCAAGCATGAGCGCCGGCGCGCGCGTGCCTAGGACCCCATACAAGGCGAAAAGCACCGGCATTTGCAGCACCAGCGGAAGGCAACCGCCAAACGGGTTGACCTTGTTCTCCTGGTAGTACTTGAGCGTTTCTTCCTGCAGTTTCTCCTTATCGTCCTTGTACTTCTCCTGGAGCTCCTTGATCTTCGGCTGGATGCGCTGGAGCTCGACCATGGACTTGGTCTGCTTCCAGGTCAGAGGCAGAAGAACCAAGCGGATTGCGACGGTCAGCAGGATAATCGACATACCCCAGTCTCCCGTAAGACCGCGCAGGTACAGCAGGGCCTGGAAGATCAGGTATTGGAACTGGTTCCACACATCCCAGAAATGCACGAACTCCTCCTATTTAGGTTTGCGCGCCCCTTAGGGGACGGGATCGTAGCCGCCGGGATTCCAGGGGTGGCATCGGCCAAACCGCTTCACGGCGAGCCAGCTTCCCTTGATCAGTCCGTAGCGTTCGACTGATGTTAACGCATATGCCGAGCACGTCGGCGTAAACCTGCACGAGGCAGGGAACGCCGGCGAGATGAACCGCTGGTAGCCACGGATCAGTAGCATCGCTGCCCGCCGCGGACCATCGTGGAGGATCTTCAACGCCGTGCTCACTGGACGCCGGCCCTCTTGAGGGCTCCCGTCAGGGCCTGAACGAGCGCGTCTTGTGTGGCCGTGGGCGTGCCGGGCCGAGCAATCAGCACCACATCCCATCCCGGCCAAGGGCCCCGAGCGCGACGAACCGCCTCACGCAGAACTCGGCGACACCTGTTCCGCAGAACGGCGCCGCCGAGCTTCTTCCCTGCGATAAACGCGACGCGGCCAGAGTGGCCGCGTCCTTCAGGTGTCTGTGCTGCGAGCACTATGAGTAGGGGATGGGTCGCTCGCTTGGCTCCGCGGAAGATCCGGTCAATCTCTCGCGAGGACTTTATGGTGCCCATTTCCTCACGTCCTGTTCCTAGCCGAGGGGCGGCTAGGCGCTCAGAACCTTGCGGCCCTTGCGACGACGACGAGCAAGAACCGCGCGGCCGCCAGCGGTGGCCATGCGAGCGCGAAAGCCGTGCGTCTTCGCACGCTTCCGAACGTTAGGCTGGTAAGTACGCTTCACTGTTGTTCCTCCTTGATGCGCGCCGGATTCGGCGCAAAGCCCGACGAGTATATGCGTGCCCTTCTCGTCGTGTCAAACACCTGCCCGCCCCACTCCAAGAGGGGCTCGGGCGAGTGAGTTGTTCTTGTGCGTATCGGTCGAACAGGCGTTCCATTCAGGTGTTGCCGCAGGTCAGGGGAGTCTTCCATCGATTGCGAAAACTGGCCTCGAATCTGTGGATACTGTGGAAAACGCAGGACTCACGCTTGTGGAACCTGTGGATAACTTCACGATGGCCGTTGTTCATCCACAGGGCACTTGCTATCATCGCGGCACCCGCAGGCTCGTGAACTGGGCCCCTGCAACCTTGATATCTGCCATTCGGCACCGAATATATGCCGTTCGTCGCCGCCACCGATTGGCCGATGGTCTGAAGCCGATTGTAGTCGCCGAGGGCTGACCCAGTGGGTGTCCCTGAGTCGCTCTTTCCACAGAGCGCTCCTCCAAGACGCGATCTTTCCACAGCTCGTTGGAAAGCTCGCGGAGCAAACGCCCGCTCGGAGCAGCCATCTTGTGTTTGGGGACACCTGATGCGAAAGAGCGGCTTTCCCCAGATGTGGAAAGTTCTGTGGATAACCATGAAAAGGCCACGTCGCTTGGGTGAATGGTTCGGTGAATGCTCGAAAGAGCGCAGGTAGACACGGGTGTTAACAGGGATTTCCGAAACGGCAGCCAGCGGGTGCTCTGTGGATTACCTTGTGGATGAAATCGTATTCTTGGAAAGTCGGGGGACATGAAATCGTTCTATTCTCCGGCTGTTGTGGCCCCTGCGGCCGCGACCGCCGGTATCAAGACCCCGTCGGGTCATTCGCCCGACCGGGTCTTTCATATACGTACGCGCGCGAGAATCGCTGTCTATGAGGCGCTCTCGGCAGCTCCCCGGGTTGTGGAGGTCGAACCGGCTCCGGTCGGGGAGTTCATCGAAGCCCTCACCGCCCGCATTCATGAACTCTCTCATTCCGAGGGGGGCTCGATTCCCTACACGGTGATCAGAGAGGTCGCCGAGAACTTCATTCACGCCGACTTCGCGGAGCCGGTCGTCTCGATCCTCGACTCAGGCTCCACGATCCGGTTCGCCGACCAGGGCCCCGGTATCGCCGACAAGGAGCGCGCCCTTCTGCCGGGCTTCACGACGGCGGGCGGGAACATGAAGCACTACATCCGTGGAGTCGGGTCCGGCCTTCCTATCGTTCGCGACTACCTGATCCACTCAGGTGGATCGCTCGCTATCGAGGATAACCTCGGAGCAGGCTCAGTCGTCACCGTCTATGCGGGACCGGCTCGGCAGACTCAAGCACCGGCCCCTCATACCGCTCCGGTGGTCGCACACGAGATCCTCGCTCCGGCTGTTCCGACTCGGCAGACCTCCTTCGAAGCCGATTCTGAGCAGCCTCCACTCGCGCGCCCTCGGTTGAGCGCCCGACAGAAACACGTGCTTGCTCTCGTACTGGAGTCCGGCTTGGCGGGCCCGAGCCTCGTGTCGAAAGAGCTCGGCGTTGGTATCTCCACAGCCTATCGCGATCTCGCGATGCTTGAGGAGGCCGGCCTGATCGCCTCCGATGGGGGCAAGCGTACGCTTACACCGGTGGGGCTGGCCTACCTCGGTGACCTGATGAACCGTTCGTGACCGAGAAGTGAGGACCTGAGGTTATGCCGATGGCAACTACCGATATCGCCGCAATCTGGAAAGACGTCCTCGCCATCGTGCGAGCGGAACTCAACACTCCAAGCTTCAAGACCTGGTTCGAGCACACCGCACCGGTCGAGCTCACAGACGACGGCGTCTTTGTCGTAGGGGTGCAGAACGACTTCGCGCGCGCGTGGCTTGAA
>Ga0209540_10002715_pt1 | contig 12430 bp, 14 predicted proteins | sample BarGraIncu01121A_FD_184501 | JGI IMG/M metagenome (GOLD analysis project Ga0209540, IMG submission 184501) | Arctic peat soil microbial communities from Barrow, Alaska - Barrow Graham LP Incubations 011-21A (SPAdes) (version 2) | ecosystem: Environmental > Terrestrial > Soil > Wetlands > Peat... | reverse complement strand
TCATTACTCATTATTCATTGAAGATTGCTTTTCCCAGTGGGTCTATCAGACGCTTCCTACTTATCAGTATGTAACAGATATAAATTTTTTTGATGCAAATACAGGTATATTAATTTATTATACTTATCCAGCTAATATGGGAATGCTTAGAACTACAAACGGTGGTTTTAATTGGATAATAATAAATAGTGATATTCACTATTACGATATGCAAAAAATAGATAGCACTTCGTTGTATCTGGTTGGCAGGAAACTTGACGGTGCAGTTGAACGAATGCAAAGAACATTCGATAGAGGATTAACATGGGATACGGTATCATTATCCGCCCCTGATGCTTATAGTAGTTTATCATTCATAAATCGTGATACCGGTTGGATAAGCGGAGCAAATGAATTTAACGTTAATTGCATATGGAAAACGATTAATGGTGGAGTAACATTAATACAACAAACAGATACAACGGGATTGGGAAAGATATTTTTTCTGAAAAATAAAGTTAATAGTGAATATTACGGCTGGCATTATAGTCTGAATGGGGACAATAAATTATGGAAAACCACAAACAGTGGAAATAATTGGTTTCAGATAACAAGACCACCGGCACAATATTTAGGATATTTTTATTTCATTGATAGCAATACTGGATGGTTTACTTATGGAGGTGGTTCCGCTGGAGGAACTTATAGAACCATAAATGGTGGAAATAGTTGGTTAATTCAATATTTACCAATTAGTTCAAATCTACTTAGTACGATCACAAAGTTTAGGGTGATAAATTATGATACAATATTCGGAGCTGGAGGGTCAAAATGGCTTGGCGGTGGAAGAATCAATGGAATAGTATGGAAAACAACCAATGGAGGTATAAACTGGGGATATCAAGAAACAGTCGATACTTCATATCATTTTGGTGGAGGTGACGCGATTTACTTCATAAACTCAACATCTGGATGGATGTACGGTTCGGGAGACGGAGTTCATACAACGAATGGGGGCGGTCCGATAATATTGACAAATATTAAGAACAATAATGAAATAATTGCGAAGAACTATATACTATTTCAGAACTTCCCTAACCCATTCAATGCAAAATCAAAAATAAAATATCAAATATTAATAAGTGCAGATATAAAAATAAAAATATTTAGTATTGAAGGAAAAGAGATAAATACGTTAATAAATAAACATCAAAGTTATGGGATTTATGAAATTATATTGGATGGAAGTAATTTTTCAAGTGGAGTTTATTTTTATTCATTAATTATTAATGAAAAAATAATTGATACTAAAAAACTTGTAATATTGAAATAGTCAAGGATAGTTCTTAAATTAAAGGGCGGCAACGCCTTAAAAGACCGTTTGCCAATGGTTTTAATTAAGGGTATACTCCTGATAGTAGGAGTTCGTCCCGCCCTTAATTTTTAACAAAAATTAACTTAAAAAAATTTGAAAAAAGGAGGAAAATGTGAACATACAAATGCAATAAAAAGATTCCATCTTTTACAACTTTTTCAAAAGATGGAATCTTTTGAAATAAAGTATTAAAATTTTAAAAACTTTAAAACTAAAAATTAGGAGAACAAAATGAAAATTTTCAAACATTTTATCATTTGTGCTTTACTTTCAATATCTTTTCTATCTATGTTTCAAGAAGGAAATACGCAGAGTTCAAGAATGAAAGACAGGTTCTATTTGGGAGCTATAAATTATTTATGGGTAACACAAAGGAGAACAGCAACAGAACAGGGATATTATCAAAACCTTTCTTACAATATGATGCAAAGCTATTGCTCACGTGCCGATACGACAAAAACCGCTGATTCATATGATGGAGGATTTTTTGGAAGTACATCTCTTTTTATTGATTGTGTTTTTAACACTATTAATTTCTGGAATACTACCTCAGGACAAAATTCTTTAATATTTGAGAGAGAAAGAGTACTGCGTGCTGCATATGGCCAGCGTTCGGATTATAGCGCATATAACTCAGGGAATATATCATACTGGAGAAGTCAATTTCCTAGTTACGGATTTGATTCGACAGAAACCGGAAATAATTTTCAGGATATTGAATTTGCAAAACTCATTACATTCATTTGTCTCCTCATTTGATAGGGCAGGAGGATTTTCATCTTCTGAAGATTTAACTTGTATCAATGCGACATGTAAATATGTTCTCATATCTTTGAAGCCCCATACATCTCCTTTTGTTCTGCTAGCAGGCGCTAAACCCGTTATAAAATCTTTATTTATTAATAGGCTCTCAACATATTCTTCGCCTAAATCTCCTTTTTCTTTCGTAGTAAGCTCTTCCATTATTTTTGTGGCTGCTGTTTTCAAATGCTCGATTCCCTTTGAGTCTAACCATATTTGGTATATTTTTTCTATGAAATAATAAAACCATTCCATTTTTTCTTTCTCCTTCTAATTATTTAATTATAAATTTTTGAATTCTCCCCTCCCGAAAATCGGGAGGGGAATAATGGGAAACATTTCTTACATCACTGTCACTTTATATTTACCGTCGGCGGTAAGGTCTTTATTGGTTACGTTAAAATATTTATCAGCAATATTGCCAAAGTCTAATACGAAAATTGTTTTATTTTAATAATATCATTTTTTTCATTTCAACAAATTCATCTGTTATTAATTTATAAAAGTATACTCCACTCGAAAAAGATGATGCGTCGAATACTGCTTCATAAGTTCCGGGTTTCAGTGATTCGTTTACGAGTGTTTGAACTTCGCGACCCAAAACGTCATATACAATAATTTTTATATCACTTAATTTTGCAACATTAAATTTTATGTTCGTTGTTGGGTTAAACGGATTCGGGTAGTTTTGATCCAAGAAAAATTGATCGGGAATTGTGGATATATCGTTAATGTTAATTGGCAATCCTTTCGTCGCTGTTATTGTCATTATTGAATACTTTGGCATTAACACAATTCGAACATTTACAACAGTATCAATTGGTTTTATATTGTTACCGTTATCATTGTTATCAATAAAAGAATTTGCATTCATAGTTGATACAGCAAATTTATTATATGTTGAATCTAAATTAATCATTACAATTCCAACAATATCAGACATATTTACCAAGCAATATGTAATTGTATCTCTTGAACGACTTGTTATTGATGTATAATAAGGAATATTATACATACTATCTAATGACCCCGTTGAATCATTTAAATGATTTATTCCGGTATTCCATGCAGAACCATAAGTATTAAAACTATTTCCATCAAATGTATAACTTAATAAAGAATCTTTCATTTTGCTTAGCATTTTTACTGCGTTGGAAATAGGTGTATTATAATTATAATTATTTATACAATTATATCCATCATAAATTGGAGTTGGTGGATATGTGTCTTTTCCAAATTGATGGAAAGCAAAATATCCTACATTTCTTCTTGTCATATAGCAATACGTATTTGCAAACACTAATGCATTACCCATTCCTTTCCTAAATTGCACGGTATATAATACATCTGGCGTTTGAGTATATTCTGTACATATAATCTTAATATTTCGATTTCCGACTGCTATGCTTAGTAAATCTATCAGACCATTATAGCTATCATATCCAAAACTAAAAGCAGATACATAACCTGTATCTATACTCTTCCCGGTAGATAAAAGACGATTATAACTAATTGCCCCATTATTATTATAACGTGCAGCATATAAGTGAAAGGATATTGCATCTACTTGTGTAATGGGAGGTTGATATAAACTATCAATTAACTGTTTAGTCCATTTAAATCCTGTCGGAACTGGATTGTTCCAATCAGCCGCACTTCCTTCCCATGCACCTATAATAATCTTAGCAGATGTATTAATACTATCTCTTATAACCTTGGCATACTGCCGAACACGCCTCATATATGAAGTATCAGATTGAAATGGATTGTAACCTAAGTTATAATAATATGTCCAAGGTTCATTACCTAATTCGAACCATTGTATTTTATTACTCGAGAAATATGAATTTAAAAAACTTAATTTACTTTTAAGTTGAGTCGGATTTATTTCTATTGGTACTAATAAAACTATTTCTCGATTAATTGCCAAACTAGAATCAATTGTTTTTCTTAAATTATTTTGCTGAGTCGTATTCAAATTGGCAGATAGAGTTAATCTAAGAAAATTCCCAAACCTTGTATTAGATTGGAATACCGGATCAGCCCAATTCACATCTTGGTTTTGATTATCAATATCATCAGGTGTAGTACTAAAACCAACTTTAGTAACTAAACCAATTGGGTTAGAATCACTATTCGAAAGTGTTAATACTTGTGACAAACTTTCCTTTACAAATTGAAAAAAAAATATAATTACAATTAGAACAAATATAAATTTTTTCATAATATATTTAATATTTTAAGTTTTTAATTTCCTCCCATTGCGGGGAGGGTAGTGTTTATTAAATGTTAATTTAAGATTTGGTTTTTGTATTTATTTAGTCATTCCTTCTTCATGTTTTTTTTCTTTTCTTAATTTACTTATTCTGTTTTGGTTTTGCAATTGTTTTGTATACTGTGCAATAGATATCATTATAACCTATCTGAATTTCATGACTACGTATTTATAGTTTCCGCTATTATATGTATATGTCCCTCGATAAGATACGTTCGACCTGTAGCCGACAACTAGGCTTACTTTCCCCTCGAACTGCTGTATCATTTTCAGCCCATTAATTTTCCTGCCGGGAATAATGTGAACGTTGTTTGCACTTACACACATCCAGCCTACGTTAGAAAAAGTGATTTGCCTGAATTTGCTTCCTGAAACTGTTATAATTTCACCGGAAGGGTCAAAGTCGAAAGGCGGGGATACACTGTTAACACTATATGTGAACCCGGTCGGGCGATTAAATATAAACACTGCATATTCATACAAACCCACTTTTGTATTCTTGTATCTTGCAAGAGTATTTGCATCCACACATTGCGCACCTTGTGCAAAAATTTTAGACTGCGTAAAAGCAGATACTAAAAACAAACAGATAAAAATAATTTTTGTAAACCTTAGCATTTTGTACTCCTTTAATTAATATTTAAAATGTTTTTTTATTGAATTCTTAGTCCTACGCTTAAGTCAGATTCTTTCTTGAAAAGCGGCGGCAGTTCACCGTTAACCCACTTTGCAATTAAAAATAAATTTGCAGATAGTTTTTGCTCAATTGTTGCCTCGATAAATGAACGGGGTTTGTAACCATTCTGGTAATATGCGACTCCGTATAGTCTCAGATACTGCCCTTTGAGCATAGGAATATCCCAAGCGCCGTGCAGTGCAAAGCGGAAATAATTTGAATCGGTATATTTTGTATTCTTTACAAATTGAGCTTCGGGAGCTAATATAATTCCGTAACTCGGGTCATCTTCATTTCCTGTAAGTATTCTGGCAAATTCACCGGAATATGGAACTATACTGCTAAGCACGAAACTCCCCGTAAGATTTGTTTGTTTGAAATCCTGCGGATGTTCAGTTCCGATTTTACCCGATAAACCAAAAAACTTAAATTTACCTACGTTAGTAAAAAGAAAATCGTAACCGAAATTTAGTTTTATACTGTTCAGGGAATTTGAATCCGGTTTGGAGGAAAAATATCCTTTGGCAGAGAGTTTAAGCTGTCCCGAAAATCCCTTGTTGTAATGAAGTTCAAAGTTTCTATCAATTGAAAAGTCGAGCCGTTGAGGTTTATCCTTATCCAGAGCAGGTTTCATATCAATATTAAACTTGACCGGTTCAGTATAATTTTCAATAAAATCTAAATTGGTATCATCAATTTTCAAAGTAAGTTTTACATTCTTAAGCGTACCCGTTCCTTTTATCTCTGAAATCTTATACATATATGTCACTTTTAAACCGGAAGAATCAATATCTATTTTATCAGGAATTGTTCTTTCTTTTTTTTGTCCATCGAAAGAAAAAACGAAGAACGCTTTGTCAGTTTTATATTTTTCAATATATTCACGCATCATTTTTTGTGAAGAATACTTTTGAAAAACACTGACATAACCATTCGCCGTGTCAATATAATATTCGTTCATTTTTAACTCCTTCTCTTGAGAGTATCCGACTGAGGATAAAAACGAGAAGGCAAATACAAAGATTAAAATATATTTAATTAAAAATCCCGGTTTTATTGATTTTTCCCGATTCGCTTCGTTCATCGGGACTCCCGCAAAATGTCTTTCGCCATTATTAGTTAGCATTTTTTCCTCCTTGTTCTTTTAATGCAGAAATAATTGCGTGCTCGACAGAATCGAGATAGTCAATAACATAATCCACAGTTTTATCTTTTCTTGCTTTAAGAAAATCACCGTCGAATCCGGCAATATTCACAGAAACACAGGATAGAAGTTTTTGAGCAAAAACTCTGTACAGGTTCGTTCCCGGTAAATTAGGATTTGTATCGAGGTTCAGCTCGCTGATTTTCTTGTTGAGAATCACATCATCGCTTGTATTAGCACCGAACGAACAAAATTCTCTGATTTCTTTTAACGCTTTTTCTTTCAATTTAGGATTAAACATTTTTTTACTCCTTATTTAAGTTTTATGAAAAAATTCTTTTGTTGTACTCAGGTTTCGAAGACTAACTTTTCTACATTCACATAGAATTATTTAATGCGTTTGCAAATATTTCTACATCAACCTTTGAGTGAAAATAATGAAAACATGCTCTAAACTATTGCCCTGTATGCTGTATAAATAATCCATTATCTATTTTATCATATTTGCAATTATTGTCATTACTCTCTACCGCTTCATCCTTACTTCCTTCAGTTTCGGAAGGATTCTTTATAGTATTGCCGCTACAGCAAATGTCGATTTTTTTTAATTTGTCGCAATCTCCGTTAGGCATAAATACATAACGGAGTCTGAAGTTCGACCAGGGGTAAAAAGTTACTTCTTCAGGATGGAGCTCTGTAAAACTTGTAGATGTTTTATCTATTTTAATATCGCTGATATTGAGGGGTTTGATTTTGGGCCTGAATACTACAATACCGTTTCTTCCTCCGTAATTTTTCCCTCCTACAACCTGCCAATTATTATTTAATTTATATATAAAAATTTCCGCAAGTATTTTATTGTGCTCTTCAAATTTTTTCAATATCGGCACTACATTATTCTTATCATCTATATCAAAGAAATCTTCTTGAGGCATAATGTTTTTTTTTGATTTAAGAAATCTTTCTATGTGTACCGTTTCCTATAGCTTGTTCTTTTTGAGTAATATTGGACAAAAGGTACTCAATATTAAATCTCAGCTTATTTTCTTCAAACTCTTTCTTAATTGTATTAATAGCTTCTTTGTATTTTTTATCGGTAATAGATTCAATAACTAATCTTGTCATTTCCGATACCAAGGGAACCCTCGATTTATCAGAAGCATCTTTCTTTAGGGAAAAAGATGTACCTGTACCAATAAGAAAACCAATCCTTTTTTGCTTATCAATAAGGATTTGTTGCAAACCTCTAACTATTTGTTTTGGATCATGTGTAATCATAAAAAATTTTATTTTTTTACAAAAATACCCCATTTTTCATTATCAATTAGAATCACAAAAACTATCTCTCTTTGACTTCATACGCCCCTCCTACTAACAAGAGATATCGCGAAGAAGCAGATACATATGAAATCTTCTTTTCTTCGAATAACAGCACCGAACTTTATAATTCGGATTAATGAATCTATTCCAAAAAATTAATCATCAATTCCAGGTCTATCGGTAGGGTCAACAAAACCTGATTTGTTATCATTTTCTGGTTCAATTTCTCTACCTGTCTGTCCTGCTTTTATTACCCATTGATGTCTACAATCATTGCATACTGCTTCAACCTGATGATTAATACCAAGACCAGTTATCTTTTGTATATCGGATGATCCACATTTTGGACATAAAATTATGTTTGACATTATTTTTTTTTATATATTTGGTTGATAATATGGACATTTTTCAAATTTATCAATTATCGCAAATGGGCATTCATTGTTAGGGATACTATTCGGTAAGCCCATCTGCATAAAAATAAGAGTCATTCGTACTCTTTCTGATTCATCTTTCATTTTTAACTCGCAATTGTTTATAAAATAAAGCATGTCGGTTTCGCCAAATTGTTTGATGGACTTTTCTTCTATTTTAAGAAATTTACACGTTGTTGCCATTTCTATCTCCTTCTATTTTTTATTTTTTAAATTTCTCCCCTCCCTAAAATCGAGAAGGAGACTAACCTCATTAAATATTTTTTACAGCACCGTCAATTTATATTCACCGTCGTTGGTGAGGTCTATATTAGTTACATTAATATAATTGTTTGCAATATCGCTGAAGTCTAATACAGAAATTGTTTTATTTTAATAATATCATTTTTTTCATTTCAATAAAATCTTCAACTATTAATTTATAAAAGTACACTCCACTCGAAAGGGATGAACCGTAGAATACTGCTTCATACGTTCCGGGTTTAAGTGATTCGTTTACAAGTGTTTGAACTTCACGAACCATCACATCATAAACAACAATTTTTACATTGCTTGATTTTTCAACATCAAATTTTATGTTCGTTGTCGGGTTAAATGGATTTGGATAATTATCATATAATTTATTATGTCCAGGAATTATTGAACTTTTTATTTTTATACCCGTAGGATTAACTATGCTAAATACATTTGTAAATACTGATACTAAACCGCCAGGAGCAGAAGTTCCTACATCTGAATTAGCTGCACCTATTTTAAAATTATTACCAGGTATTGTACAATTCGGTATGGATGAAGGTACAATAAAAATTAATGAATCAGCAGTAAAATATGCTGAATCTAAATTTTGTTTTGGTTGATTATCTTGATACCATTGAAACCTAATTCTTCCAGTTAATCCGCCATAAGGTAAACCTGGTATTCCACCATATAAAAACCATTTGAGTTTTGCTGGTTGTCCTATAACTAATGGTTGTGGTGTTATTGTTACACTCATTGTAGGTAAATTACTAATATAAAATTGTGGTGAATTACTCCATACAGGTGTCCCGCCTTGTGCTGTAAATTTAAAGAAATACTCCCCACCGTTTGGATAAAGAGCACTTGCGGAATCTACGTTAAAATAAAATGTAAAGTTTGTTAGATTTTGAAATGTTGCAACAGTTTGAATATTTCCACTTGGTTTTGCTATATACAATGCCCAATATTGACCTGACTGTAATCCAGTAACGATCATATTAACATTATAAAAATTTGATGGCATAGGTGGTATCTTCCAAAATTTCCAATTAGATAACGAGTATCCATTAACTGTAAAAGTAGCTGTTGGAGCGGGTGTTCCCGGATTATGTAACCATCCTTGACATGTGTAGCCGCCCCATGTTACATCGTAATGACCATTGCTAATTTGCATATTCATTTGATAATTCACATCTCCAGAATTATTTAATACATTTTGCTGAGCCACCCTTATGTAGGTTGACCCAACTTCTCGAACTATTGCCACATGTCCATAATTTCCTCCAGAGAAACATAATATATCACCAATTGCAGGTGAAGTTGTCCCATTATTTAAATAAGCAGTTAGACCATGTTGGGTTGCATTTGGAAAATATTCATTACCATTATGACCGGGCACTCTAATATTTTTATTATAAATTAATAAATAATATCGATTGACATACTCTACACATTGCCATTTCATTCCGGTATTTGTACCATTTTCGTAATTATACAAATTACTTTGGTTTCCAACAGTCCCATTTGAATATACATCAATACCATTATATGTGCCCAGTAATGTGTTAAATGGGTCAGCAAATGACTTATTTATGGAACTGAATAGAAATAGAAAAGTAATCAGAACTAAAGTATTTTTTATTTTCATTATAGTTTCCTTTCAATTTTTAATTTTTAAAAAATTCCGCTCATTAAGAGGTGAGCCGTAACGAGAGATTTTAAAAGAAAGTTTTGCTTTTTTTTATTCTAATCCTCTTTATTTTCATAACTATAATTTATAGAATCCCCTTTAATATTGGTTATTATGTGATGATTTTATTTAATGTTTTAAAAAATCTATCATTTCTGAAAATTCATTTTCAGATCGGAACGACCACTAAAATTTATTTTGTTTTTTATTATATTCCCTCACTTTAAAAAAATAATTCAATTCTTTGGGATATTCTTTAAAAGCTATTTTAAGAAAGAGATTATTTATTTTATTCTTAGGATCATGGAGTAATTGAATTAAATTATCACTTGTGTATATTATGTCCTCTTCATATATAAATAACTTATTTAATTCATCAAAATAAAATTCCATTCCTTGATAACCAAAATTAGGAATATCAGTCAATTTGAATTCCTGTTTTTGTTTTAGTTTATTGATAATTAATAATACTTTATTAGAAATATTTTTTTTTACCGGAATTATTATCTCTTTAGAATAAGGAAATATAAGAACTTTTAACCTATCCATATATTTGATATTGAGAATATATAATCTCTTTATGATTTTAAAAAACTGATACAGCCCGATTATTTTACGGTTTTTTGTGGAAAAATAACACTCAAATAAAATATAAGTCATTAAATAATAGTGATTTATACGTTTGTGTTTTTTTACGGGTTTTTAGGAACTTTTTTCTTGTTTTAAATGGAAAATCGGGTCAATTATATATCGGGAAAAAAATTGAAAGAATATAAAAAATGATGTTAGAAGTTAACTAATTTAAATTGGAATGGATATTGACGTTTCTTTTTCTTGGGTAGTTTTAGAAAGTTCGCCTAGTTTGTTAAGAAGCCATTTCTTTAGAGGGAATGCTTGTTCTTTTTGAATTTGGTTAATTAAGAATTCTGCTTCTTTCTGAACGTTTATATCAGGATCATTTCTTATGATAATTAATTTGTATAAATATTTTAGTAGTTTCAATAAACCATCTTTGTTGGATTTGTTAAGTGTTTGATCATCAAATAATATTCTTTTAAAATTATGTATAGTATCTTTTAATTCATCATATTTTTCAGTTTCATAATAAACTTTTAATAAGATATTACGGATATCAAACCTGTAAATAAAACTATTAATTTCAATGTTATTTATACATTCCAATGTTTTTTCATAATTATTTGTACCGTAATAATAAAATGCCAGACCAAGGTTCATCATGTCTTTATAATCTTTTTCATTTAACCGTGCCGTACAGTTATCGATAAAATCTTTTATTAATTTAAAATCATCAATTGAAAATGCTATTAAGATGAAATTTCTATATTCGATTGAATGAAGATGTTCATCATCGTTGGTTTTAAAGTGTCCCTTATCTATATAATTTAATAATATTTCTACCTGCTGCTTTTTATAAAATTCTTTTTCTTCCGCAAGTTTCTCTTTCATTATACAATAGTTTATAAGAATATTATAATGATATTTTATTAATTCCTTATTCAGCGAAGGTAAAATTTTATTGAAATATAGTTTGTATTTTATAAAATTCCCTGAATCTTCCTTGTGATAAAATGCAAAAAACATTGATTTATACAATTCGTAAATATCTTTTTTCTTTAAAAGTTTATTAAATAAATTATTGCCGTCGAACTCTTGTATCATATTGCTAATATTTATAGGAAATTCAAATTTACCGTGATTTCCCAAGTCAGAATTTAACAGAATAATATTCGCAAAAATATTTATTTGCTGTATCAGATTAAAGAGGGATAAATCTGTCGACGCTTCATTCATATAATAAAATCGACGGTCTGAACTTTTATTATTGACGAAGCGGGTAAAGTTGGTTAAAAAATCACATTGGAGAATGTTAATATTAAATGAATACCAGAAAAAATTATCTGAAAAATATTTTGTATTATTTATTAAATTATCAGTCTTTTCCAGATTAGTTCTTAGGATTGAAAAATATTCATTTCTTAAGAGATATTTATTTAACGATAGTTCTGCGTTTTCTTCATCGCTTAATAATGACTTTACCTTAAAGAAATTTAAAATTGATTTGTTAAGAGACGATAATCGATGATTGATTGTTGTAGAAGAATAATTTAATTTTTTTGATATCTTTTTTAATAATTTATCGAATTTTAAATTGTTTAATAATTCGGTACTATTTCTTATTATCTCAAAAATATTGAGCAGGGATTTCTTGTTTAATAAATGAGAAGAATCTAAATATTTCTTAAATTCTAGAAAATCTCCTTTCGAAAAATCTCTAAAAAGATTAAATAACTCTCCTTTTTTCACAATAAAACCCGTAAAAAATATTTACAAACTAAACAATTAATTATTATAAGTTAACGCAATATTTATATAAAATAAAGGGGATAAAACCGTAAAAAAAACGAAGTGTATCAGTTTTTTTCTACGATAGTATCTTCTTATGTTCACCAAAAAAAGGAGATCTGTTATGAAAAAACT
>Ga0209540_10002714_pt1 | contig 12430 bp, 10 predicted proteins | sample BarGraIncu01121A_FD_184501 | JGI IMG/M metagenome (GOLD analysis project Ga0209540, IMG submission 184501) | Arctic peat soil microbial communities from Barrow, Alaska - Barrow Graham LP Incubations 011-21A (SPAdes) (version 2) | ecosystem: Environmental > Terrestrial > Soil > Wetlands > Peat... | reverse complement strand
ACTTTAATGTCGACCATTGGAATCCTTTATTCGAGCCGAGTAGAATTCGTCTAAATCACATTCAATGGGTTGAATGTATTTTGACAAAAAAAGAGAGAGAAATTCGCAGCTAGTTCGTCATGACCCCCTGGCACTTTGGGCAAGGGCACGACTCGGACCTGCTGCGCAGGATGAAGGTCGGCGCCTCCTGGCGTTGGCCGGCGACCATGCTGCGGGCCGCATCGAGTACCGTATAAACCTCCGGACGTGTGACATGGTAGTAGATGTTCCAGCCGTCACGCCGGTCGATCACCAACCCGGCCTCGCGCAGGACCATCAGCTGTTGCGAGACGTAAGCCTGCCGCGCGCCGAGCATGGCCGTCATGTGACAGACGCACTCCTCACCGTTTCGCAACATCTCCAGGATGGCCAGGCGGGTTGGGTGGATCAGAACTTTGAACAACTCACTGATGTCTTGGTACGGTTCCACTTCAATTATCCCAAATGATATTCGCTGAATCGAATGTGATTGTAGCTCACAATGGGAGCCCTGTCAAATCCGCTAACAAACATTAGCTTGATTGGGCACATGGTTACATAACCACCTGGCTCCCGGCTATGTATACTCTCGGCATATCGCGTATCGCGTGCTGCGCCAGCCCCCCGCGCAAGACGATCCTGTCAAGAGGACTCATCTTATGCCTTCGACGAATTTGTACCGGTCCAGTGGACTGGCCCTGCTCTTTGGGGCGGCCATTGGCATCGTCGGCAATGTCCTGAACAGCGCGCTCTTCCCGGGCAATGCTCCTGGGCAGGTCCAGTCTTCCCTTTTCATGGTTGTGACGCTGGTCACCCTGATCGGGGAGCTGCTTCTCCTGATGGGGCTGCCGGGCATTGCCGTGCGCCAGGCTTCACAAGCCGGCTGGCTAGGGCTGGGCGGTTTTGCACTTACCTTGGTGGGCGCCCTTTTGTTCACCAGTTTCTCGGTCATTGGCCTGGTCATTTTTCCCTGGCTGGCCCAGGCTGCTCCGAACCTGGTTGCCGGCAATGGACCACCGGCGATCTTCGTCTTCTTTCTGGTAGCAAGCATCCTATTTGGTGTGGGTGGCCTTCTGCTCGGCATTGCTGTCATGCGTGGCGGGGTTCTACCGCGTTCGGCCGGCTTGCTCTTGCTTATCGGCGCCGTTCTCAATGCAGCGGCTTTCCCCCTGAACGGGCTGCTCAGCACTGTCGTAAGTACCGTGGCCTTTGTCATTTTCGCTGCCGGCCTCGGCTGGATGGGGTACGCCATGGCGTCGGAAGGACGCGCGGTAGCCAGGCTTGCCTGAGAACTGAAGTCGAGACGAAGCCCGCACACTGGGCTGCCCTGTGCCTACAACCGCACCCGCAGCGCTTTGATCTCGAACGGCCCGATCGGGAAGCTCAGCGCCCCATCAGCGATCGCCAGTGGCCGGGCGCCCTCTTCCACCAGGTTGCACTCTCTCGCCGTGCGAAAGCCGCCGCGCAGCGTGACAGTGCCCCGCGCCCCGTGTGGCTCGTACAGCCGCAATATCCAGCCGTCGCCGTCGTCGGCCGGCTTGACGGTCTCCAGAACGGCCGGACCTGCCACCGACAGGCAGGATATTGCGGCTCGTAGAGCCGCAGGGGGCAAGCTGAAGTCCGTCTCCGCCGGCCGGCAGACGAGCGGCACGTTTAGCTCGGCGGCCCGGCGCACGGTTTCGCCCTCAACCCAGTTGCCGGCGTGTGGCAGCAAGGCGTAGGTGAACGTGTGCCGGCCGCGGTCGGCCTCCGGGTCGGGGCGTTGTGGGCCGCGCAACAGCGTCAGGCGCAAGACGTCCGCGTGCACGTCGTAGCCGTACTTGCAGTCGTTGAGCAAGCTCACGCCATAGCCGGTCTCCGACAGGTCGGCCCAGCGCTGCGCACAGACCTCGAACTTCTCCTCGTCCCAGGAGGTGTTGCGGTGCGTCGGCCGCTCAACGGCGCCGAACTGCACTTCGTAGGTCGCGCGCGTCGCGCGCACCTCGACGGGGAAGGCCGCTTTGAGCAACACCTGCCGCTCCTGCCAATCGGCCTCGGTCACGAAGTCGATGCGCGGCAACCGCGCGTAGAACAGGATGTCCTGCGCCACCCGGCTCCGGCGGTAGCCGCGTGTCACGCGCACCACCAGCCGCACCGGCCCCTCCTCCAACACCTCGACGCTGGTCCCCGGGTCCCAGGCATAGGCGCGTTTCGCATAGGTCGCGTGGATGTTCCAGGCCGACTCCTCCTCGGGCCCATCCTGGAACAACTGCAGCTCGTTGGCCCTTCTCCCCGCCGGAATCACCTCGCGCTCGGCCTGCCGGTCGTACAGACGCGTGATGCAGCCATCGTCGTCCAGGTCCACCCGGTAGAAGGGCGTTGTGACGGACAGGCCCGGCCCGGCGGGATCAGCCGCGCTGGTCCACGCGGACGCTCCCCATGCGACGTGGAGCTCCGGCTCCGGCGCTGCGCCCGGCGCCGCCCCCGTTGCCGCCCGGAGGCACAGCGTGGTGTACCCCATCGCCGGCACGGCCTCGCCGACGAAGACGATCTCGGCCTGCCCGTCGCGCCGGCCGACGACCTGGGCCGGGACGGCTTGACCGCGCGCGTCGACCAGCTCCAGCGGGCCGCCCGGGTCGGGGACCGTTGCGGCGACGACATCGCGGCGCGGCCAGCACAGGCTGTTGAAGACCACCAGGCCGGCGCCGTCGGCAGGCGCGCCGGCCGCGCAGCGCCGGACCAGGGCGCCCAGCGCAGCGTCGCGCACGGCACAGGCCGCGGCGGCGATGCGGGTGTGGTCCTGGGCGGCCTCCGCGTACACCTCGCCGATGGAGCTGCCGGGCAGGATGTCGTGGAACTGCAGCAGCAGCAGGTTTTGCCAGGCGTCACGCAGGCCGGCGGCCGCCAGGGCGAAGTCACCGGCGCCCCCGGCCTCGGCCCCGCCGTCCTCGGCGCTCCCGGCTTCGGCGGCGCCGTCGTCGACGCCCGTCGTCTGCTGGTCCGCCTGCGCCACCGCAATCTGCTGCGCCGCCTGCACCGCCGCCATGAACGAGAACACCTCGGCGTCCCGCAGGAGGAGCTCGTTCTTGCGGTTGGCGCGCTTGATCTCGCCGTGCGTGGTGTACGTGCCGCGGTGGGTCTCGAGGTATAGCTCGCCGTCCCACACCGGCAGAGGCGGGTCAGCCGCCTTCAGCGCGTCGAAGTAGGCTTCCTCGACGCCCTGGCGCACTCTCGGCAGCGTCGGGTAGGCGACGGTACGGGCGGCCATCTCCAGCATTTCCTCGGTCGGTCCGCCGCCGCCGTCTCCGAAGCCGAACGGGAACAGCACTTCGTCGTAGACGGCCTTGTGCTGGAAATTCTCCCAGGCGACCTGCAGCTGCTGCGGATCGGGTGTGCCGTTGTACATCGCCTGCAGGCGCGGGATGTGCGCCAACAGACGGGTGCCGTCCAGGCCCTCCCACCAGAACAGGCTGTGCGGGAAGGGATTACGCGCCTGCCACTGCAACTTGGTCGTCATGAAGCCTTCCAGACCACAGCCGGCCAGGATCTCGGGCAGTGACGCCGGGTAGCCGAAAACGTCGGGGAGCCAGCACGTGCGCGGACGCGAGCCGAACTCCTCCTTAAAGAAGCGCAGCCCGTGCAGCACCTGGCGGATCAGCGACTCGCCGGAGGGCACGTTGCAGTCGGGCTCGACCCACATGCCGCCGGTCGTCTCCCAGCGGCCGACCGCTACCCAACGCTTGATCTCCTGGTAGAGCTGCGGGTAGTGGCGGCGCGTGTATTCGTAAAGCTGCGGCTGGCTGCAGGAGAAATGGTAGTCGGGGTAACGCTCCATCAAGCGGCAGGCGGTGGAGAAGGTGCGGGCGCATTTGCGGACGGTCTCGCGCAGCGGCCACAGCCAGGCCGTGTCGATGTGCGAATGGCCGGTCAGGAAAACCCGGCCTGCCCCGTCGTCCGCGCCGATGGCCGCGACGCGTTCGTTCAACAGGGCGCGCGCCCCGGCCAACTCCTGCCGATATTGCTCGGGCTCGGCGGTCAGGTCGACGGCCAACAGGGCATCTTCCAGCGCGGCGGCCAGGCGCTGGCGGCGGCGCTCGTCGCCGGACGCGTGGCGTGCGGCCTGGACGGCCTCCCAGGCGAGACGCAGGTCGTAGTAAGCGGCCTCGACGGCGGGGTCGATGTGCACGAACGTTACCGCGCACAGCCGGGCGCTTTCGCCGCGCAGCTCGGGCCGGTAGAGCGCCGGCAGCAGGCAGGCGAACTCGGCCGACAACTCCAGCCGGCCCGCCTGGGGCACGCGCACCCGGCTGTGGTAGCCATCGATGCCGGCATACGGGCGGCCGTTGACCGACAACAGCCCTTCCAATCCTTGCGCCTCGAACTGCAGGAAAAGCTGTTCGGCTCTAACGCCGTCCGGGGTATCGACGGTGCTGCACAGGAACAGCGTCTTGCCGGCCGGCCAGCGACCATCCGGCGGAGCGGGCATCCAGTCGCCGTCGTAGCGGTACTCGCCCGGCGCCAGGTAGTCGGCCGTGCGCGCCTGCCAGTCTTCGACCGGCCAGCGCGCGAGCGCCGCGCTCTGCCGGATGTGGTCCAGTTTCATACGAATGATGCGTTCGTCCATGAAGGCGCCTCGTCAAATCGGTGCAGGGGGATGGGGGCGCCGGGCAGCGCCATGACCCGAAGGGGCCATGCCCCCAAGGGGCAACAGAATCACGCTGCGGGCTCCTGGCCGCAGTATAGCACCCTGGGGCGCGCTTCCGCTAACGGGCCGCGGAACCGCGAGCAGTTGGATGCTTATTAAGGGAAGCGCACCCCCATCAGGCCCAACGTCTGCTGCAGCAGCACGAAGGCCACCGACACGACGATGAGCACGCAGGTGGCCCAGCCGAGCACGTTGTACAGGCGCGTGTTTATGAGCTCCCCCATCAGGCGCCGGTCGTTGATCAGCAGCAGCATGAACACCAGGATCACCGGCAACAGCACGCCGTTGAGCATCTGCACCCAGACCAGGAACTGGAACACAGGGATGCCGGGGATCAGGGACAGCCCGGCGCCCAGCACGAGCAGCAGGGTGAACAGGCCGAAGAAGACCGGCGCCCGGCGCAAACTGAGGCCGATGCCCTTGGGCAGGCCGAAAGCTTCGGCCACCGAAAAGGCAGTCGAGATGGGCAGGATGGCCGCGGCCATCAGCGAGGCGCCGACCAGCCCTGTGCCGAACAGGAAGCCCGCCGCGTTGCCCGCCACCGGCTGCAGGGCCTTCGCCGCATCGGCCGCGCTGTTCAGATCCGTCTTGCCGGACAGGTGCAGCGTGGCCGCGGTGGCGATGATGATGAACACGCTCACCAGACCGGAGAAAACCATGCCGGCGTAGGTGTCCCAGCGCTCGGGACCGTAGTGGTGGCGCGCGCTGCCCCGCTCGACCACGGCGCTCTGCTGGAACACCTGTTGGTAGGGCGAGATGGTGGTGCCGATCAGCCCGACGAGCAGGGCCATGTAGGCCGGGTCCAGGCGCACAGTGGGCACAAACGCGCCGCGGGCGATGTCCGGCAGGTGCGGGTGCGACAGGAGCGCCGCGACCGGGTAGGTCAGGAAGGTTGCCGCCATCAGCATGAAGATGCGTTCGACCCGGTTGTAGTTGCCGCCGGTGACCAGGTACCAGACCAGCCCGGCGGCGACGGGGACGGCCAGGTATTTGCTGACCCCGAAAAGCTCCATGCCGGCGCCGATGCCGACGAACTCACCCAGCACCAGGCCGAAGTTGGCGACCATCACCACCAGCACGGCCAACAACGCCCAGCCGATGCCAAAGCGCTCGCGGATCAGGTCCAGCAGGCCGCGCCCGGTGGCTGCTCCCAGGCGGGCGCTCATCTCCTGGACGACTGCCAGCGAGACGGTGATCAGCACGATGATCCACAGCATGTCATAGCCGAATTTGGCGCCGGCCTGGCTGTAGGTGGCGATGCTGCCGGCGTCGTTGCTGACCGCGCCGGCGACCAGGCCGGGGCCGAGAACGGCCAGCCAACGCAGGACCCCGGCCGGCTGGCGCCGCAAGCCGCGCAGGCGCACGAAGCGGCCGCGCACGCGCATGACCAGGCCGGGGTGGATGGCGCGTGCCCGGCCGGGCAGGTTGGGCATCTCAACTTCGGCGACGGGATCTATGCCCTCGACCGGGGTGTTGCGGGTCATGAAAACAGCCTCGGCGCTTCACGCCCGCCCCAGCCGGCCGCCGTCGCCAGCACCAGCGCCGAATCCACCGTCACCACGCCGAGCAGTTTGCCTTCGGGGCCCACCACCGGGAGCCCCGTCAGCTCGTTGTCGATGACGCGCCGGGCGGCGCTGCTGGCCGTCTCCAGCGGCGCGAGGGTGACGATGTAGGGGTCCATCACCTCGGCCAGCTTGCGTCCATCGTCGGCCACCAGCAGATCGCGCAGCGACATGACGCCGCGCAGGCGGCGGCCGGCTTCGTCGTCGACGACGAACACCATCTGGATGAAGTTGATGAAGTCGGGCCGTTTCAGTTGCTCGCGCAGCAGCGCCAGGGCCTCGCCCACGGTGAGATCCTCGCGCAGGACCACCATGTCGTTGGTCATGATACCGCCGGCCGTGTCCTCGGGATAGCGCAGCAGGCGCAGCACCCGGTCGTACTGGGCACGCGGCATGTGCTCGAGCCAGTAGCGGGCGCGCTCCGGCTCCAACCGCCCCAGCAAGTCGGCCACGATATCCGATCGCATGAGGGTCAGCAGGCGGCGCGCCTGCTCGGGCGCCAGTTCCTCAAACACCTGCAACTGGCGTTCGGCCATCATCGACTCCAGCGTGTCGGCGGCCTTGGTGTCGGGGAGGAGGGTCACCAGCTCGGCCGCGTGCAGGTAGGGGAGGGCGTCCGCCAGGTTGGCGATCTCGCCGGCCGGCAGGCGACCGATAAGCCCGTGATAGTCACGACCGGCGCGCGCGGCCTGCGGGTCGCCGCGCAAGAACTCGGTATACTTCCAATCGTGCAGGCCGCGCCGCGCGTTGCGGGCGATGCGCCCGCCGCTCAGCCGGCGCGCCACGGCGCCCAGGCTGGCGTCGACCGCGCACAGCGAAAACCCGCCGTCGTCTTCTTCCAGCCACAGGTCATTGGCCCGCAGCGCCGTCCGGTCGCGCAGGTCAAGCACCAGCGCATCCAGAATGTCACGCTTGAGCAGCACCGCCTGCGCCAGCCAATCCTCCTGAACCGGCTCCCCACCCTCCAGGTCGTCGAGCCGGAGCACGCGCCCGCCAGACCGGACGCCGCGCACAGCGCCCCACGGCGCGCGCAGCTGCGTCTTGCCGGGCAGGCGCCAGGTGAGGTAAGTCACGGGTGGGTAGTCGCCGGCCGAGAGATCGACGGCCAGGTCGCCCAGCCTCGCCTCCCGGCCCCGCTCATCAATCAGCTTACGGCGCAGGAGATCCGAAAGCATTGCCATGCGCAGGCACTTCCCCGTCAGCGGAAATGGTCCAGATGTCGACGCACTTGTCCGCTCAAGTCTAACGTATGTGGAGGGCAGCTATCTGCAATAGTCGCTACAGAGGCGGCAAGCAGAGGCGCTAGCGGTAGTTGCCCTCCACCCGCCAGACGTCGAGCATAAGCTCGTAGCGCGCCAGCCGCATGCCGGTGTAGATGCAATTGCTGGTGGAGAAGATGTAGCTGCCGCCGGGCATGCCGTTGTGCAAAGCGTAACGGGCCGACTGGATCACCTCTTCGTCGCTGCCGGTGTCCAGCTTGCCGCAGTTGACATTGCCGATCAGGCAAACCCGCTCGCCGTAGCAGCGCTTGAGCTCGGCGATATCGACGGCGGCCTGCGGGTCGAGCGAGTGCAGGGCATGGGGGTTGCGTCTTGCCCGTATTTCTGGGCGGGCAAGATAAAAGCCTCGGCCATGTCCAGCCGGTGAAGCTGGCGCTCTCGCTCCTCCATCTGGTCCCACTGTGAGTACTGGCGGTGGCTCGGGTGGACCTTGCCAAGCGCTTCCATGGTCAGGAAAAAGACCAGCTCGAAGTGCGGCGCCCGCCCCGGCAGCGGCGCGCGGCGCTCCAGTGCGTTGATAAAACGCTCTCGCGGCGTGATCTCTGGCATCAGTGTGACTCCCCTCCGGCGACCTCCGCCAGCCTACGCAGGTAGGCTTCGCAGCCCGTTGCTGCGGTTTCTAACCGCCGGTCATAACCGTTTCCAACCGCCCGTTACGGAGTGGGCGCCGCCGTGGGGGTGGGCGTCACGTCGGGGCGGACCTGCATGGCCTGCATGAGCATGCCCAGCCGGTAGCGGGCGATGGCGGTCAGCTCGCTCTGCTTGCGCTGCTCTGCCAGCGTCGAGACTTTCTCCAACTCCTGCGCGGCCTGCGTCAGGTTGCCCTGATCCTCGTACAGGCTGGCGAGGTAATAGTGCGCCAACGGGTTATCGGGGTCCTGGGCCAAGATTGCGTCCAGGTCGGCCTTGCCTTGATCGTACAGGGCGAAGGCCAGGTACACCGGCGCGCGCGCCATGTGAAAGCTCGTGTTATCCTGCAGCAGCGCCTGGGCCTTGGCGTACGCGGCCTGCGCCTCCGCAGCGTGCCCCAGCTTCTGCTGCGCCACGCCGGTCCAGATCCAGGCGTCGGGGTCGTCGGGGGTCAAGCGGGTCGCTTCCTGGAAGCTGGCCAACGCCTGCTGCACGTCGCCGCCAGTCTGGATCTGCTGCTGGCCGGCCATCTGCTTGCCTTGCGAGGCGCTGACCTTCGGGTCGACCGGGAAGAGCTTGTTGAGGCCGAAATACAGGACGGCGACGACCGCCGAGGCGGCGACCAGCCCCAAGGCGAAGCGCCGCAACTGGCGCAACCTCTGCCGGCGCATGGTGAGGTCGAGATACCACCACCAGCGCTCCTCGTCCTGGGGCGCCGCTTCAGGCTGGGCCGGCAACCCCTCTTTAACGCGCAGCGCCGGCAAGCCGCCGGCCGGCCTCAGCTCGGCCAGGATGTGGCGGGCCTGTTTGTACGTCACCGCCTGAATGGTCTCCCAGCGCCCGGCCTCGGGCCGGAGGTCCATACCCGCGTCCTCCAGCCTGGGCCAGAGCTCCGCCAGCCGGTCCATATTCTTCAACAACTGCGCGATCTTCTCGCCGCTGTTCGGTACGTTCGCGACCAGCTTCTCGCTATCGGTCAACAGCGACCGCAGCTCGTCCCCCGGCGTGACTCTCTCTTCCTGAATCGCCTGTGCCATTCCCCTCTTCCTTCCCCCCTTCAGTCCTCCCCGCCCTCTTCCTCCGCCTCCGCCGCCGCCTTGTCCTTCGCCTTGCCGGCCTTGTCCATCTCGTTCCACACCCGGCCGATACCCTGCTTGATCTGCGACTCGGTCTTCGATTTGAGGGCCGGCGCGATCGGGAACCAGCTCGCCACCTCGCGCATCAGCGTCGCCGACGTTTCCTGCTTGGTCTTGCCCTGCCGGTGAAGCATACGCACGCACGCGCGGATGAAGCGGATATACTGCGACATGCGCTCGGTCGCCTCGCGCCCACAAATCGCGCCGCGGCCCGGCACAATGCGCTCGGCGTGCAGCTTGCGGATAAAGGTCAGGCCGTCCAGCCATTCCTTTGAGTTGGCCTGCGCCATATAAGGATGCTGATCGACCCACACCGCATCGCCGACAAAGAGCAGGCTCTCCTCGGGCAGCCAGACCACCGAGGTGGCTGGCGTGTGGCCACCCACGCGGATGATGCGAATATCCCGCCCGCCGCGGATGATGTCGAAGCGGTCCGAGAAGGTGATCGAGGGCACGATGATCTGAATGTCGGTGAACTGCACCTGGATTTCGGGCGCCTTCTTAAAGGAGTCGATCACGCGCTGCTTGAAGTTGTCACCGTAGCCCTTCATGTGTTTCCAGGCCTGCTCGTGGGCCAGCACGCGCGTGGGTTGGAAGAACTGGTTGCCCAGGATGTGGCCGCGGTGGTGATCCGTGTTGACGATGTAGCTGAAGGGCTTGCCGTCCGCGGCGGCGCGCAGCCCGTCACGGAAGGCTTTGGCTTGCGTCGGCTCCAGGGGGGTATCGATGACGATGATCCCCGTGTCCGTGACAATCCCGCCGTAGTTCGCCCCGCGTTGATCGGTCCCTACAAAGATGCCGGGAGATATTTCGCGCATTCTGCCCCCATCCGTTGGCCCACGCCGAATCATGCCGGTCGCGCGTCGACCGGGTTCACCGCTTAGCGTGCGACCTGCTTCACCCGCGCCAGTGCCGCGGCCAGTGCGACTTCCAGGCCCTCGGCGGACGGCACGCCGCCCTGCGCCCATTCGGGACGCCCGCCGCCACGCCCGCCGCCGGCTGCCGCCGCGGCTTTCAGCAGCTCGCCGGCGTTGAGTGTCACGTCGTCCGCCCGGCCAAACAACAACTGCGGGCGTTCGGCGCGCACGCCCAGGAAAATCAGTGTGCCTGGGCGGGCCTTGAGCACCTGGGCCACGCGCCGGGCGCGCTCGACCGGGTATTCTACGACCCGGCTGACCACCCGCCAGGCGCCGATGGGCAGCGCCTCGGCCCACCAGGCGGCGGCGGTCGATTCGGCCCATTCGCCTTCCAGCGCGGCCAGGTCCTTGCGGGTGGCCTTGGCCTCTTCGACCAGCCGGTCCACCGCGCCCAAGGCTTCATCCTGCCCGGTGGTGAAGCGCGCCACCAGCCCTTCGGCCAGCCCCTGCAGCCGCGCATAGTCGGCGCGCGCCCGCCCACCGCACAGGAAAGCGATGCGTAGCTCGGCGCCCCGCCGCTCGCTGGCAATGATCTTGATCAGGCCGATCTGCGCCGTATTGACGAGGTGCGTGCCGCCGCAGGCGGACCAGTCATAGCCAGCGACCTCGACGATGCGCACCGCGCCCGCCACCGCGGGCTGCTTGCGCAGCGGCAGCTTTGCTAGCTCGGCATTCGTCACGAAGGCAGCCTTGACGGGCAGCGCCCGGTCGATCACGGCGTTGGCAGCCGCCTCGACCGCGGCCAGGTCAGCGTGCGTCAAGTCGCTGCGGTCCAGGTCGATGGTGACCGCGCCGCTGCCCAGGTGAAAGGCCACGGTGTGCGCGTTGCCGAACTGAATGAAGGCTTCCGACAGGACATGCTGGCCGGTGTGCTGCTGCATATGGTCGAATCGGCGCTCCCAATCCAGCACGCCGGTCATCTCGGCCGCGCCGCTCAGCGCCGCCGGATCAAGGGCGCCCGCATCGGGTGCGCCCGCATTTGATGCGCCCGCCTTTGATGCGCCGGCCTGCCCGGCCTGCAGCACGTGCCAGACCAGGTCATCCTCGGCGAGCGCGTCGATCACCCGCAGGCCGGCCAGGCTGCCGGTGTCGTTCGGCTGCCCACCGCCCGTGGGGTAGAAGGCGGTCCGGTCCAACGCCACGGCGGTATGGCCGTTCAGCGTCCGGACGGCAACCACGTGCGCCGTGAACGTGCGCAGATAAGCATCCTGATAGTAGAGTTTTTCGGTCTTGCTCATGCTTTGTGTTTGACCACGCCATAGTCGTTGAGAGAACGCAGGCCCGGGCGGCGCGTGGCGAGCGCCCTGTAATAGAGGTCGAGATAGCGGGCGGCCGAGCGGTCCCAGGAGAAATCGGCGGTCATGCAGCGGCGCAGCAACTGGCGCCAGACGTCACGGTGGCGGTAGGTCTCGGCGGCCCGCACCAACGCGGTGTAGAGCGCCATCGCATCGTAGGCGCGAAAGCTGAAACCGTTGCCCTCGTTCGTCACCGGGTCGTAGTCGGTGACGGTGTCGGCCAGCCCGCCGACGGCGCGCACCACCGGCACGCAGCCGTAGCGCATCGCTACCATCTGGTTCAGGCCGCAGGGCTCGAACTGCGACGGCATGCAGAAGATGTCGCTGCTGGCGTAGATGCGCTGTTCCAGCGGGCGGTTGAAGGTCAGGAAGACGGCGGCCTGCTCGGGGTAGCGCGCGGCCAGCGCGTTCAGCATTTCGTGGTACTTGCGCTCGCCGGTGCCCATCACCACCAACTGGCAGCCCGCGTGCTGGAGCAAAGGATCGGCTATGGTGGTGATCAGGTCCAGACCCTTCTGGTCGATCAACCGGCCGATATAGGCGATCAGCGGCACGTCCGGACGCACGGCCAGGTGCGCCTCCTCCTGCAAGGCCGCCTTATTGGCCGGGCGCCGGTTCAACGAGTTGACGTCGAACTGGGCGGCGATGTGCGGGTCGGTGGCCGGGTTATAGAGCTCGGTGTCGATGCCGTTGAGGATGCCGAACAGCCGGTCACGCCGGTCGCGCAGTAGCGGGTCGAGTCGCTGGCCGAATTCCGGCGTCAGGATCTCGCGCGCATAGGTCTCGCTGACCGTGTTGATGATGTCGGCAAAGAGCAGGCCGCGCGCCATCATGTCGACCACCTCGTTCAGGTCGGGCGCCACGTCGGGGTGGGCGACGAAACCCAGCTCGGCCAGCCCGGCGATCTC
>Ga0209540_10002711_pt1 | contig 12447 bp, 7 predicted proteins | sample BarGraIncu01121A_FD_184501 | JGI IMG/M metagenome (GOLD analysis project Ga0209540, IMG submission 184501) | Arctic peat soil microbial communities from Barrow, Alaska - Barrow Graham LP Incubations 011-21A (SPAdes) (version 2) | ecosystem: Environmental > Terrestrial > Soil > Wetlands > Peat... | reverse complement strand
CGCTATCGACCAGCACCGGCCTGGCGCCCAGGTAGGTCACAGCGTTCGCGGTCGCGATCATGGTGAAGGTCGGGATGATGACCTCATCACCTGGCTCAAGGCCCAGGGTCGCCAACGCCAGGTGCAACGCTACGGTGCCATTGGCACAGGCCACCCCGTAACGCGCGCCCATCTTCTCAGCGAAGCATTCCTCAAAGCGCGGAATATAACTACCCGCCGAGGAGATCCAGTTCGTCTCCACAGCATCGGTCACGTATTTCAGCTCATTGCCACTCAGGGTAGGCTCGCACACCGGGATGATGCTGCGCCGGGCGCGACCGCCAAAGCTGGGAATCGGGTATACCGCCATCTGTAAGGCGGGCTCGGGGCCGGGGATTATCTCCGCCAGGTCTCCCATCTCTTCCAGTCTCAACTCACGCGGTTGCAACATGAGATTCTCAGTCCTCCTTAGACGTAGCCAATTCTACCACAGTTACCACGTATTTCCATCCTCGCCGCAGGTAATCCGCCACGGTGGCGCCGGTCTTGGACTCTCCGCTGGCGCGGGCGCCGCAGACGTAGGGCGCCTCTTCGACCCGGAACCCGAGCCGCTGGGCGCGGGCCAACAGGTCGATGCAGTACTCCCCGTAGTCGCCGCGCAGCGTGATCCTGTCGAAGACCGCCCGGCGGGCGGCCACAAAACCGCTGGTGTAATCATGTACGTGCCGGCCCAACAACAGCCCGGCAAACAGGTTAATCGTCACCGAAAAGGCGCGCGCCATCCAGCCGTGACCGGGATCACCGCCACCGGGCACGTAGCGCGAGCCGAGCGCGATATCCGCGCCGCCCGCCAGCCGCTGTAGCAACAGCGGGATGCTTTCGGGCGGCATGGCCAGGTCGCAATCCATCCAGGAAACGGCGTCCGTCTGCGCCGCCCGGATACCCGCTTGAATGGCCGATGTCAGACCCCGTTCGTCTTTGCGGAGCAACAACTGTACGCGCGGCTCGCGCGCCGCGATCGCCTGCACGGACTGCCAGGTGCCGTCAGGCGAATTGTCGTCCACCACCAGCACCTGCACCGGCGTCTGGACCGCGCGCAAAATGCGCTCGATCAACGGGGTGATGTTGTCTCGCTCGTTGTACGTCGGCAAGATAACGGTCAACGAAGGTATTGCGCTCACTGCAGCGACTCTCCTCTCGGGTTACCTTCCGGTCAGGGTCACCTGGCCGGCCAGCACGCTATCGCCCAGCGTCTTACCTGCCGCGTCCAGCACCGGCAAACGCGTGCCCCCACGATCGGACGTATAGAGACCCACCTCAACCTGGTAGATAGCCGGGGGCGCGCCGTCCGGAACTGTGAAAACGTGCCGGTCCAGGATGATCTCGCCTTGGGCCCAATGCACCGTGCGATACGAGCCGCCCACGGGAGGGCTGTCGTGACCGGCCCAAACCGACCTGCCGCTGGCCGGGTTCGTCGGGCCGAGCAGGTGAGTAAAGACGGTCTGGCTCAGCTTCGTCGGGCCGACCGTCGCCTGCCAGGCCAGCGTGATGGTCAGGGTCCCGCCCGGACAGATCTGGGCGTCCGAGAGATCGCTCCCCAGAAGCTCAATCTGGTTATCGAAGTTCGCTTGCAGACGATTCTGTAGCGCGAGCATAGGAGTAGCGCCGGGCGCCACTGCGTAAGCCAACGAATGGGGCACGCCATAGAGGTTGCTGACCTGAAAAGCGACGCGGCCCGCCGGGTAGATGGCCCGCAGCACCGGCAACGATGATTCGTCGCCCAGGAAGGTAGTGATCAGGTATACGCTGCCCCCCGGACCAGGCGGAGCCAGCACCAGGCCGGCGTGCCCGTCAAACGTGTTCAGCGCACGGGTACGTATCTGCCAGGAGAGCGGCAAGTGGACGACGCTGCCCTCAGGGGCGGGCGTGTAGTAGAGGCGCGTATCAGCCGGAGTGGAGGCGGCGTACTTGCCGAGTTCCATCAGGCCCACATCGAAAAAGTGGAACAAGTCCTTGCCGTGCGCCCACTCCACGAAGTAATAGCGGTAGCCCCAGAGCGCCGTGTAGAGCAAGAATGCGCCGGTCAACAGACCGCCTGCCAGGGGCGCGGCCTGCTGTAGCTTCCCGCCGGCCCTGCCCACGTGGACCCGGCCGGCCAGGTTGACCAGTCCGTCGAGTGCCCAGCCGATACCCAGCGCGATCAGCGTGACCATGGGCGGCACGGAACCGATGGCACGCCGGATGCTGGGCGCGTTCTCGGTCAGTATGGAGGGCAGCAGCATCCAGGCGAACCAGATCAGCAGCAGGGCGTATTCTGGGCGCTTGACGCGCCACAAGGCGACCAGCAATCCGACAATCAGGAAGGAGGCCTCGAGCAGCGGCAGCGGGGGACGCAGGGCGATATTGTCCGTGATCGCGATGTCGCCGCCCACTACGAACAGGCCGGCCACTTTCAGCGTGTTACTCAAGAGGCTGACGAGTGGTGTCTGGCTGCCTTGCCCCTCGGCAAAGACGCCCACCTGGCTGGTACGGTGGATGAAAATGCCCTGATTTTGGTAGGCGAACTGTGCCAGTGGCAGCAGAACGACCAGCGCGACGATGGCCAGCAGGGACAGTTTCCAGAAATAGCGGCGCAGAAAGCTGGGCTCCTGGAATAGCTTGTAGATCAGGAACACGACCAAAACACCCGGCAGCAGCCAGGCCGCCTGGTAGGTGTAGAAGGCGCTGCCCCAGGCAAGGCCGGAAAGCACAAATGGCCACCACCGGCCACTCTGCAATCCCTGCCAGAGGAAGAGAAGCGCAAGCACGGCCCACAGGGGCAACAGAATCACTTCGATCCCATGCCGGCTGAAAGTAGTGTGCCACGGGAGGACGGCCAGAAGCAGGCAGGCCACGAACGGCAAATACTGCAGGACGATGGCCGACGGGCCGTCTGCAAACAGACCGCGGCTACCCGCAGGGTCGGGCAGCGGGAATAACTTGCGTGCCAACACATACAGCGCCAGAATGGTCAAGACGCCGGTCACTGCCGAGACGTAGCGGATCGACAAACGGTCCTCGCCGCCGATCAGGAAGGCCGCCGCCGTGAGATAGATCTTAACTGGAGGCACACCGTTGTTGTCGGGGAAGAAGATCGGATGGTAGCCGGGCTCGGTCAACAGGCGGTGCGCCTGCATGGACTCGAACGCCTCGTCAAAGTCCATGCCGGGCGGGATATTTCCTTGTTGATAGAAGCGGAAGAATATCCCGATCACCAGAACCGCAAGCAGCAGCAGGGCATCAAGCCTGATCAGGCGCGCCCTCTGACGGCTACTCGTTTCTGGCCGCGAGACGCTGCCGGCCGCACTCATAAGACTTCCTCCAATGCTCCGCAGACGCCGTGGTTGCTAAAGCGTCACCCTAACCTGACCGCAGGACGTGCTCTGCCTGGCGTCATCCCCTTCGATTGCCAGCCGGTACGTGCCCGCCGGGGTCACCGGGTTCAGATTCACATCATAGTCGACGCGCACTACCTCTCCCAATTGCCAGCGCGTGGTAGGCCAGATCCGGATAGCCGAATTGTCACGTTCTAGTTTGTCCCCCCACACCTGGCCGGCCCCGTCAAGCAAGCGCACCTTCGGATAGACATCTGTGCGCAGCGCAGCGGTGGCCGTCCAATAAGTCGTGACATGCAGCCAGCCACTGGGTGGGTGGAAAAGATCATCGCGGGCCGCCAACGCGGCCGGCTGGTAGTCACAGCGCAGCAGGCGCAGGCCGCCGAAGTCATACGGCCCATCCGTCGGTCCGCTCTGTCCGGCGCCGGATAGGGGCGGGACAACGGGCGTACGGTAACGGGTGGCATAGCCACGAATAGCGATGCCGCGCGGGAAACCCTCGCTGATCAGCGGATAGCGGGCGCCAAACCAGCCGGCTACCAGGTTCCGCGGATCAAACTCCTCGAAGTGTGATTGCACCAACCAGACGGCATCGTAGTTCGCCAGCCCCGAAAGCGACCGCTCCACCTGCCCCTCGTCGGCCAGGCGATCGGTGAACGGATAGAACTTGTCCTGCGGGCCGGTGAAATAGCGGTCAAAGGCCGGGTGGACGTAGTCGGGCTCGACGAGCACGGCATCATGCGGGCCGGCGTGAGCCAACACATAGGCCGCTGCATCCCGCCAGTCTTCACGACGGTTTTCCGGCGTCCAGATGGCCGGCAAGGCAACCAGTGTTACCCCGAACACGGCGGCGAGCCCGACCAGCCCGGCCGCCCGGCGCAGGCGCCAGAGAGCGGCCAGCCCGCGGCCGCCGATCAATCCCAGCGCCGGGACCAGGAAGATGAAGTAGCGCGTCTCGGCAAAGACGGTCCGATCGCGCGCCAGGAGCAGGCCGCCGGCGAGCAGCGGCAGCGCGAGCCAGATCGCCAGGAAGAGCCCACCGGCACGTGAGAGCACGCGCTCGCCGGCAGCCGGTCCCCTCCGCGGCACGGAATATGCCACAAGCCCCAGCAAGAGGACCACGCAAGCCACCCCGGCGACGGCCGCGATGGCTGCGCCGGACCAGTGCGGCCAGCCTGTCAGGTAGATGGGCAGCAGTTGCCAGAGCGCGCTCCACATCCCGGCGAAGGCGCGCCCCGGTGTCGCCTCGCTGCCGCTCACCGACCAGGCCGCGCGCGCGAGCGGCACGAAGAGCAGCGCCACCAGGGCCAGCGACGCAGCTCCCCACCAGAAGCGGCGCCCGGCCCCTTCCCCTTTGCGTTGTAACCACCAGGCAACGAGCACCCATAAGCCGGCCACCGGCAACAAAAACGCGCTGAACAGATAGCTGTAGAGCGCGGCCGTGAAGCCGGCCACTACGAGCAGGGACGCCAGAGGGCGGGGGATCCACCCTAGGATCGACCAAGGGATAGACGAAGAAACGAGGTTGGGCCGCGACCTGCTCTGATCCCCCGGCGCGCTGCCCGGCTCGCTCAATGCCAGCACCCCGTATAGCGCGGTCAATGCGAAGGTCGTCGCGGGCATGAACATGCGCGCTTCCTGGCTGTACCAGACAAGGAAGGGGTTCAGCGCGACCAGCAACGCCGCGATCCTACCGGCCAGGCGGCCGCCCAGCCGGCAACCGATGCCATAAACAGGCAGCACCGCCAGGGCGCCAATCAGCGCTCCCAACGAGCGCACCAGGTAATCGCTCGACCCTCCCGCTGCCGTCACCGAGCCGGGGCCACCGAGCAGGGTCGTCCAGGCGTGCAGCAGCAGGTAATACAGGGGCGGGTGCTTGTCCTGGCTCAGCGCGAGGCCGATGCGCAGGATCTCGCCGGCCGGCCTGGCGGCCCAGAAGGTGCTCATCACCTCATCAAACCAGAGGCTGTGATAGGTGAGGTGGTAGAGCCGCGCTGCCAGCGCCGCAACGGTGATCCAGAGGAGCGGATGACCGGCCCGTCTCAGCCGGCTGCTCAGGCCGCGCGCGCGCAGCACGCTTGCCGGCGGGGCACCCGGCGCCGGGGCGGCGGGGGACCCCGCGACTGCCACCGCTCCGAGCTGATCTTGGCTGCGGCTCATTGACTCCCCTTTTGCGCGTTAATCGCCACTGCTCCGTTGTCGAAACCGGCACCCTGCGCTGTGAAAGCCCCAAGGCGCGAGCCGTCCGGGCGATAGAGGCCAACCTGGACCAGGAAACACCCATCGGCCGGAAGTGTCTTCAGGGAGATCGCGCGCACGTCGTGCACCGCGGCGCCCGGCGGCAGCAAGCCAAAGGGCAACGCCCGGCCCAGGACGTAGCCGTCGCCCTGGCCCAACAGGTTCCCCTGACAATCCAGGACGTGCCGAAACACCGTCAGGCCGCGCTCGGCGCTGAAGTCCAGCCAGTTTAAGGTCACGGTCAACGTCTCGCCGGTCAGCCTGTAATCGCCGGACGCGAGAAAGACCTGCTTCTCAAAACTGGCCAGGAAGACGGAGGGAGTTTTCGCCGGCGCCGGCCCTGATCTGGCGGAACCCGCTTCGTCCGCTTCGATCCGTGTCGGCGCGTAGTTCATTACCCAGACGTGATCATACTTCGCCACGTTGGCGGCCAACCGGGCCGCATCCCAGCCATCGTTTTCGCCGTACGGCCCCCAGGTATGGTCCGGCAACGACTCGGCCAGGGCCGGGAAATACGCGCCGTCAAACCTCGACTGGACACCGGAGTTGATCAGTACCAGTTCGTTGAGCAGCACATACTCGGGCGCCACGCTCACCCCCCAGCTCCCGAGGGCGTAAGGATCCTCGGCATTCGCCACCCAATTGGGCGGGTTGAGGACGAGATGGCGCTGACCGGGATAGCGCTGTGCCAATGCAGCCAGTTGTTTGAGTGGTGAAAGTGACACCTGAAAGAGCGTCATTTTGCCAAGAATGAAGAAAACGGGCAAGGCCAGGATGGCGGCTGCCAGAGCGACGCCCACCACCTTCGCTGCCCAGGCAGGCGCCCGATCGGCGAGCGCCAGGCAGGCGAGAGTGAAGATCAAAACTGGTCCCGGCGCCACAATATACAGGAGACGCGGGGCCGGGATCACGTACCAGGCGGGCAAGAAGGCAATGCTGGGCAGGCCGGCCAGCACGAACCAGGCCAGGCTGAAGGCCAGGGCCTTCAATTGGCCCGACCGCCACAGCACGTACGCGGCGAGGCCCAGGCTGGGCAAGGCAACTGCCCAGACGGCGGCGACGTCAAGCCAATGCCAGCCATGCACCAGTGCCCCGGCAAGCGGTTGCAGTGGATAGGTCAGGCCTTGCACGAAGTAAGTCAGATTCTCGACGAGAGCGCCGGCGTCCACCACGCCCAGCGCGCCGCTGCGCTCTTTGGGCACTATGAGCCAGAGCCCCGCGTAGACGCACGGCAGAAGCAGCAGCCAGGCAAGGCTTCGCTTACACTGCCAGGCCGCCCGGCGGTCCAGAATGACAACCTCGGACAGCAGCAGAGGACCGATCATCACCCCAGCTTCGTGGAAAAAGGGCGCCAGCGCCGAGACTGCCAGCATAACGCCCAGCCAGCGCCGCTGCCGGGTGCGCACAAAAGCCGTGGCGGCCAGGGCCCCGAGCAGGGCCAACAGCATGACAACCAGATGCTGCAAAGCGGCAAAGTTCGCGACGACGTAGGTGGTGAACGGATAGGCCAACAACAGCAGTGACGCCAGCCAGCGGGCGAAGGCGGGCGAGATGTGTTGCCGCCCGGCGCGAGCCTGCGTCCAACGGGTAAGCTCAGCCGCGAGGTAGCCGACCAGGATGCAGTTGGCGGCGTGAAGAATTAACCCGGCGGCATAGCAGACGGCGGTGAAAGAAGGCGTAAGGTAGGTGAAAGCGGCCTTGTACAACGTGAACAGCACCGGCCGGTAATAGGCATAACCGGTCTGATTCAGCCAGATCTTGAGCAGGGAGTTTTCAGTCGCGAAGAAGTATTGGCGGGCATCGTCCCAGTACAGCGGCTGCGTTGTTACCCGGCCGTAGAGCGCAAAGACGAGCGCCAGCACGGCAGAGACCTGAACAAGCCATGCCTGGCGGAGCCGAATCCGGAGCCCGGATACCGCCTGCGGAGTAGTTCGCGAGTCGAGTCGCGTCTCAGAATACATCAAACCTCGAGAGCCGATGGGGTTACGCGCGCCCAGGCGCGCCATCATACACCCTCCCGGCCGGCCGTCAAACGCCGGGTGCCCCGATGCGAGCGGCGCAGCATGGTCCTACAGCCGCTCGGCAAGGCAGATCAGCGACAGCCCGAGCGGAAGGTTGTGGCGGCGCAGCCAGCGAGCCTCTGTCGCAAGCACTCCGGCCAGCAAACGATTGAGCGGAAGCGGAAGCGGCAGCAGATCAGCGCCGCCCAGCAATCCCACCCGTCCCAGCAACCGGCCGCCGGCCTGCAGCGGGAAAAGCAAGCTGTTGGCGTAGGTCAAGCGGCGAATGGTGAACCCGGCCCCTTCAACCAGCCCGGCGAATTCTGCTCGCCGATAACGACGTGTGCCGCCCCAGTAGTAGTCGTGCGGACCGAACAACCACGGATAGGCCGGCACCCGCGCCAGCAAGCGACCGCCCGGCGCCAGTACTCGCCGCGCCTCGGCCAGAGCTTGACCCGGGTCAACCAGGCGTTGTTCCAGCAGGTCCAGGGCCAGGACAATCTCGAAACTGGCGTCGGGAAACGGCAAACGGCCGGCCTCGGCCGCTGCCAGGCGCAGCCGGCCCGGCCGGGGAGGCGGCTGCCCGAACGCCGTCGGGCGGGCAGGGCCCGGCATAGTCTGGCGGTCGATGCCGATGCCCCAGGCCCCGGAAGGCAACTCCGCTAACGTCCAGCCCGGCCCACAACCGTCATCCAGCACGCGGCCGGTTATCTCTCCCAGCACGGCCCAACCGATCGCGCGCATGCCGGCCGTCCACCAATGGGTTCTCCCATAACGGGCCAGGACAACCCAGTAGTCATTGCCGCCCGGCTGTCCCGTCTCTGCGCGCATGGGGTCGCTCACTGCACCCGTACGCTGCCCAGGACCAGGTGGTCCTGGTTCGCTGGCGAGCCGATACGACCACGCGCCCCGCTTCCCGCCTGGTCGTAGAAGCCGATCTCGATTTGGTAGTCGCCGGGCGGCGCGTCCGCCGGCACCTGAAGCTGGTACTCGTCTAACACCAGCTCACCGGGCGCCCAACTGGAGATTGGCGCGCTGCCCTGGCCCGGGCGCCCATCCGCGCCCGCCCACACCAAGCTGCCATCCGGGTGCGGCGGCCCGAGGAGGTGGGTAAAGACAGCCCAGTCCGGTCCCGCGGGCAACGCGCTCTCCGCCAGCGGCCGCCACCAAAGCTGCAAGTAGAAGGTCTCGCCGGGGTGGTGCGCGAGGCTGTCCAGGTCATACCCGGCCAGCTCGACGGTCGGTTGGTCCCACCTGGCGGCCCCCACGCCTGCCGGCTGATAGATAGGCCGGCGCGCGCGCTGAGTCGTGCTCTCGACGTGAAATGCCTGGGCATAGACCTGGCCGTTGCGGTCGAGGAAGCGTTTGGCTTCGCGCGCGTCCGGATACAGGCTCTGCAGCACACCTAGCCCACGAAAGTCCTCATGCTCGATGATGATGTAAGTCGCGGCCTGACCGAGTGGCGTGGCGACGAAGGCATGGCGGGCGTCAAAATGGCGGACAGATCGGCCCTCGCGCCAGGCAAACGCCAGCGTCGTGTCACTGGCCGGCCGCGGGGATATGTATACGGTCTCGGAGGGCGGCAAACTCAGCACATATTGCCCAATCTCCCACAAGCCCTGGTCGTACGCGTAATACAGATCCGCGCTGCCTCCCCAGCGCACGAAGTAGTTCATTGCACTCAGGTACCCGCTGCCCAGGAGAGCCACCGCAACCAGGGCAGGCAAGCCGTAAGACGCAAACCGTGAGACGAAAGCCGGCCGGGGGGCGACCATTCCCGCGCGGGCGCCAGGCCGAAGGAGCGAGGCGCGGAAGGTCAGGATCTCAGCCAGCCCCAGGCCGGCGAACAGGGCAGTGACCGGCGCGGCGCCCAATGCCCGCCGGAAATGGGGCGCATACTCGCTGAGGACGGTTGGCACGAGCATGATCAGGCCCGCCAGTAACAGGCTCGCCAGGGGCAGGCCTGCCCAGCAGAACGGTCTACGGCTGCGCGCGGCCAAGGCCGAGCGCCACAACCCGCTACCCAGGCCCAGGTAGAACGGTATGGCCATGAGCAGGTCGAGGACCGGCAGACCGGGCACGTTGTTGCGCGGATCGGCATCGCCATGGACACTGAACATGCCCAGAGTACCCAGCAGATTGCTGACGGGCGTATCCCTCGCCTCGCCCGGCGCAGTGACCGCGATCTGGCTGCTGCGCAAGAGCAACTGGTCGGGATGCCGGACGAAATTCAGCGCCAACGGCGCGACCACCAGCAGCGCGATCACGCCGGCCAGCAAGAGGCCGGCAGCCGGAGCAAGGGTGAGCGGCCGGACGGGCGACCGACTACCTGTTTGTTCTGCATCGCCGTGCCCTGAGGTCTCGACGGAAACGCGGGCGGGCTTACGTGGGCCGAAGGCGAGCAGTGCCAGGGCCAGCGTGGCCACCAGGACGGGCAGGAGCCGGCCCGCGGGATAGGTGTAGGGGGACAATCCTGTGGCTGCTCCGAGCGCCAGCCATGCGCCCACTCCGCCGGTGCGAGACGCGCGCCAGAAGGCCCAGAGGATGACGACCAGAAACAAAGGCACCAGCACCGGCTCGATGCCGACCCGGCTGAAATGCACGTGCCAGCGCAGGATGGCCAGGACGGCGGCAGCCAGCAAGGGCATGCTCGCAGGGATGCGCCGGTCGGCCTCAACCAGCTCGCGCCCGAGCGCGTAGAGCGCCGGGATGGTGAGCGTCCCCGCCAGGGCGGCCACGCCGCGCATCACGACCGGCGCCGGCCCAAACAGGCGAAAGGCCAGGGCGGTCAGGTAAATGAACATTGGCTCGACGCCGAAGTTGCCGGGGAAGAAAATGGGGTGATAACCAGGCTGCGTAATCACACGCCAGGCTTCCCCGGCCTCGTAGGCCTCGTCATAGTGGAATCCCGGCGGGATGCTGTCCAGTTTCCAGAAACGGAAAGCGGCGGCCAGCGCGGTGATCAGGACCAGCGCCAGTGCCGGACGCCAGATAGACCGGCCTGCCGCCCGACTCCGCTCACTATACGCGATGCGTCGCATGCTGGATTACGGTCTCCAACGTCGAGAGGATTCTCAGAAGGCTTTCCCGTCGGCGACTTTCTGCTCCAGCGCCGCGGCCACCGCCTCCGGGCTGCCGGCGATGCGTTGCACGCGCGCGCCACCCGCCAGCAGAGCGGCTTCGGCATCGGCAGACACTAGCGCACTGTCGGCGATGATGGTGACTTCGCTCGCCGTGGCTGCCTCCGATGGGCTGAAACCGAAGGCCGGCGTGAAAGCCTGAAGAAAGCTCTGCGCCAGCAACAGGTGGGCGCGTGTCGCCGGCTGCGCGGCCGGACCGAACAGCACATAGTGCTCTAGCGGCTTGCCGGTGGCCTGCGTCGCCGCGTCGCCGGCAAGCGAGTCCTGACTGCCCATGCTGAGCCTATTCATTGCTTCCTCTCCTCTGCCGATCAGGCGAGGCCCGCCACCAGGCCGTCGAAAGCCGCCGCCAGGGCGTAAACGTCGCCGGACAGCCGGCTGACCTGACACCCGGCAGCCCGCAATGTATCCTCGGCGCCGGCCGGCGCCAGGTCGCCGACGATGACGACTTTGGCCGCCTGGGCGGCTTGCTCGAGGCTGAAACCACCGCTGGCGCCGCTGCGCTGCAGATATGGTAATGCCATCTGGAGCGCCAGGCGCGTCTGCACTGCGCCGGCCGCAGGCGGGCTAAAAAGCAGATATTGGGCAAACACTTTATTGGCTTCGGGCGCCAACGTGATGTCTTGGGTGACCGTCGCGCCTGCTGCGATCACGATCTCCGACACTACCGGTCCCCCCGTACCCACGGCCAGTGCATAGCTGCCGGCGGTCAGGCGGCTGAACCGGTAGACGCCATCCGCATCTGTCTGCGTCACCGAAAGCTCAGCGCCATCGCGCAGTAAGCGCACGATCTTGTGGGCGGCAGGCGACCCGTCGTGCGCCAACACACGCCCGGTCAGCAGTCCTAGCTGTGAGGGAAGGCTCCATATCAGGTCCTGAACCAGCTCCTGAGCACCGTCCAGGATGATACCGCTTGCCACCAGCCCCATGGCCTCCACATCCAGGCTGTACGTGCCGGCCGGTAGATTGCCGAACCGGTAACTGCCGTCGGTCTCGGTGCGGCCCTGTGCGACCAGGTCGCCCTGCCGGGTCAGCGTTAGCAGCGCGTCGGCCTGTCCCTGGCCAGAAGCGTCGACCAATTTGCCGCGCAGCACGCTGTGCTGGACCTGGAACAGATCGATCGCGGCCAGCTTGAGGATGTTCTCGCCGGTCAGATCCACATCCTCCAGCATTTGGTCCGCCACCTGCAGGCGAAAGCGCCCGGCCGGTAGCCCCTGGAACGCGAACTTGCCGTCCGCGTCGAGCGGAGCCTGGCGCGTCCAACCCCAGGGCGCAGGCGCGTATAGAACTGCGACCAGCCCAGTGGATGGATTCAGCACCTGGCCCTGCAGGCCACTGCGCATTGGAAAAAGCAACGTGAACAGGCCGTCGGCTTCGAGCAGAATATGTGTGGCAATCAGACCGGCGCCGTCCAGGCTCAACTGGTACTCGCCGGGCGCGACGCCGGTAAAGGCAAAGGTGCCGTCTGTCTCGAGCAAAGCCTTCAGTGCCGCCGGACCGCCCGCTGGCGGCGAAGCGGGACTGAGATAGAGCGCTGTGCCTGCCGGCGCGCCGGACACCTGTCCCTGCACGCGCGCCGTCCCGGCAATCCCCTGCAACTGGAAGTTCACCTCGTAGGCGACCTGCTGTCCCTCAGGCCCTGGGACGTTCGCGGTGTCGAGACCATCCGCCGCGTCGCTGGGCCAGTCGTTCTGCACGATCAGTAAGCGAAACATG
>Ga0209540_10002710_pt1 | contig 12448 bp, 9 predicted proteins | sample BarGraIncu01121A_FD_184501 | JGI IMG/M metagenome (GOLD analysis project Ga0209540, IMG submission 184501) | Arctic peat soil microbial communities from Barrow, Alaska - Barrow Graham LP Incubations 011-21A (SPAdes) (version 2) | ecosystem: Environmental > Terrestrial > Soil > Wetlands > Peat... | reverse complement strand
GTAAAAATAGTTGATTAAACCTATTTCAGGACAATTAATTTATCTGGGTGTGTGCCTCAGGTTGAACAGGTCCGGCCTGGTCGATTCTGGCCCATGCAACACATAACACTTTCCGGTGAAAATCGATAATACAATAGATATGCGCTATTTTACTAAAAATAGCGCTATTTATTTGCTTGATTTTGTAATATAAATATAAAGCGCAAGATAATACCTAAAACTGTCAGGATCGTCTAAAGACGTAACGATTACTTCATTGTATTATAATAGCATAAACAAATATTTACTGGTTAAGGCTTCCTAGGTAAACGACCAGCAAGTTAATAAAAAATTTGGAGGAAAAAAAGATGGTAAAAAAGTTTGAACAATTGGCTTACAGCAATTTAGACGATTTTGTATACGGTTCCTGTCCAAATCCGGTTACCACAAAAAGTGGTATGATCATTGGTGGAGGACAGGTTTTTCCAGAAATTAACTTTACCCTTCCAGGAATGGATGTTAACGATACAACCATTAAGAAGGCCTACACTATTTATTCGAATATCATTGAAGGAGTACTGAAACGAGCATCTGAATTATATGCTCCAGGAGTATTGGTTGAATTTGAAACAGTTCCTGACTTTACAGAAAATCCTAAATATGGTATTGAAGTCAATCGTATTATCTTGAATGCTATGAAAGAAGCCAATGAAAAATACGGTTTAAAATCAGCGATTAGAACAACCCCTAATGATTTAAGAGAATTCAGCCGCCCACCGATTATGCGCAGTGGAAAATACTTGGATACCATGCTTGAAGTTTTCGAAAAGTGTGCAAAAGACGGTTCTGACTTCATTTCAATTGAATCAACCGGTGGTAAGGAAATTCATGATGGCGCCTTGGTAAAAGCTGATATTCGCACAGCAATTTTTGCTTTGGGTATACTTGGATGTAATGATATGGAATTTCTCTGGAAGAATTTAGTGGATATTGCAGAAGCAAATAACTGCTTCCCAGCTGGTGACTCTGCCTGTGGTTTTGCCAATACTGCCATGGTATTAGCAGAAAAAGGATTTATTCCACATGTGTTTGCAGCTGTTATCCGTGTTGCTGCAGTGCCTAGAGCCTTGGTTGCTTTTGAACAGGGATGCGTTGGACCAAGCAAGGATTGTGCTTATGAAGGACCATTCCTAAAAGCTATTACAGGCTGCCCAATCAGTATGGAAGGTAAAACAGCAGCTGGTGCTCATTTAAGCCCAGTAGGTAATATTGCAGCCGCAGTTGCAGATACCTGGAGTAATGAATCCATTCAACAGGTTAAATTATTATCTGAAATGGCTCCGGTAGTGGCTATGGAACAATTGATTTACGATTGCCGCCTCATGAATGCTGCAACTAATAAAGGTCAACAGATTCTGTTTAGAGATTTACTAGTCGATTCAGATGCATCCTTAGATGTTCAGGCTTATGTATTAAGACCGGATGTTGTTATGAGAATCAGTGCTGAATTAGTAAAAACCCAGGATAATTTCTTGAGAACTAAAATAGCCGCTAAACTCACAGTACAGGAATTAAAGAAGGCTATCAATGAAGGCATTGTTAAAAGCGATCGCCGTGATATGAAATGGCTGGATAAAATGGATAAAGCCATTGATACCATTCCAGATGATGCAGGAGAATTTTACGAACAAATGAAATCAGAACTGGACATGACTAAATTTATTCCAAGTGAATATGGATTAAAATAAAAGAGCGTCGGCAAAAATTGATGATACAACATTTGAATTGAAAACTTTAAAAAAAGATATAAAAAATAGAATCTCAGGAGGCTTATAATGGCAACTTTAAAAGATGTTTCTCAATGTGTTTTAGATGGTGAATTGGACGAAGTAAAAGCTTTGGTTCAGCAATTAGTTGATGATGGCGTAGATCCGATTACGATCATCAATGATGGTTTAATTGCAGGTATGAATATTGTGGCACCCTTATTTAAAAGCGGTGAAATGTTTGTACCCGAAGTCATGGAATCCGCAGATACTATGAACGAAGGCATGAAACTTTTAAAACCTTTAATCACGGATGGGGATATTCCAAGCAAGGGGAAAATTATTATTGGAACCGTCAATGGCGATTTGCATGATATCGGTAAGAATCTGCTAGTTATGATGGTAGAAAGCCGAGGTTATACAGTAGTAGACCTTGGCGTTGATATAAAGGAAGAAGATTTTGTAGCAGCTGTTAAAAAACATAAACCTGATATTGTTGGTATGTCTTCATTGCTCACAACAACTATGATGAAAATGCAATCAACCATTAAACAACTGGTTAAAGACGGCGTTCGCGATCAGGTTAAAGTTATTATCGGCGGGGCTCCAATTACCCAGGAATTTGCAGACGATATAGGAGCAGATGGTTATGCTGAAGATGCTTCTACCGCGGTTGAATTATGTGACCGAATGATGATTGCATAAAAAATAAAGAGAGTGGAGGCGAGAAATATGCTGACAATAGTAGGCGAATTAATTAACACAAGCCGTCCGGCTGTTAAAGAGGCGGTCATGAATAAAGACGAAGCGTATATACGTGAACTTGCAAGAAATCAAGAAAAATCAGGTGCCACCTATATTGATGTTAATTGCGGCAATATGATTAAAAATGAAGAAGAAACCATGGCATGGTTAGTCAACATTGTTCAGGACGAAGTCGATATACCCCTATGTATCGACAGTCCCAGCGCAAAAGCTCTGGAGGTTGGTTTGTCACTTTGTAAAAATGGACGACCAATGATCAATTCCATTTCTGATGAAGACGAACGGTATGCGGCAGTATTACCTCTCATTAAAAAATATAATGCTAAAATTGTTGTTTTATGTATGGACAGCACTGGAATGCCCATTACTGCTGAAGATCGAATGAAAGTGGTTAAAAATCTTTACGCAAAATTATCTAAAGAAGGTATTGCTGATGATGATATGTATTTTGATCCTTTGGTCAAACCAGTCAGCAGTGTTGGTACAGCAGGACAAGAAGTCCTGAATACGGTTAAAAAAATCAAAGAAGATTATCCGGAAGTTCATTTTATGTGTGGACTGAGTAATATTTCTTATGGTTTGCCCAACCGAAGCATTTTAAATCGCATCTTTGTTGTACAAACAATGACCATGGGCATGGACGGATATGTACTGGATCCTACCAATACAAAAATGATGGCAGGTATCATTGCATCCACAGCAACCCTTGGTTTAGACAATTATTGCGGTAAATACATTAAAGCCCATCGGAAAGGGCTACTCAACTAATCATAAATCTGAATAATTTAATCCTCCAATTAAATTAATCCTCTATTATAGAAAGCCGGCAGGTCTGACTGCCGGCTTTTTTTTGATGTGTGCGCCCATCATGGATGCAATCTAAAAGAATAATAAGCAGGTTTTTGGGTAGATAATAAAAGGTAAGATAAATCAACACAAAAAGAAGGGAGAATATCAATGGCAAACAAGTATTCAAAACTATTTGAGCCCACGAACATCGGCAATCTTCAGATAAAGAACAAAATTTCCATGGCACCCATGGGGCCAGTCGGTTTTGCAGATGATAACGGCGCATTTAATCAAAAAGGTCAGGACTATTATGTGGAAAGAGCAAAAGGCGGGACGGGTCTGATTATTACAGGTATTTGCAGTGTCGATTTAGAAATAGAAGATTTGGCAAAATCCTGGATTCCCTGTCCGACTATTAATCCCCTTGCATTTATTTATGCAGGAACCCAGATGAACGAGCGGATTCATGCATATGGAGCAAAGACAATCATGCAATTGACTGCGGGATTTGGAAGAAGTGCCTTCCCCGGAATTCTGAAAAAGAACATCGCCCCGTCGAAGCAGGAAAACCGGTGGGATCCTTCAATTGTTCACAGAGAGATGACCCTGGAAGAGATTAAAAATGCCATTGGAAAGTTTGCAATGTCTGCTGCTGTTGCAAAAGCAGCTGGATTTGACGGGGTGGAAATCCATGCAGTTCACGAAAGTTACCTGCTTGATCAATTTGCCATTTCATTTTTCAATAAAAGAACTGACGCCTTTGGGGGCAGTTTAGAAAACCGGCTGAGATTTGCAACCGAGATTGTAAAGGCCATAAAAGGTGCTTGCGGAGCGGATTATCCGGTTACCTTGCGCTATAGCCTTAAGAGCTTTATAAAAGGTCTGAGACAAGGGGCGTTGCCGGGAGAAACATTTGATGAGGTCGGAAAAGATATTGATGAGGGGATAGAAGCCGCTAAGATGTTGGTTGCCGCCGGATATGATGCACTTAATGTGGATGCAGGAAGCTATGATGCATGGTATTGGAGCCACCCCCCAATGTATTTTAAAGATGGAGGCATGTATCGTGAATTTGGAAGAATTCTAAAAAAACATGTGAATGTGCCAATTATTCTGGCTGGAAGAATGGACGACCCGGATATGGCATGTGAGGCCATTGGCGATTCATGTGATATTGTAAGCTATGGCCGTCCACTCCTCTCCGACCCTTATTATCCGGAGAAAGTCAGACAGGGACACTTAGACGAGATTCGTCCCTGTTTGTCCTGCCACGAAGGCTGTATTGGAAGATATTCCCATGGGCCCCTGTGTTGTGCGGTTAATCCGGAAGTCGGACGTGAAAAAATTTATGGCATCGAGGCCGCGAAGGTTAAGAAATCGATCCTTGTTATCGGTGGAGGACTTGCAGGAATGGAAGTCGCAAGGGTTTGCGCAATACGTGGGCACTATGTGACATTATGTGAAAAATCGAAAAAGCTTGGCGGCAACTTAATACCTGGAAGTGTGCCGGATTTCAAAGTCAACGATAAAAAGCTGTTGGCATGGTATGAAAGACAGCTTGAGCTGTTGCAGGTTATGGTTAAGAAAAACACCACGATGACTAAAGAGAAGATTGAGATTCAGGGAGATGATATTGTTGTGGTGGCAACCGGTTCCCAGCCAATAAGGGGTAACTTCGGTAATGAAAGAGAAATGATCACTGCCAGTGAGGCGCTGCTCGGCACAAAGCCCATGGGAGAAAAAATCCTCATCATCGGCGGAGGGTTGGTAGGCTGTGAGACAGGATTATGGCTTGCACAACAGGGTAAGGATGTTACCATTGTTGAGATGATGCCGGATATTGCCGGAGGACCCCAGGGTCTTCCCTTTATGAATTACGACATGTTAAAGGATGAGTTAGCCTATCATAAGGTTAAGATTTATAAAAGTACAAAGGTTTCCAGCATTGAGAAAGACAGCATTACACTTGCCACCCAGGATGACGAAGTAAAACTTTCAGCAGATACCATCATTGTGGCCATTGGGTATACGGCAGAAGACAGTTTATATCATCAGATTAAAGTGGACTGTAAAGTTCCGGTATACAATGTCGGGGATTCCAGATGCGTACATAACATCATGTACGCCATTTGGGATGCTTATGAAATAGCACGGGAGTTATAAACCTTGTGCCGTTACTAATGTCGTGCCAGGAGGCTAGCCTAATGGCTGGCCTTTTGCCATGATTGCCGAAAAATCCTGATTACCCGGTTGACGATTATTCTAAATTCCGAATAATCCCATAACCCAAATAATAAGGATTGGCATCACGATGGCAGGAAGCAAATTTCCTATTTTGAGGTTTTTTATTTTTACCATGTTTATGCCAATGGCAAAAATAAGAACACCGCCAACAGCATTCATTTCATTGATCATCCCAGCAGAAAGCAGAGTCTTAATAGATCCCGCTAAAAGGGTAATTCCGCCCTGATAGAGAAAAACGGGAATCGCTGAAAAGAGAACGCCAATACCCATGGTAGAGGCAAAAATAATGGAGAAAATTCCATCTAAAAGAGATTTGCTCAGCAGAATACCGTAGGTTCCGGTTAGTCCATTTTCTATGGCGCCCATAATGCCCATGGAGCCAGTACAAAATAAAAGGGATGCAGTGACAAAGCCCTGGGAAATCGTGTTATCCTTTTTTTTCATTTTTGATCCAAGTCTGTCTCCTAAACGTTTCAGTTGTTTTTCAATATTTAAAAGTTCTCCAATGACGGCACCAAATAAAAGACTGACAAGCAAAATTATAATATTTTGGGTTTTCAGAGCCATAGAAATACCAATAATCATGATACCTAAACCCATTCCCTGGGTAATTGTTTCGCAAAAACGTTGAGGCAAGGCTTTTTTAAATAAAAGTCCGATGATACTGCAAAAAATAATGGTGACTGCGTTTATAATTGTTCCGACCAATGAGCTATCCTCCTGAAAATTTAATTATAATGTCTGGTAATAATTGTAGCATAGAATTTAATCCGCTGAAATCATAATCATTATTCAAAACCAGGCTTAGTCCCGGATTTTCGCAAAAAATACAAGACTTCACTGAGTTTTAACATTTATTTAATCAATATTGTGTTAAAATAGGATGAATAACAGGAGGTGATTTTAATGATTAAGCGGTTTTCAGTCATCTACATTGGTTCAAGTAAGTGCGAGCTCATTGTTGGCCAGCGTGGAAAAGGCAGTATTAATATTTTAGACAGGGCTATGTATCCGATAAACTTTGGAAGCCAAAGTTTCACCAAGGGTGAAATCAGTTTTAAATCGGTTTATGCCCTGTGTCAGATTATTAATGAATATATTGCCATGTCAAAAACCTATGACGTAGAGGCAATAAAAATTATTGGAACAACCGCTCTCCGGGAGGCGAAGAATCGCCTTTATATTCTTGAGCAGATTAAAATCAACACCGGCGGTTATGGCGTGGAAATCCTTGGGAAAGAAGAAGAAACCCATTTGATTTATCGACATATGCTATTAAAATGCGAAGATAAATTCGATGTTCTGGAAGAAAATACCGGGGATCAAATGATAGCAGCTATTTCAAGCGGAAATGTATCAGTAGCTTTGATGAAAAATGGAACCATTGATTATTATCAAACCGCAGAGCTGGGATTACTGAAAATGAAGGAAATTCTCAAGGCCATTGAAGAAAATACAGAAAGATTTGAAATACTGCTCCTGGAATTTATAACCATGAATACCCAGGATATATCTGAAAATATTAAAAAACGGAAAATAAAAAAATTGTTGGTTTCATCCCATGAAGTGGGTGTAATAGCCCAATTATGTGGGTATACTGAACGACAGACTTGTTACGAAATTGAAGCCCGGGAATTTGAAAAGCTGACTAAAACAGCAGGCAATCTTTCGGTAAATCAATTAATGAAAAAGTATCCTTTGCTGCACCAGATAGAAGCTGAAACTCTGAATCATACACTTATACTTTACCTGAAATTATTGGAAGATACCGGGGTAGCAACCTTTATTCTAACCCCGATGAGTATTGGGGATGCTATTTTAGATTTTGAATTTCAGGTTACAAAAAACCAGCGATTATCAGAGTGGATTGAAACAGGATCGTATGAATCGGCAAAAGCCATTGGTCGAAAATATAATACCAGTGAACGCCACAGTGAATATGTGGAAATGATGAGCTTGAAAATTTTCGATTCCTTAAAAAAACATCATCAGCTTGGGAAACGCGAACGCCAGCTGTTGTCCATTCTCTGTTATTTAATGGAGGTCGGTAATTTTATTGACCATAAAAATTACTGGATACAAAGTCGTGCTATCATCGAAACTACTGATTTAATTGGTCTAACCCAAAGGGAAAAAGAAATCATGGGGAAAGTAGCTGAAGCTGTAAAAACCCAATTCATGGTTGTTGAAGAAAATATTTATTCATCCGACGATGAAGAGCAATTGCTGATAGCCAAGCTTGCAGCCATATTAAAAGTGGCCATTGCTTTAGATAAGAGCTTCCAGCAAAAAATTCAGTCACTCCAGTGTCGTTTAAAAGAAGAAAGGCTGATCATAGAAGTAACCACAGGAAAAAACATTCAATTGGAAGAGTATTTTTTCAAATCCAGTCGGTATACCATGGAAAATGTTTATGGGATTAAACCAACACTGAAAATAAAGAGGATTGAGGCATGAAAAATAAATTATTTATAAATCGAGAATTCAGCTGGCTGGATTTTAACTACCGTGTTTTAGAAGAGGCTTATGATAAAGGGAACCTTGTCATGGATCGCTTAAAATTTTTGGCTATTACAGCATCCAACCTGGATGAATTTTTTATGGTGCGTATTGCCGGAATTATGGACCAGATTAATGTTGGCTATACCAGGAAAGGTCTGGATGGTTTGACTCCAAAGGAACAATTGGTTGAGCTTTCATTGCTAACTCAGGAAATGATGGCCCGACAGTATACTTGCCTTTCAAAATCTATTATGCCTGAACTCAATCAGAACAAGATATTTTTTGTGGATTATGAAGAGCTTAATAACGAAGAAATGGATTTTGGTTTGTATTACTTCAGAGATGTGTGTTATCCAGTTTTGACTCCACAAGCCGTTGATAATAGCCATCCCTTTCCCTTAGTGAAGAATAATCAGGTTTATTTATGTATACTTCTCCATGATACTGAAGGAAAGAATAAGGGAAAAAATGATTTTATGGCGATTCTTGAGATCCCAAAAGTCCTGGATCGGATTATCGCTCTGCCAAAATCAGAAGAAGAAGAGTTTAGTCATTATATTTTCATTGAAGAATTGATTACCCCTTTTGTTAACGAGCTCTTTACGGGTTATGATGTTAAGCAGGTTAGCCAGTTTCGAATTACAAGAAATGGAGATCTTGCCATTGATGAGGATGAAGCTGAGGACCTTCTTATTGAAATTGAGAAATCCATCCAACAGCGTAAATGGGGCGCTAGTATTAAGTTGGAAGTCACGCGATTTATGGGGAAAAAAATGAAAAAATGGTTGATGAATGAATTGGAAATTTCTGATGATGAAATTTTTGAACTCAAAGGAAATCTGGATCTCACCTGTTTTATGAAATTCCAGGGACGTCCTGAATTTTCGGAATTAAGAGAACCACAGTACACACCCTTAATTTCTGATGATTTTTATGGTCACGAGGATATTTTTGAAGTCATTCGAGAAAAGGATCGGCTTTTACACCATCCTTACCAATCATTTGATACTGTCATAGATTTTGTGCGTTTGGCAGCTTCTGACCCGGACGTCCTTGCTATCAAACAAACCCTATATCGTGTGAGTGGAGATTCCCCAATCATTAAAGCATTGATAAAGGCAGCTCAAAACGGAAAGCAGGTGACAGTATTAGTGGAGCTTAAAGCCCGTTTTGATGAGGCTAACAATATCGTTTGGGCTAAGAAGCTTGAGCAGGCAGGATGCCACGTTATTTATGGACTGGCAGGACTCAAAATTCATTGCAAAATGATTCTTGTGGTTCGTAAAGAATCCGATGGAATAAGACGTTATGTACATCTGAGCACGGGAAACTATAATGATGTTACTGCAAAGTTATATACGGATTTAGGGATGTTTACAGCGAAAGAAAGCTATGCTGCAGATATTTCTACGCTCTTCAATCTTCTTACTGGCTATAGCCACTATACTTTTTGGAAAAAAATAGAAGTGGCACCGGAAACCATGCGGAATGCATTTTATATTGCTATTGACCGTGAGATGGAAAATGTAAAATTGGGTGAAAAAGGAATCGTTTGTGCAAAAGTGAATTCCCTCATAGATGAAGGCATTGTGAATAAGCTTTACGAGGCTTCACAGGCAGGTGTTGAAATTCAATTGATTGTCAGAGGAATGTGTTCCCTGGTTCCGGGGATACCTGGGGTTAGTGAAAATATTACAGTACACAGCATTGTCGGAACATTCCTTGAGCATAGCCGTATTTACTATTTTTATAATCAGGGAAAAGAAGATATTTTCTTATCCAGCGCCGACTGGATGGAGCGTAATCTCAATCGTCGGATTGAAATTCTTTTTCCGGTGGAGGATGCAGACTTAAAGTTAAAACTGAAGCATATTATCGACATTACCATGAGGGATACCATAAAAACCCGGATTATGACTGAAACCGGGGAATATCTGCGATTGGATAAACGGGGTAAGGAATTGCTTTCCTGCCAAAAATATTTTTGTGAAGAAGCTGAATTCGAGTTTGATGAGGCTAAGAAAAAAGAATTGTTGAATCAGGATTTCGGAGGACAAATTTAATGGAACGACGAAATATTGGTGTCATAGATATCGGTTCAAACAGTGTTCATTTGGTAGTGGGCGAATATTATAATAATGAGTACTTTCAGATTATTGATGACGTTAAAGTAAATGTCCGGCTGAGCGAAGGACTTTCTAAAACCGGTGCCATGCGACAGGATCGCATGGATTATGGACTGGAAACCTTAATGATGTATCGGAGGATGGTTGATGCTTATGGCATTCAAAAAGTCATTGTCGTTGCCACTGCTGCCGTTCGAAAAGCTTCAAACGGGAAAGAATATGTGGCCCTTATTAATGAAAAAACCGGCTTTGAGGTTGATGTGATTTCAGGAGAAAGAGAAGCCAGCATGGATTATCTGGGAGCTGTTAATACCCTTGATGTTAAAAATGCACTTCTTATGGATATAGGAGGAGGAAGCACCGAGTTTGTGCTTATTAAAGACCGTAAAAAAATAGATGTTATTAGTCTGCCCTTCGGCTCCATTGATTTGGCAGAACGCTTTGATTTAGAAGATGAGGTCACTGATAAAAAATTAAGAGCCTTGGATCATTTTCTTACAAAAGCCTTTGATGAAACGTCGATATTTTCAAGGGCCAAAGGCTTACCCTTGATTGGAGTAGGAGGAACCATTCGAAATATTGGCCGGATCCATCGAAATATCATTGATTATCCTATGGAAATTCCCCATAATTATCGAATGACACCTGGTTCGGTGCAACGGATATGTGATCTTGCAGCAGAAATGAATTTTGTGGAGCGATCAAATCTGAAAGGGCTCTCTAAGGGACGGATTGATATTTTTGTGGGATCGAGTTATACACTGGCACGTGTAATGAAACAAATTAAATCCCCGGAGCTCATTATCAGTAATTCCGGTCTTCGTGATGGGATTATTTACGAATATTTTGGTTATCATGAAGATAATCTGGTTTACGATATTTTCGGACACTCAATGGTTGATATTATGCTAAACTTTACGGTTAATATTCCTCATGCCTATCATGTTTTGAAACTTACAAAAACCATTTTTGATCAATTAATGCCTCTTCATGGCATCACCCGAGATGTTGAAAGAATTCTAAAGGCCAGTGCCATGCTCCATGATTCAGGAATAAAGCTTCAATACAGCAATCATCACGAACACAGTTTTTATATTATTTTGAATTCCGGACTTTTGGGAATCGAACAAAAGGATCTTTTATTAAGTGCGTTCATTGCCTTGAATCATCGTACGAATAAAAAGATTAAAATATCCGAGGAGTATGTGGGATTACTCCAGGAAGACGAACGTCACCTCATTGACCAGCTCAGTCTGTTTCTGCAAATTGCTGAATATTTGGACCGGAGTATGGATGGTGTTGTTAAGGATGTGAAGTGCGTAATCAAGGAAAATGAGGTAGTGCTACATGTGTTTACCACAGGTCATTCAGTGTTTGATAATATGATTGTTACTGAATGCGGTAAGAAATTTAAACGGGTATTTAATAAAACATTAGCCATAAAAAACGAGGCGATTTAGGACATTCGATAAAATAAAGGTTTATGTACAGTCAAAGGGGGCCATCAAATTATTGATGACCCCTTTGAAATACTGCTATTTTATTTTGCGCTGGCTTTTTCCAAGGTAGGCTTCTTTAATGGTTTCATCGTTAAGAAGCTCTTTTCCGGTGCCTTGTTTGATAATTTTACCTGTTTCCAGAACATAGGCATAATCAGCAATTTTCAGTGCGAGATTAGCGTTTTGTTCAATAAGCAGGATAGTAATACCTTCCTTGTTTAAGGTTTCAATAATATCAAAAATCCCTTTAACCACCAGGGGTGCAAGTCCCAGTGAAGGCTCATCCATCATTAAAAGCTTTGGTCTGCTCATCATGGCACGTCCAACCGCCAACATCTGTTGTTCCCCGCCTGAAAGGGTGCCGGCCTGTTGCCAGGAGCGTTCCGATAAACGAGGGAAGAGATCATAAATGTTTTTTATATCCTCATCCAGGCTATCCTTACGCATATAAGCTCCAATCTTAAGGTTTTCAATAACGCTGAGATCAGGAAAAACATGACGGCCCTCTGGGACGAGTGTAATACCCTTTCCAACGATTTTAGTTGTGTCCAACCCAAGAAGTTTTTCACCATTATAGGTAATGCTGCCGGACTTTGATTTTATCAGACCTACAATGGCCCGGAGTGTGGTGCTTTTGCCAGCGCCGTTTGCCCCAATCAAAGTAACAATACTGCCATCCGGGACTTCAAGATCAATTCCTTTTACTGCTTCAATGCCGCCGTAAGCAACCTGTAAGTTTTTAATCTTCAACATCGGCGTCTACCCCCAAATATGCTTC
>Ga0209540_10002707_pt1 | contig 12453 bp, 12 predicted proteins | sample BarGraIncu01121A_FD_184501 | JGI IMG/M metagenome (GOLD analysis project Ga0209540, IMG submission 184501) | Arctic peat soil microbial communities from Barrow, Alaska - Barrow Graham LP Incubations 011-21A (SPAdes) (version 2) | ecosystem: Environmental > Terrestrial > Soil > Wetlands > Peat... | reverse complement strand
TGTCGCCCGTGCCAATGTGTATTGGCGTCACGATCTTGACTTCGAGTAGCAGGGGGACGAGGATTCCCAAATCGTCCACATCAGCCTCCAATGCCCGGCACGAGTGCTCGCACGCCCAACGCCAGGCCGCTCTGGTAGATCGTCTGCCCGTCGCCGGCATCCGGGACGACCGCCGCCAGCCGGCCGCAGATGTCCGGCGCTGCGGTCATCGGGAAGACAGAACCGGGTTCGAATACGCGTATGCGCCGTTTGTAGATAGGCGAACTCTCGCCGATGCCATAACTGCTGTAGCGCTGCTCGCGCTTGGCCCAGAGGTTGGCCAGCCGGTAGGCCAGGGGGCGCGCCCCTGGCTCCCAGTCTCCTGGTCCGGGCAAGTAGCGCGACAGGGTGAGCCAGCCGTTGGCGGCTTGTCCCGCATCCGGCAACGCAGGCGCCGGGCCCAGCTCGATGTCGAACTGCCCCTTCCCTGCCGTGCGGTCGGCGCCCAGCCCTGTGTCGGCCATGTAACGCAGGGCCGGCCGGATCAGGCGCTCGGCGTCGGCGGCGCTTGCGCGTACGAGGCACCACAGCCCCGTGCCCGCGGCGAAGTGCAGCTCGTTGCTGTAGAACAGCATGCCTTCCACGGTCGCGCCCGCCACGCGATCCACCTGGTTGTGTTGTACTGCCTGCCGTTGCATCAGGCCGTCCAGAGCATCGCTCGTCCCAATCTGCGCTCGCTCCGAGCGTGTGAGCAGCACTGCTCCGCTACGTTCCACTTCTGCGGGTTGCTTGCCCTGCGCCTGGGTCTTACCCAAGAGCCCGGTGGCATCGAGCTCGCCCCGCACGATCTGGCCAAACAGCGCTTCTGAGACGTAGCCAACCTGGCTCAACGCTTTGGCCCGCTCGGCGAGGTCCAGCCGCACGGTCTTGGGTGGTTGACTGCCGTTCTCCCGGATGCCGGCCTCGGCCAGTCGATTCAATGCGGCGGGCGCCAGATCGAGCCAAAGCGGGCGCGGGTAGAAGCGCAATAGTTCCCGGCCTACGCGGCAGACCGGGAACGGGGAACTGAACGCGAAGCGGGGCGGGTCGAAGCGGGCGAGCATCGCTCCGATGTCGGCCAGGCCCAGCACGCGCAATGCCCAACAGGTGGCGCCGAATAGGGTGTCTGAGCCGATTTCGGAGGCCAACGAGCCGCGCGGCCACAGGTAAACCGCATAGGTTTCCAAGGCGTGCCCCCTTATGCCCACTGGATGGTATCGTACCCTTTCAACACGCTCTCCACGTCTGCGCCGGGCAAAGCGAGCGTTTGCACGCCGGCGCCCGTTCGGTAATAGTCGAGCGGGCGCCACTCGAGGCTCAGTCCTTCGAACTTGATCTGCCCGTGGCCGCGCGACCCCGAGCCGCCCAGCGCGCTATGCTCCAGAAGGCGCATGGCTGACAGCAGATTCCGTGAAAAGCATCATGTCGGTTGGGTCGTAAACGTCGAGGATCATTTCGACGTCAAAGGCCGAGCCGGCCGGCACCCGTTCGATAGGCCGGGGGTTGGCCTCAGAGGTGACGCGATCGAGGGCATTCTCCGTCTTGACTTCGGTGTAAAGGCCCTCACCGAGTGTGTCGGTCCACTTCGCCTCGGTCTCTGGAGTAGGAAAGGCATCCCGAATCGTCAGCCGCGTCGGGCCTGCGGCCGTACGCACCGCGCCGTCGTCGGATGCTGGGCCGAACAGGCGGGCCAGTGCGTAGGCCGCTTTGTAACGCTGCTTGTCAGGGTAAGCATCCGGGCCGGCCCTCAGTTCCGTCTCGCAGGAGTAGGCAGCGTAGCCCCTGTGTTTGGGGTGCTTCTCGATCAGGCCGCCGCTCCACTCCAGCAAGGAGCGCAGCTTTCCCTTGAGCGATGAACCGGGGATATAGGGTTTCTCACTCAGAGGGTCTTTTATGACCGGGTTGTCAACGCCGCCGATCTCGACGCCAACGGTCGACCCGCCGATATGCAGGCCGCTCAGGCAGCGGATCCGTCCCCGCAGTATGTACTTTCCGCCCAGAGTCCAATCAGTGCTCATGATGTCCCTCTCTTCCTCTCACGCATTGCGGTATTTGTGGTAGGCAAGAACAGCCTCGACAAAATCGGCCGTGCGGACGAAATCGGCATTGGTCTGAACCCGCTGTCTACCCAGGATCAACTTAAGGATTTCGTAGAACTCCTCGGGCAGGAGCTTGCGCCCAACCGCGTAAGCCAGCGTCGGCATGAGCTTGAGCAGGCTAGCGCGCTCGAAGGGTGCGCCGGGCTGCGCCTTCGTGACCTGGACGCGGACGCGCTTGATCTCGGTGAATACCTTGCGAAGCTGGGTCGGTTTGAGGTTGTTTCCCAACTCACGTGCCACAACATCGGCAAGGCCGCCTTCCTCCGCGAACTCGTCTGGGGTCAGGTCGCTCATGCGCGCAAGCCCTGCGAGCCTGGTCCGAACATCTTGGACCGTAGCTATTGTAGCCACGGTAGTCACTCCTCTCTGGTTTTCAAGCTGACGTATGAGACCGGCACCTGCATCTTTGGCATCGCGGCTATGAGACGCTGCGTGTAGCGCTCGCGGGCTTCTGAGGAGAGCCGGCGGGCCAGGGTATAGTACAGGCGCGGCGTCCACAGGGGTTTCGGGTAGCCCTTGCCCGATACGCTTCGGCTCTGCCGCTCTAAGCGTCCCAGATCGTAAACGAGTGTGCGCGGCACGCGTCCGGCACGCACGTCGTCGACGAGGTCGCGCCCGAGGTCGAGCAGCGCGCCGTACCCCATCTGGTCACCCGTCCACGGCACCACCTGTCCGAAGACGCTGATCCGATCGCGGCCACCCGACTTTGCTGCTTCCAAAGCTTCGTTCACCTGTCCGGCGAAACGCTGCACAGGGTAGCGCGGCTTCACGAGCACGACGCCCGCCGAGAGCGTGATGTTCGGGTTTTGACAGCCATAGTCGCTCCAATCAGCGCGAAGCCGCTCGGCCAATAAGAGAATTGCGTCCCAAGGGCCAACGATTAACAGGTCATCGCCGCCAGAATACATCACGTAGAAGGCCCCGTCGGCTTCCCTACGGCGGAGAACCCCGCGCGAGCCTTCCGACGTGGATGCCTCGGCAGCGGCCCAGGTCTCGGCCACCGTATCGCATAATTCGTTGATCCAGCCGGCAAAGAACATCTCGACTGTACTGCTAAGGCTGGAAATCCGAGAAATGGTCGGCCGCAGCCCCCGGTCCTGATCGCTCAAGCCTTCCCCCATGATCTGGCCAAGGCGATCTACGTCGGCCTTCAGCACGCCGACCAGGTCAGAGCCGCTGCTCAGCGAGGCGATAGCCTCGAAGTGCAGTACATCCCCAGTCTCCACCGGTCCGGCGTCACCCGACGTGATCCGCTGCCGGGCGATCGGCGCCGCATTGGCCAGGAAGCGGAACGCGTATCCCAGCCCTTTCGGCGCGTTGGCGGGCAGGAAATCGGCGTCGTTCAGCCGGTAGAAGGTGGCAGCTACCGAGCCTCGTGCCAATACCTGCAACGCCTCATCGATCTCGCTCTGCGCTAAGATGCCCACTTGCACGCCAAATGGCTGCTGGAAATCGCGCAGCCAGAGCCCTGGCGCATGGCCTGGGTCGCCTTGCGCGAACACCAGATGACTGGCATGGGGAAGGACACGACCCAACTCAGCCTGCTCGGCGCACAGATGGCAGATGCCTGGCGCGGGCAGAGGCGTGGTGTGGCAGACGCGGCAGGCGTGATACTCGTCCCTGGGCGAAACGTGGAATTCCTCCTGAAACAGGTACCATTCCCCCTTGAGCTGCTTGCTTTCCTGCAACCGGGCGTCCAGCGCATCGTAGACCGGCTCCATATTGCCCAGGTCGGCCGGCCGCACCTCTGCAAGCGCGATCTGCAGGCCCAAATCGCCAGTGAATTGCTGCAGCAGCCAATCTTCCAGCGCACCGCGCGCCGACTGGACTGCCTCTTCTGTCTTTGCTCCTGCCGGCGCCAACAGGTCGAAACGCCCACCTCCAGCGAAGAGCAGGTTGGCCGCAGGCAGCCCAAGCTGGCGTAAGAAGAACTCGGCCACAACGTCACCCAGGAGGCTGACATAGAACGACCGGCCCCTCAATCGCTTGGCGACATGTTCATACTCTGCCGTCGCCTCGGGGCGTGTGATGCGGTAGATGAAGCTCTGGATCCCTGACAGGTCGCCCCGCACCAGCAAGGCCACCGGCTGCTGCCACCTTGTTCCTTGCTCATAGAGGGCATCCAACTCATCATCACGCAGCCCTACCTCCAGGCAAGCTGCCAGTGCGGCGGTCACCTTTATGTGGTCGTAGAGCGATACGTCAGGCCGCGTGAGCTCATCCTCGCTTTCCAAGGGCGTAGCCGACGGTACGCACCACAGATACTTGCGCAACAGCGCGGTCAAAGCGGTCAGGCGCACATCGCTATCGATGGCACCGGAGCGGCTTAACTGCGCCAGTTCCTTCTCAAATTCGCTCCAGTGGCGGGCGTAGCTGTCGCGGTTGACGGCGGGCGCACTGCTAGGAAAGAACACCGAGCGTTCTAGATTGAGCGGGCTCAGCGCGAACCCGTACACATCGGGTCCCCGGGGCCCTCTCAGAGCGACCTGGCTCAGGATGGGAACAAGAGCCGTTTCGGCAGGCTCGGCACCCGGGAGCGTCTCGCGAAGCCGTTCGCCCGCAGTCAGCCGGTCGGCGACGCGGATGATCTTGGTGATGCGCTTGGTTGGCGGCTCTCCCCGGGCATGGTGATCGCCGATCGCGTCCGTAACGTCGTCCCAAGCAAAACTCGGCAGCCAGACACGCCAGCCGCCGCTCGTCGCGAGCTGCGCCCCAATTTCGGCATGTGTCCCCGCGTACTGACCCGAACGCTGGGCGAACTTGCCGATATCGTGCAGCAGCCCGGCCAGAGTTGCACTGATCACTTCAGGCTTCACGCTGAGCACCTTCTTCCTGGCCATGTTGGCCCATAATTCAACCCGCGCGCCAGAGCATACCGTCATCAGATTCTATGGCCGTTTCACCCGGCTATTTTCGCACGGATTGCCCCTGCGCGCATCGGTAAGTCCGCCTATTTCTCGTCCGCCACATCAGGTCCCTGGCTCAGTTCGATCGCTGCCCCCATCAGCCCGGCAAACTGGGCCATCAATGTGCGCCGGTCGATGCGCACGTCGTCGCGCACGCCGAGGAAGGCGCGCAGCTTCTCATAAACGACCGCCAACTGGTGGGAGACGGTGCGCGGGCTCTTGTGCAGCGTACGCGCCAGCTCGGCGTCGGTTGCGCCGCTGCGTACCGCCAGCTCGACCACTGCCCGCTCGGCCGGTGTCAGCTCCTCGGCCAGGAAGCGGCGCCTGGCCGCCGTCAGCCGCGCCTGCTGCCAGTTGAGGGCGGCGACCGGGTCCTCGGCCAGCGCCAGATCGGTGAGGATCGGCGGCGCGGGCGACCAGCGCAGGAGCGGGATAGCCACCAGCCGCACCTGCAGGCTGTCGCGGGCGAACAATGCGCGGCTCGCCACCAGCTCCGGCGCCGACTGCAGGTACCACAGGCGGTCGTCTTCATCGAACAGTAACTGGGCCACCGTGGCGCCGCACAGCGCCATCAACTTGCGCCCGCCCGAGAGGTTGAGGTGGATGCGGTAGCCGGCCTGCTTGTAGTCCCGCACCAGGCGGTAAAGCGTGCCCAATGTGGCGCGGAAGTCTTCAGCCTCCAGCAAATCCGGCACCGGGCCCCCCTCGCCGGCGATGACCACCCGCCGATAGCGCTCGCGCCAGGCGGCAAGGCGCTCATCATGGGCAAAGGCGTTATCCAGGGTCTGTACGGCATCGGCCATGCGGCCGGCCGCCTCGCCGGGGTGAACGGTCGCGATCTCATCGATCGGCTCGCGCGCAGCGGCCAGCGCCTGCAGGCAGAGTGTCACCACCTGCGGCTCGCTGCCGAGCGTCGCGATGAGACACGAACGGCGGCCCGGCGCCGTGCTCAGCCCGGCGAGAGGCGACATAGCACCGGCCCGTAGACGCGAAGACAGCCGCCTGGCGTGCATCGACACGCCGAGCGGCTGTTGGCGCTCAACATTTGACCCGACCTGGCATCTGCGCTGCTGCCACGGCATTCACCCTTGACGATTAAAAAGGAACGAGGAGCAACGTGAGGTCCACGTGCGGCGCCGGATCGATGGATGGACGAAGCCGCCAAGCGTCGCAATGGTCGTATGCTACATCGGGTAGACCGTTTGGGCAAATGCGCCCTGCGCGACCCTCTCGATGGTCAGGGAGTTTCGGCCGGCACGCCCGTTACCTGACGGGTGTATACGGCCGCATCATCTCATTGTCTTCGTGGTCGACGATGTGGCAGTGCCAGACGTAGCCCGGGCCTATGGTCGGATCGAAGGAGCGGGGGGTGGTAGCAGCGGCGAATAATGTATATAATAGCCTCGTGGAATCTTATGATGCGCGCGGGGCGGTGATAGAGGCGGAGAAGTTGCTGGCCGGGTAGGGAGGCGACCGTGGGTCGGGCGACCGGGAGTCGCGAGATAGGTTGGGGCGGATGGACAGGATGGGACGCGTGCGTCGCCGTCCTGTTTTTGTTAATGGGGGGTGACGGGCGACTGGAAGTCGCAGCAACCGACGCGAAGCCGACCTTCGTCGGCTGGGGATCGGAGTCGACGGACGGCGACTTGGCAGGCTGTTGCTGCGGTTTCTAACCGCCGGAACCTGCGGTCAGGATTGGGTGGGGGTGTCCAGGGCGGCGGTGGGGCGGGGGTCGGGGTGGACGCGTAGGAAGACGACGGTGGCGCCGGCGCCGAGGAAGGCGGCCGCGACGATGAAGGGGGCGCGCAGGCCGAAGCCGGCGGCGACGGCCGCGCCGACCAGGGGGCCGATCGAGGCGGCCAGACCGGTGGCGCTGGCATCGAGGCCAAAGACGGTGCCCTCGTGGCCGCCGCGCGCCAGGCCGGCTAACAGCGCCATGGTGCTGGCCAGGGTCCCACCTTCGGCAAAGCCGGCCAGGAATTGCCAGAACACCAGCCAGGCGGCGCTGGGCGCGAAGGCCTGTGGCACGAAGGCGACCACGCCCAGCAGGCCGCAGGCGACCAACATGCGCCGGTAGCCCCAGCGATCGCCCCAGCCGCCGACCAGCGGCGCGCCGAGCGCGCCGCCAACAGCCATCGAGCTCGAAACCAGGCCGGTGACGAGCACGGCGTGCGCGCCGGCGGGCAACAAGGATTGGACGAAGAGGGCCATAGTGGGCGAGACGACCATCATGCCGGCGCGTAGGAGGATGCGGGCCGCCAGCAACGACAGCAAGACGCCGCCGGAGGCAAAGAGGAAGGCCAGCGACTGGCGATAGCCTGTCCGTCGCTTCGGACCGTCCGGCGCGGCGGGCCGGAATTGCTCGCGCACGAAGGCTCCCACCAGGAGGCCGGACAGGAGGAGCAGCGTCGCCGTGACCCAGAAGCTCGCGCGATAGCCGAAAGTGTCGCCGACGACGCCGCCCAGCAGCGGGCCGAGGGTTGTGCCCAGGTAGACCGCCGTCTGCAGCGAACCCAGCGCCGCCCCGCGGTGATCGTCGGGCACGATGCCGGCGACCAGGGTTGTGCTGGCGGCGATGGTGCCGGTGAACATGCCCTGCAAGAAGCGCAGCGCGAGCAGTTGCTGCACCGAGGTTACCAGGCCCATCAAGGCCATGATGACCGAGCCGATCAGTGTGGCGCGCAACACCATGACCTTACGCCCGTAGCGATCGGACAGTGCGCCCCACACCGGCGCCATGATCGCCAGGGCCAGGGAGGTCGCCGAGGTGCACAGGCCGGTCCAGAGCGCCACCGCGCCGACGTCGGTCACGCCCAGGGTCTGAATGTAGTAGGGCATGAACGGGCTGACGAAGGAGAAGCCTGCGATGGCGATGAACTGGGTGAACCAGAGGGTATAGAGCGTACGGCGCCAATAGGGCATGCGGTTTGCCTGTGATGGGACGGTCAGGATTTGCGCATATTACCACCAAAGGCGCCGATACGCCCAAACGCAGTGGTGAGTTGTTACGTATGGGAGTCGGGGACGGCAGGGGCGACTGGGCCGCCGAGGGCCGCCGGTGGCTAAGGCGAACCGGCTAGGGTGGGCGAGGCTCAGACGCCTGCCTCCTGGCGGGGAGAAGTGGTATACTGGCGCCGGGAGGTGAGACATGCTGATCGAGGTTCTGGGCTCGGGCGGGGCGACGGGGACGCCGACGCCGGGTTGTTTCTGCCGGGTGTGCACGCTGGCCCGGACGCGTGGGGTGCCATATAGCCGCATGGGGCCGAGCTATTTCGTGCACGAGCTCGGCTTGCTGATCGATACACCCGAGGAGTCGCGTCTCCAGGTGGACCGGGCCGGGCTGACCCATATCCCGGCCTGCATCTACTCGCACTGGCACCCCGACCACACCATGGGCCGAAGGGTCTTCGAGATGAACGTCACGCTGCGCAGTTGGCCGCCTGTGACCCATCCGACTGAGGTTTACCTGCCCCAACAGGTGGCAGTCGACGCGCGCACCCACCTGGGCCTGTGGGAGCAACTGAGCTACATGCAAAGCCGGGGCATGGTGCGGATCCACGAGCTGCGGGATGGCGAAAGTTTTGCGCTGAACGGTTGGACGGTGCGACCCTTCCCGCTGCGCGAGACCTATGTCTATGCCTTCATGCTGGAAGGCGACGGGCGGCGCGTACTGATCGCGCCGGATGAGCTGGTGGGCTGGCAGCCGCCGGCGGAGGTGGTGGGCTCGCAGCCTTTGGACCTGGCGCTGCTCCCGATGGGGATCGTGGAGTTTGATCCCTTCAGCGGCGACCGGCTGATCCCGGCGGAGCATCCCATCCTGCGCAGCGAGGCGACGCTCGAACAGACGCTGGATATGGTGCGGCAGTTGCACGCCCGGCGGGTGGTGCTGGGGCACATCGAGGAGCCGTCCTGCCTGACGCACGATGACTACCTGGCGCTGGCCGGGCGGCTGCAGAACGATGGGCTGCCGGTGACTTTCGCCTATGACGGGATGCGGATCGAAGTCTGAGGCGCTCCAGCTCAGTCGCTCGACTCACGCCTGGACCAGGTAGAGGTAGCGGCGCTGCAGTCCCTCTTCGATGGCCTGGCTGACGCCATGGGCGTCGCCGAGGCGGTTCTCGTAGCGGTTCTCGTAGAGGAAGGCCATCTGCCCGCCGGGACGCAGGGCCGCGCACAATTGGCCGATCGTGCGGGCAGTGTTATGGCTGAAGTAGATGCTGTCGATGGAGATGACGGTGTCGTGGGCGCCGGCCTGCAGGTCCAGCGCGTTAATGTCGCCGACGATGAACGACAGGCGATCGTGTTTGGCGGCGGTAGGTGTACCGGCCTGGCGCACGGCCTCGGGGACGTAATCAAGCCCGGTGACGTGCGCGCCGCTGCGGTCCGACAGATACTCGGCAATCATGCCGTTGCCACAACCGAGGTCGCGCGCGCGCCGGCCGGGGCCAAGCCGGGTGACATCCAAAATCGCGTCGAGCTGGGCCATATCGGCAAAGCCGTGCTGGCACAGGTTGCGTCTGAAAACGTGCTCGCAAAACTCGGCGTGCGCCTGGCCGGTGACCGTCGCGGCATAGAACTTGTCGTAGAACTCGCGCATCTGTCCTCAAACCTCCTCGTTTGTGGGTGCGCCGCGCTGTAAGCGGGGTAGCCAGGCGGAGCGGCGGTCCGGCCCGATTTGCCCTCGTGCGCCACAATTGTTACCACGTCTTCCCGGCTTTGACAAACCGGGCCGCAGCGATTACGATACGGCCCTATGTATGTGTCCGATCCATACATATTGGCCGCATCTATGTGAGGAGGTTCGAATGGTCCGAATGAAGCGTGCCCCGCCCTTGATCTGCCTGGTCTCTCTGCTGCTCCAACTTACCTTGGCCGGTTGCAGCCCCGCCCCGGCGCCCACCGTCGCGGCTCCCACGGCGACGACGGCGACCGCCACCTTGGCGCCGGTGGTCAGACAGCCCGGCGAGCTGCTGCTGGCGACCACCACCAGCACGGCCGACTCGGGTCTGCTGACTTTCATCCTGCCGGTGTTTGAGAAGGCTAACAACGTCAAGGTGAATGTGGTCGCGGTGGGCACCGGCCAGGCGATCGAGATCGGCCGCAAGGGCGACGCGGATGTACTGCTGGTGCACGCGCGCGCGCAGGAAGACAAGTTCGTGGCCGATGGCGAGGCCAAAGAGCGCTTTGACGTGATGTACAACGACTTCATCATCGTCGGGCCGAAAAACGATCCGGTCAAAGTCGCCGGCACTAAGGGCGCGGCGGATGCCTTCAAGGCGATCGCCGCCGCCCAGGCCACGTTCGTCAGCCGCGGCGATAAGTCGGGCACCAACACCAAGGAACTGGCGATCTGGGCTTCGGCCAAGATTACCCCGACCAAAGAGATGAAGTGGTATAATGCCATCGGCCAGGGCATGGGCGATACCCTGCTCTTCAGCAACGAGCAGCAGGGCTATACGCTGTCGGACCGGGGCACATACCTCTCGATGCAGGATAAGCTGACGGGCCTGACGATCGTTTTCGGCGGGCAAAAGCTGGCCGATAACCAAGACAAGCTCCTGCTTAACCCGTATGGGGTCATGGCGGTGAACCCGGCCAGGCACCCGGCGGTGAACTATGACCTGGCGATGAAGTTCGTCAACTGGATTCTGTCGGTTGATACGCAGAAACTGATTGCCGGCTATGGCGTCGATAAGTACGGGCAGCCGCTCTTCTACGCCAATTCCGCCCAGTACCAGGCTGCCCAGTAGGACCCTTTGGACGAGCTCCTGCGCGGGATCGAACAGGCTATGCGCCTCATCGCCTCGGGTGACGGGGCGCTGGCCGAGATTGTCCTCCTCTCGCTGCGGGTGTCAGGCCTGGCGCTGCTGATCAGCACGCTCTGCGGCGTGCCGGTGGGCGCGGCGCTGGGCCTGTCGCGTTCGCGCGCCCACGGGCTGATCACTGCCCTCTTGTACACCGGCATGGGCCTGCCGCCGGTGGTAGTGGGCCTGTTCGTCTACCTGTTTCTGTCGCGCAGCGGCCCACTGGGCGTGCTGGGCTGGCTCTTCACGCCCAGGGCGATGGTGTCGGCCCAGGTGGTGATTGCCCTGCCCCTGGTGACCGGCCTGACCATGACCGCGGTGCGCAGCGTCGATCCGGGCCTGCGTGTCCAAGTGCGCTCGCTGGGCGCAACGCGCCTGCAAGAGGCGTGGGCGGTGTTGCTGGAGGCGCGCATCGGGGTGGTGGCGGCGATCGTGGCCGCGTTCGGCGGCATCATCTCCGAAGTGGGCGCGGTGATGCTGGTGGGCGGCGATATTGAGGGCAAGACGCGTGTCCTGACGACGGCGATCGTGCTCAACACTCGCCAGGGGGAGTTCAGCCTGGCGATCGCCCTGGGCCTCATCCTGCTGGCCCTGACCTTTGCGGCGAACGTGGCGCTGTTGCGGCTGCAAGGCAGGACGTAGACGTGAGAGAAGGACTTGAGGCAAGGGCTTGAGGCAAGGGCTTGAGGCAAGGGCTTGAGGCAAGCTAGGTGATTTACGAGTTAGCGCAGCTGAGGCAAGTCTATAACGGCCGCACGGTGCTGGACATCCCCCGCCTGGACATCGAGGAGGGCGAGGTGCTGGCGCTGGTAGGCCCCAGCGGCGCGGGCAAGTCGACCCTGCTGCGGCTGCTCAATTTCCTCGAGACCCCCACCGCTGGGATCATCTGCTTTGCCGGGCAGGCCGGCGGAGCGGCGTCGTTGGCCGTCCGCAGGCAGGTGACGACGGTCTTCCAGCGTCCTATCCTGCAGCGGGCGAGCGTGCAGGCCAATGTGGGCTATGGGCTGCGGCTGCGTGGCCTGAAGGTGGATGGGCAGGTGGACGACGTGCTGGCCGAGGTGGGGCTGCAGGATCTGGCGCGCCATGCAGCGCAGACGTTGTCGGGCGGGGAGATGCAGCGCGTCGCCCTGGCGCGCGCGCTGGTGGTCGAGCCGCGCGTGCTGCTGCTCGACGAGCCGACCGCCAACCTGGACCCCTATAATGTGGCGCTGATCGAGAACCTGATACGCGAGCAGAACCGGAAGAAAGGCACGACCGTCGTCCTGGTGACGCACAACGTCTTCCAGGCCAAACGGCTGGCCCGGCGCACGGGGCTGCTGTTGGGCGGGGCGCTGGTCGAGCTGGCCGACACGGCGCACTTCTTTAACGCGCCGTGCGATGCGCGCACCTCTGCCTTCGTGCGCGGCGAAATGGTGTACTGATTTGACCCCAGGGACGATGATGATCTGATGATCATTGAGCGAATCGAGGTCGATCCGGCCGGCGACGTGCCGGTGTATATGCAGATCGCCGACCAGGTGCGGGTGGGCGTGGCGACCGGCCAGTTCCGGCCGGGTGACAGGCTGGAGCCGGTGCGGGAGCTGGCGCGCCGCCTGGCAGTGAACCCCAGCACGGTCGGGCATGCCT
>Ga0209540_10002706_pt1 | contig 12456 bp, 8 predicted proteins | sample BarGraIncu01121A_FD_184501 | JGI IMG/M metagenome (GOLD analysis project Ga0209540, IMG submission 184501) | Arctic peat soil microbial communities from Barrow, Alaska - Barrow Graham LP Incubations 011-21A (SPAdes) (version 2) | ecosystem: Environmental > Terrestrial > Soil > Wetlands > Peat... | reverse complement strand
CTGGCATACTAACTGGCTGATCTTTGAGATATGGTTGCTTGTCTTCATTATGTTGTTTATGGTTGTAGTATCATTCTTTACTCCAAAACCAACTGCTGAACAGGTTGAGTTTGTTACTTTCACAGGTAACTATAAAACACTCATCAAACAGAGCTGGAACAAGTGGGATGTAATTGCTTCGTTGGGTGTGGTACTATTTTGTGCTTTATTTTATATTTACTTTTGGTAATAGTTTTATTAAAATAATATTTATCTAATTTTAAATAATATGAATGTTATAAGTAAACTCGAAGTCTGGTTTGTGACAGGAACCCAGCATTTGTATGGTCCTGAGACACTGAAACAAGTAGCAGCTGATTCAACAAAAATAGCTGCAGCTTTCGATAAAAATCCAAAAATTCCGGTGAAAATTGTTTTTAAACCAATCCTCACAACTCCCGATTCAATAACAGAGCTTTGCACTGAAGCTAACAATTCAAAACAGTGCGTGGGGCTTATTTGCTGGATGCATACTTTTTCGCCGGCAAAGATGTGGATCAGAGGTTTGAATCTTTTAAATAAGCCATTCCTGCATTTTCATACACAACTTAACAGGGATATCCCCTGGGAGACTATTGATATGGACTTTATGAACCTCAATCAGTCAGCTCATGGTGACCGTGAATTCGGGTTTATTGGCGCCCGGATGAGATTGAACAGGAAAGTGGTGGTCGGACATTATGAAGATCCTGAAGCAATTGACAGGATAGCTGTTTGGATAAGAGCTGCAGCAGCTTACGATGATGCTCTTAATATGAAAGTAGCCAGATTCGGCGATAATATGCGTGATGTTGCTGTTACTGAAGGTAATAAAGTAAGTGCGCAGATTAAGATGGGTTATTCTGTGTACGGTTATGGTATCGGTGACCTGGTGAAGGCGGTTAACGAGGTATCGCCTGCAGCTATCAAAAAACTTCTTGCTGAATACATTTCTGAATATAAAGTTTCAAAATCTGTTGCTTCATCAGACACTTTGAAGGAAGCGGCAAGAATTGAAATAGGGATGGAGAATTTCCTGAAGGCCGGTAATTTTAAAGCTTTCACAACAACATTTGAAGATCTTTATGGTCTGAAGCAGCTACCTGGTCTGGCTGTTCAACGGCTAATGGCAAAAGGTTATGGTTTTGGTGCAGAAGGTGACTGGAAAACGGCTGCACTGGTACGTTCTATGAAAGTTATGGCTTCTGGTCTGAAAGGCGGTACATCATTCATGGAAGATTACACATATCATTTCGATCCTAAAGGTATGAGAGTTCTTGGAGCGCACATGCTTGAGGTTTGCCCGACAATTGCTTTGGCAAAACCAACTGTTGAAGTTCATCCTCTGGGCATCGGTGGTAAAGAGGATCCTGCCAGACTTGTTTTCAAAACTGCGCCCGGCAATGCAATAAATGTCTCTGTAATTGATCTGGGGAACAGGTTCAGAATGATAGTTAACGAGGTTGAAGTCGTTAAATGTCCCGATATGCCGAATCTTCCAGTAGCAAGTGTGCTCTGGAAACCGCTTCCTGATCTGAAGAAAGGTGCAGCTGCCTGGATATTGGCCGGAGGAGCTCATCATACGGGGTTCAGTACGTCAATTAATTCTGAATATCTTGAGGATTTTGCAGGGATGATGGGAGTTGAATATGTACTTATCGGAGAGAAGTGCGATTTATCCTCCTTAAGAAATGAACTGAGGTGGAACGATGTCTATTATCAAATTTCCGGAGGGATAGTGTAACTTTTAAAAGTGATATTTTTAAAAGTGACCTGAAACTTTTTTTAAAATGAATATCTATCCAAACAGTCGCAAGCATCTTCTTGCAGTTGACTGTATTATATTTGGTTACGATATCCTTGAAAGGGAGATTAAACTACTTCTTTTTAAACGTATTTTTGAACCTGCTAAAGGGAGATGGTCACTTGCAGGTGGATTTGTTGACCCTGATGAAAGTCTCGATGAGGCAGCCAGCCGTATTCTCCGAAAACTTACCGGACTGGATTCGGTTTATATGAAGCAATCATATGCTTATGGTGAAAAAGACAGGGATCCGGGTGACAGGGTAGTTTCTGTTGCTTATTTTGCCCTTATTCCCATCAGGGACATCGATAAGGAACTCGCCGAACGAAATGGAGTCAGCTGGCGTTCGTTATCAAGTCTGCCAGATCTGATCTTTGATCATCCTTTAATGGTTAAACGCGCGCTTAGCGATCTTCAGAATCAGGTCAAGATCAGACCGGTAGGGTTTGAACTGTTGCCAGAGAAATTCACTCTCGTCCAGCTTCAGGATCTTTATGAAGCCATCTACCAGAGACAAGTAGATAAAAGGAATTTCAGGAAAAAGATATTATCAATGGGAATCCTTGAAAAACTTGATGAAAAAGAGCGCGAAACCTCAAAAAAAGGAGCATATTATTATAAGTTTAACGAGCTAACATATAAGAAGTTAAGACAGAACGGATTCTATTTCAATCTGGATGTGTACTAGAAATTAAGTGTTAAGCGACTAAAGTCTGAAGTGCCTAAAGTATATAAACATGCTTGAAAAGTTAAAGAAAATTGTTTACAAAGCCAACCTCGATCTGGTTGAGAACGGATTAGTAATTCATACCTGGGGAAATGTCAGCGGAAGAGACAGAGAGAGTGGATTAATTGTAATTAAACCCTCAGGTGTAAGCTACAGTTTGATGACACCTGGTGATATGGTGGTTATTGACCTGGAGGGTAATGTGGTTGAGGGAAAATTTAAACCGTCAACTGACGCCCCTACTCATCTTCTTCTATACAAAGCTTTTATATCAGTTGGCGGAGTAGTTCATACCCATTCATCTTTTGCAACGTCATGGGCACAGGCAGGCAGGGCAATACCGCCATTTGGAACAACACATGCAGATCACTTTTATGGAGAAGTTCCGTGCACAAGGCTATTAACACAGAAGGAAACTGAGAATGATTATGAAATCAATACAGGGAAAGTAATTATTGAAAAACTGGGAAAGACTGATCCGTTGGCAATACCATCAATGCTGGTTAGTGGACATGGTCCTTTTTGCTGGGGAAAAGATGCTGAAAATGCTGTATATAATGCCATAGCTCTGGAAGAGATTGCAAAGATGGCATTCTATACTGTTCTTCTTGGTAAAACAGAACCAATAGATAATTTTCTGCTTGATAAACATTTTAAAAGGAAACATGGGAAAGATGCATATTATGGACAAAACAAGAATCCTTTGTGAACCTTTGTGGTAAATGTTTTTTTAAACACAAAGGGCACGAAGAAAAACGCAAAGTACCATAAAGAAAAATTAAACATTTTTGGAGTATAAGGTATAATTCAAGCAAAATATTTAAAATATGGCAAAAAAATATGTAATTGGAATTGATTATGGAACTGACTCAGTCCGTTCAGTAGTTGTTGATACAACCAATGGTAAAATTGTAGGGACTTCTGTTTTTGAATACCCGAGATGGAAAAAGGGTCTGTTTTGTGATCCTTCGATCAACCAGTTTCGTCAGCATCCGCTCGATTATATTGAAGGTCTTGAACAATCTGTGAAAGGAGCGATTAAGGGATTGACTCCAGAGATAGTAAATAACATCTCAGGAATTACTGTTGATACAACCGGGTCGACCCCTGTAGCTGTTGATAAGCAAGGTACTCCGCTTTCGTTGAAGCCCGGATATGAAAACAATCCGGATGCCATGTTTGTGCTATGGAAAGATCATACTGCAGTTAAAGAAGCTGCGGAAATCAATAATCTGGCAAAATCTTGGGGCGGAGTTGACTTTACTAAATATGAAGGAGGAATATATTCGTCAGAATGGTTCTGGGCAAAAATTTTACATGTTCTCCGTCATAGTGAAGAAATGAGGAAAAATGCCTGGTCATGGGTTGAACATTGCGACTGGATTCCAGCTTTACTGGTGGGGAAGACAGATCCCTCTCATATGATAAGAAGCCGTTGTGCAGCAGGGCATAAAGCAATGTGGCATGAAGATTTCAACGGTTTGCCTGACGAAAAATTTCTGATGAAACTCGACCCTGTACTGTCTGGTCTCAGAGAAAGACTTTACAGCAAAACATATACTTGTGATACCGAAGTCGGACATTTGTCAGAAGAATGGGCCAAAAGACTGGGTCTGACCACTGATATTAAAGTAGGTGCAGGTACATTTGACGCACACTCAGGGGCTGCCGGTGGTGAAGCAAAACCATATCATCTGGTTAAAGTAATGGGAACTTCCACCTGCGACATGATTGTAGCGCCTATGGCTGAAGTAGGAGACAAGCTTGTTGCAGGTATTTGTGGTCAGGTTGACGGATCTATTATTCCGGGAATGCTTGGTCTCGAAGCAGGTCAGTCTGCTTTCGGTGATATTTATGCCTGGTTTGGTCAGTTATTAATGTGGCCTGTAAATAATATTGTATCGGAGATTAAATGGCTCGATGAAGCTTCTAAGAAAAAGATTAGGGAGGAAACTGCAGATAAGATACTTGCAGAACTTAGTAAACAGGCCGAATTACTTCCTCTGGAAGAAACATCTGTTCTTGCTCTTGACTGGATGAACGGCAGACGTACACCGGATGCTAATCAGTCGCTCAAGGGAGCTATCACAGGGTTATCTCTCGGCTCAGATGCCCCAAGGATTTTCAAAGCGCTCGTAGAAGCTACCGCATTTGGTTCGAGAATGATAAATGAGCGTTTTATATCTGAAGGGATTCGCATCGACGGAGTAATAGCTATAGGTGGCGTCGCAAAAAAGAACCCTTTTGTAATGCAGATTGTAGCAGACGTTCTTAACATGCCAATAAAGGTTGCGAAATCAGAACAGACCTGTGCGCTTGGTTCGGCTATGGCTGCATCGGTCGTCGCAGGAGTTCATAAGGACATCGCCGCCGCACAGAAAGTCATGGGTAGCGGATTTGAAAATGAGTACCATCCTGATCCTGTCAGAGCAAAAAAATATGATGTACTTTTCAGAAAGTATAAAGACCTCGGTTCATTTATTGAGAAAAATCAAACTAATTAAGGCTACTTTGTGACACTTTGTGAAATTCTTCGTGCCCTTTGTGGTTAAATTTTTTACCATGAGGGAACACAGAGTTTGCTCAAAGTGACACAAAGGATATGATTGTATTAATTTTGTAACTTAATTATCACAATGAAAAAATTTATCGTTGTTTTGACTTTCATCTTTCTCCTGGCTGGTATCCGGGCCAATGCCCAGAAAGAAGATCTGGTATCCGTTAATCAACTGGTTTTAATTACAAATCATGCGGGACCTGTTATCAGCAAAGATATTTATGGTCATTTTTCAGAGCACCTGGGAAACTGTATCTATGGTGGCCTGTGGGTGGGTCCCGATTCCAAAATACCAAATACCTATGGTATAAGAAATGATGTTCTTTTTGCCTTGCGCGAAATTAAAGTGCCTAACCTTCGCTGGCCAGGTGGTTGTTTCGCTGATACCTACCACTGGAAAGATGGAATAGGTCCGAAAGAAAAAAGAGCTTCAATTGTCAATACAAACTGGGGAGGAGTGACCGAAGACAATTCCTTTGGGACTAATGAATTTATGAAGCTTACAGAGTTGCTTGGCTGCGATGCCTATATAAATGGGAATGTGGGATCAGGTTCGGTAAAAGAGATGTCTGAATGGATTGAGTATCTTACTTCCGATGCAGTGTCGCCCATGACTAACCTAAGAAAAGAAAACGGTCGGGATAAACCATGGAAAGTAAGATATTTTGCCATTGGAAATGAAAATTGGGGTTGTGGAGGAAACATGACAGCTGATTTCTATGCCAATACCATGAAACAATATTCTACCTTCCTCGGTAACTATTCAGGAAATCAGCTTTATAGGGTTGCATGTGGCCCTTCCGATTATAATTACTCCTGGACAGAAACGTTAATGAAAGATCCCGGAACACGCTCTATGTTTCAGGGATTGTCGATTCATTATTATTCTGTAGTTGATGGTTGGGATTTTAAAGGATCTGCTACTAAATTTAGTGAGAGAGAATGGTTTGAAACAATGCGGCTGAATCTTCAGATGGATGTCATTATTAAAGGACATTCAGACATTATGGACAGGTACGATCCTGAAAAAACAAAAGGACTTGTAGTTGATGAATGGGGCAACTGGTTTAATGTTGAACCCGGAACCAATCCCGGCTTCCTTTATCAGCAGAATTCTATGCGCGATGCCATTACAGCAGCCATTCATCTGAACATTTTTAACCATCACGCCGACAGGGTTAAGTCGGCAAACCTTGCACAGATGATAAATGTTCTTCAATCGGTTATTCTGACAAAAGACGATAAAATGGTTCTGACACCAACCTATTGGGTCTTTAAAATGTTCAGGGTCCATCAGGAGGCTAAGCTTCTAAATCTTGACATCAGATGTGAAGATTACGTTTACGGAGATAAGAAAATACCTGCCATTTCAGCCTCAGCATCTGTTGATAAAGACGGGAAAGTGCACATCTCCCTCGCAAATCTTAACCCCAACAAATCTATTACGATAACGTGTCCTGTGATAGGAGGGTCATTTAAAACAATTACAGGAGAAGTGCTTACCGCCAAAGAAATGAATTCATTTAACAGTTTTGAGAGTCCTGAGACCGTTAAACCGGCTGTCTTCAACGGATTTACTTTGAAAGATGGGATTTTGAGTATTGTTATGCCATCAAAATCAGTGGTTGTATTAGAACTGATGAAATAGTATAAAATGACCAGATTCAGGAAAGTACTTATTACGATTTCCAGTATAATTCTGATGATCTCCGGATGCGCCAGAAAGTCTTCTACAGCAGAAGATTATCCTATTAAACCGGTTCCATTCACTTCAGTTAAACTTACCGATAATTTCTGGGCTCCGAGGATAAAAAGGAATGCTTCAATAACGATACCTATTGCCTTTGGTTATTGCGAATCAACAGGCCGGGTGAAAAACTTCGAGATTGCTGCTGGTCGTGATACTGGTAAATTTCAGACGATATATCCTTTCGATGATTCCGATGTTTATAAGATAATTGAAGGTGCCAGCTACTCCCTTCAGACATTTCCAGATCCAAAACTCGAGGTATATTTAGATACCCTGATCAATAAAATTGGTAAGGCACAGGAACCCGATGGTTATCTGTACACCAACCGTACAATTGCAGAAAAGCACGGTGGTAAAGGACTTCATGAATGGGCAGGTAAAAACAGGTGGGAAATGGATTCTGTCCTTAGTCACGAGCTTTATGATCTTGGACATCTTTATGAAGCTGCCGTTGCACACTACCAGGCCACAGGTAAAAGAAATTTGCTTGACATTGCTCTGAAATCAGCTGACCTTGTTAATAAGGATTTTGGGTATGACAGGGTCAAAGTTTATCCTGGTCACCAGATAATTGAAATGGGACTCGTAAAACTTTACAGGGTAACAGGAGAAAAAAAATATCTTGACCTGGCAAGATTTTTTCTCGATATCCGGGGGCCTAAAGGACAGGTGTACAACCAGGCTAATTTGAAACCTGTTGATCAGACTGAAGCAGTAGGACATTCTGTAAGAGCCACTTATATGTATTCAGGGATGGCTGACATTGCTGCGATTGAAAATGATACTGCCTTTTTTAATGCGATCACTAAGATTTGGGAAAACCTTGTGTACGGGAAAATGTATCTTACCGGGGGAATTGGTGCAACAGGTGGAAATGAAGGTTTTGCAGAACCATTTGTTTTACCTAATATGACAGCTTATTGCGAAACCTGTGCATCCATTGGTGATATCTTCTTTAATCACAGGCTCTTTCTGCTGCATGGCCAATCGAAGTATATTGATATACTAGAAAAGACTCTTTATAATTCAATGCTTTCAGGAGTGTCTTTATCCGCAGACAGATTTTTCTATCCTAACCCTCTTGAATCCAATGGGCAACATCTTCGCCAGGCCTGGTTTGGATGTGCCTGCTGTCCATCAAATGTTGCGCGTTTTGTGCCAGCTATTCCCGGATATATATATGCGGTAACTGATAAAGATCTTTATATCAATTTATTCATATCAAATGATGCAAATATGCTTCTGGGTAAAAGAAAGGTGAACATCACGCAGAAAGCAAATTTCCCATGGGATGGAAAGGTAGAAATAAATGTTAATCCGAAAACAAGTGGAAATTTTACCCTGAAAATCAGGATTCCCGGATGGGCCCGAAATGAAGCTATACCCGGCGGCCTCTACAAGTTCATGGAAATGAATACTGACCCTGTAAAATTATCGGTTAATGGGAAAGCTTGTGATATTCTATCTGAAGAAGGATACGCTGTATTATCAAAGAAATGGGTTCACGGAGATAAAGTTGAAATTGAGTTTCCAATGCCCGTACGCAAAGTTGTTGCCGATGAACGCATTAAGGAAGACATTGAAAAAATAGCATTTCAGAGAGGTCCTCTAATTTATTGTGCTGAATGGCCTGAAAACAGTAAAGGAAATGTACTCGACTTAGTTATGAAAAAAGATGACAGATCCACTTCAGAATTTGATCCATCTCTTCTTGATGGAACGCAGGTAATAAAAACATACGGTGTGTATATGAATAAAAAAACTGTTGAAGAACCTGTGAAGTTAATTCCATACGCTCTTTGGAATAATCGTGGCGCAGGACAGATGAGGGTGTGGTTTCCCACAATAGAATAACAACTTGAGAACCTGATAGAAAACAAGTAATTGTGTTGTTATATACACTGTTATAATTGATTTAAGGATAAATTATTTATGATTGGTAAGTATTTGACATTTATGCCCGAATTGGAGGGGAGCCTCGCTGAAGAATGGCGACAGTGCCTGAAGCAGATTATTTACATAAGGGAAACGGGTTATGCGCTTATTAAACTGAACATATTCATTGACCTGCACGACTACGAAAAGTATATTAAAGTTAGCAGGAAAATGGGGAAAAATATTCTAAATGCTTTTGGCCAACTTTGTCCGGTTTTTAATATTACCGTTCATCCTCCCGAAAAGCCATGGAAAATTGCTGTTGAAGCTGCTTATTCAAGAATTGATTCATCCGATATCCTTATAAATATCAGTAATAATATACGTTACATTGTATGTTCAACAGATTCCGGGAAAGAAGTATGGGGAAGTGGTCTTGGTTTTGCTCTTTTTTCTTCAGATACCAGAGGCGCAACGGAAGCGGCATTTGAACAGATGAAAGCTATCCTGGATTCTGAAGGGATGTCGTTTAATAATATTGCACGGCAATGGAACTATATCGGAAATATCCTTGAGGAAAAAAACGGTCTCCAGAATTACCAGATTTTTAATGAAGTAAGATGTGAATATTATGGGAAATTCCGGACTGTACAAGGATATCCTGCTTCCACCGGTATTGGAATGAAATTAGGAGGAGTGACCATTGATTTTTGTGCTGTAATGACAAATGAAAAACTAATGGTAAAACCTATTGAAAATCCCAACCAGATAAATGCATATGAATACGGGCAACAGGTACTAAAAGGGCCAACAGGAATGGGTAAATCAGTTAAACATCCTCCTCTTTTTGAACGTGCCCTATTATTGAAAGATAATTTCAGATCTACGCTTCTTATTTCAGGAACGGCCTCTATAATGGGGCAGGATACTATCGGAATTGGCGATGTTGAGAAACAAACGCAGGTTACTATTAATAATATTATCAAACTGACTGACCAGAAGAGATTCGAGCAAAATGTCACTAGTACAAACACTGAGTGGGGGGAATTTATTCTGTTGAGGGTGTATATAAAAAATCAGAACGATTTTTCAAAAGTAAAGATGATTTGCATGAAACAATTTCCTGGTGTCCCTGCAATATTTATTGAATCTGATATTTGCCGAGATAATCTTCTTGTTGAGATTGAGGCAGAATTTTTAATAAATAATTAAATTACAGGAGCTTTTTAATAAAAGTATTTATCATGAAGACCAAATTTGGACCAAGATTAGATATTCTTTATTTGGTATCCGTGCTGGCTGGCTTAATCTATAAAACAAAATAATATGAGAAAATCAGTTTTATTAATTATTGTTTGCACATCCTTTTATCAGTTTATAACTGCGCAGGATGTTGCATCTAATATTCGTCTTAATCAGATAGGATTCTTTCCTGAGGCACCAAAGATTGCTGTTATTGCTGAGGATAAAAACAGCGATTTTTTTGTCAAGTCAGTGACATCCGGAGAAGTGGTATTCAAATCAAAACTGAGCGATCCACGTAAATCAAATTTTTCTCCAAAGGTCACACGTTTAGCGGACTTCACTTCTGTGACAAAACCGGGTGTATATGAATTAAGTTTACCAGGACAAGGTGATTCCTATACCTTCGAAATTAAACCACAGGTCTTCAACAAGCTTACAAAAGCGTTGATCAAATCCTATTATTTTCAGAGGATGTCAACTCCGCTTCTTCCACAGTATGCGGGAAAATGGAGCCGTCCCGAAGGTCATCCCGACCGGCAAGTAATCGTTCACCCTGCAGCAGCATCGGCTAACCGCCCTGCCGGAACGGTAATTTCATGTCCACGAGGATGGTATGATGCGGGTGACTATAATAAATATATTGTAAACAGTGGTATAACTATGGGAACTTTACTATCGTTATACGAAGATTTCCCAGGTTATTTTGATACACTCAGAATAAATATTCCTGAGAGCGGGAACGGAGCCCCTGACCTGCTTAATGAGGTTGTCTGGAATCTTCGCTGGATGCTTACCATGCAGGATCCTTCCGATGGGGGCGTTTACAATAAAGTAACCAATGCAAATTTTGATGGCTTTGTTATGCCGGATGCTGCTGTAACTCCCCGTTATGTTGTTCCTAAAGGGACAGCTGCTACTCTCGATTTTGCAGCAGTGATGGCTCAGTCGGCTCGCATATTCGGAAAACTTAAAAATGTATACCCCGGATTGGCGGATTCGTGCATGAGAACAGCAGAGAAAGCGTGGAATTGGGCAGTCCAAAACCCAAAAGTGGCATATGATCAAAATCTTATGAATAAAGAATATAAGCCGGAAATAAATACCGGTGGTTATGGTGATTCAGATTTCAGCGATGAATTTATATGGGCAGCTTCAGAACTGTATATTAGTACTGGTAAAGAGAGCTATTATAAATCATATCCTATGTTCCCCGATGCGCTTAATCCTTTACCATCATGGAATAATGTCAGGCTTCTTGGATATTATACACTTGCACGGTTCGAAAAGAAGCTGACTAATTCAGCAAAAAAAGATTTTCCCTTATTGAGGGAGAGAATTATTGGAGCGGCAGATAAGAATGCAGAAGGGTTGGCTGATCGTGCTTACATGACTGTAATGGGAAAATCGGCTTCGGATTTTGTCTGGGGAAGCAATTCAGTTGCAGCTAACCAGGGCATTTTAATGATTCAGGCTTATAAGCTGACCCATAACAGAAAATACCTTGATTATTCCCTCACAAATCTTGATTACATTTTAGGTCGTAATGCATCGGGTTATTCATTCGTAACAGGATATGGCCATAAAACACCTATGTTTCCCCATCACAGGTTATCTGAAGCCGACGGTGTCGCTGATCCTATTCCTGGATTACTGGTTGGTGGACCAAATCCGGGACAACAGGATGGATGTAAGACATACCCATCGCACATCCCTGATGAGTCCTATACCGACACCGTATGTTCCTATGCATCAAACGAGATAGCAATTAACTGGAATGCATCGGCTGCTTATCTGGCAGGTGCTCTGGAGGCCTTGTATAATAAATGATAATCCTTACCTTTATACAGCCAACATTAAATTTCCTTAGTGAACCTTGTGATACCTTTAATAGTTATAACCTGAGAACATGAAATTAACTGCGATTTTTTTAACCTTATTTCTGACTTTGGCCGGCTGTCAGACCAGATCAGATTTAAAATTGCCGTCACTTATTGGTGACAATATGTTGTTGCAGCAAAAAACAAATGCAAAAATATGGGGTAAAGCAAATCCCGGAAGTAAAATAACTGTTTCTGCAGGTTGGAATGCAAATGGGAAATCTATTTCCGGCAAGGATGGAAAATGGTCGGTTGTTTTGCCAACTCCTACGGCCGGAGGTCCTTTTTCAGTTACCGTATCAGCCGGTGATACAACAATTATGATTAAAAATGTTCTGATAGGAGAGGTCTGGTTTTGTTCGGGTCAGTCGAATATGGAAATGCCACTGTCCGGCTGGCCTCCGAAAGACACAATAATGCATTCATCCGTAACGATTGCATCTGCCTTAATTCCGGAGATCCGTCTGTTTAATGTTCAGAAAAAAATTTCCGGGGACCCTTTGGATGAATGCACAGGTAAATGGGAAGTGAGTACTCCTGAAACGGTTAAACAGTTCAGTGCTACCGCATATTTCTTTGGTAGAAAGTTATACGAGGAATTAC
>Ga0209540_10002705_pt1 | contig 12457 bp, 9 predicted proteins | sample BarGraIncu01121A_FD_184501 | JGI IMG/M metagenome (GOLD analysis project Ga0209540, IMG submission 184501) | Arctic peat soil microbial communities from Barrow, Alaska - Barrow Graham LP Incubations 011-21A (SPAdes) (version 2) | ecosystem: Environmental > Terrestrial > Soil > Wetlands > Peat... | reverse complement strand
GAGGGTGCGGGTCGACTGCGACGGCCGCTCCGGGGGCGCCGTCGTCTCCTCATCGGGCCGCTCGTCTGCTCGGGTCGTCGCGCTGCGGGGCAGAACCAGTATGGCACCGCGCGCCGCGAGGAGCTACGCTCCATCCCCGGCGACGACTTGAAGAAGCCGCGCCGCAGGCGGCGCAGCCAAGGGCTTTTCCCTCGGGGTGGATGTGCTGCGTGGCGTGACGCGTCCGTGGTCGCACTGGATGGAGGCCCCGGCTACAAGGACGGGGCCGGGGGCGCCGCTGAGAGCGGTAGGCGGCATCCGGCCGAGGGCTGCGCTGTGCGTACGCCCCCGTGGGCCGCTAGCTCAGTTGGGAGAGCGCTGACCTTGCACGGCGGAGGTCAGGGGTTCGACTCCCCTGCGGTCCACCATGGATTTGCAGGGAAATCGTGCCCCTCGAGCTCCCGGCGAGACCTCCAGAGAGTCCCGCTGCAACCATTCTGCAACCCAAATGCGTGCGTTCGGATGGGAGACGCTGAGGCTTGGCGTGGATCGCTGGCACACAGCGACGGCCACACAGGTGAGTCTCGGTCAACTTCTGCGTGGCCGGGCTTCCGGCAGCGACGAGCTACTCGGCGAAAGTGAACCCTTGCTCGCGGAAGAGCCGGATGGCCGCCTTGCAGGCTACGACGTCGTAGCGGCTGCCGGCGCCGTCCTCGAGCTCGGCCATGGCCGCGTCGAGCGGCAGGGCCGCCCGGTATGGACGGTGACTGATCATCGCCTCGACGACGTCGGCCACCGCGAGGATGCGTGCTTCCGGGAGGATCGAGTCTCCTGCAAGTCCCGCGGGATAGCCTGAGCCGTCGAGGCGCTCGTGATGCTGCAGCGTGATCTCGGCCACAGGCCAGGGAAAGGCGATCGGCTCGAGCACGTCGAAGCCGGCCTGGGAGTGCCCTTTGACCAGCTCGAATTCGGTCGCCGACAGGCGGCCGGGCCTGGAGAGGATCTCGGCGGGGATAGTGATCTTGCCCAGGTCGTGCAGCATTCCGGCGACCTGCACGCCCCGCACGCTCTCCTCGTCGAGCCCCATGTGCCGCGCGACGGCCGTCGCGAGTTCGCTGACGCGCCGTTCGTGGCCGGCCGTATAGGGGTCGCGCACTTCGATCGTGCGTGCGAGTGCCGCTATCACTCCGTCCGTGATGCCCTGTTGCTTGCTGATGCTCTCGAGGAGCTGTCGCTCGGTCTGTTTGAGCTCGGAGACGTCCGTGACCACGTGTACGCCGCCGACGACGCTACCGGCGGCGTCGACCTCCGGCGCGAACGTGACGCGCAGCCACCGGCCGTCCTGCTCGATAATGCTGGTCTCCACCTGCCCAGACCCGAAGGCACGCCGCTGCGGGCAGTCGGAGTGGTACTCGTGCGCGCCATGAAAGACCTCGTAGCAGGGACGCCCCACGATGTCGTCGAAGTCGCGGCTGGTCAGCACCGTCGTCGCGGCATTGCAGCGCGACACTCGGCCGGCGCGATCGAACACTGCGACCGAATCGCCCATGGCATCAAATGTCTGGCGCCAGTGCCTCGCGGCTGCGGCAAGGTGCTCCTCCGCCTGCTTGCCCTCGGTGATGTCCATGATATTGCCGGTGACGCGCACCACGGCGCCGTCCTCGATGACGGGGCGTCCGATCGTGCGTACCCAGATCCGCTCGCCGTTTGCGCGGTCGAGCTCGAGCTGCAGGTCGTAGGGTTCACCTGACTCCACGGCTCGCCGGAACGCCTCGGCGATGATCGGCACGCTCCCCGGCGCGTAGAAGTTGACGTCGCGACTGACGTCGTTGGGATCGTAGTCGGGCTCAACGCCATAGATGCGATACACCTCGTCGGTCCACGTCACGTGGGCGCCCTTGACGTCGTACTCCCAGCCGCCTGCGTGGCCGATCTCCTCGGCAAGGTCCAGCACGTCCTTTGCATGGGCCAACGCTTGCTCAGCCCGGACTCGCTCCGTGACGTCGTCATAGACTGCGACGATCTCGCCCGAGGGCAGTCGGTAGACGTAGTTCTCCCTCCAGCTCGAAAGACGCTGATCCTGGTAGAGCGCGGTCGGGTAGTCCTCCGGCTTTCCCGAGCGCGCTACACGGTTCAGCACGTCGAGCAGTCCGAACTCCTCGATGCCCGGGAAAGCCTCGGTCACCAGCTTGCCGACAACCTCGGCGTGGCCTCGTTGCTCGATGCGCTGCGAAGCGGCGTTGACGTCGCGGATCAGGAAGTCCTTTCCATCTGGAGTAGGCTCGTACACTACGACGCCGCTCGTCATGTGGTCGACCAGTTCGCGATACCGCCGCTCGCTGGCACGCAGGGACTCCTCTCCCGCTCTTCGCTCAGTGATGTCCGAGACGGCGGTAAAGAAGTAGAAGGGTGCGCCGGCCTCGTCACGCCGCAGCGACGTCGCCACATCCGCCCACACGATGGAGCCGTCCTTGTGCCGGTATCGCTTCACGAAGCGGGCGGCATCCCTTTCGCCGGCGAAAATCTGATCGATCTGCTTCTGCGTCAGCTCGATGTCCTCGGCCACAGTGATGTCCTGCCACCGGGTGTGTTCGAGCTCTTCCTGCGAGTAGCCGACCATCCGGCAGAAGGCCTCGTTGACATGGATCTCCCCGGTGGGCAAGGTGATCGACGTGCCGAGGGGCGAATAGTCGAAGATGTACTTGAACTTGGACTCGCTGTCTCGCAGCTGTTCCTCGGCCCGCTTGCGCTCGGTGACGTTGAGAGCCTGCATCACCACACCGATGATGTTCCCGTCGCTCCTGATCGGATCGTGCGTCACCGTGAAGCAGCGCCGCGCGCGCGCTTCCTCGCCGGAGAACGCTTCCTCGACGACCTGCTCGCCAAGCAGGGTCCGGTCGAGATTGGCCTGCGCCGCAAGACGGTCTTCCGCGACGGTCTGGTATTCCAGGATGCACCGGCCCACTTCGATGTCAGCGCCGTACAGCGCCTTCATCACCTGGGCGTGGCTCGTGTTGAAGCTCGTGTAGCAGTAGGCCGTGTCGACCGAGAAGATGGGGCTGTCGCTGCTCTCGAGGAGGCTCTCGAGGATGGCGGAGCTGATCTCGCCACGGCGCTTCTCGGCCGAGTGATCAGACATGGAGCGACGGGCTGTCGGACGAACGCCGGATGAAAGGTCCGGCAGTGGGACGCACTCTCGCCGCTGGCGCAAGCCTAGGGCGCTTACCGGATCTCGTCTCGAGCCCCTCTCATCGTCACCCTGTTGGGGACCACCGACCCCAATCGGTGTGCTTGGGCAGACCAAAGTCAACGACCGTCGGTTGCGGAGTCGCGCCCCTCCGGTGCTCCGCGGCCGGCTGCGTCTCGGTCGACTTTCTGCGTCTGGGCGCTGTCCCCTGCACGCCGAATAGTCGCACGCATGGACCCGCTCGTCGAATCCAGGAGCAAGGACGGCGGTTCAGACGCAGGCACCGCCTGGCCTGCCGGACGCCCGCCTGTTGTCCCACCCGATGCAAGGCTCAGTCACGGCGTGGCTGCGTGGCGGGCCGGGTAGATGCAACGCGAATTGGCGACCAGCCGCCCAGGCGCTGACCTGGGCGGCTGCAGAGGAGGGACCATGAGGCCAGACATCGTGCCGGGTGCGACCTTGCCCGACTTTGAGCTACCAGACGAGACCGGCAAGCGCCGCCGCCTTTCGGAGATCCAGGGCACGACCCGCTCTGCGTGGTGCTGGCCCGGGGGCACTGCCCGCGGCATGCCCACGCGCTGCGGCGTCACGAACCCGAGCCGACGCAGCGAGCGGCGCGGTGCGGCTCTCGCAGCGGGCACCAACGGCGCAACGACGCCCGGCACGGCGTGAGCCCTACAATGTTGGCGCTTGGCGAACGCTCTCGGCGCAACGGGCGTGTCTGCGGTGACGGATAAGGAGGGCTGCGTGCGCAGCGTGCGATTTGTCCTTGTGCTCTCGGCTGCACTCGCCGCTTCTCTGGACAAGACGGGCCACGTTGTGGAGAAGGTGAAGTCCGGCGCCGACGGCAAGTTCACGGTGAATCTCCCGCCCGGGCACTACACGGTAGCGCCGATAGCCCGTGGCGACGAACTGGTCATTCCGGCTTCGGCTACCGCCAATCCGGGCAGGTACGTGCACGTCAGGGTCACGTTTTCTGTCAGGTAGGCGGCTGGCCTCGGTGAGAAATCGCCGTGTGTCTGCGGCCGCGGCGCTCCGCGGGCCAGGGTCAGGGGAGCCAAGGGGGCTAACCGGGGAGGCGACATCTTGGAGGAGCCTGTGTTCAAGACCATCATCGAGCCGTTTCGAATCAAGGCAGTAGAGCCAATCAGACTCAGCACGCGCGAAGAGCGGACTGGCCTCATCTCGGAGGCCGGGTTCAACATCTTCGCCTTGCGCTCAGAGGACGTCATCATCGATCTGCTCACCGACAGCGGTACGGGGGCCATGAGCAGCGCGCAATGGGCAGGCATCATGCGCGGCGACGAATCCTATGCCGGAAGCCCTTCTTTCTACCGTTTTCAGGATGCCGTGCGTGATGTGATGGGTTTCGAGCACGTCATCCCGACGCATCAGGGGCGCGCCGCAGAGCGCATCCTGTTCGCGGTGATGTGCAAGGCGGGCGACGTCGTGCCCAACAACAGCCATTTCGACACGACGCGCGCCAACGTCGAGTTCCGCGGGGCCAAGGCCCTCGATCTACCCTGCGAGGAGCTCGCGGACCCTGAGTCGGACTTCCCCTTCAAAGGCAACATGGACGTCGAGCGTCTCGAGCAGACACTGGCCGAGCTCGGGCGTGCGCGGGTGCCCTTGGCGATGCTCACGGTAACGAACAACTCCGGAGGCGGTCAGCCGGTGTCTATGGCCAACGCGCGGGCCGTCGCCGAAGTCTGCCGACGACACGATGTGCCGTTCTACCTGGATGCCTGCCGCATCGCAGAGAACGCCTACCTCATCAAGCAGCGCGAGGCCGTCTACGCCGACAAGCCAGTCGCGCAGATCGTGCGAGAGATGTGCGACCTCGCCGACGGATGCACGATGAGCGCCAAGAAAGACGCCATCGTCAACATCGGCGGGTTCCTGGCCACCCGCGACAGCGCCATCGCACGTCAGGAGAAAGACCTGCTCATCCTCACGGAGGGCTTTCCCACCTACGGGGGCCTCGCCGGCCGCGACCTCGAGGCGATCGCGGTGGGCATGTACGAGGCCGTCGACGAGGATTACTTGCACTACCGCATAACCTCGACGCGGTATCTCGGCGAGCATCTGCGCCGGGCAGGCGTGCCCATCATGTGGCCGCCCGGCGGCCACGCCATCTACCTCGACGCTCGCCGCTTCGCAACGCATTTGGCCCCGAGTGACTTTCCCGGCGTCTCGATGACCGTCGAGCTTTACACCGTCGGCGGGGTCCGGGGTGTGGAGATCGGCAGCCTGATGCTCGGCTCGCGAGACGCTGAGACCGGTGAGGAAACACCGGCGGCTCGCGAGCTCGTGCGCCTGGCGATCCCGAGACGTGTCTACACGCAGAGCCACATCGACTACGTGATCGAAGTGGTAACCCAGGTGCACGAGCACAGGGAAGAGCTCTGCGCATACCGCATCGTCGAGCAGGCACCGGTTCTCAGGCACTTCTCTGCTCGACTCGAGCCTGTCGACAGCGCGTCGGCCTCCGCAAGGTGAGTTTGCTCTGCGCGGACGTCGTTGTTGTAAGGAGGATCCGGTGGCAGAAGAGGTCCCCGGTCCGAATTCAGGTGCGCCCACCCATTGTGCGTGGGGCATCCTGAGTGCAGGCTACAGGGACGAGAGCTCAGCCACCTTGCGGAGCATGGCCGGGCGGAGGTCCCACAGCCAGGACAGCTCGATCACATCGGGGTTGTTGCACTTCGTGCAGGTGGCGGACCGCTCGAGCATCCGCTGGTACCCGGGTAGAGCGAACACGCGCGACAGCGGCTCGCCTGCGGCGCGCAGCTCGCGCACGTCGGCCAAGGGGCGGTCGATGTGACTGCAGTCGCGCACGCTCCCGTCGGCGCCGACCGTCAGGCGGGCCTGAGGCGCGCGGCAGGTGTAGTCGCGCAGCCCAGGGTTGCGGGCCAGGAGCTGCAGGTAGGGTCGCGAAGCCAGGATCGGGAAGCCGACGCTCTTGAGCGCGGCGGCGGTGTGGGCGGCCGCGCGGAGCTCCTCCGCCGGCAGGGCTAGGTCGGCGAGCGGAGCGGCGACGCCCATTGACGTCACCAGCCCCGTCTCCATGGGGCAGAAATACAGCCCGGCCTGCCAGCGCGCGGCGACGGGAGCGACCCGCGCCAGCGCCCCCCGGTTGAGGCTCGACAACACGGTGTTGACGAGAAGCGTGGGCCGTAGCGGGTCGGCGCGGACCGCGGCCACGAAGGCCTCGAGCCGTTCGTAGAGGCCCGGGAGCCCGCGGAGGGCGTCGTGCGCGGGCCCGACGTCGTCGAGGCTGAGGATCAGCGCGTCGACCCGGCCGCGCAGCTCGCGCCACCGCTCGCCCAGGAACCAGCCGTTCGTGATGAGGGTCGTGAGCAGCCCGGCGCGCCGGGCGGCGAGCAGGAGCTCCGGCAGGTCCTGCCGGAGCAGGGGCTCGCCGCCCCACACGACGAGCTGCGCCAGGCCGGCGCGGCCGGCCTCACCGTACAGCCATTTCACCGCCTCATTGTCGAGCTCCGCGAGCCCGGGGTCGCGCCACAGACAGGTCTGGCAGCGGCCGTTGCAGCGCGTGGTCACGAGGTGGCTCAGGGTGTGGGGACGGCCGCGTGCGCGGGCACGCGCGAGGCGGATCACGAGGCGAGCGCGCGTCGCGGCGCGGCTCAGGCGAGCCGACGGACGGCTCTTGCGGGCTGAGGAGAGATCCATGCAGAAGGAGTCTTCCCTGCCGAGCGATGCGCCCACGCCTCGTTTCCACGCGAAGCGTGCCAAGCCCTCTCGGGACGGCGGTGACGGCTCCGCTGCCGGGCGTCACCGCTTTGAGGGAGCACGACACCCGACTGATGTCCTCGCCGGATGGGCGCCGATTGCAAGCTCTTCGAGCTCGGCGCCCATCTCCATGCGGCGTTCCGGCGGCCAGCCCGGTCAGGCGTAGAACTCGCGCTAGCCCGGATCCACGAAGAGCGCAGAGCGCGGTGCGTCGAGACGGTATGCGTGCGGCTCCCGTCGCTATCGTGTCTGTGATGCCAACAGCGGTCATACTTGAGGAATGAGCTCTGTTCTCGTCCAGATCCTGCCGGTCGCCGTGGCCATCGCGCTGGAGCCCATCTGCGTCATCGCCGCCCTGGTGATGGTGGCCACGAACCGGCCGTTGGCCAACAGCTTCGCCTATCTTGGCTCGCTCATCAGCGTGATGCTCGCCTACGGGACTACCGTGCTGCTGGTCTTTCAGCACCACGCCATCGCGGGCGGCACGCGGACCGACGACATCGTGCAGCTCCTCTGGCTGCTCATCGGTCTCGGCTTCCTCATGGCGTTCGTCGTGATTCTCGCACGGCGCCCGCGCGCGGCCGGCGCGCGGCATGAGTCTCGCTGGACGTGCCTGGTCGAGAGGATGGGACCAGCCGGTGCCGCCGCGATCGGCGTCTTCCTCGTCAACTGGGAGATGGAGACTCCCGCCCTCACGGAGATTCTCAAGTCGCGCGTCCCCCCGACGACGGCCCTCGTCTCCCTCGTCCTCTTCACCGCCGTCGCGGTCAGCACCGCGGTCGCGCCCCTGGTGGCGTACCTGGCGGCGCCGGAGCAGGTTGGCGGCATCCTCGCCGCTGCAGAGGCGTGGCTCAGCCGGCACGAGCGTGTGATCGTGCTCGTCCTCTTCTGTCTCATCGGTGCTGTGTATACCTACAAGGGCGCGGCTGCCCTGCTGCAGCAGTGATGCGCGCCGCGCGACGGCCTCCGCGGGCGCGTCGCCCTGCCGACGCGATGGTGCCCGGCCTCAGCCCCGGCCGCGCCGGCCCTCGTGTGGGCACCGGCGTGGTCGCGCCAGCGCGTGGGGATATTGACCCGATGAGAACGGCGACGGCGCTTATGGAGAGACGGACGTGACAGAGCACACGGGCGGTCTGGCGGCGCCCACCGCTGCGGTATCACAGCAGGCGCCGGCGCGCGCTTCGCGCGCGCCGGCGCTCATCGCGGCGGCCGTAGCCGTCTTCGCGTGTCTCGGCCTCGTAGCGGCGACCACAGGTCCGTGGCGCGGAGTGGCCGCCGGGCTGCAGGCGGCGCTCGTTCCAGGAGGAGCCGCTCAGGGAGCGGTCCGCGGGCTCGTCGTGAGCGTGTCCATCGGCCTGCTGCTGCTGTCACGCGGCCTGGCCCGCAGGCAGCACCGCGCTTGGGCGGCGGCCGTCGTACTGAGCGCCGCCGCCACCGGGCTGTTCCTGCTGCGGGACATCGACGTCCCCTCGGCGTTCGTCGCGGGCCTGCTGCTGTTCTTCCTCTGGCACTGGCGCTCAGAGTTCTACGCCGCGGCCTCAGCCCGTCGACCCGCGCGAGCAGTAGCCGCCGCCGCGGCCGCCTTGGCCATCGTCTTCGGCTACGGTGTGGCCGCGCTGCTCTGGCATGCCACGATGGCGCATCTCTCCTGGGCCTGGACGGGGGTCATGAGTCAAGCCGGTTGGGGAATGATCGGCCAGGATGTGGCGATGCCGACTAGCGACCTCTCGCGCGGCCTCGTGGCTACGCTCACCGTAGGCAGCGTGCTCACCCTGGCGGCACTTGCCTGGGCTCTTCTGCGGCCGCCGAGGGGTGGCGCCACGAGCAGTGACCGTGAGTGGCGCGAGGCGAAGCGCCTGGTGGCGACTGCGGGCAGCGACTCTCTCGCCTACTTCGCGCTGCGCCGCGACAAGCGCTACTTCTTCGACGATGGCCACACCGCGTTTCTGGCCTATCGCTCCGTGGCGGGCATCGCTCTCGTTTCCGGTGACCCCGTCGGGGAGGCGGCCAGCGTGCCGGCGCTCCTGGAAGACTTCACGGCTTACTGCCGGCGCCAGGCCTGGCGCGTTGCGGCCATAGGAGTGGGCGCCGAGTTGCGCGCCCGCTGGGAAGAGGTCGGCCTGAAGACGATCTACGTGGGCGACGAGGCCATCGTGCGCCCCTCGTCGTTCTCCCTGGAGGGACGCGCCGTGCGCAAGCTGCGCCAGTCGGTCAACCGTCTGGAACGTCTGGGGTACCGCGTCGAGATGCGTCGCGCCGATGAGCTGGACGCCGCGACGCTGGCCGCCGTCGTGGAGGTCTCGGAGATCTGGCGCGGCGGCCAGCCCGAGCGCGGCTTCTCGATGGCGCTCGACGACGTGCGAAGCCCCGACCTGGAGGACACCCTGTTCGTGCTCGGGCGCGGCCCCGACGACAGGCTCGCCGGCTTCCTGCACTTCGTGCCGGTGCCGGCGACCGGCGACCTCTCCCTGTCGGGCATGCGGAGGCTGCCCGACACGCCCAACGGCTTCAACGAGTTCCTGGTGAGCTCGCTGCTCTCCTGGGCGCGGGAGCGTGGCGTCGGGCGCGTCTCGCTCAACTTCGCGGTGTTCGGCAGCCTGCTCCGCGAGGAGGGCTCGGGCCCGGCGACGCGCGTCACGCGCGGGGCCCTGCGCTACACCGACCGGTTCTTCCAGGTCGAGCGCCTGCTGAACTTCAACCGCAAGTTCGAGCCGGAGTGGGTGCCGCGCTACCTCGCCGTCGAGAGCCGGGCCGACGTGCCGGCCGTCGGTCTCGTGGTCCTGCACCTCGAGAACCTACTTCCGCGGGGACGCGGCCCGGACCAGACGCCGGGCGGTCCCCCCACGTCCCGCGCCGTCTCGTCGGAGCAGACCTCAGCGGGAACGGTTGTCGGAGGGCCCGAGGAGACGGAGACGGGCGCCGACTGAGCTCCAACGCCGACCGGCGTAGACCAAACCGACGGCCAGACCAAAGGCTACAACGTGCTCGTAGAATGCGAGGCCGTTGGACACCAGCGTGACGCCGACGAGTGCCGCGGGCGGGCCCACGGCCAGCAGCCTCCAAGCCCAACGGGGCAGCGGCCGCGTCGTCAACCATGCGACCCCTGCCAGCACGCCGAGGGCGGCGCACCAGACGAGCGACACGCCGAAGTCGGCCTCGCGCAAGACGATCCCAATCCCGGACTGACTCGCGGCGTCGGCGATCCACACCCCCGCATAGACGAGGAGGGTGCCAAGGACATGCGCCAGGATCGCGGCGCTCCAGAACAGGCGCCCCCCCGCCAGGCGCATGGCGGCCACCCCGAGGACGGCCGTGGCCAGCACTTGAGGCACGAATGGGCCCTCCACCAGCAACGCGCTCGTGACGAGCGGCCACAATCGTGCTGCGGCCACATCGTCGGGGCTGGAGGCCATGGCGTGTACGACGGGATGTCCGACGATCTGACCCAGGATTGTGACGGCGCAGACGACGATAAGATAGGCGATCAGCGCCCACTCCCCGGGCGACGGCCTCATGCGGGGGCGAGAGCCCGGCTCCTGCGGCGCGGGTCGCGACTCATTATCAGCGCTCGGACTCGACGCGGCCGATGCGGACGACGGTGGCGTGCTGATCGCTCGCTGCATGCGCATTACCCTCCCTCAGGTCCCCCGGCACCCGGCTTTGTGATCGGCAGCTCGGACCTGACTGCTCCCAGAGCATCCCCGCACCGGCCCCTGTCGTACACTCCCGAGCGCGATGGGTGCACTGCTCTGTGACCGCTCCAGGCGATGCCGCGCGCCGTTCTCACCGAGCGAACGGCCTCCTCCTCCATCGCCGGACGCCGCATCACGAGCCACATCTCGCGAGCGCACAGAGTCCACAACGCGACGCAGAGCAAGGTGGGGAAGGAGAGCCTGTAGTAGACGTCGGAAACGTGGAGACCGAACCAGTACCCCGGGTTGATGAAGATCCAAATGGCGTCGGTCGCGGCCAGCAGGGCGGCGAGAAGCGTCAGCTCCCAGCGCCGCCCAGCCCGCCAGAGCCGCTGACCCACCACAAGCAACGGCAGCAGCAAGAGCACGAGCTGGTGGAACCACGTGAACGGCGGCAGGAGCGGCAGAACGGCGACGATCATGGCGAAGGCGAGCGCGTCGTCGTGAGGCCGCTCGCGGCGCGGCCAACAGAACGCCACCGTGGCGAGCAGTGCAGCCGACGCCAAGCCTCGTCCCAGCGCACGCGCGAGGTCGAGGCTGTGAGGCAAGAGCCGTCCCATGGCGCCGACGAAGGTCGCGTTCGTGGGTCCGTTCATCACGGACTCGGGGCGGACCAGATCTATCGCCCACTGCGCGTACTCGATGAATGCACGCACACCGACGAGGGGCACCGCGATGAGAGTCAGCACGGCGAGACCGACGACGAACCAGACGGTGGCTCGCCACCGCCGCCGTGCGAGGAGATAGATGACCAGCGCGGCGGGCACCAGCTTAAGGGCGGTGCCGACGGCCAGGCTTGCACCGAGGGTGCGCTCACGGTGTCGCAGCATGGCCCAGAAGGCCACCGCCAGGCTCAGCAGAAGAAAGCCGTTGATCTGGCCCACCAGCAACGTGTCGTAGGCGGGCGCGAGCCCCAGCAACAGGAGAAACGCGGCTACGTACATCGTGCGGCCGCCCAGGGCGCGGGCCAGGAGCCACGCGGCCGCGGCCGTCGACGCCACGCTCGCGCTCTGCCATGTCGCGAGGACTGCTGGTTCGCCGAGAGACACGAAGGGGCGCAGCGCCGCGGCCGTGTACGGTGGGTATCGGTATGGCCAGACGAAGTCATGCAGGCCGACGCGATGACCGTAGGCGAACCAGGCCGCGCGCGACATGGCATACGGGCTGCCGCCGTGAGACCAGACCTCGGCGGCGAGGTAGTACACGCGGAAGTCGATCGGCTGACTCGCCACCGACGCGAAGATCGCCCAGGTGGTCAGGGCGGCAGTCGCCACGATCGCGGCGATCACGCTCGCCGCGATCGTGCCGCTGCTCGTGCCGCTCTTCAAAGAGGACTCCGGCACTTCTGGATGTCCGCGATGTGGTTCGATCACCTCTGCGGCCCGCCGCGCTCGCACCGCCGCTGGCCTGATCGCCGCACAGCACGTCGCCGCCCGGCTGCAAACCTCGGCTGCTGTACCGCTACGCCAGTGATCGCAAACCATTTCCTCGGAGGAGCCGGCCGGAGCCGTTCGTCTGGCCCTAGTCCGGCCCGCGACGGGCCCCTTCGGCCTCGCGGCCCGCTCAATAGCGCTTCGCCGATCAGTGCGCCACCTTGAGCTGCGCGAGCGTCTTTCCCAGCGCCTGGATCTGCCGCCCGAACGTGGCGAGATCGCCGGCGCGCAGCGCAGCCTGCGCGGCAGCGTACTGTGCGTTGGCCCGCGCGATGAGCGCGGCGGCGGCGCCGGTCGTCCCCGGGGACGGCTTGGCCCCGGGCGAGCCCGGCTGCGTGCCGGGCGGCGGTGCGCCGCCAAAGATCGTCGCGAGCGCCTCGCCCAGCGTCGGCGCCATCACCACGTTCTGCTGCTGCCCC
>Ga0209540_10002702_pt1 | contig 12461 bp, 13 predicted proteins | sample BarGraIncu01121A_FD_184501 | JGI IMG/M metagenome (GOLD analysis project Ga0209540, IMG submission 184501) | Arctic peat soil microbial communities from Barrow, Alaska - Barrow Graham LP Incubations 011-21A (SPAdes) (version 2) | ecosystem: Environmental > Terrestrial > Soil > Wetlands > Peat... | reverse complement strand
CAGGCCCCCGGTCGGCCGCGAGCGCAGGACACCCGACCGATCGATGAAGAAGTGGGCCGGGAATCCGGTGACAAACCCGTGATGACCCTGTGCATCAGCACTCGTCCAGTCCGGTACGCCGAAGGCAGATGCGATGCGCGAGTCCGGGTCCGTCACCTTGGGAAACGTCAGCCCCACGCGGTCGCTGTAGTCCGGCACCAGCGCGGAGTCCTCGCGGATGAAGATGGCCAGCACGATGACCCCCTTGTCTTTGAACTTCTTGTACGCGGCCTCGATGTCCGGCCCCTCGGTCTGGCACGGCACACATGAGGTGGCGCCGAAGGTCAGCCAAACCGGATGGCCGAGGTACGAGCTCAACGAGACAGCCTTGCCGTCCACCGTCGTGGCCGTGAAGTCCTTTACGGGACTTCCGATCTTTGGGTACGCGCCATTGTTGGGCCCCGAGACCGCCACGGCGGTCCTGACCGGTTGGGCCACGGTCGGGCGATAGATGAGGTAGGCCCCACCCACGACGATTGCTGTGGTCAGGCCCAAGCCGAGCAAGGTGGTGAGCCGACTGCGTATGCGCTGCTGCCATTTCCTGTGCTGGTAGGTCGTCTGCTGATCGCTCACCGTGACCAGATTCATGTTGAGCTTCCTTTCTCGATGGCAGCGCTCGCCGACCTTTCTCCTTGCAAGCCAAAAGGCTTCGGGCTGCCGGGTCAGGCTCCCCGGGCGCTGCACAACCCGTGCGTCGCGGCATTCACGCAGACTCGCGTCGGCGACCCACCTCGGTGTCAGCGGCGCACAGACGGCGCTGGTCCAAGCGGCTGCTCACGGCCGGGTCGTGGTCTGCGGCGGGGTGATGTTGGGCGAGTCCTGCCATGTTTCGGGTGCATCGTGGTTGCGGTGGTCAGTGGTGTCGTTGTGGTCGCGTTGGTTGGGAGCGTCGTTGCCTTGCTTCTGGCCGTTGCCGCCGCGCATCATCATGAACATCATTCCGCCCATCATCAGCGGGCAGGCCAGTAAGAGAGCGAACGGCAAGGCCGTCCGAAGCGAACTTCCGGTGGCGAGCAGGACGACGAGCACGACGGCCCCGATGCCGAGCATCCCGAGCAGGTGGTTCTTGCCGCCGTGGTTGTGACCTTGCATGTTGGTGTTCATTGTCCTGGGCCTTCCTGTTGGTCTGGGTCGGATCTCTCCGGCGGGATTCCTCCCACCGTTAGCCTGAGCGTCGAACCCGGGCCATTTGGTGCAGGGATGATGAAGAAACCCTGAAGTTTCGCCACTCACGTGGTCGAGCGTGCAGGCACGGCATTCTCCGACCTATCGGTCACCGCCTCGCCTGCACCAAGCGCCTCGGCTGCTACTCGTGGCGGGCGGTTGAGGTACTGGGCACGAACGATGAGGACCACGCCGGCTATCAGGCTGACGAGCGCCCACAGCTGCGGCTGGGTCAACCCGAGCAGAGCCGGATCGTTGATGCGCAGGAACTCGACGAGGAACCGGGAGATCCCGCTCAACGCAAGGTAGGCGCCGAATACTGCGGCCGGGTTCCAGCGCCTGCCCAGCGCCCACAAGACGGCAGCGATCAGGACGGCGGCCAGCGCTTCGTACAACGGGGTGGGGTGGACGGGCACATTGGTGGGCACCACACCGTGGGGAAAGGTCATCGCCCAGGGCAGCGACGTGGGTCTGCCGTAGGTGCCGTCACCGGAGAGCAGGCAGCCGAGCCTGCCTATGCCATAGGCAATGGCAAGCGGGACCGCGGCGGCACCGGCGACCGTGCCGAGCGGGAGCTGGTGGCGGTGCACGATAACCAGAGCGGCCACGACGCCGCCGATGAGGCCGCCATACCAGGTGAAGCCCATCCCGCCCAGGTCGTGCATGGTCAAAGTCGGCAGGTGCTCGAGCAGGTAGTAGATCTTGGCACCGACGAAGCCCCAGATGGTCGCCCACATCACGAGCGAGTAGGCCGAGTCCCGTTTGAGAGCACACCGTTCGAAGGCGCGGGCAAGCAGGAAGGCAGCCACCAGTGCGGCCAGTGCCTTGCTCACCCCATAGGACTGGATGTCAAAGCCAAACACCGAGAACAGGACCGGCCGCACGTGTCTCTCCGTTCGTTCACAGGCACAGTCAGGAGTGGTGACCCACCCCGTTCTGCGTTTCTGGACCAACCCTGGATCATCGCGGTGAAGAACACCCCGGGGAAACGGTCAACCTTTGATGAAGTCGACCATCCCGCGAGCCGCCAGAGCCACATCTTCATGGCATCTTCATGGAACCGCGACCGTCCGGCAGGGGTTGGCGCAGGAGGCTTAGAAACGTCCCCGCCTGGCCACTGGTCGGGCAGGTCCGGTGGTGCACGGCACCGCCGAACCCTGAAGTCAGCTGATGGAGGAACGCATGTTCGTCGCAATCGCCCGGTTCCCTGAGGTCCCCGCTGAGCGCGAAGCCGAGTTCAGGGCGTGGTTCGCCTGGTCGAACGACCTACTTCGCGATATCGACGGGCTTCAGGGCCGAAGACTGCTGTGCGCCCCCGATGGCAGTTACACGGCACTGATAGAGCACAACAGCGCCGAGACATTCGCCGCCATGCACGCCACCGAGGTGGCCACCCAAGTGCACGCACTACTCGCAGAGCTCCTCATCAACGAGCCTGACGCAACGAGGTACGAGGTCGTGGCCGACCTTGCGAACTCCGGGTCCTGCTGCGGTGGTAGGGGCGGTCATGGTGGTCAACGCAGGCACGACCTGGCTCTGGTCGGCGTCGGCGCCGACGCGCAGGTTGCCGGCGGCTGCTGCCGGGGAGCCTGACCGGCGTTCAGTTTCGGGCCCGTGGCCTGGTGGCGATGTCTTCGGGCAAGCCACAGACCAGGCGGCAGTACCGAAATCCACGTTCACTTTGCTGGTTTGTATTTCCTTCGCGACAGGAGAGGCGGAAGACCGGTGGCCAAGAGCCGGATTCGAGCAAAGCTCGAGAAGCAGAGGAGAGCGTCTGGCCAGACGCACAGGACCGACCTTGGCGGTGCGCCGGGCCTGCGTGAAACATCGCAGCCTCATGCACTATTGCCAGACTTGGCCGGACTTGAATGGGTGGCCGGGAGGGCTCAGCCGAGGCAGGCTGCGCCTTCACTGCGCGACACATCAGGTGGACGGACCGGGCCGGGAGCCGGTCCAGTTTCCGGTGTCTCCGCCACGGTGCTCGAACGGCCCGTGGCTGAGTCGCCAGCACAACCGCCAGATGCGACGCCGATCCTCGTTGCTGACGCAGGCCCACATCGGGCTCTGCAAGTCATGTCCTTCGGATGCGACGCACTGACTGATGCCGATCCCCAGGGATTGGGTTTGACCTACTGGTTTGATGCCGCCCCAGAGGGTGAGCCGTACCCGGTGACAGTTCGCTTCATCGGTCAGCACGCCGGGACGACCCAGGACCAGAGCTCTACGGACCACACGTTCGACGTGCAGGCCACCGTTGACCACGTGACTCCGGGCAGTGGGCGTATTGCGCTCACCACGCGCGTGCTGGATCTGGCACCCGGGCAGTGGCAGGTCAACGCGACCCCCGTTTCCAGCCCTCCGCGTCAGAGCAGCGGGACGTCAGGACAGCCCGCCCAACAGCCAGCGCTCCCCGATGGTTCCGCCACCGGTACCACCACGTTTGCCCCGGTAGCCAGGGTTCGTGCCCCCGGGGTCCGGTTGGGGGCGTGGCCCGCATTCGTCGGGGTCGGCGCGGTGATGGCTCTGATCACCCAGGCCCTGCTTGCCGGGCACCATAGGCTCCCCACGCTTTCGCTGCTCGTGATCTCATTCGTCGCGTCCCTGCTCGGGATCGTGGGCGCGAAACTCTATTACTTAGCGGGCCACCGGGAACAGAAGAACAACCTGCTGCTCGCCGGCATGTCCATCCAGGGCTTCGCCCTGGTTGCGATCGCCACCGTTCTGCTCGGCTCCCTCATCCTCGGTATCCCCGTCGGGCGCATGCTGGATGTCACCGCGCCCGGACTGCTGCTCGGTATGTCGATCGGCCGCCCGGGCTGCTTCTTCGGAGGCTGCTGCGCGGGAATCCCCACCGCGTCTCGCTGGGGGCTGTGGTCCTCCGACCGGGAAGTGGGCGTGCGCCGTATCCCGGTCCAGCTGATCGAGTCTGCATCCAGCGGCACCATCGCTGTCACCGCGATGCTGGCGGTCCTGCTCACGTATCCCGCCACTGGTGGACTGATCTTTGTCGCTGCGATCGCCGCGAACACCTTCATCCGCCAACTGCTGTTTCCGCTGCGGGAAATCCAACGAGCAACAGCTCACGGCCGGGCCCTGACCATGGCCGTGACCGGGCTCGTGATGGCCGCTGCTCTGGCCATCGCCCTGAGCGGGAATTAGCACCTTTCTGTCAGGGGGCCCCGCTCCCGGCTCGAGGGTGGGTCTAAGCGGTCATCCCTGCGGGGTGCCGGCGCCTCCGGTGCACTCGCCACCGGGTTCGGGTGCGCGGCTGCCCGACTTGTACGTTTCGATGAACGACTTCAGTCGGGGATCGCTGGCGGAGTTGAGCTTCAGCTGCACTCCCCATGCGGACGCGACGATGGGGGACGGCAGCCCGGGGTAGGGACTGACCAGCGCATAGGGCTCTCCGGAGGTGTCACCAACGACCGTGGCGATCTCGGAGGCCGGCAGGTCCGGGCGGTAGGTGATCCACATTGCCCCGTGTTCAAGGGAATGAACCGCGTTCTCGTTGGGCACCGGCGCGGAGTACACGCCACAGTTCTGCCAGGTCGCCGAGTGCTTGCCCCCTACGGGCGGCGTCTGAGGGTAGACGACAGCGCCGGCCACGTGGTCGCGGGCCAGCCCCGCGTAGGTCTGCAGGCCGGTCAACGCGACCGTGGCCTGCGCGGACGACCCAGAGCCGCCGGCAGCGATCAACACCCATGACCCACCGCCCACCAGAGCGACCACCGCGACCACAGCGGTCACGATGACAGCTTTGCGCCGTTGCGCAGTCCGTCGCTGCTGTGTCCGCACCGCCTCGAGTCGGGCGGTCCGCGCGCTGTTGCGCTGTCCTTTTCTGCTCATTTCTCGCTCCACTCAGTTCGCGTCATGTCTGCCCCTCTGGGAGCAGCCCTACTCTCGTCAACCATTGAGTGTCCGCCGGCCACATGAGGTTTCGGCGGGAGTTCAATGAAGATTTGCCGAAGGTCTTGGCTGTCATACTGACCGGTGACCCACCACCCTCATGCAGGAGAACATCTATTCGCACCTCACGCTTCACTGTCGGGCAGGCAGGCGGAGGTGCGGTGAGCTGGCCGTTTCGGCGTTCTAACCCGTCAACGCTGAACTGCGGGGTGCCAATCAGGATTCAGCGGCCGGCGACACGACATGGCTTTGATGACCCGCATCCGCAGAAGTGCGCTACGTCGTTGTTGCCTGCGCACCGCCACAAGTCGGGCGGTCCGCGCGTTGTCGCGCTCTTCTCGTTTGGTCATTTCCTGGCTCCACTCAGTCCGGTTCTGGGTCCTGCTTCCCCTTCCGGGGTTTGTCTCTCCTGGGCTCACCGTGACTTTCCGCTGGGCTCGATCCCTGCCATGGGGCGGCCTGATGGGCAGTGGCTTCGCCCGCGCGCCTTCGGCTATCGGCTGATCTCCGTCAGGGCAGCAGCCATCTGCTCAGGGCTCAGACCACCGGTCTTTATCGATCGAAGGATGCCTGACTTGTCGATGAAGAAATGGGCCGGAATCCCATAGACCCGGTAGGCCGATGCGATTCGCGTGTCCGGGTCGGCGACCTTCGGATAAGTAAGCCCGACCCGGTCTGCATAGTCCTTCACCGTCGCGGCGTCCTCGCGGATGAAGATCGCGAGCACGATGGCGCCCTTGGGTTTGAACTTCTCGGATGCGGCCTGGACGTCCGGTGCCTCTGCCACGCACGCAGCGCACCAGGTGGCGCCGAACGTCAGCCACACCGGATGACCCTTCAACCCGCTCAGCGAGACCTTCTTGCCGTCCACTGTCGTGGCTGTGAAGTCCTGCGCGAGGCTGCCGATCTTTGGTGGCGCGCCAGCTGTGGGCCCTGATAGGGCGATGGCCTGCAGGCCCGCGGCGGTCGCGGTCGGGCGCTCTATCAGGTAGGCCAAACCTATGACGATGGCTGCGGTCACTGCCAGGACGAGCAGGGTGCCGCGGCGGCTCTCGCGGATACGCTGCTGCCATGTCTTCCGCTTGGCGACGGTGGGTAGTGGACTCATGGTGGAGTGTTCCTTCTCGCCTGTATGTGGGGCTGCGGTCGGTGTGGTCGTGCTGTACGCGCCGTGTGGTGCTACGACGCCTTGCCATAGCTGTGCAGCCCGCCGAAGAAGAGGTTGCCGAAGAAGGTGAGCAGCACAGAGGCGAACCCGGCCACGAGCAGCCAGGCAGCCCGACGTCCGACCCAGCCCCGGGCCACCCTGGCGTGCAGGTAGGCGCCGTAGACCAGCCAGGTGAGCAGCGAGGCCGTCTCCTTGGGGTCCCAGCTCCAGTAGCTGCCCCAGGCGATCTCGGCCCAGACCGCGCCAAGGACCACGGTCAAGGTCAGCAACGGGAACCCGATGATGACCGCGCGGTAGCCGATCTCGTCCATCAGAGCCGGCTTGGGCCATCCCGGACGGCCCGCTTCGGGCTGGGTCAGGTAGAGCACGGCGGCCGCGAAAGAGATCGAGAAGGCGCCGTAGGCCACGATCGCCACCGCGACATGGATGGTCAGCAGCAGGTTGTTCTGCAGTGCCGGCACCAGCGGGTTGGCGGTGGCCCCGACCGACAGGGCATACAACAGCATGCCTGCGGCGAGGGGAAGGACGAGCAGGGCGATGGTGCGCACGTGGTAGCGGTGCTCGAAGTACACGTAGGCCACGACCATGCCCCAGGCAAAGGCCACGGAGAACTCGTACTGGTTGGTGAACGGCCCATGCCCGGTCGCGAGCGACCGCAGGACCAGGCACGCGGAAAGGAACACCGCGGCGAGCCGGGTGAAGTTGGTCCCCCACTGCGCCAGAGAGCCCTTAGCGCCCACCGGCTGCGGGGTGGCCACCGCCGTCGCGACCCCCCCTTGCGCGTTCAGGCCGGCGTGAGCCATCACCGGCGCCTGACGAACCGATCGCCCCAACGTCAGGGCCAGGACGTAGCAGCCCACGGCCAGGGCGACCATCATCAGGCCGGCAATCAGCGCGTATTGCGACAGACTAAGCATCGTTGTGCCCTCCGTGGTCGTGTCCCATTTCTTGGGTGGTGCTTTCCGGGGTGACGCCGGCGAGCTGGATTTCGGTGATGATCGCGTTGAACTGGGGCTTGAACGCGATGTCCCGCTTCATGGTTGAACCGCAGAGGATCTCGCTGCCGCCGGCTGTCTTGCGGACCCGGACCCAGATACGGCGGTGCGGGAAGAAGAAGACGAGGTAGAGGCCGATCACCAGCAGCGCCGAGCCCACCCAGACGAAGGGGACTCCCGGGTCGTGGGCCACGATCAGGCCGGTGAACTGGCGGGTGCGCTGGAAGGTGTAGGTCAAGCCGGCGATCGTGGCCGGTTTGCCCTGGTCAAGGACCTGGGTCGCGATGGGGTCTTTCTTGCCGTCCTGGTCGACCTCAAGCTGGATCTGACCCGCCTTGATGTTCGGGTCTGTCTTGCCCGAAGCAGGAACGATGACGTAGACGGCCAGCCCCTTGGCCTTCATGTTGAACTGGCCGATGCTGTGCGTGCCGTCCTTGGAGCTCCAGGCCAGCGCCGTGGCATCGTTGTAGAGCGTCTTGCCGGCGCCGTCCGTGACTCTCAGCGCCGCGGCCTCGCCGAAGAACGACTGGTAGAACGAGACGCCGTCCCTCTTCAACGGATGGTTGACCCGGATCGTCTGCCGGTCGACCGCAACGCCGTTCTTGTACAGGATCAGGTCACTGGCGTAGTCACTAGGGGAACCGTCCGGGTAGTAGGCGTCGTTAAAGGACATGGTCTTGATCGCGAGCCCGGTCCCATGACCCACCTGAACCGTCGAGCCCACGGGAACGACAAAGTTGGTGTCCTTGAAACCGGTGGTCGCGCTGAGGAAGAAGCCAACCAGGATGACCACGAAGCTCAGGTGGGCCACGACAGTTCCGAAGGGACCCCAGCGGAAACGGTCGGCGTACAAGTTGATGCCTTCGTCGTCCGGGTCGGTGATGGTCCGGAAGCGGTGAGCAACCAAGACCTCACGCACGTAGTCACTCGTGGCGTCCAGGTCGGCCGGCACCGGGACGCGGGCTCGCAGCGCCGCGTGGGTGAAGAACGTCTCGCTCATCCGCGTGCGCGGGTGCAGAGCCAGCTTCCACAGGCGGGGCGCCCGGTTGACCGAACAGGCCAGGACACTGGTCGTCAGCAGAACCATGATCCCTTTGAACCAGATCGACGTGAAGGCGGCAAAGAGCCCGAGCTTGTCCAGCACGGGCGTCCAACCCCCGTACTTGGAGTGGATCGAGGCCAGCCACGCCGCATAAGACTGCGGGTCTGCGGCCATGCCGGCCGGCGCCTGCACCAACAGGGTGCCGGCCAGTGACAGCAGCCCCATCGCGAGGATCAGCCAGAGCCCGGTGCGCATCGAGATGAAGAACCGCCAGAGCCGGTTCAGGACGTCCGAAGCGCCCACGGAGGGGCCGCCGTCTAGCCCGTCGAGTCCATCGAGCGGCTGGCGAGCGGTGGGCTCGGCGGGGCGGGTGCGTGTGTCTTGGCTCATGAGGACTCTTTCTCAGATTCCGAAACGGGGTAGTGCGCCGGAAAGCTTGACGAACAGGTTGGTGATCATCAGGAAGCCGACCACGATGAGCATCGCGCCGGTCACCAGCGAGACGCCCGCCTCGTGTTTGCGGAACCAGACGAGCCTGCGGTTCGCCGCGGTCGCCCCCACGGCGACCAGGATGAACGGGATCCCAAGACCCAGCGCGTAGGCAACCAGAAGGACCGCGCCCTGGCCTACGCTCGAGTTGAGCGAGGCCAGGCCGATGATTCCGCCCAGGATGGGTCCGATGCAGGGAGTCCAGCCGGCGGCGAAGGCCATCCCGATCAGGGTCGAGCGGCCATAGCTGGGGGCCACCACCTTGACGGTGCCGTCCCCGCTGTCTGACTTTTCGATCAGCCGACCGGTCGGGACCGATACCTGCCGGTACAGGGCGGAGATGCGGATCAGCCCGGCGACGTGCAGGCCCATCACGATCAGGATCGCGCCGCCCACCACCCGCAGGACCGGGATGTAGTCCCGCAGGAGGTACCCGACCAGTCCGAGCGACACCCACAGCCCCACGAACACGATGGTGAAACCCAGCACGAAGGCAAGCGACTGCTTGAACGCCACCCGTCGTGCGTTGGGTGAGTCCGCGGGGGTCGTCCCGACGATGTAGCTCACGTAGGCCGGGACCATGGGAAGGCAGCACGGCGAGGCGAAGGACACGAATCCAGCCAGGAACGCGACGGCAACGGTGAGGATGGTCACGGCCTCATTTGGCGCTCGGGGTAGCTGAGGCCGTCGGCGCGGAGGTCGCGTTGGCCAGGTGAGTGGCGACCTTCTTGGCAAGATCTGAGTTGGGGTCGATCGCCACAACCTGCTTCCACTCGGCGCGCATGTTTGCCTGGTCAGGGGGGGTCTGGCTGAGGTAGAGGAAACCAAGGTCGTAGTGCACCTCGGCGTTCTTGGGGTAGAGCCCTGCTGCGATCAGCCACTGCTTCTTGGCCTCGGCCAGGTTGCCGAGGTTGAACTGGGCGGCGCCGACCGCTTGGAGCGCTAACTGGTTCCTCGGGTCGACGCCCAGGACCGCCTGCTCCCAGACGGCTGCGGTCTTGTAGTCGGCGGCGGCGAAGTAGATGTCGCCAAGGGCCTGCAGCGAGGCAATGTCCTTGGGCTTCGCACTGATCTTCTTCATCAGCGCGGCGACTTTCGTCCGATCGACCGGTGTCGTTGTTGCGCCCCCGGAGGCCTGGGTCTGCTGGCCTGTCGCCTTGCCCGAGGTGCCGGGCCCACCTGAGCTCTTGCCGCTGAAGTAGACGCCCAGCACAACGGCGACCACGAGCAGCGGAGTCAACACCCACACGAGCATCTTCCGCAGTGGCTTGCTTACTGGGAGTGCGGCGGGTACCCAAGATTTGGCGGGTGCCTGAGGTGCGGCTGGTGAATTGAAGCCAGAGGGGCCAGGGGGTGCGGGTGAAGGAACCGGGGATGTCTCGGCCGGACCGTCGTGAGCCACCGCGGCGACCTGGGCCAGCCGAACCAGATCCTTCTCCGGACCGCGAAGAAGGGCGAACGCGTTGTCCACGTTCTCGGTCTGAGCCTGGGCCCACGACTTCAACTCGTGTGGCGCCAGCTCGAGAAACTCGACCAGATCGTCGTGGGCCGCCTCAACGTCCTTCTCGCCTGCATTGGTTCGAAGGCCCAGACGAGAAAGGAGCTCTTTCGTGAACTCGGCCTCATCTGCACGACCCCTTACGGATGCCGGCTGACGACTCATGTTTACTTCCCGTCCTTCTGTGCGCCGGGACGTGACCGCGGCGCTTTGACTCTCAACGAGCAGCTATCCGAACGATCTGTACGACGGACCGCACGGCGTTATCGGCCGACAGTGGCTCAGCCGGCCAGGTGGGAGCTGACCTCCTTGAGCAGGTCGGCGTTGGACAGCCACATCGAGGGGTACTCGCCGTACCAGCGCTGCTTGCCTGTCCTGTCGATCAGGACGAAGCTGTGCCCGGGCAGGCCGGCGTGCATGCCCTTGCCGATGGTTCCGTACTCCGTGGAGACCGTGCCGTCGTCGAGCAGGAAGGGGGTGCGTACCCCGTTGGCGGCCATGTCAGCGGTGATCTGTGCCTTGGTGTTCATCACGATGGGCAGCACGGTCAGCCCAGCGGCGGCGAAGGCCGGGTCCTTCTCGATCTGGCTCATCTGGACGAGACAGGCTTGGCAGCCGGCGCCTTCACTGAAGTAGAGCAGGACATTCTTGCCTCGCAGCCCAGCCAGGCTGACCTGCGCCCCGGAGGTGTCTGTGAGGGTGAAGTCGGGTGCGACCTTGGTCGTGGCGGAGGTCTCCTGCCGCGAGGTGAGCATCATCGCCGCGACAATCCCGATCACCGCCACCGTGACGCCTACCCAGGTAAAACGGATCCGCCGCTGCCGGCGCCGCTCCTTTAATGCCTGGGCCGCGCGCAGCTGGTTGATGTGCTCGCGGCTCTTCTGCGCGGTTCCATGTCCGCTGGTTCCTGTCGTCATCTCAGGCTCCTCACTTGTAGATCGAGGGTTGGTCGGTGGTGTCCTCGTGCAACAAAGGTTCAAGCTCAGATCCCGGGGAGCCCTCCGGCGCGAAGGGGGGCTGCCCCTTACCGGGGCGGTTCCGAAGGGTGGCGTAGACGAACACCCCTGCCAGGGCCAGGACGAGCAGGCCCAAAACGGCCTCGGGAACCGGTGCGGTCGCCGTCTCTATCCACTTGAAGAACGAGGCCAGACGCTTACCGAAGGCCACCTGGAAGCCCGGGCCTGAGGTCATCTGCCCGCTGCCAGCCAGATACATCACGAAGATCCCCATGATGGTGAACCCCGCCGCGACAGCGAGGTTGACCGTGTTGGTCGCCAGGATGTGGGTGCCCAGGTGCAACCGGACCGGCCGCGCCTTGAGGAACTTGCGCTCGCCGAGGTGGAACCGGTCCCACAACAACGCCATCACAAACAGCGGAAAGGCCATGCCGAAGACGTAGGCAAGCCCCAGGACCAGACCACCGGCAGGCGACCCGGACAGCGCCGACAGTGTCATCACCCCGACCAGGACTGGGGCACAGCAGCTGCTGGCGAGGCCGGAGAACACGCCCAGGGCGAAGAAGCTGGCGGAGTCCCCACGGCTGGTGTCCGGCGCCCGGACGAAGTTGGGCAGGCTGACCATCCGGCCGGACAGGGTGAACACGGCCAGGGCCAGCATGAGTACCCCGCCGGCGTAGTACAGCGGCTGGTGGTAATGGGCGATAGTGCCCGAAATCAGGCTTACCCCCAAGGTGATGGGGATCAGGATGACTCCCAACCCGGCGGCGAAGATAAACGTCAGCGGGAGCAGCCGCCAGCGGCGGTTCTTGACCGCCACCGCGAGGTAGGACGGGGCCAAAAACACGATGCAACAAGGCGCGAACAGCGCGACCCCCCCGGCCAGGAAGGCCGCCAATACTGAGCCGGTGGTGAGCAGGTTACTCATGTGGTCTCACCTTCTGCGCCTTTGCAAGACGCTTCTCGAGCTTGCGCCGGGGAAGCCGGCCAGAGCTGAAGTACTCCCCATCCAGCAGGACCAGAGGACTCATCGGCGCCCGATGCTCCTGCATCAGTGCCCGCCCGGGCTCCCCATCGATCGACACCACGCGAACGCTCATCGGATACGACTGCGCCAGGACTGCCAAGGCAGACTTCGCGTCCTCACACAGGTGACACGCAGGTGCCTCCACCAGGGTCACGGCCACCGGCAGGCCGCCCCCCT
>Ga0209540_10002701_pt1 | contig 12464 bp, 9 predicted proteins | sample BarGraIncu01121A_FD_184501 | JGI IMG/M metagenome (GOLD analysis project Ga0209540, IMG submission 184501) | Arctic peat soil microbial communities from Barrow, Alaska - Barrow Graham LP Incubations 011-21A (SPAdes) (version 2) | ecosystem: Environmental > Terrestrial > Soil > Wetlands > Peat... | reverse complement strand
GCGGCGGCGGACGGCAGGGCGACGCGAGTGGCCTTCGCAGGCGTCGGGGTCAGGGCGGCGGCGGTCATCGGACGGCTTCCTTCGCGGTGTTCTCGGTGGTGTCGGGTGCGGCGCCCAGGTCCTCGAGCCCCGTGAGATCGCTCTCGCCCACCAGGCTCAGGTACACGTCCTCCAGGCTCGGGCGCAGCACCTGCAGCCCGGGGATCTCGGCCGGCGCGAACCGCGCCGCCAGCGACTGGACCACCGAGGTGGGGGTTGCGGTCTGCCGCTCGCGCGGCACCCCGTCCTCCAGCCATCGGACGACGGCCCGTCGTGCCGCCCGGTGGCCGAGGGCAGCTGGGGCGTCGAGGGCGACCACCCGGCCGTCCCGCAGGACGGCGCACCGGTCGGCCAGGCGTTCCGCCTCGTCCATGTAGTGCGTGGTCAGCAGGATCGTGGTGCCGCCGTCGCGCAGGCCCTCGATCAGGCCCCAGAACGACCGCCGGGCCTCGGGGTCGAAGCCGGTTGTCGGCTCGTCGAGGAAGAGCAGCTCCGGCCGCCCGACGATGCCGAGGGCGACGTCGAGCCGACGCCGCTGGCCGCCGGACAGCTGGCGGGTGCGGGTCCCGGCCTTCTCGGTGAGCCCGACGGCCTCGATCAGCTCGTCCGCGTCCCGGCCGCCCGGGTAGTACCGGGCGAAGTGGTGCACCAGCTCGGAGACGGTCAGCTCGGCCTGGTCGTTGGCCGACTGCAGGACGATCCCGATCCGGGTCCGCCAGTGCCGGCCGACGTGCTGGGGGTCCTCACCGAGCACGAGCACCTCGCCGCTGTCACGGTGGCGGAAGCCCTCGAGGATCTCGATCATCGTCGTCTTGCCGGCGCCGTTGGGCCCGAGCACGGCGAAGATCTCGCCGGTTGACACGGTGAGGTCCACGCCGTCGACGGCGCGCTTCTCGCCGTAGTGCTTGTGCAGGTCGCGGACGTGGACCGCGACGTCAGGGGATGTCATGGTGCCCAGCGTGGCCCACCGGGACGCCTCCCGGAAAGGACCGGACGACCGGATCCGGCCTCCACCGACCGGTGGACGCGCGGGCCGACCGGACGGCTACTCGGCCTCGGCCAGCAGGCGCTGGATCCGCCCGACGCCCTCCACCAGGTCCGCGTCGCTGAGCGCGTACGACAGGCGCAGGTACCCGCTGGGCCCGAAGGCCTCGCCCGGCACGACGGCGACCTCCACCTCCTCGAGGATCAGCGCGGCCAGCTCGGCCGACGTCCGGGGTGTGCGCCCGCGGATGGTCTTCCCCAGCACGCCCTCGATGCTCGGGTAGGCATAGAAGGCGCCCTTTGGCATCGGGCAGACGACGCCGTCGATGGCCGTGAGCATCTCGACCATGATCCGTCGGCGCCGGTCGAAGGCGACCCGCATCTCAGCGGCTGCCGACAGGTCTCCGGAGACGGCGGCGAGCGCCGCCCGCTGGGACACGTTCGCGACGTTCGACGACAGGTGGGACTGCAGGTTCGCCGCGGCCGCGACGACGTCCGCCGGGCCGATCATCCAGCCCACCCGCCAACCGGTCATCGCGTACGTCTTGGCGACGCCGTTGAGCACGATCGTGGTGTCGGCGAGCTCGGGGACGGCGGCCAGGATCGGCGTCGCGACGGCGCCGTCGTAGGTGAGGTGCTCGTAGATCTCGTCGGTGACCACCCAGATGCCGTGCTGCAGGGCCCACCGGCCGATCGCCTCGGTCTGCTCGGGGCTGTACACCGCGCCGGTCGGGTTGGACGGCGAGCAGAACAGCAGCGCCTTGGTGCGCTCGTTGCGGGCCGCTTCGAGCTGGTCGACGGTCACCAGGTAGTCGGCGTCCGGGCCGGCGAAGACCTCGACGGGCACGCCTCCGGCGAGCCGGATGCACTCGGGGTACGTGGTCCAGTACGGCGCAGGGAGCAGCACCTCGTCGCCCTCGTCCACGACTGTGGCGAACGCCTCGTAGACCGCTTGCTTGCCCCCGTTGGTGACCAGCACCTGGTTGGCGGCCACCGGGTACCCGGAGTCGCGCAGGGTCTTGTCCGCGATCGCCTGGCGCAGCGCAGGCAGCCCGGCCGCGGGGGTGTAGTGGTGCATCGCGGGCTCGGCGCAGGCGGTGACGGCCGCGTCGACGATGTACTGCGGCGTCGGGAAGTCCGGTTCTCCGGCGCCGAACCCGATCACGGGGCGCCCGGCGGCCTTGAGCTGCTTGGCCTTGGCGTCGACGGCGAGGGTGGCTGACTCCGCGATCGCGGCGATGCGCGCCGAGATCCGGTGGGAGCGGACAGAAGGGAGGGGCGGCTGGCTCACGGGGTCATACTGGCAGAGGTCGCCACGATGGCCGTGCGTTTTCTCAGGCCGGGACGGCGTTCGACCCATGACCTCGGAGCACGTACACTCGACCGCTGGTGGTTGACGTCCGCCATGATTCGGCGCGCCCTGGAAAGGTCGCGATCGCGTCGTGGGCCCGGCCACTGTAGGGCAGTGGCGCAATTGGTAGCGCACCGGTCTCCAAAACCGGCGGTTGTGGGTTCGAGCCCCGCCTGCCCTGCAATCACCCGTCCGTCCGGACGGGTGCCACGTCCCGCCGAGCGGGGCACACGGACACACGTAGGGACCAACTGTGAGCGAATCCGCACGGGCGGGCGTCTCCGGCGCCGACCGCACCCGGCGCCCCGCGTCGCGTCCGAGCCGCGGCAAGCAGGCCAAGCGCCTCGGTCTCTTCGGGACCGTCGCCCGCTTCGTCCGGCAGGTCATCGCCGAGCTCAAGAAGGTCGTCCGGCCCACCCGCAAGGAACTGATCGGGTACGCGACGGCGGTGCTCGTGTTCGTCGGCGCGGTGATGGCGTTCGTGACAGTCGTCGACCTCGGTGCCGGCTCGTTGACCGCGTGGGTCTTCGGGGGCTGACCCCCCGGTCCGAGCACGTCCGCATCCCATACGTAGAAAGCAGGTTCACCCCGTGTCCCAGGAGTCGCTGGAGCCGACCGAGCAGGACCAGGCGCCGCTCGACGACGCCACCGCGCCCAGCGCTGCCCTCGGGCAGGAGGACCTGGTCGAGCCAGAGACCGAGGACGTGACCGAGGAGTCCGGCGAGCTGCCGGCCGACGAGGTCGCGGACGAGCCAGTCGCGGACGAGCCAGTCGCGGACGAGCCGGAGGCCGATGACCCGGTCGAGGAGTTCAAGACCTTGCTGCGGCGTCAGCCCGGGGACTGGTACGTGATCCACTCCTACGCCGGCTACGAGAACCGTGTGAAGGCCAACCTGGAGAACCGGATCCAGAGCCTGAACATGGAGGACTTCATCTTCCAGGTGGAAGTCCCCATGGAAGAGGTCATCGAGATCAAGAACGCCCAGCGCAAGGTGGTCCGCCGAGTGCGGATCCCCGGCTACGTGCTGGTCCGGATGGACCTGACCGACGAGTCGTGGGGGGCCGTGCGGCACACCCCGGGCGTCACCGGGTTCGTCGGGCACACGCACCAGCCCGTGCCGCTGACCCTCGACGAGGTGTTCTCCATGCTGGCGCCGAGCATGGCCCCGGCTGCCGCGCCCACGAGGGCTTCGGCTGCCGCGCCGATCGCCGTCGACTTCATCATCGGCGAGTCGGTCACGGTGACCGACGGCCCGTTCGACACGCTCCCCGCGACGATCTCCGAGATCAACGCCGAGGGGCAGAAGCTGAAGGTGCTCGTCTCGATCTTCGGCCGGGAGACCCCGGTCGAGCTGTCGTTCAACCAGGTCGCCAAGATCTGAGCGGACGTCATCGCGGGCGCTGCCTGGCTCCCGCACCCGTACGCAGTCACAGGTAAGGACCCGACATGCCTCCCAAGAAGAAGGTCGCCGCCCTGATCAAGCTCCAGATCAACGCCGGCGCCGCAACCCCTGCGCCGCCGATCGGTCCGGCGCTCGGTCAGCACGGTGTGAACATCATGGAGTTCTGCAAGGCCTACAACGCCGCGACGGAGTCGCAGCGCGGCAACGTCATCCCGGTGGAGATCACGGTCTACGAGGACCGCTCCTTCACCTTCATCACCAAGACGCCGCCGGCGGCGGAGCTGATCAAGAAGGCGGCCGGCGTGGCCAAGGGCTCGCCGACCCCGCACACCGTCAAGGTCGCAGCACTGACCAAGGACCAGGTGCGCGAGATCGCGACGGCCAAGCTCGAGGACCTCAATGCCAACGACATCGAGGCCGCGATGAAGATCGTCGCGGGCACCGCTCGCTCGATGGGCATCACCGTTCAGGACTGAGGTTCAGGACTGAGCACGACCGAACCGTTCCGGACCGACCGGGTCCGGGACAGTGGCAGGGCCAGGCGCTGGCCCACTGACCACAACTGCAACCTGTAGGAGAAGAGCAGATGACACAGCGCAGCAAGGCCTACCGCGCCGCCGCGGAGAAGATCGACCGGACGCGGCTGTACGCGCCGCTCGAGGCGATCCGGCTGGCGAAGCAGACGTCGACCACCACGTACGACGCGACCCTCGAGGTGGCGTTCCGCCTCGGTGTCGACCCCCGCAAGGCGGACCAGATGGTCCGCGGCACGGTGAACCTGCCGCACGGAACCGGCAAGACCGCTCGGGTCCTGGTCTTCGCCACCGGTGAGCGCGCCGAGCAGGCCCGCGAAGCGGGCGCTGACGAGGTCGGTGGCGACGAGCTGATCGAGAAGGTGGCCGGTGGCTACACCGACTTCGATGCTGCTGTCGCGACGCCGGACCTGATGGGCAAGGTCGGCCGGCTGGGTAAGATCCTCGGCCCGCGCGGGCTCATGCCGAACCCCAAGACCGGCACGGTGACGATGGACGTCGCGAAGGCGGTCACCGAGATCAAGGGCGGCAAGATCGAGTTCCGTGTCGACAAGCACGCGAACCTGCACTTCATCATCGGCAAGGTGTCGTTCGAGGACGTCGCCCTGGTGGAGAACTACGCCGCGGCCCTCGACGAGGTGCTCAGGCTCAAGCCGGCGTCCTCGAAGGGCCGGTACATCATGAAGGCCGTCGTCACCACCACGATGGGCCCGAGCGTCCCGCTCGACCAGAACCGCACCCGCAACCTGATGGCCGAGGACGACGTGGCCTGACGGCAACGCCGCACTGCCGCTCGGGAGGCCCGGTCCATCAGGACCGGGCCTCCCGAGCGGTCGGCCCCGATTTGGCTCGGCCCCCGGGCTCCCGTACTCTGGTCCACGCCCAAGACCGCAGGTCGTCGGCTCCTCCCCGGAGGAGTTGACCGAAGTCCCGCAGCGAGCGGGGGCCGGCGCAGGTGATGTGACTCGAGTCGGACAGGCCGCGTGCCTGCCGCACTATGAGCCCCGCGCCTGCGCGGGGCTCATCTCATGTCAGGACCCGGTGCATCGACGTCTGCGGGACGACCACCGGAAGGATTGCCATGGCGAGGCCTGACAAGGCAGCCGCGGTCGCCGAGCTCACGGAGCGGTTCCGCCAGTCGAACGCGATCGTGCTGACCGAGTACCGCGGTCTCAGCGTGGCGCAGCTCAAGCGGCTGCGGCGCGCGCTCGGCGGGAACGCAACCTATGCCGTGGTGAAGAACACGCTGTCGGCCATTGCGGCCAGGCAGGCGGGCGTCGAGGGACTCGACGACCAGCTCTCCGGCCCCTCTGCCATCGCCTTCGTAACAGGCGACCCGGTCGAGGTAGCCAAGGGCCTGCGTGACTTCGCCAAGGCCAACCCGCAGCTCGTCGTCAAGGGGGGCGTCGTCGACGGCCACCTGATGACCGCTGCGGACATCACCACTCTCGCGGACCTCGAGTCGCGCGAGGTCCTGCTGGCCAAGACGGCCGGCGCAATGAAGGCGTCGCTGTACCAGGCGGCGTACCTGTTCACCGCGTCAACGGCCCAGGCCGTACGCACCATCGATGCCCTGCGCGAGAAGCGGGCAGAGGAGCAGGCGGCCTGACGGCTGCCGGCGTCTCGTCAACCACCGACACCTGCCCGGAGGCAGGGCATACCAGGAAGGAACGCCACCATGGCGAAGAAGCTCACCACCGACGAGCTCATCGATGCGTTCAAGGAGCTCACCCTGATCGAGCTCTCCGAGTTCGTGAAGAAGTTCGAAGAGGTCTTCGAGGTCACCGCTGCTGCCCCTGTCGCTGCTGCCGCCCCCGCCGGCGCTGCTGCGGCCCCGGTTGAGCCCGAGGAGGAGAAGACGGAGTTCGACGTCGTCCTCGAGGCCGCAGGCGAGAAGAAGATCCAGGTCATCAAGGAGGTGCGCGTCCTCACCAGCCTCGGCCTCAAGGAGGCAAAGGACCTGGTCGACGGCGCACCGAAGGCGGTCCTGGAGGGCGTGAACAAGGAAGCGGCAGAGAAGGCAAAGGCGGCCCTCGAGGGCGCCGGCGCCACCGTCACCATCAAGTGACCTTCGCAGACGTCGCGGCGCCCCACGCGCTGTGACGTGCTGGGGTCCGTCTCCTCCCCGGGGGCAGGCCTCAGCACGCCGGACGTCCGGTGTGACGGGCGACATGCCCGGTTCTGCTGGACAGGTCTGGCTTCCTTGGCTACGCTAGCGCTTTGCGCTGGCTTGTGCCCGTACCCCTCATCCGCCCTTCGACCCCGCGCTCTGCCCGGGTGCCGAACCGATCGTCATGGGCTCGTGACGGTTGGGTTGAACGAGCAGGGTAGGCCACAACGCGGCGCGCGTGCACACGATCCGCAGGGAAGGACCCCTCTTGGCTGCCTCGCGCACCGCTTCTGCAACAAACGCCGAAGCCATCGCAAATCGCACCGCCTCTCGCCGCATCTCCTTCGCCCAGATCCACGAGCCGCTCGAGGTACCTGACCTCCTGGGCCTGCAGACCGAGAGCTTCGACTGGCTCCTCGGCAACGCGGCCTGGCAGGAGCGGGTTGCCGCAGCGGCGGCAGCCGACCGCCAGGACGTGCCGGGCGCGTCCGGCCTTGAGGAGATCTTCGAGGAGATCTCGCCGATCGAGGACTTCGGCGGCAGCATGTCGCTGTCCTTCCGCGACCACCGGTTCGAGCCGCCGAAGTACACGCCGGAGGAGTGCAAGGAGAAGGACTTCACCTACGCCGCGCCGCTGTTCGTGACGGCGGAGTTCGTCAACTACACCACCGGTGAGATCAAGAGCCAGACGGTCTTCATGGGCGAGTTCCCCCTGATGACCGAGCGCGGCACCTTCATCATCAACGGCACCGAGCGCGTCGTCGTCTCTCAGCTGGTCCGCTCCCCGGGTGTCTACTTCGAGCGCACCGCCGACAAGACCTCGGACAAGGACATCTTCACCTCCAAGATCATCCCGTCGCGGGGTGCCTGGCTGGAGTTCGAGATCGACAAGCGCGACGCCGTCGGCGTCCGGGTGGACCGCAAGCGCAAGCAGTCCGTCACCGTGTTCCTCAAGGCGCTCGGCATGTCGGAGGAGCAGATCCGCGCGGACTTCGCGGACCTCCCCACGGTGCTGGAGACCCTCGAGAAGGACCACGTGCACACGGAGGAAGAGGCCCTCCTCGACATCTACCGCAAGATCCGCCCGGGCGAGCCGCCCACAGTCGAGGCCGGTCGCGCCCTGCTGGACAACTTCTACTTCAACCCCAAGCGCTACGACCTGGCGAAGGTCGGCCGCTACAAGGTGAACAAGAAGCTGGGCCGGGACGCGCCGCTGAGCGACTCCGTGCTGACCGTCGCTGACGTCGTCGCGACCATCAGGTACCTCGCTGCGCTGCACGCCGACTTCCAGGTGCTCTCGGGCACCCGTGCCGGTGAAGCCATCGAGATCCAGGTCGAGACCGACGACATCGACCACTTCGGCAACCGCCGCATCCGCGCCGTCGGCGAGCTCATCCAGAACCAGGTCCGCACCGGCCTGTCCCGGATGGAGCGTGTGGTCCGTGAGCGGATGACCACCCAGGACGTCGAGGCGATCACGCCGCAGACCTTGATCAACATTCGCCCGGTCGTTGCGAGCATCAAGGAGTTCTTCGGCACGTCGCAGCTGTCGCAGTTCATGGACCAGAACAACCCGCTCGCGGGCCTGACCCACAAGCGGCGGCTGTCCGCGCTCGGCCCGGGCGGCCTGTCCCGCGACCGTGCCGGTATGGAAGTCCGTGACGTCCACCCCTCGCACTACGGCCGGATGTGCCCGATCGAGACCCCTGAGGGCCCGAACATCGGCCTGATCGGCTCGCTCGCGACCTACGGACGGATCAACCCGTTCGGTTTCGTGGAGACCCCGTACCGCAAGGTCACCAAGGGCCGCGTCACGGACGAGGTGCACTACCTGACCGCTGACGACGAGGACCGCCACGTCATCGCTCAGGCGAACGCCCCGCTCACCGAGAAGGGCCACTTCGTCGAGGACCGTGTGCTGGTCCGGACAAAGGGCGGCGAGGTCGAGATCGTCCCGGGCGACGTCGTCGACTACATGGACGTCTCGCCGCGCCAGATGGTCTCGGTCGCGACCGCGATGATCCCGTTCCTGGAGCACGACGACGCCAACCGGGCCCTGATGGGCGCGAACATGCAGCGCCAGGCCGTGCCGCTGGTCCGCACCGAGGCGCCGCTGGTCGGCACCGGCATGGAGCGGCGTGCGGCCATCGACGCCGGTGACGTGATCGTGGCGAACAAGCCGGGCGTCGTCACCGAGGTGTCGGCCGACCTGGTCGCCGTGAGCAACGACGACGGGACCCTGTCGACCTACCGGGTCGCCAAGTTCCGCCGCTCGAACCAGGGCACGTCGTACAACCAGCGGGTGCTGGTGGACGAGGGTGACCGGGTGGAGGTCGGCTCCGTGCTGGCTGACGGCCCGGCGACCGACGGAGGCGAGCTCGCGCTCGGACGCAACCTGCTGGTCGCGTTCATGTCGTGGGAGGGCCACAACTACGAGGACGCGATCATCCTCTCCCAGCGCCTGGTGCAGGACGACGTCCTCTCCTCGATCCACATCGAGGAGCACGAGGTCGACGCGCGCGACACCAAGCTGGGCCCGGAGGAGATCACCCGGGACATCCCGAACGTCTCCGAGGAGGTCCTTGCCGACCTCGACGAGCGCGGGATCATCCGGATCGGCGCCGAGGTGGCGGCCGGCGACATCCTGGTCGGCAAGGTCACGCCGAAGGGCGAGACCGAGCTGACCCCGGAGGAGCGGCTGCTGCGCGCGATCTTCGGTGAGAAGGCCCGCGAGGTCCGCGACACGTCACTCAAGGTGCCGCACGGCGAGTCCGGCACCGTGATCGAGGTGCGCACGTTCAACCGCGAGGACGGCGACGAGCTGCCCGCCGGTGTGAACGAGCTGGTGCGCGTCTACATCGCCGCCCGCCGCAAGATCACCGACGGCGACAAGCTCGCCGGCCGGCACGGCAACAAGGGCGTCATCTCCAAGATCCTGCCGGTCGAGGACATGCCGTTCCTGCCGGACGGCACCGCCGTCGACATCGTGCTCAACCCGCTCGGCGTGCCCGGCCGGATGAACGTCGGGCAGGTGCTGGAGACCCACCTCGGATGGGTGGCCAAGCAGGGGTGGGACGTCAGCCTGGTGGCGGGCAAGCCGGAGTGGCTGAGCCAGCTGCCGGTGTCGGCCAGGGTGAGCGAGCCGGCGACGCCGGTCGCCACCCCGGTGTTCGACGGTGTCCCGGAGGTGGTCCTCACCGGTCTGCTCGGGGCGACCTACCCGAACGCCGACGGCGACCGGATGGTGGATGGGACGGGGAAGGCGCAGCTGTTCGACGGCCGTTCGGGGGAGCCGTTCCCGGAGCCGGTTGCGGTCGGCTACATGTACATCCTCAAGCTGCACCACCTGGTCGACGACAAGATCCACGCCCGGTCGACCGGCCCGTACTCGATGATCACCCAGCAGCCACTGGGCGGCAAGGCGCAGTTCGGCGGCCAGCGCTTCGGGGAGATGGAGGTGTGGGCGCTCGAGGCGTACGGCGCCGCCTACACGCTCCAGGAGCTGCTGACCATCAAGTCGGACGACGTGCCCGGCCGCGTGAAGGTGTACGAGGCCATCGTCAAGGGCGAGAACATCCCCGACTCGGGAATCCCGGAGTCGTTCAAGGTGCTCCTCAAGGAGATGCAGTCCCTCTGCCTGAACGTGGAGGTGCTGAACTCCGAGGGCAACCAGATCGACATGAAGGAGTCCGACGACGAGGTGTACCGGGCGGCCGAGGAGCTCGGCATCGACCTGTCCCGCCGCCCCAACGCCTCGAGCGTCGAGGAGATCTGACCTTGCAGGTGTCCGGTGGCGCAGTGCGGGCCACCGGACACCAGCCTCCGGCCGTCACCGGCCAACAGTGAAATCCAGACGAAGGAAGTAGGACACCTTGCTCGACGTCAACGTCTTCGACGAGCTGCGCATCGGCCTCGCGACGGCAGAGGACATCCGCGCGTGGTCCCACGGCGAGGTCAAGAAGCCCGAGACCATCAACTACCGCACGCTCAAGCCGGAGAAGGACGGGCTCTTCTGCGAGAAGATCTTCGGGCCCACCCGGGACTGGGAGTGCTACTGCGGCAAGTACAAGCGCGTGCGCTTCAAGGGCATCATCTGCGAGCGCTGCGGCGTCGAGGTCACCCGCTCCAAGGTTCGTCGCGAGCGGATGGGGCACATCGAGCTGGCCGCCCCGGTCACCCACATCTGGTTCTTCAAGGGTGTGCCGTCGCGCCTGGGCTACCTGCTGGACCTCGCCCCAAAGGACCTCGAGAAAGTCATCTACTTCGCGGCCTACATGATCACCGAGGTCGACGAGGAGGGCCGGACCGAGGACCTGCCCAACCTGCGCAACGAGATCGACCTCGAGAAGAGGGAGATCGGCAACCGCCGCGACGTCGACATCGACGCCCGCGCGCGCAAGCTCGAGGAGGACCTCGCCCAGCTGGAGGCCGAGGGCGCCAAGGCCGATGCGCGCCGCAAGGTGCGTGACTCCGCCGAGCGCGAGATGGCGCAGATCCGCAAGCGGGCCGACGCCGAGATCGAGCGCCTCGAGCAGGTCTGGGACCGGTTCACGAATCTCAAGGTCGCCGATCTGGAGGGCGACGAGTCGCTGTACCGCCAGCTCGTCGACAGGTACGGGCCCTACTTCAAGGGCGCGATGGGTGCCGCCGCGATCCAGAAGCGGCTGCAGTCCTTCGACCTGGACGCCGAGGCGGCGTCGCTGCGCGACACCATCAAGAACGGCAAGGGCCAGCGCAAGACGCGTGCCCTCAAGCGGCTCAAGGTGGTCAACGCCTTCCTGACCACCAGCAACAGCCCCGAGGCCATGGTGCTCGACGCGGTCCCGGTCATCCCTCCGGACCTGCGCCCGATGGTGCAGCTGGACGGTGGCCGCTTCGCGACGTCGGACCTGAACGACCTGTACCGCCGCGTGATCAACCGGAACAACCGGCTCAAGCGACTGCTGGACCTCGGCGCGCCCGAGATCATCGTCAACAACGAGAAGCGGATGCTGCAGGAGGCCGTCGACGCGCTGTTCGACAACGGCCGTCGTGGGCGTCCGGTCACCGGCCCGGGCAACCGGCCGCTGAAGTCGATCTCCGACATGCTCAAGGGCAAGCAGGGCCGGTTCCGCCAGAACCTGCTCGGCAAGCGCGTGGACTACTCCGGCCGTTCGGTGATCGTCGTCGGGCCGGAGCTCAAGCTGCACCAGTGCGGCCTGCCCAAGCAGATGGCCCTTGAGCTGTTCAAGCCGTTCGTGATGAAGCGGCTCGTCGATCTCAACCACGCCCAGAACATCAAGAGCGCCAAGCGCATGGTCGAGCGTGCCCGGCCTCAGGTGTGGGACGTGCTCGAGGAGGTCATCTCCGAGCACCCGGTGCTGCTCAACCGGGCACCGACCCTGCACCGTCTGGGCATCCAGGCGTTCGAGCCGGTCCTCGTCGAGGGCAAGGCGATCCACCTGCACCCGTTGGTGTGCGCGGCGTTCAACGCGGACTTCGACGGCGACCAGATGGCCGTCCACCTGCCACTGAGCGCTGAGGCGCAGGCCGAGGCCCGCATCCTGATGCTCTCGTCCAACAACATCCTCAAGCCGTCCGACGGTCGCCCGGTGACCATGCCCAGCCAGGACATGATCATCGGTCTGTTCCACCTGACCGCGGACAAGGATGACGCGCTGGGCTCGGGCCGGGCCTTCAGCAACGTGTCCGAGGCGATCATGGCCTTCGACTCCGGCGTGCTCGACCTGAACGCGGAGATCAAGCTGCGACTCGACGACGTCGTCCTGCCGGAGGGCTACCTGCCTCCGGAGGGCTGGGCGTCGGGTGACCAGCTGATCATGACGACGACCCTCGGCCGGGCGCTGTTCAACGAGCTGCTGCCGGTGGACTACCCCTACGTCAACGCGGTCGCGGACAAGAAGCGGCTGTCGGCGATCGTCAACGACCTGGCCGAGCGCTACCCGAAGGTGGAGGTCGCCGCGAGCCTCGACGCGCTCAAGGACGCCGGTTTCCACTGGGCGACGTTCTCCGGGCTGAGCATCTCGATCAGTGACGTCGCGACG
>Ga0209540_10002700_pt1 | contig 12465 bp, 12 predicted proteins | sample BarGraIncu01121A_FD_184501 | JGI IMG/M metagenome (GOLD analysis project Ga0209540, IMG submission 184501) | Arctic peat soil microbial communities from Barrow, Alaska - Barrow Graham LP Incubations 011-21A (SPAdes) (version 2) | ecosystem: Environmental > Terrestrial > Soil > Wetlands > Peat... | reverse complement strand
GCACCACCGGAGTGGATCGCGTCCGCGACGACGACGGTGTCCTCGGACGCCCAGGCGTCGAGCGCCTCGCTGGGGTCGTCGAACTCGAGCGTCAGGACGTCGAGGCGCTCGGCAGCCACTTGGCGGGCTACCTGAACGCCCACGGCATCGTCGCCGCGGTCGGGGTTGCCTATGCCGATGACGATTGCCGGCCTGGTCACTGCTCCTCCACCGTGAGGTCCAGGAAGTGGGTCGCGCACGAGATGCAGGGGTCATAGTTGCGAATCGCCTGCTCGCACTGCCTGACCAGCTCGTCGTGGGGCAGCTCGAGGCGTTCTTGGACGAACGCCCGAAGGTCCGCCTCGATGCTCGGCAGGTTCTGTGAGGTCGGCGGGATGATCGTGGCGTCCAGAATCGTGCCATCCTCGGCGAGCTCGTAGCGGTGGTACAGCAGCCCCCGCGGTGCTTCTGTCGCGCCGTGTCCGATCCCGGCGCGCGGCGGGACGTCGACGGAGGCCGCCGAGGCACCGTCCCAGGCGTCGATGATCGACAGGGCCTCGTCGGCTGCGTGGACGAGCTCGACGGCCCGCACCACGATCGACTGGAACGGGTTGCGGCACTCGTCTCCCAGCCCCGCATCGTGCGCGACCTCGCGGGCGAGTGGGCCCAGCTGGTCGTGGTTGAGGCTGTAGCGTGCCAGTGGCCCTACGACATACGGCGTTGCGCCGTCGAGCCGTGAGTGAAGCGCGTTGGACCTGGCGACGTGCTCCTCCACGCTGTGGCTGCCGAAGTCGGCGACCTCGAAGGCGCGGCCGGCACTGCTGACCACCGATCCGCCCTCCAGCGGGTATCCGTGCGGCGACCTCAGCGCGACGTACTCCTGAGTCTGGACCAGGTCGGGAAACTCGAAGCCGGCTACGAGGCGAACGGTCTCGACGGCCTCGTCCCGAGCGAGCTCCAGGGTGGGACGTATGTCGCGGAGCTCCTGGACGGTCGGCAGGCGATAGAAGCCACCGACGCGGACGTTGACCGGGTGGACGGCGCGTCCACCGACCAGGGTCATCAGGGCGTTGCCGGCTTTCTTGAGGCGCAACCCACGTTCGACGACGGCGCCATAATCGGCGGCCATCTCGATCGCGCCGGGGTATCCGAGGAAGTCCGGTGCGTGCAGCAGGTAGATGTGCAGCGCGTGACTCTCGATCCACTCACCGCAGTAGAGCAACCGGCGCAGGAGCCGCAGCTCCTCCGGAACCGTCACGCCACAGGCATCCTCGATCGCCAGGCACGAGCTCATCTGGTAGGCGACCGGGCAGATCCCGCAGATGCGGGCCGTGATGTCCGGTGGCTCCGTCCATGCCCGGCCGCGCAGGAACGCCTCGAAGAACCGCGGAGGCTCGAAGATGCGCAGCTCGACGTCGGCGACGAGGCCCTCGCGCACGATGATGTGCATGCCTCCTTCGCCCTCGACCCGGGCCAGGGTGTCCACGTGCAGGATCTGATCGCCCTGGGTGAGCTTGTGCGTCATGGAGCCGCCTCTCCTGCGTAGCCGTGCCACTTGCTGTGGTCCTCGTGCTTCTCACTCTCGGACCTGAACACCTCCGCGCCAGCGTTGAAGGTGCGGAAGAAGCGCATCGTCTGGGACTCGTCCATGCCGAGCACGCTCAGCCGCTCCGCCAGAGACTGGGTGTTGGGCGTGTCCTGCGGGCCGAAGCATCCGTAGCAGCCGCGCGAGTAGGCCGGGCAGAGCGCGCCGCAGCCGGCCTGGGTGACCGGCCCCAGGCAGGGCGTCCCGTGGGCGACTGCCACGCAGATCGCGCCGCGACGTTTGCACTCGACGCAGACGCTGTATGACGGGATGCGCGGCTTGCGGTCCTGGACGAACGCGGCCAGAACCTCCAGCAGCTGGTCGGCGTTGATCGGGCAGCCGTGCAGCTCGAAGTCGACGGTCACGTGCTGGGCGATCGCGGTGGACCGGCGCAGCGTCTTCACATACTCGGGGTGGGCGTAGACGATCGAGCGGTACTCGGCCACGTCGGCGAAGTTGCGCAGCGCCTGGATGCCGCCACTGGTGGCGCAGGCGCCGATCGTGATCAGCCGGCGGGAGACTCGTCGGATCTCCTGGATCCGCTCGGCGTCCCCGGCAGTGGTCACCGACCCCTCGACCAGCGAGACGTCGTAGGGGCCCTCGACGACTGAGCGGGTGGCCTCGGGGAAGTAGGCGATCTCGACGGCGCCGGCCAGCGGGATGAGCTCGTCCTCGCAGTTCAGCAGGGTCAGCTGGCAGCCGTCGCAGGAGGCGAACTTCCACACGGCCAGCTTCGGACGGCGGTGATCTGTCTCGTGCTCTGACGCGTCCTGCCTGGCCGCGTCACGCACTGCCTCGTCATGAGCTTTCATGTCACAGCTCCCTGATCCCGATCAGGCCGGTGACCTGGTCGAACGGCAGTACCGGGCCGTCGAGGCAGACGAACAGCTCGCGATACTGGCAGTGCCCGCACAGTCCGACCCCGCAGCGCATGTTGCGCTCGAGGGATACCCGGATCTTCTGCGGGCGCACCCCGCGGTCGATCAGCGCCGCGGCGGTGAACCGCATCATGACCTCGGGGCCGCAGATCAGGGCGAGGGTGGCCCTGGGGTCGAACCCCGCCCTCTTGATCAGGGTCGTCACCAGGCCGACCCGCCCCATCCACTCCGGGGTCCCGTAGTCGACAGTGACCAGCACCTCGACACCCAGGCTGTCCCATCGCCTCAGCTCTTCGGTGTAGAGCACGTCCGCGGGGCTGCGGGTGCCGTACAGCAGCACCACCCGGCCGTAGCGCTCGCGGTGGTGGAGGATCTCGAGCACGGCCGGCCGAAGTGGCGCCAGTCCGATGCCGCCGGCGACCAGGACGACATCTCCTCCGTCGCCCTCGGCCACGTTCCAGCCGGTGCCGTACGGCCCGCGGATGCCCACCACGTCGCCGACTAGCGTGTTCGAGAGCGCGTGTGTGACAGCGCCGACGTCCCGGATGGTGTGTTGCAGCGGGCCGTCCGCGTTTGCCGCGCTGCTGACCGAGATCGGCACCTCTCCGACGCCGAACGCTGACAGCATCGTGAACTGGCCGGGGATGAACTCCAGCGGCACGCCGTCAGTCGGCTCGAGCATGATCGTGAAGGTGTCAGCGGTGTCCTGGCGTCGATCGGCGAGGCGGAACGGGCGCGGGACCATCGCGCCGACCGGATTCTCAGTGTGCGGTTCAGCCAGGCTCTGCATCGGTGGCTCCCTCATTGGTGGGTCGCGCCCAGGTGGCTTTGGCCTCCGTGAGCAGAGGACTGAGTAGGGGGCTGGTGGTCCCCGAGGTGCCGTAGAGGTCGAGCAGCCGCAGCCGTGCGGCCGTCAACCGGCCGAGCATCACCTGGGTCACGAGCTTCATCAGCTCGTACCCCAGCGCTGGGTCCTCCTCGCACTTGCCGCGCAGGCACTGCCCGTCGAAGGCGACCGCGCCGGTGGCCTCAACGGCGCGTGCGTCGAACAGCCATTTGTAGGGCGGCACAAGCCACGACCAGCCCACCACGTCGCCCGCGTCGGCGGTGTCGACCACCATCGTTCCGGCGGCGGGCCCGTGTACCTCGATGGCTACCCGGCCGCGCCGGACGACGAAGAACTGGTTGGCCTGCTGCCCCTCTCGGAACAGGAACTCGCCAGCCGCGAAGGTGACATTCGTGGCACAGCCGGCGACGAGCGCCAGCGCGTTCGCGTCCAGCCCCGAGAAGAAGGGGTGTTCAGGAAGGTACTGCTCGATGGTGCGCATGTCAGCCCTCTCCGGAGCGAATAGCCCCGACCTCAGCGGTGATGTCGATGGCGGCGGGGCACCACGTGATGCAGCGACCGCAGCCGACGCATCCCGATGTGCCGAACTGGTCCACCCAGGAGGCGAGCTTGTGGGTGGCCCACTGGCGGTATCGCGACGGCACCGAGGAACGGACGCTGCCGCCGTGCAGATAGGAGAAGTCGTTGGTGAAGCAGGAGTCCCACACCCGATACCGCTCTATCTCCGTCCCGGTGAGGTCGCTGACGTCCTCGACAGAGGTGCAGAAGCACGTGGGGCACACCAGTGTGCAGTTTGTGCAGGCCAGGCAGCGGCTCGCCACGTCGTCCCACTGCGGGTTCTCGGCGTTCGCGTACAACAGGTCACGCAGCCCCTTGGTGTCCAGCGTCCGCCCCATCCGCTGCGCCGCCGCCGTGCCGACCTCCCGGGCTGCGTCGCGGTCCGTCCTGGCGGCATTCAGGACCTCGTCCCCGGCCGCCCGGGTCGTGAGCTCGTCGAGGACCTCTTCGCCGCGGTCGCTGCCGGAGGCGACGAGGAAGCGGTGCCCGTCGTGGTCGAGCAGCTCGGTCAGGGCGAGGTCAAAGCCTTTGTCCGGCACGGGCCCGGTGCCCATTGAGACGCAGAAGCACGTGCCCCCGGGATCGGAGCAGGTCACCGCGATGATGAAGTTGTTCTCGCGCCTGGAGACGTATGCCGCGTCGGGCGCCGCCCGTTTCGCGAGGACGGTGTCGTGGATCCCGAGCGCGTACACGTCGCAGGACCGGACGCCGAGCAGGGCTAGGTGGGGCGCATCGACGTCAGCCGGCTCGACGTCCACATCTGTGCCGGTCCGTCGTCCGCTCCACAGCAGCTCGCGTGAGGGGAACAGCAATGACTTCCAGGCCTGGGGACCGACGACATAGCCGAACAGCGTGTCGTCACCGCGCTGGCGGAGCCGGTAGCTGCCGCCGTCCTGAAGGTCTCCCACCCCGCGCGGAAGCTGGTCGAGCGACTCGATCTCGGTGTGCACGATCACGTCGTCCCGCACTGTCGGCCCCACGACGGTCCATCCACGCTCGCGGAGCAGGTCGATGAGCAACTGCAGCCCTGGCGGGAGCAGAACCATTCCTCTGATGTTGTTCATGAGCGCCTCCGCTGCGATCCTCTCGCCCACGACACACTGATCTCAAGGGACCAAGGTCCCGCGGGTTGGACACGTTTCTCAGGTGGCCAGACTCCTCGTGGCTGCAGCTCACGGGGTGACCAGGGATCGGCGAAGGCGCAGGGACGCGAAGGCGAGCAGCGCCACGGCGTACCCGGCGAGGATCGCGAGGTAGCCGGCGATGTCGGCCAGGCCGCCCCCGCGCGACAACACGGTCACCCAGGCATCCACCGCCCACGCGTGCGGAGTGGCGTGCCCGAGTACTCGCACGGACTGGGGGACGATCTTGAGCGGCCACATACACCCACCCAGCATCCCGAAGGCGATGCCCAGCGCGGGGCCGATCGCCGATGCCTGCTCGGGTGTGCGGAAGAGCGCGCCGCTGGCCATGCCTGCTCCGGTCCCCACCAGGGCCCATATCCCGATGAGCGCGGCGGCGGCCAAGGGATTGCCCCAGCTCACACCGAACATCACCGCGCCCACGACGACGATGAGAAGAGCCTGGCCCAGCGCGAGGGTGAGGTAGCAGAGGGCCTCGCCCAGGACGAGGTCGCGTGGTCGGATCGGGGCTGCGAGGGCACGGGCGAAGATGCCGAACCTGCGGGTCTGGATCATCGCAGCGCCCCCGGCCAGTGCGTTGATGAACACGAACAGGACCAGCATCGTGGGAGCGCTGTAGTTGTAGCCCAGGGGGAGGTAGTTGCTCTTTCTGTTGACGACCTCGGTGCGGACCGCCGCGATGGGAGTCTCGCGCTGCAGAGACCTGGTCGCAGCCAGGTTCTGCTCGAAGCTGCGGCTGGAGTGGGCGGTCGCGAACGTCGCGGCCTGGATCGTGGCGCCGTGGCGGGCGACGACGGAGGTCACGGCGGTCACTGCTGCCTGGCTGGACTGCACCGCCCCCGAGACGAGGACCGGAATCCGCGTGGTTCGACCGGATCGAAGGTCGGCGTCAAGGGTCGTCGGGACGACCACCACCGCCTCCACCTCACCGCGGCGCAGCGCATCGACGCCTCTCGCCCTGGTGGTGTACCGCTGGGTCGTCAACCCGGGGCTGGACTCAAGGTCATCGACGAGCTGGGTTGCCAGTGGCGCGGACTGGCCTGGCACCACCCCGAGGCGAATGCTGGTGCTGCTGGCGGTCGTCACCCCGACGAGCAGGATGACCAGGATGGGAAGCACGATGATGAAGAACAGGAACGTCCGGTCGCGGGTCACCCGCTTGAGCTCGGCGGCCGCCAGGGCCAGTGCGGTCATAGGTTCGCCACCCGCCGTCGCAGCAAGAAGGCTATGGCCCCCGTGCCCAGAGCGAAGGCAAGGATCGCCATCAGGGGGACCATCGCAGCGGTCCAGGCAGCGCCCCCTGCGAGGTCGGTGAACGCCCGCAGAGCCCAGCCGTTGGGGGTCAGCAGCGCGAGGCTGCGGACCAGTGGTGGTGCGCCGCCGATGAAGACGAAGTTGCCGCCGAGCAGGACCAGGCCGAACGTCAGCATCGATGCGAGGCCATCGGCCTGCCGTTCGGTCCGCGCGGCCGTGATCACCAGTGCGGTCAGCCCCACCATGGTCAGGGCCATCGCCAGGATCAGCGCCAACACGACCAGCGGAGGCCCCCAGTTCGCACCGAAGACCAGGGACGTGACGACTGCGACGGTGCCAAGACTCGCCACTCCGTAGACGAAGGTCGCCAGGGACTTGCCCGCCAGGATCGTGCCGGGTCCGATTGGTGCAGCGGTGAGTCGCTCCAGCGTTCCCCCGGTGCGTTCGAGGAAGAAGCCGCGAGCGCCGAAACCGATGGCGAAGAACATGAAGAAGATCCCCATTGCCGGCGCGTAGTAGCTCGTGCCGGTCAGTGCCTGTGTGCCCGCGGGCTGCGTCACCGTCTGCTCGGGGAGTCGCACAGCCGATGCCTGCGCCGCCAGCGTGCCGACTGAGGCGACGGGGGCCCCGGCGCGCACCGCGGATTCCACCGAGAGCTGGACTGCCTCGATCTGCGCAGTGAACGACTCGGCCAGGGAACGGGCCACCTGCTCCGCGATGGATGAGTCGACACTGGCCAGGACTGTGATCGGGCGGTTCTGCCCGGAGGTGACAGCCTCGGAGAACCCCTTGGGGATGACGAAAGCTGCGCTGAGGTCGCCCTTGGCGACCCTTGCCCTAGCATCGGCCTCGCTGGTTACTGGCTTCACCGTGAGCAGGTTGGCCAGGTCCGGATCTCTGACGAATGATGTGAATCCGGTTGCCACTGGGCCTTTGTCGAGGTCGACCACGGCCATGTTGGCGTGGAACGATCCTGCCGATCCGAAGGCCACGCTGATCAGGGCGGCAACGGCCACAGGGGCGATGAAGCCGAGCACGATGGCCGACCGGTCACGCAGCCGTTGTCGCAGGTCTTTCAGTGCGATGGCGAGAACAGCAGTCATGTCTCACTCCCGCAGTGCGGTGCCGGTGAGGTGGAGAAAGACCGCTTCGAGGTCCGGCTCATCGACCTCCACGGAGCGCACCGAGGTGCCGGTCCGGGTCGCGGCCTCCAGCACCTGAGGCAACCGGCGTCTTCCGTCTCGGGCAAGAAGCTGAACGGAGGAGTCCGTCACGTCGGCACGTTCGATGCCCTCCAGCGAGCGGCACGCCTGCGCGAAGGCTGCCAGAGGACCGTTGGCCGACAGCGTGATTCGGTCCTTCTCGCCCACCTGTGCGACCAGCTCACGGCTGGTCCCCTCGGCTATCAGGTGGCCGTGGTCGATGATGCCGACCCGGTCGCAGAGCCGCTCGGCCTCCTCCATGTAGTGCGTGGTGTAGAGCACCGCGAGTCCTGCCGACCCCAGGGTCTGGATGCTCTCCAGGATGGCGTGCCGACTTTGCGGGTCGACCCCGACGGTCGGCTCGTCCAGGACCAGGAGGCGGGGTCGGTGCAGCAGGCTGGCGCCGATGTTGAGCCGTCGCTTCATGCCCCCGCTGAAGGACTCGACCCGGTCGTCGCCTCGGTCTGTGAGGTCGATCAGGTCCAGGACCTCGTCCACCCGCTCACGTAGCGTCTTGCCGCTGAGCCGATAGAGCCGTCCGAAGAAGGACAGGTTCTCCCGGGCGGTCAGGTCTGGGTAAAGGGAAACGTCCTGCGGCACGTACCCGATCTGGGCCTTCGTTCTTCTGGTCGACGTACTGACCGGCATCCCCGAGACGGTGACCTCGCCGCCATCTGCGGTCAGCAGACCGCACACCACGCGGATCGTCGTGGTCTTGCCGGCGCCGTTCGGGCCGAGCAGACCGTAGGTCTCCCCAGGCGCCACCTGAAAGGAGACATCGTCCACGGCGAGTCGCGAGCCGAACCTTCGGCTGAGATTGGCGGCATTCAGCATCGCAGGGGTCTCAACATCATGGTCCGGCGACACCGGGCTCGTAGCGTCTGTCACGGCCATCCCTTCAGATGACTGATGGGTCCTCGTGGGCTTCAACCCCTCGGTTCAAGCAAGGACCATCCTGCCCGCCGCGTCCTGCCAATAGGGCCTAAGTCCGCGGCCAGTTGGTGTCGGGAGTTGAGCTCGTCTTCAGTGCCCTTCGGCCGCAACCCCGACTGCGGCACGCACGAGTGTCAGCGTCCGCTCGGTCACCGCGGCCAGGGATGCGCCCGATTCGATAGCACCCATCGCAGCCTCAAGCACGCCGCCCAGCAGCTGCGCGGTGAGCTGCAGCTCCGGCGTTCCGAGCTCCTTCAGCGCGCGCAAGAAGGGGGCGGCCTGCTCGCGGTGCAGCTCTCTGAGTCTCGCCATACAAGCGTCGGGCAGCTGGGCTGCCGCGAGCGCCGCCGCGGGTCGGTGGGCACCCTCGTGCGCGAGACGCAGCGACACTCGCACGTAGGTATCCAGCTGCTCGGCAGGACCGTTGGCCGATTCGAGAGCGATCTGCAGAGCCTCGTTCGCCCGCGGGAACGCGTCCTCAATGACGGCCGCAAGGATGTCGGCTCCGCAGGAGAAGTACTGGTACACACTCGGCCGGGCGAGCCCCGCCGCGGCCCCCACGGCTGCCGGCGTCACGGCGCTCACTCCTCCGTCGACCAGAAGCTCGGTCGCAGCGTGAAGGAGCGCGTCCCGCTGACGCGCGCGATGCTCAGCGACGGTCGGGGCGGAGATCTTCGGCAATGCTCGTCCTTTCCGCTCGTGTGGGTCACGTGAGGGGTTGCGTGGTGTGAGAGCTTCCATGATACTGACAGGACTGTCAGTATCAGTGTCGAGAGAACAAGGAACCGACCGTGACCGACGCGCCCCCACTCTCCACCGTCGAATCAACGCTGAATCCCAAGCGTTGGAAGGCGATGCCGATCATCGCGCTCGCGGTGTCCATCATCATCATGGACGCCACGGTCGTCAACGTGGTCCTTCCTGTGCTGATCCGCGACATCTCGCTGACCGCCTCGGACGCTGAATGGATCAACTCGGTGTACGCGCTGGTCTTTGCCTCGCTGCTCATCACATTGGGCCGGATCGGCGACATCTTCGGACGCCGCCGGCTGCTCATCATCGGCATCCTCATCTTTGGCGTGGCGAGCGTGTTGGCGGCCAGCTCATACTCCGGCACCACGTTGATCGCCGCACGCCTGCTTCAGGGCGTCGGTGGGGCGATGATCCTGCCCGCGACACTCTCAACCGTCAACGCGCTCTTCACCGGACGCGAGCGGGGCATTGCGTTCGCGATCTGGGGCTCGACCATCGGCGGTATGGCGGCCGTCGGACCGGTTGTCGGCGGATGGCTGACCACCGACTTCACCTGGCGTTGGGCATTCCTGATCAACATCCCGATCGTGCTGATAGTCCTGATCGGGACGCTGGTCTGGGTGCCCGAGACAAAGGACCCGCACGTCGAGCGCGGCGTGGACATCCTGGGTGTCGTGCTCTCGATCGCCGGACTGGGCGCCGTCGTCTTCGCTCTGATCGAGGGTCAGCGCTACGGCTGGTGGATTGCCACGGCGCCGCTCACGATCGGTGGATTCAGCTGGACCTGGTCGATCTCGCCGGTGCCGGTCGCCTTCATCCTGGGCCTGGTCTCGCTGACCGCTTTCGTGATCGTCGAGCGGGCAAAGGCAAGGGCAGGCACGCCGGCACTGCTGGACCTGTCACTTCTGCGCATCCGAAGCTTCCGCTATGGAGCCATCGCGGCGCTGATCGTGGCACTCGGCGAGTTCGGGATGCTCTTTGCGCTGCCTCTGTTCTTGCAGGGTGCCCTCGGCTACACGGCTCTGAAGACCGGACTGCTCATCCTTGCTCTGGCGATCGGAACTTTCCTGATCTCCGGCGGGACACCTCAGCTCACCCAACGCCTGGGTGGTCGCGCTGTGGTGCGCATCGGGCTCTTCCTTGAGGCCGCCGCTATCACCGGGCTGGGCCTGAGCATCAGCCTCGCCGCGAGTGGCGGGGTTCTGGCCTCGTGGCTCTTCCTCTATGGAACTGGTGTGGGTATGGCCACCGCGCAACTCACCAGTGTGATTCTCATCGATGTCCCGGTGTCCCAGAGTGGGCAGGCATCGGGTTTGCAGAGCACCGTTCGCCAGCTGGGTGCCGCCCTCGGCATCGCTGTGCTCGGCACGCTCCTCGTCTCGACGCTGGGCGCCGCAACCGCCAATAATCTCAGCGCGGTGCCCGGCCTCCCTGACTCGGCCCAGAAGCAGGTTGTGTCAGTCGTCCAGGGATCCGCGGGCGCGGCGATCCCCGTGCTCGGAAAGATGCCAGGTGGTCAGCCCGCCCAGGATGCGGCCGAGTCTGCCATGGTGACCGCCGCGCGGATCACGACTCTCAGCGCGGCCGGCATCATCTTTCTCGGCTTGCTCGCGACTATCGCGTTGCCGCCCATGAAACCTCACGACGAGGATTCTGTGCAGGCCGCCTCCACCCCAGAGGCTGCTTTGGAGTGACGAGAGCCACAGGTTCCTGTTGGTCGCGACGCCGCTTGCGGAAGCTGCTCGAGCTCGCGACCGTCAGCGCTGCAGGACCGTCTTGTTGTCGGCCGCCAGCCGGACCGACTCGGCGATGCGTTTAGCTCTCGTCTCTGAACGCCTGGCGCTCTTGACCCACCACAGCGTGGCCTTCTGGGCCGAGGCGGTGAACCTCTCGAAGTTGCGTTGAGCCTGCGGGTCGGCGGCAAGCGCCTGGGCGAGGTCCGCTGGCACGCGGAGCTCGTCGATGTCGTCGAGTGCCGACCAGGAGCCGTCCTGCCGCGTCGCCGCGACGGCGCTCAGGCCGGCGTCGGTCATCAGGCCCCGTGCCATGAGGGACTCGACGCGGGCCTTGTTCGCCTGGGACCACGTGCCGCCTCGCCGCCGGGGCGTGAACAGGACGGCATACCGACGGTCGTCGAGAGGGTGAAGCGTGCTGTCGATCCAGCCGAAGCAGATCGCCTCCTCGACGGCGTCGTCGAGCGAGAGCCGCTGCAAACCAGAGGCCATCGTGTCAAGGACCAGCAGCACACCCTGGACCGAGCCATGGTTGGCCGTCAGCCAGGCGCGCCAGCTCGCCCGGCTCGTGGGATGCAGCTGCGTGGTGCGTGAGTCCATGGGTGAGGTCAGGTTGAGCCGTACATCAGTGATCCGGGCGTAGTGAGCAGCTTGCCTGTCTCGAGCCAGGTCTTCAGGCCGGACAGGATCATCGACCAGCCGCCGTAGAGCTGATTGTTCGCGCCCTCACGCAGCTGGTCGTGGGTCACGGTCAGATGGCAGCTGTCGCCGACGGGCTCGATCTCCCAGGTGATCCTCGAGGTGCCTTCGCTCTTCACATCCTCGCTCCAGAGCGCGACCATGCTCTGGACCAGCCTTCGCGGGGGGTCGACCTCGAGGTTCTCGCCTTCACCCAAGGGGCCGGGGGCGCCCGCGTGCGTCATCTCGAAGCGCGAGCCGGGTGTGAAGTCCGAGCTGATCCGGTTGCCGAACTGGTACTTGCTCCTGATCTCAGGATTGGTGATCGCCTCCCAGAGACGCCCCGGGGTCGTGCGGATGTAGATCTCGAAGACCTTCTCCATGGCACTTCTCCTCATCTGTTCGGTGACTGCTCCGAACAAGGGTCCAGCACGGTCTCGACGGCACGACGATACCGCCGGCGGATCACGCGATGGCCGGATCGGGCATGCTCGTCCTCATGGAGACGATGTGGGACATCGAGGGCATTCGTTCGCAGTACCCGGCCCTTAAGGACGGCACGGCATATCTCGACGGCGCAGGCGGAACACAGGTGCCCGACTGCGTGATCGAGGCGATCTCTGATGCCTACCGCGGGGGACTGAGCAATGTGCACGGCCCCTTCGCATCCAGTCGCCGTTCGGTGAAGTTGATCGCCGATGCCCGTGATGCGGTCGCTGACCTCGCCGGCGGGCAGGCGGGCGGGGTTGTCCTCGGACCCAACATGACAACCCTGACCTATCGCCTGGCAGGAGCCCTCGCCAAGACCTGGTCGCCCGGCGATGAGATCGTGCTCTCGGAGCTCGACCACGACTCCAACGTCCGGCCATGGGTGCAGGCCGCGGCCTCCGCCGGCGTAACGGTGCGCTGGGCGCGGGTGGACC
>Ga0209540_10002698_pt1 | contig 12477 bp, 13 predicted proteins | sample BarGraIncu01121A_FD_184501 | JGI IMG/M metagenome (GOLD analysis project Ga0209540, IMG submission 184501) | Arctic peat soil microbial communities from Barrow, Alaska - Barrow Graham LP Incubations 011-21A (SPAdes) (version 2) | ecosystem: Environmental > Terrestrial > Soil > Wetlands > Peat... | reverse complement strand
TTTTGAAACCCGGCTCGATTTAACCAATCCGATCAATTACGGGTATAAAACAGACCGACTTCCCGTTTTTAAGGACAACAATATCATTCAGGTTAAAGCAGAAAACCTTTCGGCCAACTATCCGGCATTGTACACAAAAGAGCCATTGCTTGATGGGTATGCCCCAAAATCTTTCATTAAATCGATTGGAGGCACTCCTGCCTTGGGGATTTTCAGTTCAAGGAGGGGGCGCATCATTGCCTTCTACAACAACTCAAATTTCAGGGGATATTGGCTCGGTACAAACCGCCAGTTTGTTAACAGTTTGTTCTTTGCCGATAAAATCCGCTTGTCCTCAGGATCTAACAGAGAATAGAGAATTATAAAAATCACATGTATAATTTTCCTTAAAACCCTATTTCACCAATGGAAAATGGGTTTTAAGGAAAATTTAATTAAGGTATTGAATTAATTTCTTAAAGGGTAATCGAAGCTAATCTCAATAAACTCTTTTAATTTTCAATTATGAAAAAAATTGGTCAATTATTAAATATTGCTATTATTTCGATTACCAGTTTAAGTGTAGTGTTTTTTGTACTTACATCATATAACCTGATTCAACTTGACCCTTTCTTTTATACTACCTTTCGTGTTTTTAATGTTTTATTGTTCATTTTGTTGGCTTTTAAACGCAGGTCATTAACTGTTTGGATTCTGGTTAGCATTATAGCGGGCGCAGAGTTTGGTTACGATTTTTCACAAATTGCAATTAAGATACAATTTTTAAGCGATATCTTTCTTCGACTGATCAAAACAATTATAGCGCCATTGATTTTTGCAACTTTAGTAAATGGTATAGCAGGTCACAACGATTTAAAACTTATTGGGAGGTTGGGTTGGAAGTCAATCATTTATTTTGAAATTGTTTCTACAATATGCTTGTTTATTGGGCTTGTGGCTATCAACATCAGCAAAGCCGGTGAAGGATTAATCTTACCGAATGTGGCAAATGTTCCTGCGGCCCCGATAAAAGCCCATACCTGGGTTGATTTTCTTTTGAACATGTTTCCTGAGAATATAGCCAAGTCGATTTTTGATGGAAATATACTTCAGGTGGTAATCTTCAGTATTATTTTCGGTATTGCATTAGCATCAATAAGTGAGCAATATCGTAAACCCATGTTACGATTTACAGAAAGCCTTGCGGCGATAATGTTTAAATTTACAAATATCATCATGTACTTTGCGCCTATAGCTGTTTTTGCAGCAATCGCTTTTACGATTGGACACTTGGGACTGAATGTATTAACGAGCCTTTTAAAATTGCTGGCTACATTATATGTAGCGTTGCTTGTCTTTCTCATGCTTGTTATACTTCCACTGATTCTCTTTTTAAAAATCCCTATTAAAAAATATATTCTGGCATTAAGCGAACCTGCATCTATTGCATTTGCGACAGCTAATTCAGAATCGGCATTACCTGCAGCGCTCGAATCAATGGAGCGATTTGGAGTACCCAGGGAAATAGTAGCATTTGTAATTCCTACCGGATATAGTTTTAATCTTGATGGTACCGCATTGTATTTATCAATGGCCTGTGTTTTTGTAGCCCAGGTGGCAGGCATTCACCTTTCGATAGCAGAGCAACTGGCGATGTGTTTGGTGTTAATGCTGACCAGCAAAGGCACAGCCGGAGTTTCGCGTGCTGCACTGGTCGTATTGCTTGGCACCCTATCAAGCTTCGGGCTACCAACGACACCTGTATTTTTAATACTTGGCATTGATGTTTTGATGGATATGGCACGCACAACAGTCAATGTAATAGGAAATTGCACCGCTACTATCGTCATGGCTAAATGGGAAAACTCATTCGATGAACAAAAAGCTGATAACTTTTCAAACAAGATATAATTACCAAGATATAATAACTTTCTTAAGTTGTGTGTAGAATTACCTCCGAGTTTATTCCGTAAACTTATAAAACTGGAATCGTAGACACTACTGAATATTTGATTTTATTATATACCTATATGTAGGTATATAATATACCCTAAACGAGGTATTGTACTACTTTTCTTATTGCCGGACCTTTGTGAAAACTATTAAATATTAATTATTTCACATTATGGCCAAGATTGCAAAAAATTTAACTGATCTCATCGGTAATACTCCATTATTGGAGTTATCAAATTTCAATAGGGTAAATAACACCTTGTCTACAATTATTGCCAAGCTGGAATATTTCAATCCAAGCAGCAGTGTGAAAGACAGAATCGGCTTTTCAATGATAAAAGATGCCGAGGATAAAGGATTGATAAACAAGGATACTGTTATTATCGAACCCACAAGTGGTAATACTGGAATTGCACTGGCATTTATTGCTGCTGCAAAAGGATATAAACTGATCCTTACAATGCCTGAAACGATGAGTGTTGAAAGAAGAAATTTATTAGCTGCATTAGGAGCAGAAATTGTTTTAACACCAGCTGCAAAAGGAATGACAGGTTCGATTAATAAGGCAAAAGAACTTGTTGAAAGCATTCCCCATTCAATCATTTTGCAGCAATTTAAAAATCCTGCCAATCCTGAAATCCATCGTAAAACTACTGCTGAAGAAATATGGAGAGACACAGATGGTGGCGTAGATATTTTTATTGCCGGTATAGGTACCGGAGGAACAATTACAGGTGTCGGAGAAGTTTTAAAAGAACGTAATCCTCAGGTCCAGATCATTGGTGTTGAACCTAAAGACTCTCCTGTCATATCAGGTGGAAGTCCCGGTCCTCACAAAATTCAAGGTATTGGTGCCGGATTTATCCCTGATGTTTTGAACTTATCGGTAATTGATGAGATTATCAAGGTAGAAAATGACGATGCATTTCAAACCAGTCGTCAATTGGCACGAATAGAAGGACTATTGGTGGGTATATCTTCAGGAGCTGCTGTTTATGCTGCTTTGCAGGTTGCTAAACGACCTGAAAACAAAAACAAAAATATCGTTGTCATTTTACCTGACACTGGTGAACGATATTTATCAACCTCACTCTATCACTTCGATATTATTGAAAGTGCATTATCTGTCTTATTAGAAAAAGAATCAACCCCTACAAATATTGCTGATAAAATCATTTAGTCATGAACATAAAGGTAAATGGTAAAGACCAATCAGTGCAAGATAATGCAGTTACCGTTTTGGAACTACTGAAAAGCAATAATGTTGAGTCAGTAGAAATGATTTCGGTTCAATTAAATGGGAATTTTATTGATAAAAATGATTTTATTAAAATTTATTTGAAGGAGAATGATGAATTGGATTTTCTTTATTTCATGGGAGGTGGATAAACTATTAATACCTGAAATTCAAAAATTAAACTGATTTATGTTCTTGTAATAATACTCTGAAAATGAAATTTGCTACCAAAGCCATACATACCCCATTCAATATGCAGGACTCATATGGTGCCCTACGTATGCCGGTTTATGATAATGCTGCATTTGAAACTAAAGATGCTGAAACACTTGAAGAGGCATTCAGAGGTATAAAGCCATTACATACATATTCACGCATATCAAATCCCACTGTTGAATATTTTGAAAGTGTCATTAAAAATCTGACCGGCTCATTGGGTGTTATTGCATTGTCATCAGGAATGGCAGCTACTTCAAATGTGTTCTTTTGCATTGCACAGGCAGGTGATAATTTTATTACATCAAAAAACTTATTTGGGAATACGTATTCTTTTTTTGAAGACACCTTAAAACCTTTTGGTGTATCATTTAAATATGCAGATATGACTCATCCGGAAAATATTGAAGAGCTCATCGATGCAAATACCCGTGGTGTTTTTCTGGAAACCATCACAAATCCTCAACTTGAAGTAGCCGACATTAAAAAAATCTCTGAGGTTGCCAAGAAACACCATCTGATATTGATCGCTGATTCAACCATCACACCATTGTGTTTCTTCAATGCAAAAGAATTGGGCATCAATATTGAAGTTATTTCATCAACAAAATATATTTCAGGTGGTGCAACCTCAATGGGAGGGATTATCATTGACCATGGCACATTTGATTGGAACCACATTCCGAAGTTTTCAACTTATGTTAAGAAGTACAACAAATTCGCCTTCATTGCCAAACTAAGAAAAGAAGTTTTCAGAAATATTGGTGCTTGTTTATCAGCACACAATGCCTATTTGCAAACCCTGGGTTTGGAAACGTTCTATTTGAGAATAAAAAAGTCATGTCATAATGCGCAGTTATTAGCCGAATGGCTTGAAAAACAACAACTGATAACCCGTGTTAACTACCCTGGTTTACCTTCCTCAACATTTCACGAAACCAGCAAGCGTGAGTTTAGCACCCTTCACGGCGCCCTGTTAACTTTTGATCTGTCGAAAAAGGAATATTGTTTTGAATTTATGAACAATCTTAAACTCATTCGGCGGGCAACTAACTTAAACGATAATAAAACGCTGATCATTCATCCTGCATCAACTATCTATTGCGAATATCCCCCCGAAATCCGTCAGGAGCTTGGGGTAAGTGATACATTGATACGGATGGCTGTTGGGATTGAAGAACCGGAAGATTTAATCGAAGATATTTCGCATTCGTTAGATTTATTAACAAAAAAAATTCAATAAGAAATTTATATTAATCAGAATAACTATGGATTTTACGGACATCCAAATAGAGAGATACAGTCGTCATATCATCTTAAAAGAGGTAGGTGTTGAAGGGCAGATAAAACTTCTGAAAGGAAAAGTATTGATAGTCGGTGCAGGTGGTCTTGGCGCTCCGGCTGCTTTATATCTTGCAGCCGCAGGAGTTGGCACAATTGGGATTATTGATGGTGATGTAGTTGACATTACCAATTTACAACGCCAGATTATTCATACTACACCGGATATAGACAGGCCTAAAGTTATTTCTGCTAAAGAAAAAATCGAAACGATCAATCCGGATGTAAAAGTAATTACCTATCAGGAACTTCTGACTGCTGATAATATCAAAGAAATCATTTCGGAATATGATTTTATCCTCGATGGTACCGACAATTTCCCAACTAAATTTCTGATAAATGATGCATGTGTTTTGCTAGGCAAGCCCTTTTCACATGGTGGTATCCTAAAATTTGATGGTCAAACTATGACCTATACTCCCGGTAATGCATGCTATCGTTGTGTTTTCAAAACCCCTCCTCCCAAAGGACTGGTTCCCACCTGTTCACAGGCAGGAGTTTTAGGATCTGTCGCCGGTATGTTGGGCACTATTCAGGCTACTGAAGTATTAAAATATTTAACTGGAATTGGTGAATTGCTTACTAACCGCTTTTTGATTTTTAATGCATTGTCGATGAATTTCAGGTCAACTCATTTTAAACGCAATGAAAATTGCCCTGTATGTGGTACAAACCCTACGATCACCGAACTGATTCAGGAAGAAATGCCGGTATGCGATCTGAAAGAACATTAAAAATCACACAATCAATAATTTATTACAAAATGGAACATAAGAAAAAACTTTCTATAATTTGTTTTAGTGGCGATTTTGATAAACTAACCGCTGCTTTCACATTAGCTTCAGGTGCTGCTGCTGTGAATAATGAAGTAAACATTTTCTTTACTTTCTGGGGGTTGAATGCCATCAAAATGAAAAAGGGAAGGGCATTTACCGGAAAAGGATTTCTTGCCCGTTTCTTTGGTTTTCTGATGGGGGGAATCAACAATGTCCCACTCAGCCGGTTGAATTTCGCCAATATCAGTCCAAAGCTGATGAATTATATGATGAAGAAAAGCAATGTGGCAACTTTAACAGAACTGATTGATGCTTCCATCGCAGTTGGAGTTAAACTTTACGCCTGCGAAATGTCCATGCAGATTTTAGGACTAACCATGGATGATTTTATTCCTGAAGTCAATAAAGAGGTTCTGGGCGTGGCTAAATTTTTAGATATCTCAGAAGGTGGAGACAGAATATTCATTTAAATACTTTAAAAATGGCTACATACAATTTAGATATAACAAAAGAACATTGCCCGATGACTTTTGTGAAAACGAAAATACAACTGGCAAAGATCGCGAAGGATGATATACTTGAAGTTCTGGTGACTGAAGGTGAGCCTTTGGATAACATCCCCAAGAGCGCTACTGAACAAGGTTTTGAGGTATTAGGTATTGAAAATTTGCATGATAATATTTTCAAAATACGCATCAGAAAATGATAAAAATTAAACGACGTATTATTGATCATATTATTATTCATGCTCATAATATTTTCCCAATTGAAGCTTGCGGCTACTTAGCCGGAAATGGAGACACAATCTCTCAAAGCTATGAATTAACAAATATCGATAACAGTGAAGAACACTTTTCATTCGATCCGGCTGAACAATTTGCAGTTGTACGAAAGTCAAGAAATGAAGGATTGGAAATACTCGCCAATTATCACAGTCATCCCAATACTCCGGCACGTCCTTCAGAAGAAGATATTCGGATGTCTTATGATTCTGACATATTGTATTTTATAATTTCATTAGCAGAGAAAATACCTCAGATCAAAGCTTTTAAAATTCACCAATCAAAAGTTGAAGAAATTCACATTCAAATAATAAATTAATTGTACTTGTTATGTATTCATTACCAGTAAACCTGAAAGAAGAGATTGAAAATTACGAAGTGTTAGTTTCCGAATTCCTGGATCATAAAATTGAACCTGCAAAATTTAAGGTAACACGTGTACCGATGGGAATTTATGAACAACGTAAAGATGGTACTTTTATGGTTCGCATTCGCTGCGTTGGTGGTTTCATAACTCCTACTCAGTTAAAACAAGTAGCTGAAATTGCTAAAAAATATGGTTCTGAATTAATACATATCACTACAAGACAGGAAATACAGATTCAGAATATTACTTTACAAAGTACGGTGCATATCCTAAAAGATTTATATCAGATTGAATTGTCTGCAAGAGGTGGAGGAGGTAACACAGTAAGAAACATCCTCTCCTCTATTGATTCTGGTATTGATCCTGATGAAATATTTGATGTTTTTCCTTATGCAGTCGCATTGACCAATAAGCTGATTGCCGAAGGTGATTCATGGACACTTCCCAGAAAATTAAAAATTGCCTTTTCAAGTTCTGAAGAAGATACAGCATATGCTTCATTTAATGATCTGGGATTTATTGCAAAAAAAATTGGAGATGTAAAAGGTTTCAAAGTGTTCATAGGTGGTTCGCTTGGCTCTAAACCAATGGTTAGTCCGGTACTATTTGATTTTATTCAGGCTGAGAAGATAGGGCTCGTAGCAGATGCAGCAAAGAAATTATTTTCCAGATATGGAAACCGTAAAAACAAACATAAGGCACGCTTACGTTATGTGTTTTATAAGCTTGGAGAAGAGAAAGTATTTGATCTGTATCACCAGATATATGATGAGTTAAAGAGCGAGTCAAACAATGAAATAATTGTTCCCGATATTCAATCTAATATTTTATCGACTTCACTGAATGCATCCGTGGTCTCCGGCACTAACTTCGACATTTGGAGAAAACGTTATGTGAAACAACAAAAACAGGAAGGTCTCCACAGCATCATCGTTCCTTTCGTACATGGGAATGTATCTGTTGATACTGCTTACAAACTAGGAAAATATTTTAGTCAGTTTGGTAATGATGTCATCAGGTTTTCATTGCGTCAGAATATTCACTTACGTAATATCCCGGAACAATATCTGGGGAATGTTTATAATTTTTTAAAAGAAACAGGAATTATTATCAGTGAACCATTGTTATTAAATACATTGGTATCCTGTACCGGGGCTGATACATGCCGTTTGGGTATCTGTTTATCAAAAGGCGCTTTAAGCAATTTGAGAAAAGAACTTGCCAAAAGTAACCTGGATCTGGATGAATTGAACGATATAAAGATTAATATTTCCGGATGTCCTAATTCATGTGGTCAACAGGCGGCAGCAAGTCTTGGTTTTTATGGTGTCGTGGGAAGGAAAGACCGTATGTTCCCTTCTTATAAAATTGTGGCAGGGTCAGTTCAATCTGAATACGATGCTAAACTGGCAGTTCCGGTTGGAGAAATTAGTGCCCGCGATCTTCCACATTTCACGATTAATATTTTGGAAAAATACTTAGGCAAGAAGGACTTGTATAATAACTTTTCGTCATATATAGCATCTGAGGGAAAGGTTGATATTGCCGGATTATGTGATAAATACAGTCATATCCCCGACTTTGAAGAAGATAAGAACTATTATTTTGATTGGGGTAGCGAGAACATCTTCTCACTTGTAGGACGCGGATTGGGTGAATGTTCTGCCGGTCTCTTCGACTTGATTGACCTTGATTTGAATTCAATTATCAGGAACAAGGAGAATATTATTCAGACATCAACAACAACTTTGATCAATGAAAATTTATATGATATCATCTTTTTTTCATCCCGTATGCTTTTGATTACCAAAGGCATTGAGCCCAAAAATAATGAAGAACTTTTTGATGCATTTATAAATAAATTTATTGAAGAAGGTTTGATCAATCGGAAATTTAAATCCTTGGTTGAGAAAGCAAAACTGAATTCCAAAGATGATTTTGTTTCTGACAAGGACAATATCTATTCATTGTCAGATGCAGTAATCGAATTATATGAGAACATGGATGACTCACTTCAATTCAAAACAGAAACAATCAAGTCGGTCCAGGCTGATCAAAAAGCAAATATCATTAAGTCCAAAGACTTTAGGGGAGTTAAATGTCCAATGAACTTTGTTAAAACAAAAATCGAACTGTCAACTTTAAATTCCGGTGATCTTCTTGAAATATTACTTGACGATGGCGAACCCATTGAGAATGTACCGGGTTCCTTGAGAAGTGAAGGTCACGATATAATAAAACAGGATAGGGTTGAAAACCACTGGTCAGTATTGATTCAAAAAAAATAAAGCATTATGTACGAAAGACAACGACGAAGTATTTTAAAAGCCGTTTCATGGAGATTAACCGGCACCGTGGACACATTTATTCTCTCTTTCCTGGTTACTGGACAAATCAAGTTTGCATTTTATATCAGCGGTTTTGAAGTATTTACTAAAATAGCTTTATACTTCTTACACGAACGGGCATGGAACAGGATTAGTTTCGGGAAAGAAAAATATAAGGTTGAATATGAGATCTAAAATAAGAAAATATCTGCCTGTTTCTCTTGATATTACCGATAAAAACATTTTGATAATTGGTGGAGGTAATATTGCAAAGCAAAAGTTGAAGACTCTTTTAATGTTTACAGATAAAATAACCATTTTGTCTCTTGTAATAAGTGCAGAGATTCAAAAATACAAGCTTACTCAAATAATTAAAGAGTATCAATCCTGTGATTTGAATGGATATTCAATTGTTTATGCCTGTACCAATAACAGGACGTTAAATGCACAAATAAAATCAGACGCTGCCAAACGAGGTTTATTAGTGAATGTAGTAGATGATCCTGAGTTATGCGATTTCATTTCTCCCGCGATTTTTAAACAGGATTATATGACTGTTGCAGTAAATTCAAACGGGGTAAATGTCAAGAAAACAATTGCCTGGCGAGATAGAATTAAAAAACTGTTGGAAAATGAATCAGCTGAATTACAGCTTATATGAACGAAATTAAAATAGTAGAAGGGGCAGATGTTTCACCAGTCGATTGCAGAACGAAATATGGTAAAGTTTATATTGCAGGCTTTGGGCCCGGTGATCCTGATTTGCTTACAGTAAAAGCTTTAAGGGCTTTACAAAACGCAGACATTATTTTTCACGATTGTTTATTGAATAAAAATTATCTCAACAACTTTAAAGGGGAAAAGGTATGTACCGGCAAGCGGAAAAATAATCATGTGAAGGAACAGGACGAAATCAATGAATTGCTCTATAAAGCGGCCATCAGTGGCAAACAGGTCGTTAGGATTAAAGGAGGTGATCCTTTGGTTTTTGGTCGGGGGGGAGAAGAATTCTTTTATCTTAAGGAAAGACTTATCGATGTTGAAATTATTCCCGGGATCACTTCAGCGTTAGCAGCCGCTGCAGTTGCCGGTATCCCCCTTACTCAGCGGGGTATCTCTTCATCGGTGGCCTTTTGTACTGGACACCCGGAAAGCAGTATCCGCATCCCTGACACTGATACGATTGTATATTACATGTCGACATCGAAATTACACCTCATTCTGAATAAGCTGGTCGAAGCCGGAAGACCTGCAAATACGGCTGTTGCCATCATTGAAAATATTTCTTTACCCAATCAGCGTATCATAACCGGAACGATAAATGAAATACTGCTGAAAACAAATACATATCATTCTCCTTTAGTTTTCATTGTAGGTGATGTAGTAAAGTTAAATTATTTAATAAAAAAGGGTGTTCAATACGACAATACATGAAATAAAAAAGAGAAAGTATTATAGCATACCAACCGGATAATCTAAATTTACATTGAATCTGCTTCAAAATTGTATTTTAGTCGGATAACAGCTTAAAAAAATCTACTTTTGCATCCAGTTACTGTAAACTATACCGGATATCTAATGTGTTCATTATTTGATTGCTTTACAGATATCAACCGGTCTACATCAAACATTCTGCAATGAATAAATACCAACTTAATCACTTGCGTGAGCTGGAATCTGAAGCTATCTTCGTAATCCGGGAAGTGGCAGCCCAGTTCGAGCGTCCTTCTTTACTCTTCTCGGGTGGAAAAGATTCAATCGTTCTGGCTCATCTTGCCATGAAGGCATTCTGGCCTGCACGCATGCCCTTTCCACTTGTCCACATCGACACGGGTCACAACTTCGAAGAAACCATCACTTATCGCGATCAGCTCGTCGAAAAGCTTGGAGCCCGTCTCATCGTGGGTTTGGTTCAGGAGGCCATTGATGATGGACGGTCTGTTGAGGAGAAAGGATTCAGCGCCAGTCGCAACTTATTACAGACAACAACATTACTGGATACTTTAGAGAAATATAAGTTTGATGCCGCCATGGGTGGTGGCCGTCGCGACGAAGAGAAGGCACGTGCAAAAGAGCGCTTCTTCTCTCACCGTGATGAGTTTGGTCAATGGGATCCAAAGAATCAACGTCCTGAGCTGTGGAACATCTTCAATGGTCGCAAACATGTTGGCGAGCATTTCAGGGTATTCCCCATCAGCAACTGGACCGAAATGGACGTCTGGCAATATATCCTGATGGAACAGATCGACATGCCCAGTCTTTATTTCACCCACGAGCGCGAAGTCTTTAACCGCGATGGCATATGGCTTGCCAATGCCCCCTTCATGAAACTCAAGCCCAATGAAAAGGTAGAGGTAAAAAGAATCCGTTGCCGTACAATCGGGGATGTCTCCTGTACAGGCCTGACCCTTTCAACCGCCGAATCCCTTGAGGAGATCATTGAAGAGATTGCAGCAACACGCGTAACCGAACGTGGAGGCCGCGAAGATGATAAACGGTCAGAGGCCGCTATGGAAGACCGTAAACGCGAAGGCTATTTTTAACCCAACAACATTTATCATGACGCATACTACCAATACATATCTGGATATGAAGCTGCTGCGCTTCTCAACTGCAGGCAGCGTTGACGATGGGAAGAGTACATTGATTGGCCGACTGCTTTACGACAGCAAGTCTATCTTCGAAGATCAGCTCGAAGCCGTCAAGCGTGCAAGCATCCAGAAAGGAACCGAGCATCTGAACCTTGCTTTGATCACCGACGGACTGCGTGCCGAACGTGAACAGGGGATCACCATAGATGTGGCCTACAGATATTTTGCCACTCCAAAACGTAAATTCATTATTGCCGATACTCCCGGCCATATCCAGTACACCCGTAACATGGTTACCGGATCTTCTACTGCCAATGCATCACTGGTACTGATCGATGCCCGCAACGGGGTGACCGAACAGACCTGTCGCCATTCATATATTGCCTCCCTGCTCAAGATTCCACATCTCGTTTTTTGTATCAACAAGATGGATTTGGTTGACTATAGTCAGGAGGTCTACGATAAAATCTGCAAAGAGTTCACCGTATTTGCAAAACTACTCGATCTGCGCGATATTCGTTTTGTACCAGTAAGCGCCTTAAAAGGTGACAACGTAGTGAAACCCTCAGTCAACATGCCCTGGTACACAGGAGGCACGCTGATGGAGGTTCTCGAGACCATAGAGATCGATCAGGACAACGACTTTGTCAAACCCCGTTTCCCCGTACAATATGTTATCAGGCCCGAGTCTACCGAATACCACGACTACCGTGGTTATGCAGGCAGAGTGGCCGGTGGAGTTTTCCACAAAGGCGACAAGGTTTGCATATTGCCATCCGGACTGACAACAACGATCAAATCCATTGACACCGCTACCGGTGAACTCGAAGAGGCCTTTCCACCCCTATCGGTCACTATCCAATTGGAAGACGACATTGATATCAGCCGTGGCGACATGATCGTCAAGC
>Ga0209540_10002697_pt1 | contig 12478 bp, 10 predicted proteins | sample BarGraIncu01121A_FD_184501 | JGI IMG/M metagenome (GOLD analysis project Ga0209540, IMG submission 184501) | Arctic peat soil microbial communities from Barrow, Alaska - Barrow Graham LP Incubations 011-21A (SPAdes) (version 2) | ecosystem: Environmental > Terrestrial > Soil > Wetlands > Peat... | reverse complement strand
TTTTGCAGCGTGGCAGGCGAACTGTAAAGATCATCGGAATCAAGCTGGACGGCATAACGGCCGCAGAGTGGCGAATAGATGGCTTCATTCCAGCAGCCGCCGATTCCCAGATCGCGGCGTTCAGGAATGATCTGGGCTATCCGGGGATTTTGCGAAGCTATCTTTTTAGTAATCTGAGTGGTTCCGTCTGTAGAATGATTATCCACAATAATTATGTTAAAATTAAAATTTGTTTTTTGAGCCAAAGCGCTCCGCAAGGCATCATTAATTGTCTTTTTACGATTGAACACGGGAATAACAACACTTGCTTCTACCGGAAATCGCTCCGATGTGCGGGGAGCTTTCAGTGCGCGTACCCTTAAATATGTACCTGTTAGCTTTAAATAGTTTGTGGCAACTTTTTCCAGCTTCTTTTGCCGCGCGAGATTTTCCGCGGCCACATAGATAAAATGTTCCTCAGTTTGATTGGCGCCTTCTGCTCCAGTAACCGCCTTTTCTTGCGTGACTGTGTAGAGAAATTCCGGAACACGCAAGATCGCATGATCAATAGATATTTTCAGGCGTAAATCGTAAAGGGCAGTATTTTCATCCAGGGGCAGAGGGTGGTATTTCTGCAGGGCGATTTTAATGGCCGCCATCGAAAAAAGTAAAACATGACCAAAATTAAAATCATCGCGAATACTGCCTTGCTGATAATCTATGAGTGGATGGGGAATGAAATCATTTTCCTTCTGCTCGATAAAATCTGAATAAATGATCCCTGCTTGCGTATCGCCGGCAATCGTAAGCATTCGGCGCACCGATTGTTCATCGCATTTAACTTCTTTTCCGCCAACTACTGCCAGCAGATATTTCCCTGATATTATTTTTAAGAAAGAAGAAAGATCGTGGATATTCTTAATCTTCAATGCATGAGCCGGCCACACGCTTATCGCCTCTTTTTCATCATCCACAGCCGCCAGCAAAAACCGGCCAAATTTAAAGACTAAAGGCGTCATAGTTTTATGTCAGCAATAGTTTGTTAAAATCCGGACATCATCAGATTAAATGCTTTTTCTGCTGTATCGTTGGATAGTTTAATAAAAGCATTTTTTCTGGTAGCGGGGAACATGTTTATATTTGTTCCCATTTTATAGTCCACTCGGCCGGTTACATTTTTCGAGCTCCAGATAGTTTTGCCGCTTTCTTTTTCCCGAAAATTTATTTCCAGTGTCATCGTCGCCCGCTCTTCGGCCACCAGAGTATTGGCGCTATAAGAAAGAGGCGATGTGTTGATATTAAGGACGCTGCCCTTGATGATGGCGTCTGCCGACTCAACATTCTGCACAATTTTAAATCGGTTAGACAGAATGAACTGATCGATAAATGCTGTGCGCACATAATTTTCCAGCTCCGCCTGTGATGTCTTATTTCCGAAGGCTTGGACATAAACTGTAGTAATGCGTTTGTCGATATATTCGCCCTGCGGGGCAAATGTATAGCCGCAGCTAAGTATCAAGGCCAAAAAAAGACAAATCACGCCGGTTTTAATAAATCTTCTCCGGTTTTGTTTTTTCATAAAAGTCACCTCTTTTTTATTGGGCAACAACAATGTTGACCAGTTTCTTGGGCACGTAAATAACTTTCAAAACCTTTGCGCCTGAAAGCAGGGCGATGATTTTTTCATCGGCCAGTGCGATCTGTTTTATTTTTTCCGCGTCTTCATCGATGGCAACCGTCATGCGGCTGCGCAGCTTACCATTGATCTGCACAACTATTGTCATTTCTTCTTCACTGGCAATTGTCGGATCAAATTGCGGCCAGGGAATATTGGCGGCCAAAGTTTTATGGCCGATCATCTGCCAGAGTTCTTCGGTTATATGCGGAACAATTGGCACCAGGAGAATTATAGCCGTTTCCAGCGCTTCCCGCACGGTGGCCAGAGCGATCTTATCATCACTCGCTGGACGTTTGATTTGATAGACGGCGTTGACCAGTTCCATGACCGCGCTGATAGCGGTATTGAAATGGAAACGATCTTCGATATCTATTGTTACCTTACGGATAGTCTGATGAGTTTTGCGCCGCAGGGCTTTGAGCTCACCTTCCAGATCAACACCGGCGGGCAAAGGTTTGACTTCTTTAATGTCCTCCAGATATTCATCAACGATACGCCAGAGACGCCCCAGAAAGCGGAACGACCCTTCCACACCCTGATCGCTCCATTCCAAATCTTTTTCCGGCGGCGCGGCAAACAGGCAGAATATCCGCACGGTATCGGCGCCGTAAGTTTTTATCAGATAATCGGGATCGATAACGTTCTTCAGCGATTTAGACATCTTCTCCGTCTTGCCGATAATTACTTCTTTCCCGCAGATGTGGCATTTACCTTCAGCTGCTTGCTCCGGGAAAAGATAACCATGATCGTTGCACTTCATCGTTTCCTTGCAGACCATGCCCTGCGTTAGCAAATTGGTGAATGGTTCGTCCACACCGATCACACCGAAGTCGCGTAGCATTTTGGTGTAAAAGCGCGCGTAGAGCAGATGCAAAATGGCATGTTCAATACCGCCGATGTATTGATCGACGGGCATCCAATAATCAAGCTTTTTACGATCGAGACCGGGTTTAGTATCACAATCCGGGCTGCAATAGCGGTCGAAATACCAGGACGATTCCACAAACGTATCCATCGTGTCCGTTTCGCGCGCGGCCTTGCCGCCGCATTGGGGACAGGTGGTATCGACAAATTCTTTCAGGGCCGCGAGCGGCGATCCGCCTTCGGAACTAAAAATAATATTTGTCGGCAAAACAATGGGCAGATCTGATTCTTTAGCCGGAACGATACCGCATTTATCGCAGTTAATCATGGGGATGGGCGCGCCCCAGTAACGCTGGCGGGAAATGCCCCAATCGCGCAGACGGTATTGAATAGTGCGCTTGCCTTTTCCAGTTGACTCCAGATATTCGGCGATAGCCTCAAGAACCTTCATGTTTTCCATGCCATCAAACTGATCGGAATTAACTAAAACACCCTCCTCCACATAGGCTTCTGTCATCTTTTCCGCCTCAATCTTTTTACCTTTGGGCTGAATGACAACAATCAGCGGTAGATTAAATTTCTTGGCAAATTCAAAGTCTCGCTGGTCGTGCGTGGGCACAGCCATGACGCATCCGGTGCCGTAATCGGCCAGAACAAAATTGGCGGCGTAAATGGGCATTTGCTTGCCGGTCAGGGGATTTTTGCAGTAAGCCTCCAGAAAGATACCTTCCTTTTCATAATACTCGGAAGTGCGCATCATCTTGTCCTGCTTTTTTACTTTTTCCACAAACTGCAAAACATCTTTTTCGATGGCTTTGCCTTTGGATAATTCCGTGACCAGAGGATGCTCGGCGGCAACCAGCATGAAGGTCGCGCCAAAAAGAGTGTCCTGACGTGTCGTGAAAACTTTGATGGCATCCTTGGAACCGACCATCGGGAAATTTACTTCACAGCCGTAACTCTTCCCGATCCAGTTTTTCTGCATGGTCATGACGCGTTCGGGCCAGCCGGGCAGCTTGTCACAGTAGTCAAGCAATTCCTCGATGTAGGCTGTAATTTTGAAAAACCATTGATCCAGCACTTTCTCCTGAACTTCAGTGCTGCAGCGCCAGCAAAGGCCGCCCTCAACCTGTTCGTTAGCCAGCACCGTATCGCACTTGCCGCAAAAATTAACCGTGGAGCGTTTTTTGTAAGCCAGACCTTTCTCATACATCCAGATAAAGAATAGCTGTTCCCAGCGGTAATATTTCGGCTCGCAGGTGGATACTTCCCGATCCCAGTCGTAGCTGAAGCCCATGCGTTTGAGCTGCTTTTTCATGTGATTAATGTTTTCGTTAGTCCACTGGGCGGGATGAATTTTATGTTCAATGGCGGCGTTTTCTGCGGGCAGACCGAAAGCGTCCCAGCCCATCGGATGCAGAACGTTGAAACCCTTCATACGTTTATAGCGGGCAACAACATCGCCGATGGTGTAATTGCGGACATGGCCGATATGAATTTTGCCGGAAGGATAAGGAAACATCTCCAGCAGATAATATTTTTTCTTTTGCGGGTCTTCGGTAACTTTGAAGGCTTTTTCATCCTCCCACTTTTTTTGCCATTTTTCTTCAATTGCGATTGGTTCGTACTTCATGATCAATAATTTCTCCAAGCCAAAATATTGTGTAGTTTGTTTAGCATATCAAAGACGTGCTTTCAATCCCTTTAATGCTTTTTGCCAACAAGTGCCGTTTGACATTGAATTGCTAAATCTTTCAGCCGCGGAAGCCTGGGTGCATGATTGACCGCAATTAATAAATTGGATAGACCGTTATTAATATGTTTAAGAAAAGCCGGTTTGTTCTTTTTTAACCCCAGAAAGCCATAAGCCCCCAGCGCCTGCATCAATCGCTGGGCTGAAGCCTTCCAAAAATTATTAACAAATTCGTCGCGGCTATAAGCCGGCTTTACGAGCTCATAATAAAAGCTAATCAATTCGTTTCTTTCTTCAGCGGTAAAGATAACGTAAGGATCACAAATCAGCGAGCCCAGATCGTAAAAAAGGCAACCATGGCGCATCCCCTGAAAATCAATGAACACCGGCTTGCCGTTTTTAATCATGATATTCTGGGATTGGAAATCACGATGAATCAGACAAGACTCGATTTTTTGCAGGTGTGCGCCAAGTGATTCTAATTCCCTTTTTAATTCTTTAAGCAAAGATGACGGAGGCTTTATCTTACAAACTTCCCACACAAGATTTTCCAGAAAATAGTCATGTTCCCGCTTATAGAGTCTGGAGCCATAACCTTCGGACAATTTTAAATCCGCAGGTATTGATACTAGCGGATAGGCATGCAGACGGCGGATTTGTTTAAGTGCCTGGAAATAATAATCACGCCTTTTATCCCAGGGCAGAATTCTTTGCGCCCATAAATCAACATCGCCTAAATCTGTGAGCAGGATAAAATGTTGTGAGACATCTTGTGCAATGATCCGCGGCACGGAAATATTAATGTCTGTCAGAAACTTGTTGATGTCCGCCCAGTAAGCATTTTCTTTCACTTCATCGCCATAGCGCATAAAAATGTAACTGGTTTTATCCGGCAGGAAAACACGGAAAAATTCGCGGTTGGAGCCGCCTTTTTTAATAGGCTCGAGTTCAACATCTACCATCCCCAGATGATCGTTTAAAAATTTTTGCATTTCTTTGTTCATAAACCCTATTTTTAAATATACGAGTTGTTAATGAGAGAAACTATCACGTTGTCATCGCGAGGCGTCTCTCAGACGTCGTGGCGATCCCAATAAACTGCGAGATTGCTTCTTTGCCCTATGGGCTCATCGCATCGCAATGACAATTAACTAATACCTGCCATGCTTAGCCTATTGTATTCTTCAATTGTTCCCACATCATGCCAATAACCATCGTCAATCACAATACCGCCAACAGAACGGGGGATCTCTTTAATTAATTCAAGCAGCGGCGGGACAATCGATTCCACATGACCTGCTTCCAGCCGCTGTAAGAACTTTGTTTCGATAATATAAATCCCGGCGAAAAGACAGCTTTGGACTCCCGGATTTTTTAAAGTATGACGCATATCGCAGATAAAGCTGTCTTTATCAATATTGACATTAAGTAACGGCCCGCTACTGCGCAGCGCCAGTGTAACTTCCGCTTGCAGGGCAAAGTGCTGGTCAATCAGTGGCGCAATGGGCATGTTGGTGATGATGTCGCCATTGTAAATGATAATCCGTTCTTCATTGGCAATCAAATCCTCGATATTTTTAATGCCACCTGCGGTATCTAAAAGAATCGGTTCATGCCGGAAAATGATCGGGATGCCTTGCCAGTTGTTTTCCGGGAACGCCTCTTTATATTTATCGGCGTAGTGATGCGTATTGACAATAAACCGCTGCACGCCAATTGAACGCAAATGCTCCATCGCATACGTGATGATCGGCCTACCGCCAATTTGTAAAAGCGGCTTGGGAATATTCCGAGTCAGCGGTCTGAGCCTAGTGCCCAACCCCGCGCCCAATATAAATGCTGCGTTAATTTGTTTGCTTGGCATATATTTTATATCCATCTTGTAGGATAAAACAACAAAACTAGCCTCTCGGTTCTTTCTTTAGTTTTTTTCCATATTCCGGATCAATCTTTACCAAGGCCGCCACAATAAATCCGGGTATTGTCGTGATCAAAATCCAGATAAAGAAATGTTTATAGCCGAGCATTTCCTGAATCCAGCCGCTGGCCATCGCGGGTAACATCATGCCCAGCGCCATAATGCCCGTGCCTATCGCGTAAAATACAGTTTTATATTCTCCTTGCGAAACCATGATCATATACATCGTGTAAGCCGTAAACCCAAAACCGTATCCGAATTGCTCTACGGCAACGGCTGCACTGATTAAAACCAGACTTTCCGGCAGCACATGCGATAGATACACAAAGATTAAATCCGGCACGTGCATAATCAACACCATCGGCCACAGCCAAAACTTCAAGCCTTTTTTATAAACAACATAGCCGCCCAAAAGCCCGCCCAGCATCAGCGCTATGACGCCAACCGTGCCGTAAATGATGCCGACCTCTGCCGTGGTTAAACCCAAACCGCCCTTGGCGCGCGCATCAAGCAAAAACGGCGCGACCATCTTCACCAGTTGCGCCTCGGCGAAGCGATAAAACAGGAAAAAGCAGATGATAATAAGAATATCTTTACGCCGGAAAAATAAGGTCAGAATGCGGAAATATTCCGTCAGGAAATTTTTTGATTTATCCCACGGCGCGCTGGTATCCTCGGCTGGCCTGGGCAGGGCAAAAAAATGATAGATAAATAAAGCCAGAAAAACAGCCGCGACACCGATAAAAGCCATCGACCAGGCACGCGCTACCGGATAGCCGTAGTTTTCCAGCACACCGGCCATAATCACCAGACCGCCCTTGGCGGCAATGGTGGCGACGCGGTAGAAAATAACGCGCACGCCGACAAACGCCGCCTGCTGCGGTGTATCGAGCGCCAGCATGTAATAACCGTCAGCAGCGATATCATGAGTGGCGGAACTGAACGCCATAATCCAGAACATGGCTAAAGAGTAACGCACAAAATTAGCAGCGGGCAGAGTCAAAGCGACACAGGCCAGCGAACCACCGATGGCTAGCTGCATTGCCAGTATCCAAAAGCGTTTGGTGCGGAAAAGATCGACAAACGGGCTCCAGATGGGTTTGATTACCCAGGGGAGGTAAAGCCAGCTGGTGTAAAGAGCAATTTGAGTGTTGGAGAGCCCCAGCTTTTTATATAGAATGACGCTGACTGTCATGGCAATCATATAGGGAATGCCTTCCGCCAGATAAATGGTCGGCACCCAGAACCAGGGGTTCCGCTCCGCATTCATTCGCCTACCTTTGTCGCGGTATGCTTTTGACTGCGAATCGGACACATCCTTTATTTCTTTTGTTGGATCGGTCATATTATAAAACTTTTTTCTTTTTCAGCTTTTCGCTGATCTGGCACGTTAGTAGAGCTTTTTCAAAATGGAGCCGGAAAAGTAGTGAGCTAGTATTCCCTCTGTTTTCAATCCTTTGGCTGCCATAACCGCCGCGCCTATCTGGCACAATCCAACACCATGCCCCCAGCCACCGCCGGTAAGGATAAAATTCTCCACTGAACCATCGGCCGCGTTTGTCTTCGATACTACAAATGCGCTGCTCAAAAGATGGCTAGAAGATAGCCAGCGGCGTATTTCCAATTCTTTGCCGATCACGACAACTTGTTTGGAGCCTTCAATCTTCAATTTATAAATTCTGCCGGAAGGGCCTCTTCCTACGGCAACTATGTTTTTCAGCTCTCCAAAATCAATACCAGATTTTTTGCGTATTATATCTTCGAGTTCCTGCCTGGAATATATGACCTGCCAGCGGTAGAAATCAGGCGTTTCCTGATCAAAGGCGGGCAGAATCTTGCCCAGTAATTCCTTGTCCGTTGTGTCGCAATAAGCATGCGGCCTGCCGGTAAGCCAGTCTCTGGCTTCCGCCTCCGATTGAATGGGGGGATGCTGCCCGACATTGTCGGTGACACTGCGCAGATAGTCCGGAGATTTGTCCTCCCATGCCGTTGAAAAAATTTCCGTTTGTCCGCCGCAGGATTTATAGTAACGGGTGTCGCAAATTTCTCCGGCATAAACTAGAAAAAGTCCGCGAGTGTTCTTTATTGCCTTATGGACATTATCGGAAATGATTCGTGTTATTCCTTGATAGCGCTGGCAATGATCGTCCGCGCAAACGTCAAATCCTTTATGATTGTTGACGTCCTGCCAGACAACGATTTCATTTTTAGTCTTTAACTCAGGAAAAGACCGCGCGGTTTTCTTTTTCGCGAGCATGGCCACAAGCCAGCTGCGAGCCACAACAGCCTGCGCCTTCAAAAATTCCAACGGCGCTTCGGCGGACATTTCCGAGGAAATAACGCTGGCCAGGTAATCTTCCAGCGCAATTTCATTGATGAGATTGAAGGATGAATCAGACGCGACAGACAAAACAAGATTGCCGCGAAACGATTGTTCCTGGCTTCTTTGCCAGTGAAAATCGATGCCGATCTTGACGTCGGACACGGTAAAGGTAGCCTTATTATGAGCCGATAGCATTATTGTCTTGCCGCTTGCTATTACTCTTCCGGAAGTATCGCCAAGCGCCACTTCCCCTTGCCTGATCCTGACGATTATATGGCCTGATATTGACCTTGCGTCAGAAAGAAGAAACCTGCCTTTTAAGTTTAAGCGGGCTTCTTTATAATTCTGCAGCAGGGCAACTTTAATTTCAGGCTCGCTATTGAGCATAGTCTCTCTTCCAATAAAATAATTTTATTTTTATGGTCAATGGACAAATAAGTCAAGAAAGTTATCAAATATTAACTTAATGCTTGAATATTGTTAATTTATCATATATAAATTAACAATAAAAAGTAACGTCGGATGACTTATGGTCCATATTTGGCCAATTGGAGGAGGGAAAGGGGGGTCCGGCAAGAGTTTTCTGGCCAGTTCCCTGGGACGTCTTCTAGCAAAATCTGGTAAAAAAACCCTTCTGATTGATCTCGATCTGGGTGCGGCAAATCTGCACACCATGGTGGATGTCCCTTATCCGGAAAAATGTTTTTCCGATTTCGTCTCAAAAGAAATACCTGTTCTGGAAGACACCGTTCTGGAAACTCCCTTCCCTAACCTTTTTTTGATTAGCGGCGCCCATGATAATCTGGATATCGCCAATCTTCCCTATGACAAAAAAATTAAAACCATAAGGGCCATAGCCAAATTAAAATACGAATATATTTTGCTGGATCTGGGCGCCGGCACCGCTTTCAACACGCTCGATTTTTTTCTGACTTCGCGAAACGGTATATTCATTACCACGCCGGAACCGACTTCCATCGAAAACGTTTACCGGCTTATGCGCGCCATTTACTTCCGCCGGATTCGCCATTATTTTTCCGCGGCCGAATTTAAGGCGTTGGAAAAAAAGGTTAGGCAGCAGTTAGGCGACGGCTCTTTCAACAAACCGGAACATATTATTCCCGTTGTCAAAAAAGAACATCCTGAAAAATACATGCTGATCAAAAAAGATTTCAACTCTTTCAGCTTCAAACTTATCCTTAACCAATTGCGCAAACAGGATAATATTGCTCTGGGTGAGCAGATATGCAAGATCATCAAAAAGCATCTCGGAGTTAATGTTGATTTCGCCGGCAACATCGCCTACGACGAACATGTTCACGACGCCATCTGCCAGCGGGTGTGCTTTTTAGACAGCTATCCTCACTCGCGCGCCGCCAATGATTTGCGCGAACTGAACAGGAAAATGAGTAATTCCTTCGGCGAGCAACTGATGCTTAATTATTTTTAAAACGTGCGGATTTGAGGCAGTGGATGGAAAAATATTTCGCTCAGTTGAATTACTACGAAATGCTGGATATAAAACCGGATGCGACAGCTCTGGAAATTCGCGGCGCCTATAACGCCGCCTTGCAGATGTATCAGCCCAATTCTCTGGCCAGCTATTCCTTTTTTTCGCAGAAAGAAAGAAAAGAAATACTTGCCCTTCTTGAAAGGGCTTACTTTACGCTCATCAATGAAAAAGAAAGGGATATCTACGACAACGAACTTATCCGGACGGGAATTCTCAGCGCTGAGGAAAGGACCCCGGCGATTAAAAAACCTGTCAATATTTTTGACATAAACCGGCAGAAGGATGCCTCAGGCATTTTGAAATTCGTTACGGCTGAATTAAAAGCAAAAATTCCCCAAAATCAGCGAATCAGAGAAATTCTTTCCCGACAGGAAATCAGCGGCGCCGATCTTAAGGAAATCAGAAACGAACTGGACGTTGCTATTGAAAAAATTCACCAGGAAACAAAAATCAGTCTCAATTATCTGAACTGGATAGAGGATGATAAAGCAGAAAAACTGCCGGCAGCGGTTTTTCTCAAAGGTTTTATCAAGGCCTACCTGAAATGCCTTTGCCTGGAACCCGTTGATGATATCAGTAACAAATACATGAGCACTCTGACACGTGTCGAGAAAAAGTGACAAAACGGAAATTTCAGATATTTAACCACTAACCAATTCCGACCATGATCGGAAACTCCTTGCCGGTCTCAGTCGTTGTGCCGGTGATTCCCTGAAGAGCACAAGCAGGAGGCGGTTCCCGGAAATGATCCCAGCCCCAGCGGTGTATAAACACTGCATAAACTTATGATAACTCATTGAATCAAATTTGAAATCATGGTAGATGTTTCCGCGAGATTGTATTTGATGGAGTAAAAGCAGATGAGTGTTTACGAATATACAGCTTTGGATGAAAAAGGACGCGAGAGTAAAGGCTTTGTTGATGCAATGAGTGTTGCCGCGGCGAGGCAGAAATTGCGCGAAGAGGGAGTTTACCCCACTGAAATTAATCAGGCGGTAGATAAGAAGGACACGGCACTAACCGGTGTTTTGGGGATTAATCTCTGGCAACGGGTTTCCACTAAAGACGTGTCTGTATTCACCCGGCAGCTTTCGACTCTTTTAGGCGCCGGTATCCCTCTTGTGCCTTCGTTGTCTGTTTTAATCGCGCAAACAAAAAATCAGCTTTTGAAACAAACACTGGCGCAAATTCGCGAGCAGGTTAATGAAGGTAAAAGCCTGACTCAAGGCATGCTGAATTTTCCCCGAATCTTCCCGCCTTTTTACGTGAATATGATTCGTGCCGGAGAATCTTCGGGCACAATTAATCTGGTGCTGGAAAGGCTTGCCGATTTCAGTGAAAATCAGCAGGCTTTAATGAGCAAGATTCGATCAGCTCTGGCCTATCCGATAATTATGTTGTTTATCGGCAGCGCCGTTATTTTTCTGCTCATGACTTTTGTTGTTCCTAAAATTACCGGTATATTTACCGATATGCACCAGACGTTACCGCTGATTACAGTTGTTTTAATTGGCATCAGCAATTTTTTAAAATCTTTTTGGTGGCTTATTCTGATTCTTCTGGCAGCCGCGATAGCTGCTTTTAAATATATGACGACCGGTACGGAAGCGGGCAAGCGTCTGTGGGACACCGCAAAGTTAAAAATTCCGGTATGGGGTCAAGTCAACCGGAAAATTGCAATTGCCAGGTTTTGCCGGACACTCGCCACTCTGTTGCAAAGCGGTGTGCCGCTTTTATCGTCAATGGAAATAGTCCGTAATGTCGTCAACAACATTCTCATCGGCGAAGCAATCAGTAAGGCCAGTAAAGATGTGGAGGAAGGCAAGGGGCTCTCCGGCCCGTTGACACAAAGTGGTCTCTTCCCTCCAATGGTGACGGAAATGGTCGCAGTGGGAGAACAAAGCGGCACGCTGGAAAAAATGCTCAATCGCGTCGCCACGGCCTATGAAACGGAATCTCAATCCGACATTATGGTGATGACCTCTCTTCTGGAACCGTTAATGATTCTGGTCATGGGGCTTGTAGTTGGTTTCATTGTGATTTCGATTTTATTGCCGATCTTTGAGATGAACCAGTTGGTACGGTAACGGCATCGTAAAAAGACCATATGCTGCGTTGCGCCGCATCCTTCGTCATTGCGGCCTACGGAAAAGTAGGCCTCATTCTTCAGGATTTGCGCGCCTTGCCTCTGGCCTTTTTACGATGCCGTCAAATTTAACAATAAAAAAATTAGGGGTTGATTATGAAAAAAATCGGACAAAAGAAAAATACGCAGGCAGGTTTTACTTTAATTGAATTGATGGTGGTCATTGTCATTTTAGGAATACTTGCCGGTCTTATTATTCCCCGCGTCATGGGGCGCCCGGATGAAGCGCGTCAGGCCAAAGCCAAAATTCAAATGGAAAGTCTGGAATCAGCTCTGAAACTCTACAAGCTCGATAACGGCAGTTACCCTACAACAGAGCAGGGCATGAAAGCCTTAGTGGAAGCGCCAACCATCGGAACCCTTT
>Ga0209540_10002696_pt1 | contig 12479 bp, 9 predicted proteins | sample BarGraIncu01121A_FD_184501 | JGI IMG/M metagenome (GOLD analysis project Ga0209540, IMG submission 184501) | Arctic peat soil microbial communities from Barrow, Alaska - Barrow Graham LP Incubations 011-21A (SPAdes) (version 2) | ecosystem: Environmental > Terrestrial > Soil > Wetlands > Peat... | reverse complement strand
ATTGTCTGGCGCAATCTCAAGAGCCTTTTTAAAAGCTTCTAAAGCCGCGTCGCGCTTGCCAAGGCGCCCCAAGGCACAGCCTTTGTCGCTCCAGGCAGCTGCCAGAGCGGGATCGGATTCAGTGGCCTTTTCGAACTTGCTTAATGCGCCTTTATAGTCACCTTTTTCGTATAGAGCAACGCCTTCGTTAACCTGCTCCTTTCCAGTTGGCGACTCCACCGCTGTCTCTACGGACGCAGTCGAAACGCTCTCACCGACGCTGGGCTGTTCGATCACAGCGATTCCGCATTCTCTGCAAAAACGCGCGGTAGGGCTTAAGGTTGTTCCACAAGACTTACACAACTTTGTATCGGTCATAAACTCGGTTTAAAATATCGCAACCAAGCAATAAAGGTTGCGCATTAAGGTGTGCCTCTAACCGGATTGGTCGTGGACAATATTATTTGATGCTCAAGGGTTGTTTGCTGCAAGCCTGATCCACGATTATTTCGGTACGAGAGACCTAAATTGCAATTTTCAAGATGAAAATAGCGATCTCACGACGGGTGGGCTGCGGCCCTAGAAGTCCATTGCATTCAATATCTGCTTGTTAAGGTGTGCACACTGGGCTTTGAGGTAGTACTTGCTTTGTACAATCTGTTGTCTGAGGAGTGCTTCCATCTCTTCTGCGGTCCGATACGTAAACGGATTAAGTTCCTTTAAGCGCTCGTGCGGCAGTCCCTCAACAGAGGTTGGCACAAGCACACTGTCACCCCAGAACGGGTGTGGCTCATAGTCAACTGCGCCGCGCGTTGCTTGGATCAAGAACAACTGTGTTTCTTCGATGGTCGGGCCTGTCCCGCCGACAGGCTTCTTTTTGCCCTTCACTTCTTCAAAAAGCGTCTTTGCAAGCCAGGCGGTTTCGTCACCGAGGCGCGTATCGACCCAGACATATTTGGCGCCGACGCGTCCGGTCGTGTTGATCAGGTACGATTCTATCGGATTATCGGTCTCTACCCGCTCCTTCATAAAGGAATAAAATCGGTGGACGTGGGCTGCATTGCCAACGCCCATTGTGAATGGAAGACAATACCTTGATTCGTACTTCTCACCACCAACGCCCTCTCGGCTTTGCGCCGGGTGACCAATTGTTCTTCCGTCTGCGAGCACTTTTGCGGCGAACGCCGGATAATTCAGTTTCACCCATGCATAGTCTGAGATATACCCAGGACTAATGAATACGGCCATATTGAGCGGTCCGGCGGAGTCGACATTTCCATCGAAGTAGCCGGTGTCCTCTAAGAAAATAATGCTCCGCGCGTTTTGATTCAGTTTTCCATGATACTGGAGTATCTCTCCGCGGAAACTCACGTCACCGTGTTCGTCCCACTCAGTGTTTTCGTGAAGCGCGTTTGGCGACGTTCCTGCGTTGTAGATGGCGTGTTGCGTAACATCGACGTCCTCTGTTTTAGTCCAGCAGCCGCGTTCTGGGCTTACTACGCGGTCTTCGAACACTGAAACGACGTCGTCATTTCGTATTAGTTGGTTAGATATGAACGCAAGCGGATCGATTCCAAACTTATCGACATAGATCTGCGCAATCTTGTCATCATAGACATAATGCCCGTGCGTGGATTTTCCGCTGCCTGTCAATCCCCACACGCACATCACTATTTTCTTGCTAGTGCCGTCAACACGCTTGACCGTAAACTCTTTTAGCGAAGCGTGCTCGCCCGTACCCCCTCGTTTGTAGACCTCATATATCCAATGCGAAAGGAAGGCCTTCTTCGCTTCTCCCATGTAAGACGATCCAACGACAATCGAGTAATCATGGAAGGGAAACCTGATGACCTTGAGCATCTCGTTTTTTCCAGGCACATTTGGATTCTCGAGGTAGTGAGGGATCATAACGAGCTGGGCTTCAGGTTGTGCATCGGGATCGCCCGGAAAATTCACCGCTTGCCAACGATATGCGATATCAGGAAACTGGGCGTCGCAATAGAGTCGACATTTCATCTCACCCTTTGAACCCTTTTGCCCGAGCGTGGCATCTGCCTGAATGAGCGGCTGATCGAGAACGTGCTCCAGCACGCGGAGCATCAATAGCTGATGCTCGATGCGCAGATCCTCCTCGCGCTCGACAACGACGCTACCTGCAGCACTTCGACTCCAAATGTTTGATGCCCAGTTCCAAGATCCATTTTTAAACTGTGTTCCGTAACATTTTGCTCGCTCTAATAGATCAGATGGATTATTCTGGATGGGCGTCAAACCCACCTTCTGCTTTTCCTCTATTATCTGGTCAAATAGCTTGGGAAAACTCGCTATCGTTATGTCATCAGTGGAAATTAGCATAAAAACCTCTGCGCATCCGGAAGGTACGGCTAGAACTCTTGCTAACTACCGTGCTAAAGGGTATATAACTTTCGTCAACGAGCGCCAAACGCTGTAACTGAGCTTTAACGTGTCCCACCGGCTCTTCACGCTCTTATGTCCGCTAACTTAAACGTCAATGCTGCTAGCCGCGACTGATATCAAGTCCTGCCGTGGGTGTGACTTTCATCCTTTCTTTTTGCATAGCTATCTCGTAAAGGAGGATGTGTTTTTGCGCCACGATAGACCAGCCTATCTTTTGCTGAACGTACTCTAGCGCCCGCTGAGAGAAAAGCGCCCTCAACTCGTTATTTCGCAAAAGTAAGAGCAAAGCAGCCTTTAAATCTTCAAGCGATCCGAGTGGGACGGTTGCGCCCGCTTGACTTGCTTCGACTTCCGCCTTGAGGCCTTCAACCGCGGTTACTACTGCAGGCTTTCCCAAGGCGAACGCGTGTGCAAGATTCCCGCTTTGCGATGCGCGATCATATGGTAATACCACTAGATCAGCTAGGTTAAGTATTGAGTCGTATTCCTTTGGCGTAAACGCGCCAGTTATGACCCGTATCTGGTCCCTTGCCGGAGATTCTCGAATGGCCTTAAGCAGCTTGGGCTTGTAATAGAGCCCACTGGGTGATCCTGGCCGCGCGTCGCCTGCAATAATCAGAACTGCGTTCTTGGCCTTTTCGAGGATGTCGGGCCAAATGGTAACCACGTCTTCGAACCGCTTGTTCGGTTCCCACCATCCGATGCAAAGGACGACTTTCTTACTCTCGTACCCGGCCTTCCTCTTCGCTTCTCGAACGTCGGGGACATCTTCAGCAACTACGGCCTTTGCCCCGTGTGGGATGACGTAGACGTTGTTTGGAATTCTGCCTAAGTTTGCCGGCAAAAAGATCTTCTGAAACTCTTCGTGCACAATGCCCGCGTCTACGGTGTCCAGGCTTAAGCTCGTAAAGATGGCCTCTTCTCGACTGAGTGTGCTGTAAACCGAATGGTACGTGATCACCGTAGGCACGCGCGCAACGAAAAGCAGAAAGAGCAAATCGATGATGCTAATGCCATAATCTCCCGCGTTGGCGTATAATCCGTATTCATGTTGAATGTGTACGACGTCTGGTTTCAAATCCATTATCTTGTCAAAAATGACGCGTTCCCAGTCGGGCTTCGAGATGTCTATAATCCCAAAAACGTTTGGTTGCGATTCGTGCCCGCCCACTTGCTCGTCCGTGTGGCTGATCACGTCGACGGTGTGACCATAACGCTCCATGGCGCCGATCAGGTCAGACGAGTATGTCGCGATTCCGTCGCGGCGTGGCGGAAACGGGGTCACCATGCATATCCTCAATGGCTCTCCATCGTGGGTGTCCAGATCTTTTGTAGGGTTCATAACGTTTCGACTCTCCAGATTCGCAGGGGGATGTTCCCTCTCTCGCGCGTTCTCGCAGACATAACACCGTAGAATTTGTAGATATATTATCCTACGTTTTGCTCTCTTGTGATGTAACCATTTGCTTTTTGCTTGCGGCATGCTTAAGCGTAACAGCGGTGCTAAGCCTCAGAATCGCCAAAAAATGGCGACGAAAAACGCCTAAAAAAGTGCGAGCAGACCCGAACAGAGCGCTCGAGAGCACTCAAAACGACCGATAAGCAAGACAATGAGCCAAATCTAGCTTGTCCCCCACCTTGCAAGGGATGCAATATTCGCGTTACGTAGTCGTGTATCTATGCTCTAAGTTTAGCGAATGCCACTCCTCTCACAAACTACGGTGCGCAGTATGCGGCGGTGACGAACAAAGTAGCGTGTTTAGCTGAAGAGGTCACCTTCGTACTTTGTAGCACCCATGCTCAGCGCCATTTCGACTGTCTCTTGATCCTTCATTAGAAAGATCTTGTCGTCCCCTACATCCTCGACGTCGACGCTGTTTTTGAGGATCTCTTTGTGCTTCTGAAATCGGCCGATCGTTACGCCGAACTCTTTAGGATTGTCGATTATGGTAATATCATACCCTGCTGCCTGAAGGATGTCTTGAACTTTGTCCAGATCTGCCTCGGAGATTTCAAAGCGATATTTTGCTCCGTTGTAGTAATCGCCTAATTGCTTGAAGAGCCCAGGATCGCCAAGGTACTGTTTAAAGACGTAATCGTTTTTAAGCTTAAATATATTAATGCCAGCCATTTCAACCACGGGATGATATGTTTACATGTATTTATCTCTATTTCCATCGAGCTAAAGAACCTCGCGCACCTGTGAAATCTCGATCACCTTTTTTTATTCCAAAAAAAACGCCAACACGAGAAAGGTTAACTTGCATCAACAACAATACTATTGATAAGGGGCCACTTCCTTCTCGGGTCAGCTTATCAAGATGATGCAATGATTAGAGACATCAACGAATACTTTGAAAAACTAGAAGCTGAGCTTCAGGCCTGTTTCGCTATCGCCTCTGAAGCACGGAAAAATGGCGAGGATCCGTCTCTTTCTCCCGAAATCCTACCTGCTCGTGACCTCGCTGAGCGCGTTGAGAACCTCATCGGCATCCCTGGAATTGCACAGCGTATAAGGCAGCTTGATGAAACAATGTCACGCGAAGAGGCTGCCCTCGCAATTGGTTTGGACTTTGCCAACGGCGAATTCGGCTCGTATGAGAGCAAAGTTCAGGTAGTAGAAAAGGCCGTCAGGACCGCGGTTGCGATGTTGACCGAGGGTGTCGTGGCAGCGCCCATTGAGGGCATTGCACGCGTAGAGCTCGGTAAGAATGACGATCGGACCGACTACTTACAAATATTCTATTCAGGCCCCATCAGAAGCGCGGGAGGGACTGCTCAAGCCCTCTCTGTGTTGGTCGCCGACTACGTTAGGCGCGCTGTCGGCATTGGACGATATGTGCCACGGGACGATGAAGTTGAGCGATATGTTGAAGAGATTCCGCTTTACAAGACGCTCGTGAACCTGCAATACACCCCACCGGCTAGTGACATCAGAACCATCGTTACGAATTGCCCCATCTGTATCAATGGCGAAGCAACAGAAAAGGAGGAGGTTTCAGGCTATCGAAACCTTGAACGCGTAAAAACGAACGCCGTTCGAGGTGGCATGGCGCTCGTCTTGGCAGAAGGGCTGGCTCAAAAAGCGCCAAAACTGAAGAAGTACGTGTCGCAGCTCGCTCTGGACGGGTGGGAGTGGCTAGACGAGATCATTCACGTAAACGTGTCTGAAGAGGGGGGTGAAAAAGGGTCAAAAATCGCCAAAAAGCGAGGCGGCGAAATCACGATTGCTCCAAGCTGGAAGTACATGGAAGACATCATTGCAGGCCGGCCGGTGTTCTCGCATCCTTCCCGTAAGGGGGGCTTTCGTCTTCGCTATGGACGAGCGCGCAACACGGGCTTTGCCTCTGCTGGTATCAACCCCGCAACGATGGTCGTGCTCGGTGAGTTCCTCGCTCCGGGAACGCAATTGAAGATGGAGCGGCCGGGTAAAGCTGCTGGCATTTCTTCAGTCGATTCGATTGAAGGACCAACCGTTAAACTATATAACGGAAGCGTCGTCCGGATTGACGCTCACGACGCGGCCCTCAAACATAAAAACGATATCGACGAGATCCTCGACCTCGGAGAGATTCTCGTAAATTATGGAGACTTTCTGGGCAATAACCACCCGCTGATTCCTTCACCGTACGTGCACGAATGGTGGGCACAAGATCTTGAAGAAGGGGCAACGAGCTTGCACGAACCGGTCCCTCCTGTCGATATAAATGAGCTCACTGCGTCAGCCGCGCTGGACCTTTCGCAGCACTTCAAAATCCCATTGCACCCTAAGTTTACTTATTTATGGCACGATATAACGCTCAAACAGTTGACACAGCTCGCCGAGTTTGTCAGCCAAACGGGCCAGATATCGCAGGGCGACTCGACGGTTGAAGCCGCTCACGATTCTAACGCGCCGTTCGACCTCATTTTGCCTTTTGATCCCAAAACAAAGGAGCTGTTAGAAGCGCTCCTCGTCACGCACGAGGTAACTGAAGACAAGATGATAATTAAAGATGCGGCGGCTTTCATCAAGAGTCTCGGGCTCAGTGACTCACTAGGCAAGGAGTGGTTTTCTCTTAAAAGCCCGCGCATCAAGTCGACGATTGACGCAGTAACGCTGCTCAGTGAGATCGAAATACGGAAACGCGCGCCGTCAAGGATCGGGGGGCGAATGGGACGACCTGAGAAATCGCATGCCCGAGAGATGAAGCCTCCTCCGCATGTGCTCTTCCCTATCGGCAATTCAGGTGGGCGTGACCGATCTCTTCGAAGGGCAGCCGGGTCATCAAAAGCGGCCGCCGAAAACGCCTCGGAAATTGACGCCCATTACCTCGGCATAATTGACGTTGACGTAGGCGTCCGTCGCTGTCCAACATGCCTGAACACAACCTATCAAACGCGCTGCGAATGCGGAGGTTTTACAGAGCCCGTCATTTTCTGTCCGGCATGTTCGCGCGATCTGCGAAACGGGGGCGCGTGTCCAAAGTGCGGCAGACAAGGGGTCAGTCATCGGATCCAATCTGTTGATCTGCGAAAGGTCTACCAGCAAGCGCTTACCCGACTTGACGAAACGCCGCGATTCGAGAGATTTAAAGGCGTCTTAGGCCTGATATCTAAAAATAAAACCCCAGAGCCCCTAGAAAAAGGTATTTTGCGCGCAAAGCACGAGATCTTCGTGTTCAAGGACGGGACTTGCAGATACGACTTAACTGACCTGCCCACGACGCACTTCACACCGCGAGAGATCTCAGTCCCTACGAGTAAGCTCGTCGAGCTGGGGTACAACGTGAACGCCGACGACCAGGTCGTTGAACTGGCTCCGCAGGATATCATACTGTCTGAGGACTGCGCAGAGTGGCTTCTGCGCGTATCCAAGTTCATTGACGACCTGCTCGTCAAATACTACAAGCGACCCCCCTACTACAAGGCAGATTCGAAAGAAGATCTCATTGGTGCATTGGTGATCGGGCTGGCGCCCCACACAAGCGCCGGCGTATTAGGTCGAGTCATTGGTTTCACACCTGCTTCGGCGGGCTTCGCTCATCCGTTCTTCCACGCTTCAAAGCGTCGAAATTGCGATGGAGATGAGGACTGCGTCGTTCTTCTCCTGGACGGACTGTTAAACTTCTCTTTATCTTATCTGCCTGACCGTCGTGGGGGCAAAATGGACGCCCCACTCGTCTTGACGACGCGGATCGATCCGAAGGAGATCGACGCCGAAGCGCACAACCTCGATATAATCGAGCGGTATCCGCTTGAGTTCTACCGCGCAACCCTGCGCTTTGAAGACCCGAAGCTGGTTCAGGTAGCAACGGTGGCGTCGCGATTGGGCACGAACGCCGAATACACGGGCTTTGCGTTTACCCATCAGTCGTCGTCGATTTCGCTCGGCCCCCTGAACAGCTCGTACAAAGTGCTTGAATCTATGATGGAAAAAATGGAGATGCAGCTTGAACTCGCTCGTCGCATTCGCGCCGTAGACGAGCGAGACGTCGCAGAGCGCGTTATCAAGACGCACTTCCTTCCTGACCTTATTGGCAATTTGAGAGCGTTTTCGCGCCAAAAGGTGAGATGTGTGAAATGTAATTATAAGGTGCGGCGACCACCCATTAGCGGCAACTGTCCGAAATGCGGGGGCAAGATCGTGCTCACCGTTCACGAAGGCTCGGTAACGAAGTACATGGAGCGTTCGATCCAGATCGCCGACGAATATGGCGTGTCCAAGTATACGCGCCAGCGGCTTACGCTCCTTGAGATGTCGGTCAACTCGTTGTTCGAGAGCGATGTCTCAAAACAGATGGGCCTCGTCGACTTCATGTAGGTGCAAACGAGGAATGTGACAGCACGAACTGCACTCTTGCCGCAGCCCAACTTTACGCATTGCAAAACTTTGTCAAAAGGGGTCCGCCGTAGAACAAGTCGCTCGACGAGGAACAGACAATAATGGTCGATATTCCGAGATTGGTGTTAAACTCCGGTCTGCAGTTCTTACGTTCGCCTGCAGGCGCCGTTGACTGGAAACAAGTAGCGAAAAACGCGGCTAACGTCGGCGACGCGAAACGATGGCCTAATGCAGAGAAACAACGGCTTTTGCCGACGTATGAAGAGTTTGTGAGCGCGACCATGCCACAAATCATCGAATTAACCGAGCTTCAAGGACCACGCGACCGCGAAATACGCGTCTTTGACCGATATGATTGGATCAAGACGAACGTCAACGCGTTCGCGGATCAGTTTGCGCCGCTCGAACAGGCGCTTACGACGCATACGGGCGATTCGCTCATAAGCAAAGGGGCGTTCAAGTCAAATCAAGTCATCTCAACGGTCGGTTTTAGCCTTCTGCTTGGCTACCTTGCAAAAAAGGTCCTGGGTCAGTACGATCCAAGCCTTTTCGGGCGCGAGATCGTAAGTGGACAGATCTATTTTGTGGAACCGAATATCGAAATAGTCGAGCGCCAACTCTCTTTTGCGGGAAATGACTTTCGGCGATGGATCGCTATCCACGAGGTGACCCACGCTGTCGTGTTCGAGTCGGTGCCGTGGCTTAAAGGACACGTAAACCAACTCCTGAAACGGTATCTTACAGCGACGAGCGAGGGACTCGCTTCAGACGGTTTCCAAGAACGGGCTCACGCCGTTACGAGTCACTACATCGAACGAGGAAAATTGTCACTGCTACACGCCGTTCTTTCTCGTGAACAAATAGACCTCATAAATCAGATTCAAGCTCTAATGAGCGTAATAGAGGGTTATTCGGATTTTGTCATGGACAGGATCGGCAAGGAGTTGCTCACAACGTACGATCGCATGAAGCGCGCTTTTGACCTCCGGAGAAGGCGCAAAAGCGGAAGAGAGAGGTTCTTTGAGCGCGCGACAGGACTTGACATGAAGATGGAGCAATATGTCCTTGGAGAACAGTTCGTCTCATACGTTCAGACGAGTCAGGGGATCGACTTTGTTAACAGGGTGTGGCGCTCTCAGAGCGATATTCCTACGCGTGACGAGCTAACACACCCTGAAAAATGGATCGTGCGGCAAAAACGCACGGCCTAGAGGCGTAACGGCCTCACCCGAATTAAGAGTTATGACTGAACAAGCACGCTGTGCCCGATCCTTTCCACAAGATCACGGCGTTCGTCAAGTTTTCGGAACTTCTCCTGTCTTGCGTAGTGATCAGCACGTTCAATAAGTCCACGAAAGGTCTCACTTACCATAGATTCACCGAATGAACCGATAAGGGATAAGCGCACGGCAAGAGCACCGTGAAAGTAATCGCACCTCGCGCCTTTTTTGCCCCTTACAAGACTCGGTGAACGGTCAAAGGGGACGCTCTGTCATTTTTATCCGCTCACGTTCACAAAAACCAACTAAAATTAATTTTTACGCACATATAGCTCCCTAATTGGCACCATTCGTCCGGAACAGAGGATATCCCCGCGTTTGGCAGGATAACGTTAAATAACATGCAAAGTGAGCATTTAACCGATTGACGTGCCTCATAAATTACCGTCTAAGGAGTTGTTGCAGTGGGACCAGACGCTCTTCAAGGACGAACGGTATTTTGAATTAGACTACATCCCGGAGCACTTCTCCCATCGAGAGACGCAGATGCGCGCTCTTAAGATCGCCGCCCGTCCCGCACTGCGGGGCGCCCGTCCAATCAATAGCTTATGTTCAGGGCCGCACGGCACAGGGAAGACCACGGCAGTACTAAAGGTATTCGAAGAGATTGAAAACTACACTGACAGCGTCGTGCCGGTATACGTAAACTGTCAAATCGACGGGACTCGATTTGCGATATTCTCAGAGATCTACAAGAAACTCTTCAAATATACGCCACCAGATTCGGGTGTTTCATTCAAGCGTGTCTTCAAAAAGATTACCAAACACCTCATCGATCAGCAAAAGGTACTCATCGTCGCTCTTGATGATATCAACTATCTCTTCTATGAGAACACGGTCAACAAAGTCCTGTATGCACTCCTGCGGGCTCACGAGGTGTCGGCAGAGGTCAAGATCGGGGTCATCGCAATATCAAGCGACCTCTCGGTTGAGATGTCGAAGCAACTCGACCCTCGTGTGATGTCGGTTTTTCTTCCTGAGGACGTATACTTCCCGCTCTACACCCGTGCTGAGGTACGCGACATTCTGGGAGACCGCGTGCGCCGCGGGTTCTATGCAAACGTGGTACCTGAAGACGTGCTCGAAAGGGTCGTTGATCTTGTAGAAGAGGCAAGCGACTTACGGGTGGGGATCGACCTCTTGAGGAAAATAGGACTCAGAGCGGAGATAAGCGCTCGAAGATACGTCACCGCAGACGACGTGGGGCACTCATACGATAAATCGCGCCTCGTCCATCTCACGTACTCAATACACTCTTTGCGCGCAGAAGAGCGAGACCTTCTTAAACTGATCGCAGGGCAAGAGGCAAAGATAAAGGCTGGAGAGCTCTATAAGAAGTTCAACGAAGAGACGCACCTCGGCTACACGCGATTTTATGACATTGTCTCTAAGCTTGATTCAATTCGACTCATCAACACTGATTTTACAGGTAAAGGAACACGCGGACGAACGCGAGAGATTCAACTCAGATACGAGCCAGAGGATGTCCTCAGCGTGCTTGCCGAAATGGATACGTAATGCCCGCTGTAAAAAACGATAGAATTGACGCCCTTATCGGAGAGGTCCGGGACCTCAAGAGTGAGATCAAAGAGCTTCGGATCCTCCTTATGTATGAAATCCTGAAAACAGAAGATCAGCGATTTCGCGGCAGCGACACGCTCCTCGCACTTATTAAACAAGCGCTTAAAGGAACCGTTGAACAGCTTGCCGACCTCGAGCGCAAAACCGACGTGGAGGCGGGAGGGGTGCAACGATCGACTAAACGATCTACCAAAGAACCGATCAAATCTCGCAAAGACGTGTCAAAGCCAATAGTCGACGTCGACAAGGAGATCGCAATTTTGAAAAAAGAGATGGCTGCGAGCCTCCGGAACGCTGCAAAGGAGATTGAAGAGGAGGATGCAGAAGGGGAAAAGGAGAACACCGGGTGACTCATGTTGCTTACGCTCTTCGGCGAGTACGATGCGGGTGCAGAAGCAGACAATGTGCCTACGTGGCAAGAGTTCGAAGAGCAAATCCGTGACGTCCTCGAGTGCGCCGGCTTCTCAACCGATTTTAGGAAGGTCTTCGTGGCTGCAGGTAGGCGCTACGAAATTGATGTCGTTGCTCACCGCTTTGATACGACCATGCTCATCGATGCCAAGCGGTACGGCAGAGCGCGTCTCCGAAGCTCGTCCGTTCGGGCACAGGCGCGAAAACACCTCGCCCGCTGCGGCGAGTTTGACCGAGCGTTTTCTGTCAGCAGCGTGCCCGTCATCGTAAGCTGGATAGACGATGCACTTCTCAGTGAGGGGGGTTGCTTCATCGTTCCTTTCGACAAGCTCGAGGATTTTGTTGTTCACCTCGAGTGCTACGTTGACTCGATTAACGAGCTTGACGCCTGTGATTCCATACTCGGTAATATCAACGAGGATGACACCTTTTAATCGATGCCATTCGCAAAGGCAATATTTTAAGCTTGGTCAACGCATTTCTATATGAAGCGGACACGCCGAGGCTGAATTCTCGGCCACAAATCTACGAATGTGAGGGAGATTGATGAGAGCGTGTATCATGTGCGGCGGTACCGGAACGAGGCTCAGGCCGTTGACCTTCGAACGGCCGAAGCCGAGCATCCCCCTTCTCAACAAACCGTCAGTCGGCCACCTTGTCGAACATCTGTCAGCAAACGGCTTCAACGACATCGTCGTCACCCTTGGGTACCTCGGGCGGAACATCGAAGGGTACCTTGGAGACGGACAAAAGTTCGGCGTGGAGATAAACTACATTCGCGAGAAAAAGAAGTTGGGCACTGCTGGCAGCGTCAAAAACGCTGAGCACCTCCTCAACGACGGACCCTTCCTCGTTGTCGGAGGAGATCACGTGATGGACATTAACCTTCGCGAGTTTTATCAGTTCCATCGAAAAAATGATAGCATACTGTCTGTCGGAGTGATGTCCATCGACGATCCACGCGAATACGGAATCCTTGACATTGA
>Ga0209540_10002694_pt1 | contig 12480 bp, 9 predicted proteins | sample BarGraIncu01121A_FD_184501 | JGI IMG/M metagenome (GOLD analysis project Ga0209540, IMG submission 184501) | Arctic peat soil microbial communities from Barrow, Alaska - Barrow Graham LP Incubations 011-21A (SPAdes) (version 2) | ecosystem: Environmental > Terrestrial > Soil > Wetlands > Peat... | reverse complement strand
CGGACCGAAAGCCACTTCTTCGTACACACTGGCCGAGAACAACTGACTGTCCGGTTCCTGAAATACAATACCCACCTGCTGACGCAATGCCAGAAGTTCATGCTTGCCGTATCCTATTTTTTTTCCATCAAAAAAGTATTCACCCTTTCGGGGTTTCAATATACCATTTAGCAGCAGAAACAGGGTGGATTTTCCCGCACCATTAGCTCCTGCCACTACCAGTTTCTCGCCTTCGGACACCGAAAAACAAATATCGGCAATAGCTGCTGTGCTATCGGGATAATGGTAACTTATGTTTTTCAGTTCAATCATTTGTTAGTTACGAGTTAATAGGATTGGTCTTTAGACCAATCAAATATAATTTGGCATTAGCCCTATCAAAAAGAAGATTCCCAGCAGCCCGACAAATAGTATTACCGATACCAGTATAAATCTCTTGTCTGTCTCCCATTCAGCAGGCAAGCTGTATATTCTTCCGGTATATCCGCGCGATTCCATGCTGTGAAACAATTGTTCGGCACGTACTCCGGCCAGTATAAACGCACTTCCGCCCAGTTGTGCCGTCGACCGAAGACTTGTTTTCAGGTTGCGATGTCCCATTCTGCTTTTTTGCGCTATATAAATGCGCTGCGCCGTGTCCGACAGGATAAAGATATTGCGGTAAACAAGCACCATCAGGTCCAGTACTACCTCCGCCACTTTTAGTTTGCGTAACACATATATCATATCCGAGATACTTGTATTCAGTACCAATGCATATAAAACCGCGATGCCCGAAAAGCTTCGGAATAAAATCAACATGCCCTGTTGCAAGCCCGCTTCACTGACTCCGAAAGTGATTGCACCTGCGTTCAGGCAGAATACCGGGTGCACCGGATTTAGTTCCAGCATCACCGATAAACTCCCCAACAGCACAAAACCGGCCGGGATAGCCATCAGACGCAACAAACTCAACAACGATATGCGAACCGTGAACATCGTGATGGTCAAAAAGACAAACAGTTCAGCGCCCAGAAACAGTACCGAATGACTGCTCAAGCCCAGCACAGTATACAGCACAAACCATCCTAATTTAAATCCGGGATGCACCTTACGTATGCGACTTTGTATAGGATAGCAATCGAAATAGTGCACCGTCAAGCCTTTTTATTTTGTTGTTTCCCTCTGGAATAACCAATATAATAACCCAAAACAGATGCACCAATAGCAGCCTGCAAGGCAAAAAATGTAGAGATAATCTCCGGGCTGTCGAACAGTTTCACACCTTCAAACCAGGGTTTGTAGTTTTTATCAATACCCTGCACCATCGAAACAGCTTTATCATCCGTACCTGCAAACTCAGCGTGTTGAAACATTACCAAGGGTAAACTCACCAGGGCCACAATCACGATAACCATCCATCTATATTTACGAATTGTCTTCATCTACTCCGGTTGTTTTGATACATGCAGAGCCATCAGCTCTTCCGCATTGTGCGACTGAATAAAATTAAACACCATCACAGAGATGAATCCTTCCACTACCGAGAGTGGAAGTTGTGTTATCCCAAAAACGCTAATGAACTTGATAAACGAAACCAGAATGGATCCGCTAGCTCCCGGAAAAGCCATAGCCAGTTGAAAAGCTGTTACGCAATAAGTAAACAGGCTTCCCAAAGCAGTAGCCAGAAAAACAGTTACCGATCGGTTTACTTTCAATTTCGTGAATAGCCGGTATATGCCCCACGACAAAAATGGTCCACAAATTCCCATAGAACATACGTTGGCCCCAAGCGTAGTAATGCCTCCGTGTGCAAGCAACAATGCCTGAAACAGAAGTACCACCAGTCCAAGAACAGACATGGTAGCCGGTCCGAACAAAATAGCGCCTAACCCTGTGCCCGTCATGTGCGAACAGCTACCGGTCACGGAAGGTAATTTCAGTGCCGACAACAAAAAGGTGAATCCTCCCGCCACGCCAAGCAATATCTTGATCTTGCTATTCAGTACTACTTGTTTTTTTATGGAACGGATGCCCCAAATGATAAAAGGAATATCAACAATGTACCAAAGCAGACACCATTGCGGAGGCAAAAAGCCTTCGGCAATGTGCATGGCATACACCGATTGGGGCACAAGAAGAAGCATCACCAGCAAGCCTGCAACAGCTACTTTTCGAATCGGTTTATTCATTTAGCCTCTACTTCTTCAATCCGTTTAATCAGAATATCACCCAAAAGCGGCTCAAAGCCAATGGGGCGACCAAACTTAAAGTTCAGATGAGGATAGAGGGCTTTTTGTTCTTCTAAAATTTCGGGAATGTCTTGTTTGATATGATTTCCCATAAAAAGGAAATAAGGAATGACGGTGATATCGGTGACTCCAGCCTCCGAAAGTTCTTTTACTACGGCAGGAATATCCGGCTGAGAAAGTTCCATAAACGCACCTTTTACCTCAGTGGCAGTATATCGACCACTTACCGCTTCTACTACCTGATGAAATTCAGCAACAGCATCTTTCGACCGACTACCATGACTCACAATGAGTACAGCTTTTTTAGTTTCCATGTTTTCAATATTATATAGGCAAAGCTTGTGTCGAAAAACAGACACAAAAAATGCGGAGATAAAAAAATCATTTTTCCCGATGAGCAGCTATACGTAAAATGAAAAGATGAAAACAGAGGAGTAAGAAGTCTATTCCTGTATCTTCGCTTCTTTCCCGAAAGCTACGAATTATATTTGGAGGCAGGTCTTCTGGCTTGTCCTGTCTTAGCGGCCTTCCCATCCCCGCGGGGGACAGTGGCCAGAGTATTGCTAAAACGTCTTTGTGGACTTACAGCTACGGGAATAGCTCCTGAATTAAACAGGATTCCCTTTTAATCCCATGTTTCGAATGAATCGAAACGGGAACCAACAAATTTTGTGTTGCAAAAGTAGAATAATAATTTGATAGAATCAGCAAACATCTATCATCTTTTGGATGAAAACAAGAAGCTTAGTATCTTATTAATGTATGGGAATGGGATTTAGCAATAAAATATTAACTATTCATTATACGAAGTTTAGCGATTCACCGAGCTCGGGGTTTAATTGTCAATGCAAGATATCCGGTTATTTATCCTACGAACTCAGCAGTTGAGTTAGTTTCGCAGTCGTAAAGTTGGCTTGTACAGTCATGGAGTTCGTTGCGCGGTCGTAAAGTTGGCTGTGCGGTCGTAAAGTTGGATTATACATCCCTAGAGTTGCTTTCGCGGTTGTAAAGTTGCTTTATACGGCCGTAAAGTTGCTTTATACGGCCGTAAAGTTGGCTGCGCGGTCGTAAAGTTGGATTATACGACCGTAAAGTTCCTTTCGCGGTCGTAAAGATACGCGGTTCTATTGTTTTACTCCCTAAAATTGGCCTTCGGCTGGTTTAATCTGCTAAGAATTTCCAATCCTTCGTACCATTCGCCATAACCCGAGAGGCTATTGATATGTCCGGCTTCGCCGATGTTGATAAATTCACTACCCCAGTTGTGGGCATAGTATTCAGCCCGCTCAATGCTCATCCATGGATCATTGGTACTTGCCACCAATGTTGTACGAAAAGGAATCCGCTGAGTTGGCAGATCTTTAACCAGATTATTGTCAATTTTATCCCGAATCACATCCACATCAGGAGGAGCAACCAGTAAAGCAGCTTTCACCGGGCGGTTATAGCGTTTTACCCACTCGGCTACTGTAATGCAGCCTAAACTATGCGCCACCAACACCACCGATTCGGGATCGTAGTCGGCTATAGCCTTATCAATATTATCCGCCCATTCTATGATATCGGGATTATCCCAGTCACGTTGTTGAATTCGATGAAAGTTTGGTTGAGTAGTTTCAATCCATGTTTGCCAATGATCGGCACCTGATCCCTGATATCCGGGTATTATAAAATAGTTTGTCATAGTTGTATGTTTGATAGTGCAAAGGTACCGTAGGAAAGATAATTTTGAAATACCATTTATCAGGCATTTTTGTACCATAATTGAGGTAGGTTTATTATTCTTCGAAGCCGGACAGAGCAGCAGGTGTAAATTTGGAATATACAATCAAAAGCCGCCCGAAGAAAATATTCTCCGGGCGGCTCTCAACTAACAACAAAAAAAATGAATATTATCAGAAGAATATTATATTGTCAAAGCCAATCTGCCGAATACAAAGCGACCATTAAAACCAAATTGCTGGCTGGTACGAGAGTAAATAAAGTATCCTGCTCCGGTATTTCCTCCAATTGTTTTATCGGGATAAACATCCAATAAATTATTGGCTCCAATAGTTGCTTTTAAATCTTTAGTAACTGCGTAACTTACACTCAGATCGGTCACTATTTTCGCCCCGAATGTTTGTTTATCGGCTGCAATATTGGTCGCAGCATCCACCTCTCCAAAGTACACATTTCGCAGGAAGACATCCCACTTCCGGATACCATAATTCAATGACAAGTTTCCTTTTACGCGTGGAACAGCCGATTCCAGATAAGTCCGACTGGCATTGTCGAGGTAAATAGATTCTTTACCAACCAGCTTGTCCGAAGTATGTATATCTCCAACAATATTTGTTTTCACAAAGGTGGCCGACAAATCAGCATGAAGTACGCCCGGTCCTACATGGTTGGTATAAGAAAGCACAGCATCTATTCCTTTTGTGTCAGTATCAATAGCATTAGCAAAGAAACGGGCACTCGATGCACCGGCCTGATTTAAGATGGCATAAATTTCCTTATCCTGTGCGGTAGCGGTGGCAGCATTGCTTCCGGTGAATTGTCCCGTGTAAATAATGCGATTATCAATATGAATGTAATATCCATCCACCGTAAGTTTAAACTTACCAAACTGCCCCGTAACACCAGCACTGTAGTTAATGGAAGTTTCCTCTTTCAACTTGGGAATGCCCAGCAATTGTGCCACCCGGCTATCGTTGGTAAAAGTTCCCGATTGTACAATCACACCATCGGTAAACACACTGGAAGTAGCACTAAAATAACGTTGTTGCAATGACGGAGCACGAAAACCGGTATTAGCCGCAGCACGAACTACCCAATTATCATTAAGCTTGTAACGCGAAGCTACTTTCCAGTTCAGGGTCGAACCAAAGTCGGAATAATGCTCAAACCGCAAAGCTCCTGTAAGTAACCATGCCTTTGTAAAGTTCAATTCCAGATCGGCGTAAGCAGCGGCAGAGGAACGTGTTGCTACTACCGCGTTTTCAGGACGAAAACCAGGGAATGCCTGTGCTCCTCCGGCATAGGCTTTAGCATTGGCCGCAAATAATGTTTGAATATTTCCGGCAACGTCCGAAACAAGAATATTGTTTCCGTTACCGTCTACGCCAAGCTTAACAGCTTTGCCGTAATCTCTATACGATGCTTCTTCGCCGGCAATGATCTGATACTTTTCGTATCGATGCTCTACACCAAATGCTGTATTCAGTCCACTCAGCACATCGAGCTTTCGATTAAGGTCGAGGTTAGTGGTATTCTGGATGAACCGATAACCCCCATCCTGAAAGCGTGTAGGCGATTTGGCCAGTAAAGATGCATTCAAACTGTTTGACGTTACGAAGTCAATCGCATTTTGCCCGTAAGTGTTCGACAAATCTACGTTCCATTCCGATACTTTACCACGCAATCCGGTTGCAAATGAGCGGTCCTGATTATCTGTATTAATCAATGGCAAAAATCCGTCGGGGTAAATTGAAGCAATGTTTTGCGTTATCTGTGCCGGCTGACGACGGAAAGCAGCCGATTCGCCGTTACGATAATTCAATCCACCAAAAGCATAAAACTCTCCACCGGCAGCTAACGGTAGTACACTATTGAAAAACAGCGATCCACCACTATTTTTCGATTGTCCGATACGGGACACATAATCAGCCCGGGTTTCGCCACGACGTTTCAGTTCTGCGTCTGTAACATCCACACCGGTAGGATTCGGATACAGCGTAGGGTTATTATAATCGGTAAAGATAGTTCCGGTAAATTCCTTCTGACGATTAGTAGGGTTACGATAATCATACGAGCCCGCCAGATTGATAAAACCTCCTTGTTTCCCGATTGGGAAACCAATATTCACATTGGCCTGGGTTGTAGCACCATCAGCTGTATTTTCTGAGTTCTTTGAAATATAAGCCCCGCCTGTTAAAGTGGCTCGTACCTGATCTACATTATCTTCCAACACGATATTAATTACGCCTGCAATAGCATCCGAACCATATTGAGCGGCAGCACCATCGCGCAGGATTTCTATTTTTTTGATAGCCGAAGTTGGTATAGCATTCAAATCGGTTCCTACCGAACCTTTCCCGAACGTTCCATTGATGTTGACCAGTGAAGTGGTATGTCGGCGTTTCCCATTTATCAATACCAATACCTGATCAGGGCCTAAACCGCGTAGAGAAGCCGGATCGAGATGATCGGTTCCATCGCTGATAACCTGTGTGTTTGAGTTGAATGATGGAGCCACATAATTCAGAATCTGATTCAACGATAATTGAGGGACATCCCGCAACACTTTGCCGTCAATAATATCCACCGGCACTGCAGTCTCCAGTCGCGAACGGGGTAATGCCCGTGACCCAAGCACCACAACTTCATTCAATTCTGTTTCTGTGAGAACAAAATCGATGGTTTGTGTCTGATCTTTTTCAATCTGTACATTTTTTTGTTGCGAGTTATAACCTGCATAACTGGCTTCGAGTGTATAGGTCCCGGGCCTCAGTTTTAGTTCATAAAAGCCGTTTTCGCCAACCGTAGCACCCAGACCTGTACCTTTAACGTGGATATTACTACCGGGAAGCGTCTCTTTCGAATCAGTTATTTTTCCGCGCACAGTAACTTGCTGTGCAGAACTTAATGTGATAAAAGTCAGCAACAATAAAATGACTGACAGTTGTTTATTTGTTTGTAATATAGTTTTCATATTCTTATTCGTTTAAATAAATAGATATAATTATCGATTTGCGGCCTGAAATCGGTACCACAAAATAATGAATATTCGGAAATGTTATTTAGTTTAGAAAAACGGTTGTACGCAATGGCAATAAAAGAAAAAGAGCACTACAAACCGCTATATAAGAGAAAGAGAAAATCAACAGCAAATGCAACAGCACATTCGCATCGGAGATAAAGGGGTGGTAAGTTCGGTTGAAAATAAATATGTATTGCGGAGCATCTGTACGACCTCACGCCCGCTTTGCCAGAAATCAGGTACGGCTTGCGTAATGGAATAATTTACTTTTTGCATGCTATAGCTTTTTTTTTAGTATTGGTACTTATCACAACTGAATAGTGATCAGCGTTAATGTATCTTTCGATAATGCAAAAGTAGTTGATAGAAAGTGGTACTAAAATACCCTTTGTATGGCATTTTTATACCCTGTTTAGGGTATAATTAGGATAATTGCAGCTGATTACATCATATAGAACGTCATCGGATGTGGATAATGAATGATTGTAGCTGGAAAAACATAAGCCAAGAAAAATGTAAGTGCTTATGGGGAGAATGGCAACATTATCAAGGAGTCTCAAGATTTTTGTACATCTCACATTATTTGAGTAAGTGAAACAATATAATGTCGTATTTCTTTTTGAAAAATAATGTCGCACCTACGGAGCTTTGTTATCCTTAAATAACAATTGAATCTACCATACTATCGCCACTACGTAGCTAAAACAGGTACGTAGTACCGATAGTATGGTAGAATTATATATGTAATCGAATTCAATAAGCTCCGTAGGTGCGACATTATTATTAAAATTAAAGGATTACAAATACGACATTATTTAATTCGTATTATTTAGTTACTTCCATCTAAATAAAAGCAAGGCATAAAAAATCACGCCTTGCTATTATAAACTTATAAATATGCTACCACCCAGGTGATAAAATTAAGACTGAATGCGAAATACAGCAGAAACTGAAGTCCTGAATAAATATTCTGTCATCAGATATTGTATGGAAGTTGAACTACATGGAGCATAGGTATCAAAACCGGTAACAAGCTGATTTTTGCAGGTTCCTTTTGTTCCGATTCATATTACAGAAATTATTCAGTGCCTTACAAACCAAAAGTATCCTGATACGACTGACTCACGAATTTATCCACCCAACTGTAAAACGAAGCAAGTTCTTTTTCATTGATACCCCCCGCGTCACGCCATTTATTCTGATAAATCAGTGCCTGGGTTCGCACTTGTTTTTCAATGGGAATAATCCGTTGCATAATTCCTTTCTGATCCTGAGTAAGCAGGGCAGCCAGATTAATATAGTCCGCCCCTTCTCCTCTTTGAATGGGGAAAATTTGTTTTTTTAATTGCAGCGACCAATCGTTCAGTTTAGCTTTTCCGGTTGTAGGTTCTGCCTGTAGAATTTCAGGCAGCTTCAAACCTGGAGTAAGCCACACCGGAATAGACACCGTGCTAAGAGGTGAACCCAAGGTAGTCCACATGGTGGTTTGTTCAGGTTTATCTTTGGCAGTTATGCCCTGCACAACGATAGACGAAGCCGTAAAGTAACGCGGTATATAATCACGAAAGGCTGTAAAAACAACTTCGTTGCCTGTAGCCGGAACGGTCTGGTAAAGATCTGTATGCGTCAAGCCATGTTTCAGGCTTCGGGAAACGCCAATAAAGAAATCCACGGAAATAGAATTGGTCAAAGAAGCCTGATACAACAAGTCCTGAGCAGCCTGATAGCGCGACAGACCTTTATCCTGCTCTCTATTGCCCGAATACGAAAAGTTGGTGCGGACAATATATCCCAACGGGGCAATGTCCGGATTGTTGGCATCGTATTTTTTATAGCTGTAGTTTCCTGTTTCGTAATAAGCAGCTCCACCTTTGGCATCAATAACGCCAAAGTTGGCACTTACATTCAATGGTTTGGGCAATGAGTCGAGCAAATGCTCAAAGTCAGCCAGTGTGGCACATTTTTGTAAAGCGAGTTTCATTATCTGACCGTCGCAGCCGTCATCTTTGCCCGAGTCGTTCGGGTTCAGGTTGTACGATGCGGAATTCATAATGGCAAAACCCGTCTCATTAAATCCTCCAAACACCGCCTTGCCCAGTGTATCTTTGGTATTCACCAATCCGATATATGGATATTTACCGTCGGAAAAAGTCATCAGCTTATTTTCCAGATCAGGGGTATCGCGTTGTTTGAAAAGTAACGGCCGACCATCTGCCGTGAATTTTCCGGAAACAACAGCCGTGGTACATCCCAAAACTACTTGCGAGAATGATGTCACCCAAACGAATACTGTCAGGAGCAGGGTTATTCTTTGTTTCATAATCTTGAATCTTTATGCTGTAAAACGAAACCCACCTACCTTTTGTTCCCCTATAAGCAGGAGAAAAACAGACAGGCAGGTTTATTTTATGTTATTTTACATCAAACCACAACTTTGTGGTAAGCAAATCCTTTCCCTGAACGGCAATGGCAGCCTGATAGCTTACCCCATTCAACGACTGTTCGGTACCGGGGTAAAAGAACCGCGACGGGATTTGACCATCCAACACCGAAGCCGGTCCGGCTGTGAGCACCGGATAATCCAACCTACGCCATTCGGCAAAAGCATCCAGTCCTTGTCCGAAAAATGCAATCCACTTCTGTGTACCTATCGATTTGGCATAGTTAGTCGGATCATATTGCACCGTAGACTGATTCAGGTAATTGGCAATCACCGTAGCATCGGTAATACCAAACTGATTGAACGATGCAGTAATACCATTTTTATATAATTGTCCGGCATCGCCCGCTATATAGCCACGTGCTACGGCTTCGGCCAGTGCAAACTGCACTTCGGCATAACTGAAAATAACAGCCGGCGAAGCAGAAGTAAGAAAGTACTTACCGGGCTTAGATGTTTTGGCAAAGCCCTGACTGTTGGCATCGCTGTTTGAAAGACCATTGGCCGCACCAACGTATTTACCTACAGTAACGTCGGATGGCAACTGAGCATAAACCGGCAAACGCGGATCCGAGAGTGCATACAATTCATCCACCATGGTTTTAGATATTCTGTAGTCGTCGCGCGTTTCAAACCAGGCTGAAGCCGGATTTTGCTGAGGCGAGCTGGTATAAATAAACTGGAATATATCACTGTTACTGCTGATCAACCCTCCGGCATCGGTGGTAGCAGCTACAACGGCCTGTTTAGCCAGGTCAGGTTCGCGGTCGGCAATGCGAAGTGCAATGCGAAGTCGCAACGAGTTGACCAGTTTTTTCCATTTTGTAATGTCTCCATTATAAGCCACGTCGCCTGTTACCGTTCCGTTAGCCGTGGCAAGAAGAGTCTGAGCCTGGGCTAAGTCAGCCAACAAGCCTGTGTAAACTTCTTTTTGCGTGTTGTAAGCAGGTGTTACGGTTGTTCCCACTTCCTTATACGGAATACTACCAAAGGCATCGGTGAGCAACAAAAATGTCCACGAGCGCAAAGTCAGTGATATTCCTTTATAATTGGAATTGGCCTGTGCATCCGAAAGATTCAGGATTGTATTCAAATCTGCAATCAGCGTGGCATATCCGGTATCCCACAAGGTAGTAAAATCGGTATTTGCTACACTGTATCGATCAGGTTCTGTATACTGAATCTTAGCCCAGTGTTGCACAAAAAGCAAAGATGAATTAAAGTTATTATTGGATCCCCAATATAAGTCAGCTCCCTGTTTAAGTGAACTGGTTAGTAAATAAGGTGCAAACGGTGTATTGGTAGCATTTGGATTTTTGTTTATATCATCCAGTGTACTGTTGCAAGCACTTAGTGCAATTGCAACTATGAGTGTATATACTATATTTTTAAGCATAAGTCCTGTTTTTTAAAATTTGAGATTGACATTAAAGCTATAAGTTCGGGTGGTAGGCAACGAGAGACTTTCCAGTCCTTGTGCATTACCGGTATTAAATGCAGTTTCAGGATCGATATTCGGAGCCGCTTTGTAAATAAAGAAGAGATTCCTACCCGTGGCAGTGATGCTTGCAGCCTCAAATCCGAGCTTTTTAATCAGCTTCTTGCTAAAGTTATACGTAAGTTTTACTTCGCGTAATTTCACATAAGTCGAACTATAAATATATGCTTCGCTGATATTGTATGAAGCTTTGTAATAATCCTGTGCACTTATAACTGTTGTATTCGGAGTTCCATCGGCATATACACCTTTAAAAATCATGCCATCGCCGTATAAAGTTTCCCCGTTCGGAGCAGCATTTCCATTTAAAAGAGTTTTGGTTCCGCTTGTATTGTTGTTTGGATAATAATAGCTTAATCCTCCGTGCTCCGTATCCCGTCCGGTAAGGGTTTGTGCCAACACCCCTGTATAGTTACCGGTTCTGTTGGTACCCGAGTAGATTTTACCCCCTACATTGGCATCAATCAAGAATGATAAATCCAAATGTTTGTAGCTAAAAGTATTGGTTACCCCTCCCAACCAGTCGGGTGTATAATGTCCCAGTATTTTGTTTTGCGAATCGGCTTTGGGCAGTCCGTTAGCACCTACAACAATGTTACCATTTGCGTCGCGCAGATAAGCAGTACCATAAAGTGTTCCATAAGCCTGTCCAACGGATGCCAATACACTTACCCCATTCGAACTACCAATGGTATAGTTCTGAATCTGCCCGGCGTAATCAAGAATTTTTACTTTGCTCTTATTACTTGAATAATTGACAGCCACGTTCCATTTGAAATCGCGGGTTTGCACAGGTGTTCCGTCCAGCTGAATTTCAATACCGTGGTTATTAACCTTACCGGCATTAATCAGTTGCGATGTATAACCGCTGGCTGCAGTAGTATTCACCTGAAGGATTTGATCTAAACTATTCGTATTGTAATAAGCCACATCCAGGTGCAATCTGTTTTTCCAAAAACTCGATTCAAGACCAAATTCCGCGGAACGAGTAGTTTCCGGTTTGAGGTTAGGATTCAGTTTCACCAGCGAAGAAGTCTGAATCGGATTACCATTATAGGTTGTCTGATAATTATATACCGTGGTTAATTGATATGGATCGGCATCGTTACCTACTTCGGACCATCCGCCACGCAGTTTCAAAAAGTCAAGCTCATTGCTTTTCAGATTCAATGCTTCCGACAATACCAAACTTGCGTTGATAGATGGGTAGAAATAAGAACGGTTGCTACTGGGCAAAGTCGACGACCAGTCGTTACGGGCAGTCAGATTCAGATAAGCATAATTTTTATAGCCCAGCTGAGTAGAAGCATATCCACTATATACCCGCAAAGTAGAATAATAATTTGACGATGTCAATGGATCGCGCGAATTGGTCAGCGTATATAAGTCGGGTACTGCCAATCGTGGAGCTTTCTGATAATTGTTTGAATAGCTACGGTTACGCACGTTGAATCCCGCCAATGCATCAAGACTAAAATCGCTATTCAGCTTTTTGGTATATTGCAGAATGGCTTCGGTATTCTTTTCATCCACTGTGTAAGCATCCTCGGCATACGATCCGTAAGGA
>Ga0209540_10002692_pt1 | contig 12487 bp, 15 predicted proteins | sample BarGraIncu01121A_FD_184501 | JGI IMG/M metagenome (GOLD analysis project Ga0209540, IMG submission 184501) | Arctic peat soil microbial communities from Barrow, Alaska - Barrow Graham LP Incubations 011-21A (SPAdes) (version 2) | ecosystem: Environmental > Terrestrial > Soil > Wetlands > Peat... | reverse complement strand
GGTGACAGCAGGGCCCTACCCCGGGTGCGCCGCGCAGAACTCCCGGTACTCTTCGAGGTTGCGGCGCAGAAGCGCGGGCGTGTCGAGGCCGTAGGGGCAGTTGCTGCGGCAGTGGCCGCACTCCGTGCACTCTTCGATGCGCTCCATCTGCTCCCGGAACTCGTCCGTGAGGAAGTCGGCGTAGGGTGCGCGCGCCATCAGCAGCGAGAGCCGCGCGGCGGTGGGGATGGGGATCTCGGCCGGGCACGGCAGGCAGTACCCGCAGCCCCGGCAGAAGTCGCCTGAGAGCTCCGCGCGCTCGCTGTCGATCAGGGCACGCATCGCGTCGTCGAGCGCCGGAGGGTCCGCCTCGTAGCGCAGGAACTCCTCGAGCTCGCTTGCGCGCTGCACGCCCCAGATGGGCAGGACGTTGTCGTATTGGCGCAGGAACGCGAAGGCCGCGTCCGGCCGACGTATCAGGCCGCCGGACATCGCCTTCATCGCGATCAGGCCCACGTCGTTTGCGCGGCACGTCTCGATCAGCGTGAGGTCGTCGGCCGAGGACAGGATGTTGAGAGGGAACTGGACCGTGTCGAACCTGCCCGACGTCGCCGCCTCCAGTGCGACCGGCAGGCGGTGGTTGGTCAGGCCGATGAAGCGCACGAGCCCCTTGCGCTGCGCCTCGACCATCCCGGCGTACGCGCCCTCCGGGTCGTCGTACTCCACCGTCGTCGGGTTGTGCAGCTGGTACAGGTCGATGTGGTCGGTCCTCAACTCGCGCAGGCTCGTCTCGAGCTCCTGCAGCAGCGTCGTCCGGTCCCGGGCCATCGACTTCGTGGCGATGCGGACCTCGTCGCGCACGTCGGCCAAGGCGACGCCGATCTTGTGCTCGCTGTCCGTGTACATGCGCGCCGTGTCGAAGAAGTCGATGCCGGCATCGTATGCCATGCGCAGCAGCCTCCCCGCCTCGGCCTCGCTCACGCGCTGGATGGGCAGCGCGCCGAAACCGGTGCGCGAGACCTTCATTTCCGTTCTTCCGAGCCGGATCGATTCCACGTCAGGTATCTCCTTGTGCAGCGTGCGGGAAGGGTGTTGCCTCAGCCGACGGCGAGCCGCTTCCGCCCCGTCTTGCCTACAGCCCGAGAGCCGCTCGCTTCTCCTCGATGGCCGCCACGTGATTCTCGAGATGTCGCGTCATGAGCACGAGCACTTGGCGCACGGTCATCTCGCGATCCACCCCGCGCAGCGCGACGCGCCCCCAGAACTCCGGCGGGAGCTGGCGCAGCTCCTCGGCCATCTGCCGGCGCGCCGATTCCAGCGACGGGAGTTCCGCCTCGAGATCACGCTCCGGGTCACCGGTGATCTCGGGATGGGCTCCCTGCCTGAGGGGCGGCTCCTCGCCAGCGATGGCCCGCCTGATGCGCCCGCCCAGACCACTCTCGGAATCGACGATGTGGGTCACGACCTCGTGCGTCGACATCTTCCCGGGGATCGGGCGGGCGTGCAGTTGCACCGCGTCCATCCCGGCTATGGTGTCGCGCACCAGTGCGGGCCCTTCAAGATAGCGCGCGATGAGTCCCTCCGACGAGATGTCGTCGGCGATAGGAACCCGCTTCGGCTGAGGCTGGCCGTTCTGCATCGGGCGCTCCTTTTGTGGTCGCTGCACACCGCGTATCGATGATCGTCACTCTGCTCTTCGCTGGGACCCGCACGCGGCAGGGACTGTAGTATGAGCCCACACAGCCTCGACCGCTCGACGCCAAGAACCGGGAGACGCGCTCGAGAGTGGCCTCGATCATCGGCGAAGGGGATCCACGTGATCGACGCAGTGCGCAACAGGCGAAGCATCCGGCGCTACCAGGACCGCCCGATCGATGCCGGGCGCATCGCGCAACTGCAGGACGCGATGTTGCGAGTCCCGTCGTCACGCAACTTGAAACCGTGGCGCTTCGTGTTCGTGACCGACAAGCCCTCGCTTCAGGCGCTGGCCCACGCAAAGGCTTCTTTCGGTGAGTTCATCGGCAGCGCTCCGCTCGCCGTGGCGATCTGCGGAGACGATTCGGTCTCCGACTGCTGGATAGAGGATTGCGCCATCGCGGCCGCGACGCTTCAACTCGCCGCCACGGACCTGGGGCTGGGATCGTGCTGGGTCCAGATCCGGGCCCGCCAGCATGCCGACGGCACTCCTGCTGAAGCGCATGTCCTCAAGGCCCTCGACCTGCCGGAGGGACTGCGCGTCCTGTGCATCGTCACGGTGGGCTACCCCGCCGAGACCAAGGGGCCCAAGGACGACGCATCGCTCTCGTGGGACAGGGTCGAGGTCCGCTGACGCGTGCCGGTCTACGGGTTCCTGAAGAACCTGAAGTAGAAGGCCACGAACACCAAGACGATGCCGATATTGGCTATCAGCCGTTCCCAGAATCGATCCCTGAAGAACAGCAGATCGACGCCAACGACAACGGCTATCAATAGCAGGACGAACAGCACCACATAGGTAGTCCTTGGGATTCCAATCACTCCTTCAGATGTGTCAGCGGTCGCCTTTCCGAGAAGTTGCCGGGCTCGCCTCATCGAATGCCTGGCGCTTTGGCGGCGGACCGCAGCGCCTCCTGTATGGCCCAGCATAGACTCATCCGCTGTCAGCTCGACCGAGAGGTCGCCGCAGGGGACGATGGTCCTCGGGCCGCGTACCCGAAGGTCGGGACAAGGACAGGCGCGGCAGCCTGGACACGCCACCGCGCCTGTCCCAATCGGTGCGACCGCGGGTACCCATGCGTTCTCCCCTTTCCCCGCGGAAAGAAGCCGGAGCGGTGAAGCGTCCGCCGCCCCGGCGATGGGCTAGTAGCCGTTGGGCGGCACGTAGTCCTCGGAGTAGGCGTTGCTTCGCGTGATCGCGTCTTGCGTGAAATCGATCGAACCCGGCGTCGCCGAGCCGTAGCTTATGAGGTCCATGAACTCGTCCACGGACACGGGCTGATCGTCGAAGTAGCACTGTCCGAGCTCGTCGCTGAACAGCTGTATGTCGTGGATGTACGCCGGATCGGAGCCTCCCAAAGAGATGTCGTCCGCCTCCAGGATGAAGCTGTCGCTGTCTCCGCCCTCGGCCGTGTAGGTCACCAAGGCATGGCGGCTGCTGCCGTCTTCCGGAGCCCCGGCGATGATGTCAGGAAGCTGCACCCAGTGCGCGTGCCCGTTCGGGGTCAGGTCGTCCGCAGTGGGCGCGTCGTCCACGGGCGTGACATCGGCCGAAGGTGTGTAGCCGCCGCCGGTGCCCCCGGGGTTGTAGTCGGCTTCGGAGACGGAGTCCGGCGCCCCGCTGCCGGGCCCGCTCGACTGCCCGTTCGAGATCACGAATCCGACGACGACCAGGACGGCCAAGGCCGCGCCGATCACGAGCAGCCTGCTCTTGGGACTCAGGGCGGTGTACGCTGCGCTCGCGCGTCCCGCGCCCTTCGCGAGTGCCGTCGCCGCCGTGGTCCCTGCCTCCGCTGCGGTCTTGGCCGCAGCGTGCGTCGCCTCCAGGGCTCCTTCCAGCCTCGCGGCCTGGGCGCCCTCGCCGAGCAGGACCTGCACGGTGTCGACCGGGGACCCCGCCAGCTCGGCCTCCCGCTGGGCGGCGGTCAGCCGGTCCATCCGCTGCGCCAGGTACGCGCATCCCGCGCCCGCGAGCAACATGCCGAAGTAGAGCGGGCTCTCGCTCACCTTGACCCCGGTGCCGAGCTTGAACATGGCGACGACGAAGAGTGCGACGCCGATCCACAGAACGGTCTTCGCATTTCGCATCCTGATGGCGCGGGCGGAACCCGGCTCGGGAGGGCCGTAGAGCTTCAGGCCGTGGGCGATCCGTTCGGGATCTCCGGTCGCACCGACCGCGTACTCGACCGAATCGCGCAGGATCGCGAGCGCGTCGGCACCGGCGCGGACTCCGTCCTTCTCGGTCAGGTGCAGGCACTTGAAGACGATCTGCGTCTGCCCGTCGCGCTCGCCAAAGCCGACTTCGGCGACGAAGTTCTGAGGGTAGAGCTTGTTGCCGAGCGCGTAGGTGATCTTGCTCGCCGTCCGCGAGACCTCATAGACGGCCCCTCCGAGCGGCGGGGCGGCCTTCTTCGCCCCCACGATCGTGTCGAGTGTACTCATGATCTGCGACGCGGAGGCGGGTGACGTCATCACCAGCGGCACCGCGACCATCTGGTCGATCTCATCGTTGCGCTTCTTGCCGATCTTCTTGATCCCGAATGCGAACAGGTTGTCGATCCCGCGCGACAGGACGGACTTGAGCACTCCGCTCACCAGCATCACGAAGAGGATGAGGCCGCCGATGCCGATGATGGCCAGAGTCGTTTGGTCCATTCGATTCCCCCGTCGTCGTCAGGTGCGGGGCGTCACTCCGCCGACTCGAATACGCCGTCGAAGCGGCTGAGTTCACTTCGATCGGCATGGCCTTCGGTGATGGTGACCGCCGGATCGGCGGCCCGGAAGGCGGCCGCGACCTGCAGGCGAAGGGTCTTCAGGGCGTCCGCAGAGGCGAGAAGGCCGTCCTCCTCGAACCACCGCGTCACCGCGAAGATGGCGTCGGTGCCCGTCTCGGCGGGCGAGAAGGCCAGGACCGCCTCGAGCTTCACCTTGGAGGCACTGCCGAATGCCCACGCGATCCCGGTGTCCGTGCGACTCTCGTTGTACAGCACCTCGCTGAATCCGAGAGGCGCGTCTACGGCGCAGACGTAGGTGTCGAGCTCCCGCATGACGGCGGACACGGGAACCGACGTGTGGATAGTGAGACCCTCGCGCAGGTGCTTGCCGGCCTTGTACTCGCCTCGGAAGAAGAGGCCGCGATTCACCCCGACCAGCGCGAACCCGCCGATCTTCTGAAAGACCCACCCGACCGCGATCAAGACCGCGATCCCCAAGACGACACTGAAGAACTCCACCGTTGGCCTCCCAATCCGGCAGACTGAATCCCCTCCCGCATCGTAACACTGAGTCCGCCGAGGACTCGGGGGCGGCTGTCGGCCCCGGACGGCGAGTCCGACCGCACCGTCCGGGGCGCGAGAAGGTCAGGTCGGGCTAGCCGTTCTCAGCGAGGCCGGCCTCTGGCACCTCCGGTGCGGACTCCGCGCCCGAGCGAACGGGCAGGAGTCGCTCCTTGTGTACGAACGTCGCAAAGTCGACCCCAAGGAGTACGGCCATTCCGAGAACCAGCAGCACACGCGGGAGAACAAGTGGAGGCGCCAGCAGTGCGACACCCGCGACGAGCGCCGCGAGCGCCGTTATCCCGAGGTTCCCGAAGAGGAAGAGCCAGCTGTTCCAGTGCTGGCTGCTCGCGAAGCTCTCCCACGTGGGAATGCCTGCGGGCCACTCGGCCGCATCGCGAAGCAACGGTTCCAGGTGATGACGGACGTAGAGCCCGATCCGCTTGATGGAAACGCTGTAGGCATTGATCAGGAGGTCGAAGAACACGGCAGCGACCGCCGGGACCGCCAGGACCTCGAGAGGAATCTTGCCAAGGTTCGCTCCGATGAGCGCCACACCCGTGCTGACCAGCGTGATCTTGAATCCGATCACCTGGGCGCGGGCCCTCTGGGCCTCGAGCATCTCTTCCCTCAGTTGCGCGAGCATGGTCTCGGCAAGAGCGATGTGGCCGGTGCTCATACAGACCTCCGTGTCCGTCGATCCCGCTCGGGCGGCGACCTTCATTGGCGCTGAGGTCGGGCCAATCGTACATCCGCCTGCCGCGCCGGCGTCCCGTCGCCGAATCGGTCCATCACAGCATGTCGGTGTACGCGCCGGCGTCGTTGTTGCGCTGCCGCCCACGAGCGCCGGTCCAGGAGGTCAGTGACGACGCGAGTGACTCCACCGCGCTCGCTCCTGCCCTAGCCGCGTAGGCACCTTCGAACGGCCAGAGCGGCGTCGCCCCGTCGTCGAACTCCTGAACGTCGTGGAACCACTCGAGAGCCGTCCACGCCGCATCGTTCCCCCCAGCGCCCGCGCCGCGAACACGTCCGGACGGCACGCCGACAGCCAGGCGACAACCAGCCGGTCCCGTGCACTTCAGCCGCAGCACGGTCGCGTCCGCGACGCCCGCTTGGGGCAGGGCGGGGATCGCCACGGTGCGGGACCACCCGCTGAACGTGTCATGGTCGAGGGCCGCAGCCTGCTCCGCACCGACCAGGCGGATCAGCGCCGGGACCTTGATGCCACTATCCGTCACGCCCTCGATGGAACAGTAGAAGCCGAGCCGCCAGACGCGGCGCTCGATCCCGTCGAGGACCACCGTGCCGATGAGGACGTTGCCCCCGAAGTGGGGCAGCGGGTCTTCGCCGGGCAGGTCGAAGCTCTCATCCCAGTCGAGCTCCAGCTCGGCGCCGTCGTCGAGCACCCACTCCCAATCGTCAGGCACGGTGTCCACCCTTTCCGGCCGGAACCGTGGTTCGCACGGCCGGCCCACGCTTTAGCTGCACTTGCTTAGGCGCCCGCAAGCTGTAGGGCTCAAATCGGCGCCGTCGCACGAAGCGACGGTCGGAGCATACGCGACGAGCCTGACATCCCCCTCGGACGCACGGGTGCGCCGTGTCAGACCCCTTCGCTACAACTGCCCCCTGCTCTTTGACAGGAACGCCGGCACGAGATCGCCGCCTTCGACGGGCGGGCGCGGGATTTGAGACAGATTGCAGCCGCGATACCCACTGCTAAAGCGTCACGGGAAGACCCGTGGCGAACCGACGAGAGGACGTGCGCCATGGAACGGACCGAACAGGAGAACATCGCGGAACAGCTGACCCTGAGGATGTTCTCGGCGGGCGGGTGGCTGGAGACCAAGACGATCCACCCGATCGCGGGAGAGATCCCGGCGGGCCTTCACTCGCTGGGGAGGTCGGTGGGCAGCGACACCAACGTGGCGGTCGGGATGCTGTACCGGCACTGCCCCGACTTCTTCGAGCGGGTGACCGCGTACCGCCTGGTGGACGATCCCGAGCTGAACGCAGCGACGGGGACGAGCGGCCCTGCGATCCAGTTCTTCGAAGGGGTGACACGATGAGCGGCTTCCTGCTGCTGGCGAAGCGTCAGCTGGTCCACATCAAGATGGCGCCGACGCGTGCGGCGATCGAGAAGGTGCTGGACGGCCCCGCCGTGCGGCTGAGCGTCCACCAGCCGGGCAACGTCTCGGTCTACTGCAAGGCGGAGTCGGTTGCCCGGCGCACCGACCCGAACGCGTTGGCGACGATCTTCTGCCGCAAGCACGGTGCCGTCGCCAGGGACGAGACGGTCTTCGGCTGGATGGTGATCACGTGCGCCGAGGAGCACCAACTCGACAGCGGCGCACCGCGATGGGTGCTGCAGGACTTGATGGACATGCTCCCGGCAGCGACCGAGCTCGCCGACGCGGGCGGGATCCGGGTCCTCAACTAGCACGGATCCACGAAGCCACGCCCACGACGAACGAGGAGCCCCGCATGTCTGACGCCCACGCGAACGATGCGACCGATGCCGCCCCCGATCCGCTCGATGCCGAGCTGCGTTCCCTGATGGCCGAGCATCGGTTAGATGAGATCCTCGCGAGCATCCCGTCGGGGAACCCGACCTTCTCGGCCGGGATCACCCTTCGCTTCGACTCGACTGAAGAGGACGAGGACGAGGAGCCCGAGACCTTGCGCCGGGACCTCAACGGCCTGACCGCGACGGCGACACCTCGATGACGTCGCAACTCCGCGACAACAACCAGACCGGGCAGCCTTGAACCTCTAGGCGTCGCTCGAACATGCTCGGCGGGACCATTTTGTACGCGTATTTTGAGAAGGCCTCGTCCCAGTCCCGGGAGTCGGCAAATGGCCGACCGGCATCGGCGATCCCGCTGTCTCCGGTGAACCCTAGGTAGACGAGGACCACGGGGATTCCCAACGTAGCCAGCTTCCACGTGAACGCGAGCCGGTTGGCGAGCTGGTAATGAGAGTCCATGCTGATATGCACTTCACTGTCGAGAACTTGCCATCCCCGACAAGCCTCGCCTATCGCCTGAGCGATGTGCTCATGATTCTCCAAGCTTCTGGTGCTGGCATGCTCGTCGAGCCGCTTCCGCCCTGGGCCAAGCTCGGGCCAGTTCGCTTTCGCCTCCACGAGGACAAAGCCGGGACGATCTTCGATTAGACATCCGACCGCGATGTCCCAATTCGGCGTATTGGCCCGATCAGGATGCGCGAGCCACCAATCGCGAAGCGCCTGCCACGCGTGAGACCCGGGGAGCCACATTGGTCCGAAAGTATCCAGCCGCGCTTCCTTGAAATCGGTGTCGCCTCTCGGCATGTGCGGCGCGAGTGGGACGATTTCGACCCTTGCGGGCACAACAAGTGCCGCCAGCTCCCGAAGGAATGTCGGTTTCGAGGTCCAGTCCAGCACATGCTTGCGACTGCCCCTGAACCCCGCGCTCATGACCCCGGTGGCCATGTCCACCTTCTAGCCATTCGAGGCAAGTTCAGCCAACCGGACCATCGCCGCCTGGACCGATCCACGCTCGAACGCGCTCATGATCGCGCCGTCGCAGAAGCGCTCCTCGCGAACGATCGTCGTCAGCACCTTACGGATTGTGAGAAGGTCCGCTGCCGCCAGCTGGGTGGGGTCGGCAAGGAAGACATTCATCTCGTCCTGCCACCCCTCCTCGCCGTAGCCTGTCACGACGTTGTGGTCGTACAGCGCTTGCATCCAATCCCTCACGACGTGCGCATAGGCAACCCACGGATACTGGATAGCCCCGGTCTCAGAATCATGTTCGCCGCCTTGCACCACCCCAATAACCAGCTCTGGATCCGTCAACCGGGGGACGTACTCCGCGACCCGGCGCAGGTCTTCGGGCGACGGGTCTTGAAACTCATGAGCGATGGAGGTCACTGCCGGCTCCAATCGTGCGCTGCTCGAAGCCGCGCTTTGGCTCGAGCCTAACGCATTGACGTGACGCACGCAGCTCGATGCGGGACGTCAGAGTCGAGCGGCCGTTATGTCGGCAGTCGGGTTGTCCATTTGACCACCTCGGAGCGCCATGTCGACCGATTGCGCCATCTACCTGCGGCGACACCGACCTGCTCCCACCGCCCTCCCGGACCGATAGTGCCTTCGTGCGGGAAAGTCATTGGCGGATTAATTGGCGGATTCCCGGCGACTGAACCGGTCCGAGTTCCACCGCGGCCGGTGCCCGCATCCTATCACCACCGGGCACCCCGAAGTGCCGGTCCACCGCGTATATATGTATGTGCCGGCGTCGGAATGGCCCCTATCGATGCTCGCCCCGCTGCGGGTGCCGGATCCACAGCCCGCGATACGAAGGAACCCTCCCCCGATGCTCCGGAGAAGGGCTCCTGAAGTCGTACCGTCGTGGTCTAGGTGCCGACCGGAGACCTCAACGAGAGGACGCACTTACCCTTCTCAGCGAGGATCTCGACTCGGTTCAGCATGTCGGTACCGGCCGCGGCCCCGGCGATGCGGATCATCTTCCGCTTGGCCTCGACCATTGTGTCCCCCGCCGGTACGGTCCGCCGCTTCTCACCACTCTCGAGGAAGTCCTGCAGCAGCTCTTTCTCACCCTCGAGATCGTCCATGTCCTCTCCCATGAGGACACCCAGGTTTCCCGCGGCGTACTCAAGATCCACCGTGCTGTCCCCGTGGCTGACGAAGATGACGTTGCGGAAGCCCCTGCGCTGGATCTCCCCCCCGAGCTTCCGGGCGAGCGTATCCGCGGGCTCGGTGTGATCCGTGATGGTGATCTCCGCGCCATTCGCAGCGTCGGGGTCGACCTTCTCCAGGACCCTGTCGAGGGTGCGCTTCGCCCAGCTGGTCCGCTCCACCAGGAGTCCCTTGCCGAATGAGTTGGAGGAGGGACTGATCCGCCAGTCGCGACACCATTGCGTCTCCCGACATACCAGACGGAAGGCGGCGACCACACGCTGCCACTCCTCGTCGGAGACCGGACCGAGCTCGATGTGCTCCCGCTCCTTACCATTCTTGGCGATCTGGTCGAGGAGTTGGAGAGACTGCTGGAGGGGCTCATACCGCCGTTGCAGCTCCGCGTCGGTCGCCAGCAGGTCGAGGTAGATCTCCTGCTGCGCGGGGCGAATGCCCACCAGGCGCCCATAGCCCAGCTGCTGCACCGCAAGCTCGAGCGCCGCGAGCTTGTCGGGGGCATCGTTGTTCAGCGTCCACTGCTTCATCCCACTACCGATGAAGGCCCGGATAATGAGAGTCCGCGAATCGGCATCGACGTCATCCCCACCCGATGCGACCGCAGAAGCGGTCGCGCTCGGAGAAGGCGGCGTGACTGGTGCCGACTTGGGAGCGGTCGGCCTCTTCGACTTGGCGTTCCCGGGGCCTGTCGACTTCGCCGGCTTGGAGACGACGGACTTCCTGGTCTTCGCGGGCGGTTTCACCTCGGGGCTCGTCCAGATCCGTTTTAGCCACGCCCGGTTTCCCCCCACCGAAACCTCCACCATGTCCACGATGTCCATGGCCTTGATGGCGGCGACGAGCTGGTCCTTCAGTTCTTCGGGAGACAGTTCTCCGTCGGCATCGAGCGGCGCCTCGTCATCATCGGAGAAGATGAAGTCGCGGATGGGGTCGTTGTAGCGACCCAGCTTCCTCTTGTGGGAGATGTCGTAGGCATCCCGGTGCCCGCCCTTGAGTATCAGGACCACCGATTCCGGGCTCTCCACCTTCACCGAGAGGCGACGCTGCTCCCCCGACTTCGCGATGGCGGCCTCGAGACCCCGTCGCACCGTTTCCGCATCCGTGTCGTCCTCCACCTCCAGGCCGAGTCGCCGCCAACCCCAGTGGATGACGCGATCGACAATCAGAAGGTAGTCGTGAATGACATCCTCCGAATCCACCTGAGGACTCTTCACGGCGGGCTTCGGCTTCGGCTTCGGCTTCGGCTCTGCCGCCTTCTTCGGTGTTCCCGTCGATGTCGCGGCCGTCGCTGCACCACCGGTGGCGCGATCCAGGCGGTGGGTCCGCACGTCCCAATCCCCGTGGTAGCGAACCTGGAACTCCCTGCCGCGCTTCCGGCTCCCGACCCACGTGCTCAGGTCCTCGAACACCTTGCGGTCGAGGCCGCCGGTCTCCGCGTAGCCCTCGACGAGCGCCGCCATGTCATCCACATCGTCGGCCAGCTTGGAGAGCAGGTGGCGGAACGGGAAGTACTCCTCGTCATCACCGTCTTCGAGCACCGTCCACCAGTGAGCGAGGAACAGGTCCTCCAGCGGGTAGACCGCCCGGGATCCAAGGCGCAGATCGGTCTCCGGGTCCATGATGAACGAGCCGATCCCGCCCGTCCGCTCAAGTCGGACGTCGTAGCCGTCGTACATGACGACCGAGAGCCGGTCCTCCAGACAACGGTCGCGGATGACTTTGCGGAGCAACGCCACCGAGATCCGGTCCGATCCTCCTCGCTCCGCCTCGTAATTGGCCGAAGCGAGGGAGCCGTCGGGCAGAAGCCGGTCCCCTTCGAGCATGTCGAAGAGCACACGCACCGGGAAGCGGACCGAATCCGCCGCGCCGGCCAGGAAGTCCTCGACGAAGACGAAGACGGACTGCTCCCCGCCCTCGAGTCTCCCCAAGACCTTCTCCGCCAACCGCTCGACGGCGGGGCACAACGCATCCAGCAGCAATCAGAGAGGCCATCGTGAACTCGGCGTACATGGGCGACTCATACGACTTGGTCAAACGGTTCATCGTGACGCAGCTCGCGCCGCTCGGGCCTTGGTCTGTCCACCCGATGTTCACCGACCAGGTGTCAACGGAACGGCGCACCTCTTCTCTCACCTCGTCGGCGCTCCGTTGCTCTCCACGGAGACCTTGACTGGGAGCACCGACCTCGAAGAGTACCTCTCGTGCTGCGCGACGGCTGACCATGTGCTGCTCGACCCTGACACCGGCGTGCGCCTGGGTGGCTCCCGCCCGTCGGTCGCACACTTGCCCGCTGCGACCCTCTCAGCCGTTGTTCGAGCCCGTCCCTCCGCCCTGACAGCAGTCTTCGATCAGAGCTTCAACCGAGGGCAACATGACCCAGAGCTGCGGGCGAAGCTCGAGTACTTCCGCCAGCGGGGCATTCACGGGTTCGGCTACAGATCGCACGCATGCTTCCTGTTTCTCAGTCCCTCGGAGGCGTGCATCGGCGAGGCATGGAGGCTCCTCACCGATGTTCTTCCACCCAACCGATTGGTGGGGCGGCATGTGGCCGAAGATGCTCCGGTGGATGCACTTCAAGAATCGAGTGAACGATGACAAAGCGCTACAGGGCCAACTCGGATCCTCGAGTCGTCGCGGCGAAGCTCACCCGCGCTCAGGTTCCCGTCGCGCTTCCTACCCGCTGTTCAGCTTTGGTAGGGCGGTGCCGATACATACATCATCGGGACCAGGGCGAGGGGAAAGGTCAAGACGTTGTCGGTCACATCGGCGATGGTGGACTCACAGGCGAGAGCTCTTCGGGCAGGAGCCCTGTCGCGAATCGCCCTCGTGACGAGCGTCGAGC
>Ga0209540_10002691_pt1 | contig 12489 bp, 7 predicted proteins | sample BarGraIncu01121A_FD_184501 | JGI IMG/M metagenome (GOLD analysis project Ga0209540, IMG submission 184501) | Arctic peat soil microbial communities from Barrow, Alaska - Barrow Graham LP Incubations 011-21A (SPAdes) (version 2) | ecosystem: Environmental > Terrestrial > Soil > Wetlands > Peat... | reverse complement strand
CGCACTTGAGAAGTTGTTGGGGATGATGATGAGCGCATCGATGTTCCTGGTCTTCAACAGGTCTTCCGCCCTCTCCTTACTCACCATGTTGACGTTAAAGAGGTGCGTGGTGCTGTTCTCAGCCGTTATATTCTTGAGAATCTCTGTAAAGTTGTCGCCGTAGTTCACGTACTTCGTGGTGTTATTGGCGGTTAGCTGCACGCCGGCGTCGTTATTGACAACCGCGATTTGATGCGGAATACTCCCCCCGGAAAGAAATGAACCGCTGCCGAATGCGAACGCAAAAAGTACAATCAATACTACTGGAAAACCAAGTAAGAGTGCGAATCCACGTTTATCTCTGATGATCTCTGTAATTCCCTTCTGTGAGATATGAAGAGACTTAAGATTCATTGTCGTAGCTCTCTGCCACCATCATCTTGGTGGACGTGTGCTTTCCAGCGCTGTTAGGCTCAAAAAAGCCGGAGACCCCCGTCTCTCTTATCTTGAAGCGACCGTAGGTCCTTGAATTTCTCCGTTACAAGTTCCATTTTTGGCATGTACCTTGTCATAGCTGACTTCTTAACCGATCTTTACCGTCGTCAAGGGCTTAGAGCCGATCTGTCTCTGATTTACACCCTTGAGGGGTCTAAAATGATCGTTTCTTTTGTTAAAAACAGAGGGGATCCTGCTAGTGTATTCTGTCATGATATGCGTGAAAGCCTGTTCAAGCGTTTAAAACCCAGTTATCTAGTTTCAGCATCGTATAAAAATATACATGATACGTTGACATCCCTATTTCACTACAACAAGGGTAACACCACATGCTAAAAGGATGAAAAGTTGCTGAGCGTGAAGATATTTATCAAGCTGTGCCACAGAACTCGAGACTGTGAGGGGTAAATTTCCTTTTCAGACAAAGTGAGTTCTTGAGCAAGCTGTCAAGTCTAGCGCCTAGATCGAGTGCTTCTCAACCCGTCCACACCAAAAATTAACAACTTTTTTGTTTTATCAGATTTTGGCCATTTTTGCATCAACATCCAAGGGATACGCTACCCCTGTTCAGCTGAAAAAATCGACGGAAGGCCGCGAGGCAAGGCTAACTGCCACGTAAGCGAACCTCGGGGCTTCTTCTCAATATGAGGGGGAACTTCAGATAACGCTCCCAACCTTATCGCTGATGTACGGATAGGCGTCGAATGTGCGGCTAAAAGAAAAGCTGTGGTCGGAGAACAAGCCCGCCGCTGTACCGCCACCGTTTATTTCCATCGTGACGCTTTTAGAAAGGATCGTCATAAACGCGAGGCTGAGAGCCGGAACAGAGTAGACGGTCGACGTAATGAGGACCTCCATGCTCCCCTGCGCTGGAATTGTAATTTCCCCGTATGTTCCGTTCATCAACAATTGGTTGGTCTTTGTTAACAAAAGGCTATAGTTGATATTCTTAATCGTGATCGCGAGTAAGTTTGGATTATGGACCTTTATAGAAAACGTCAAGTTAAAGCCTGAAAGGGAGATGCTGCCAATTGAGCTTATATTAATGCTTTCGATCTGCGGCGGCTGGAAGCTGGATAAGTACGTGGTCACCCCGGCCGCAACAATGACGATAGCGACGATTATGACGGCGACGGTTTTTTTTCTCCGCATAATCAAAGAGTAGGCATCTTCCCACATAGTTCAACAAAATTGCTTCTTCCAGTAAATGTCTTTTGCACAAAGAGGGAACAAAGAGAATGCTGCCTAGGCACTAGTATGCGAAGTGTGCAAGAGGTTCGTGAGAAACAACTCGAAGTCTTTGTGCCGGCTTGTATTCTGGCTGGTTTTCCTAGCGATTTTTATTGATACAATGTTGCTGCATTGTCGAGCGCCGACATCGAAGACGCTGAGAGGCGCAAGCGAAATCAACAAGTGAGAAAGCTCGCGCGTTTTAAGTTATGGCCTCGTAAGAAAAGCCCCGCGGGAGCCGGCAGCACAGTTTGACATTCGAATTCGAACGCACTCGGCCCACTTCCTAGCTCAATAGAGCGGTTTAGGAAGCTCTCGAATGAGCTCTGACGCTCAGGCCTCAGAAATACGCTGCAGTACGCCGTTGTCCGCATCGAGCTCAACCAAGTCGCCAGTACGGAACGTTGCGGTCGCGTTGTGCAGACTGACCACCGCTGGAATACCGTACTCGCGGGCTACAACCGCGCCGTGCGAGACGGCAGAGCCGACGTCGCTCGCAAACCCGGCGATCGTCGCGAATGTGGGCGTCCAGCCAACGTCAATGACCGGCGCAATAAGTATCTCGTCCGGCTGAACCTCGCCCGCTTCGGCGAGGGTAAGCGCGACGCGTGCACGTCCACGGACGACGCCCAGACTTGCGGGCTTTCCGTGGAGGATGCTTTCGCCGCTCGGACGCGGCGGATCGATCGGCTCGGCCTTGCCCCGGGAGTTGTCCTTGAAGAAGAGTTTCTCTTGATACGGCAGTACGTCGCGCCGCGCTAATGCTCTCGTAATGAGCTGTGGATCGCGGTCGCGCAGAAGCTCGCCAAGTTCGGCGTGCTGGAGGAAGAAGACGAGGTCATCATCGGGCAGCAGACCCTCGTCGACCATTTGACGCGCGAGCGTGCGATAGGCGCGCTTGAAGAGCGTGTTAACCATGACAGCCTGTGATTTGGTCGTCTCGCGCTCACGGATACCTCGCTGCCCTAGTTTTACAAGCAGCTTGAACATCGTTGGCATTGAAGTTTGCTTACGCCCAGGCGGCGCTAAGTGTCCTGCCCGCGCGGCGCGGACGCCTGACTGCACCGCTTCTACGATCGGCGTCGGATCCTCAGCCCACCCCCTCTCACGCAGCTCAACCTCACGCATACAGCGATGACCGTGGCGTTCTAAGTACGCACCGTACTCGTGTCGCGCCGCAGCGCTTGCTTCATTCCGGAGGAAGCGATCCGCCGCGTGCACGTCGAGCTCGAGGAAGCGATCAAGCATAGGTCCGTCGTGTTCTACAAGCATCGAGACTATGCGAGTAATGCCGGCGGCAATGTCATAGCTCTCCACATCCTCAGTGCCCGTGAGCAGCCGTGCGACTTCGGCGTTGTCCTGCTCAGTCGGTTGAGCGCCCTTCGCGACCATTGCAAGCAGTGCGGGTACCAGCGTCCCGGCAAGTAAAGAGGAGCTGTTGTGCAGGTACCAAGCCTCGTTCAGCTTAGGTAACTCTTGATTGATAATAACATACGTCGCGTGCGCATCGGACCCGGGCGCAAGGTCGATGGAGGCAACGACCCGCTTAAGCTTAGCAGTGTGCCTGCCAAACATCATAAAGGTTACATAACGGAAACCATTGCGCATGCGCTCCGACTGCGGAGCTCGCGGCCCGGGAACGATCTCGGACACGAGTTTTCCGCAAAGAGCTTCGGCCGTAGAGACCTCCGATCCGCCCGCCAGCGAGCTTGCAATCCCAGCGAGAAGACTGAGATTTATCAAGGGGCGTCCAAACTGCTGAACGACGAGGAGCGGCTCCTCCTGAATTTCCAATGCAGCGATCCTGCCGTACATGCGCTGCAGGCCATAGTCTAGTGCGCGTATCGCGGTCGATGAAGTGAGCGGCGTCGCGACTCCAGGAAATATCTCGCCAATGTTGCAATGGGTATAAACATCGTCAGGATTCACGTCGGAGTCGAGCTCACGAGGATCGGCTGGAAGTGTAGTGATCGGCCGTGCCTGCAGCCAGTTTATTTGGTCGTTACGATCGATCGCCCATTCGCACTCGACGGGTAGTCCGAAGTGCCGTTCAATACGCAACGCGTCCGACGCGAGAGCGAGCAGTTCTTCGTCTCGCAAGCAGGGATTTGAGCTAGAGAACTCGGTCTTTACGGGCAATCCATCTCGGTCTAGCGTGAAGTGATCGGCTTTTACCCTTCCACCCACAAGCTCGCTGCCAAGCCCCTCAACGACTTCGACGATCATGCGGTCACGTCGTGCCGTCACCGGGTCAGCGGTAAAGATGACGCCCGCGCAACGGGAGTCGACCATGCGTTGCACGACGATGCTCATCGACGCTTCGGTGCCCTTGGTACGCATCTGCCTATAGGCTTGCGCCCGCTCCGAGGAAAGTGAGTGAAGGCAGTGTTTGACCGCCTCGCACAGCGCGGGCATGCCCTCGACGTCGAGCACCGTCGAATGCTGACCCGCAAAGGACGTCGCCACTCCGTCCTCGTCTGAGGCGGACGAGCGTACTGCGACACATCCACGTCCGATGTGATCGTAGGCAAGCTCGAGATCGTCAGGAAGCGACTCAAGCGTGGCGTCGAGAATCACAAATCCGCCCGGCACGCGAAGTCCAAGCGTTGTGAGAACAGCGAGGCCTTCAGCTTTGCCTCCTGCATTAGTGCCGCTAGCTGCTGCAATCGGAATGAAGTAAGGGGCATTGCTCATGGGAATCTCACCTCAGTGATTGCAAACGAGAAGCTATTGAGCTCAGATAAGCATACGAACCTCTTCGAGCCATTTTCACGATGTACTAGCACTGGCACTGGCACGACCCTTAGTTTGCAGCAACCCTTCTTGCATCGCTCAAAAACGTGACCCTCTCCACGTAAATGTCTTTCGATACAAGAGGGCCAATAACAAAAAGTCCGGGTTTGACGCCGGTACGCGAAATACGCAACCGAGTCACGATAAAAACTCGAATATTTGCTGAGGGCTCGTGGTCTGTCTGACTAAAGCTAATTTACTTTTGTACAACGTTGATTTATGATATCGTAAGAAAGAGAACAAAGACGAATGACGAAAGCGATTATGAACGCAATCAGCCAGACGTCTCCAAGTTTAAAGTCGTGACTTGTTGGCGAGCTATCCTCCGCCGTGCGAGACACCGATGAATAGTTAATCAGTTAGAGATTCGAACCGTTCAGCGCGTGTCCTCCTCAACGGATCGCGTGGGAAACTGCGGAGCAAAAGCGGATTCGTTCTCTGAAATTCGCTGCAGCACGCCGTGGTCTGCGTCGAGCTCGACGAGGTCGCCGGTGCGGAACGTGGCAGTTGCGTTACGTAGATTAACCACTGTGGGGATGCCATATTCTCGGGCCACGACCGAGCCGTGCGAGAGTGCAGCGCCTACATCAGCCGCGAACCCGCTGATCGTCGTGAAGGTGGGAGTCCACCCGACGTCGATAACAGGAACGATCAGGATTTCGTTAGGCTGAACCTTACTTGCTTCATCAAGCGTCAGCGCGACGCGCGCCCGTCCTCGGACGAGGCCTAGGCTCACAGGTTTGCCGTGGAGCACGCTATCCCCATCCGGACGCGGCGGGTCGATCGGATCGGCTTTCCTGCCGCGATAGTTCTCACGGAAGACCAGCTTCTCTTGGAAAGGCAGCACCTGCCGCCGCGCGACCGCTTTTTTAGCGAGACTTGAATCACGGTCGCGCAGAAGCGAGCCGAGCTCCGTATGCTGCAGGAAGAAGACGAGGTCATCATCAGGCAAAAGACCCTCGTCGATCATTTGGCGCCCTAATGTGCGATAAGCGCGCTTGAAGAGCATGTGGATCATTATGACCTGCGATTTGGTTCTTTCGCGGGCACGGACGCTCCGGTGCCCGAGCCTGACGAGCAGCCTGAGCATGTACGGCACGGATCGTTGCTCGGCCTTCAGTGGCATAGCGTGTCTCGAGCGCGTGGCGCGGATTCCGGAGAGCACTGCCTCGACGATTGGCGTCGGATCTTTGGCCCATTCCTTCTCGCGCAGCTCAACCTCCCGTACACACCGGTGGCCGTGGCGTCTGAGGTATGAGCTGTACTCACGTTGCGCCTGAGGGCTTGCATCGTGCCGCAGGAAGCGGTCCGCCGTTAGTGGTTCAAGCGAGAGCAAGTGGTCGAGCGCTGGCCCGTCGTGTTCGACAAGCGCCGAGATGATGCGATCGATACCGGCTGGGATATCGAAGCTTTCCACGTCCTCAGCCCCCGAGAGGAGCCTTGCGACCTCGGCATTGTCCTCCTCTGTCGGTTCGTTGTCTTTGGCAAGAATCCGGGGGAGTGCGCCTACGAGTGACCCGGCAAGCAACGAGGAGCCAAGGTGCTGATACCAAGCCTCGCAAAACTTGGGTAGCTCGCGATCGATAGCGGCGTACGTCTCGTACGCGTCGTTACCGGGCGTGAGGTCAGTCGAGGCGATCATCCGATCGAGCTTGGCGACGTGTCGGCCGAACATCATAAAGTTTACGTAACTCAGACCGTTGCGCAAGCGTTCAGACTGCCGAGCCCGCAGACCGGGCACGATCCCGGATACCGAATGCCCGCAGACGGCCTCCACGGTGCTGGCCTCCGACCCACCTGCCATTGATCGCCCGATGGCCGCGAGCTGGCTTAAGTTCATGAGTGGCCGTCCGAACGACTGTACGACGAGGACGGGCTCGTCCGAGCGCTTTTCCAGCGTAGCGATCGTACCGTACATGCGTTGCATAGCTTGGTCCATGGAGCGCATCGTAGTGGACCAAGTAAGTGGTGTCATGACTCCCGGGAGGATCTCACCGACGTTGCAGTGGCTATAGATTTCGTCAGGCTTCAACTCGGTGTCGAGCTCGCGCGGATCAGCTGGAAGCGCCGTTATAGGCCTCGCCTGTAACCAGTTGATGTGGCCTTCAGCATCGATCGCCCACTCGCACTCAACCGGGAGCTCGAACGTCTGCTCGACGCGTAGCGCCTCAGATACAAGATCGAACAGCTCATCTTCCCGCACGCTAGAATTTGACAACGTCTCGCGCTTAACGACCGATCCATCGGGCTTCAGTGTGAAGTGATCGGGCGTCACTTTTCCGCCTACAAGCGCGCTGCCATGCCCCTCGACGGCTTCGACGATCAAGCGGTCGCGCCGCGCTGTGATCGGATCGGCGGTGAAGATGACGCCTGCGCAGCGGGAGTCGACCATGCGTTGCACGACGATGCTCATCGAAGCTTCGGCGTTGCCGGCGCGCGTCTTCCGATAGGCCTGCGCACGCTCTGAAAAGAGAGAGCTAAGGCAGTGTTTGACCGCGTCGCGGAGTGCGGCCATGCCCTCGACGTCGAGCACCGTCGAATGCTGACCCGCAAAGGACGTCGCCACGCCGTCCTCGTCTGAGGCGGACGAGCGCACTGCGACGCGTCCACCTCCGATGCGATCGTATGCAAGCTCGAGATCGTCAGGAAGCGACTCGAGCGTCGCGTTGAGAATCACAAAGCCATCCGGCACGTGAAGTCCAAGCGTTGTGAGAACAGCGAGGCCCTCGGCTTTGCCTCCTGCGCCGACGCCTTGCGCTTCCGCGATCGGAATGTTGCGAGGAGTAGCGCTCACTGGATCCTCACCTCAGCGATGGCGAGGGAAGCGGTTAATCTCAAAAAAGATGACAGCTGCTCCGAGTTATTGTCGGGACTTACCTGCACAAGCGCCCGTGCAGGCGCGCACGTGTTGTTTAAATGCCAGCAAGTTCCTATTCCTCTCTCCAAAGTCTCGCCAGCGCCGTACCAGCTAGTCATCGCCCACCGCATATTAGTCTTCGTCCACCAATACGTCGCCTCCGCGAACTCCCGATCAGGAAGCTCATACGCGCCAAGCTCATGTGCGAATGCGACAACACGCTCACGAGGATTAGTATGGTGCAGCCTGAGATACTTCTCCTTAGAGGAGCAGTATTTCATGTCGTTGCGGTACTCGGGTATTTCATAGCAGCGGGGCGGAGCGACGCATCGCTCCTCGTCAGGACCCATTCTTCTCATAGTTGTAAGCGTGGAGGGTAACTTCCAGATCTTAGTCATACGCCCAGTCGGAGCCATTCCTTTTTTTACAATTTCGCTTTCCCATGCCATCTATGCACCTCTTAAGCCCTGCAGAAGGCTCTATGCGCCTCCGCGGTTACCCGCGCAGCTGCTCGGATGCAGCGCGCATAAAGCCTAGAACGCGTTCGTAGAAGGCCTGCAAGAAATATTTAGCGTAACAGGACCATCAGTATCAATTGATTTGGCCATCTTTTGTATCGCACAGCGTAATCGTTAAGGGTACGCTGCTAAGAGCTTGGTACTCTTTCAAGAACCTAGTACTGTATTAAGAACTTGCTTTCAGCTATCGTTTAAAAAGGTTTTGATCTTATTTTTCAGTGATCCTCAATTTGTTTTTTTATCAGGGAATCGCGGCTCTTATGGTTGAGAAGGCTAGCTCAGAGAGAAGTCATAGCGGTAACAGCAATGGCACGAGCTGCGCAGTGAGAAGTCCGTTTAGCGTGCCGCAATTTTCTCGCAGAATTGAGCTAACTTCAATTGAAAGCCCAAGATGAAATGGTAGCAAGGTTATAGCAACCCGGTAAAGATATCTTTGAAAATTAGTAGTGTCCCTGTGGACTTAACACCCTGCTTCAACAACTAGAACATTGCATCGCGCCAAGCGTATCATAATCGTTTAAATGTGGTGGGGATAAGCTCATTTCTGATACTGATTGCCGAGTCACCAAATGGGATGCCGCAAAATAGAGACACTGTGTTATAACATTGGGTCTTTTGGAGCCTTTCTATCTTTTAGGATCAAGGCAACGCGTTGATAAGCTTTGTACTTGTCCGGCAGAAATGAGTTTTTGATAAAATCAATGTCAGAAATGCCCGCTTCTTTTTGACATTCAATATAGTCCTGAGACCAATCAATTAAAGCAGATAAGACTGGAATCAGTTTTGCACCGATGTCTGTTAGAGAGTAATCTACCCTAACCGGCGCTTCACTATGTACTTCTCTTATTATCAATCCCAAATCTTCTAATTGACGGAGTTGTTTTGTGAACACGCTGTGAGACGTAAACTTACACAAATTGTGCAGCTCGCTAAACCTTTTGTCACCTTTACGTAGATGCCACAGAATAGGAATTGTCCATTTACCGGCAATGAGATTTTGTCCAAGAACTAAAACCGCAGCATCGTATTCAAACTCGAAATCTTTCATAAATTGCCACGTCGACGCTCGTTGTAATGTTTAGTAGGTCAATGCTAGTTCGTTTTAGAGCTTAGTATCATGAAAGTCACTTCTATTTTTATTTTTTTACGCTTCGTCTGGCCCAGACGCTAACCCGGGATATTCAAAAAAACGGCGAGAATAAGCGTACGTAGCTATTCTTTGAGTATTTCGTTAGAATCGCACTAATTACTCATTATCCAATAGTTATCTTTTGGAGCCGCGATCAGGCCTTACGACCATCTGCGCCGACCAATAAGCCGAGGAACGGTTCGAGATTTGAACGCACTCGGCTCCAAGCCCTAGATTTAAGGAGTTGGTGGAGAAACTGGCAAATGAGAGCGTAAGCTCAATCCTCCGAAATTCGCCGCAGCACGCCGTGGTCCGCGTCGAGCTCGACGAGGTCGCCAGTGTGGAATGTTGCACTTGCGTTGCAGACCAACCAGCGCAGGAATGCGGTACTCGCGGGCCACCACCGCGCCGTGCGAGATCGTTGAGCCGACGTCCATAAATGGTGTAATCAAGATCTCGTCTGACTGAACTTCGCCCGCTTCGGCGAGTGTCATCGCCACCCGTGCTCGCCCACGGGCGACCCTGAGACTGATCGGCTTGCCGTAGAGGACGTCTCCCGCGCCGACGCCTTGCGCTTTCGCGATCGGAATGCAGCGAGAGGCGGTCGTTATGGTACCTTCACCTCGAAGATGCCGGATAGCAAGCGCTGCAGCTCATTAATTTCAGCGTGTGTTTGCAAAATTTATCCACCGTAAATATCGCACGCAGCAGACTTTAAATATACTTTTTCTATGACATACACATAGTTGCTGAAACAAAAAGAATCGCGTACAAGATTAAATTGACGAGTAAATGCAATTTGACAAGATCGAGCATCGGAATTGTTTCCGTTTAAACAATATCATCTGGCAAATTGGAGGGTACGCTTGGTTGCGAGAATTGGTAGATAGACACGATTTTGAAGCTGGGGGGCCCAATAAACAGCATAAACGGATTTATTCCTTCGAAGGCACGAATAACTACCGAAAACACTTTATAACTCTGAATTAGCTTAATATTAGAGATAAATTTTTGTCTATTCTGTTGGATAGACACAAAAAAACGCGCAAACAAAGTGGTAATGCAAGCACTGCACAATGCGCATAGGTAGGAAGTTTAACTATGGAAGCAGAAGTAGATTTTGAATCTCAGACGTCAGGAATGGACGCTCCAAAGGATGTTGCACTGCGGGTAGGTGAGCTAAATAAGCGTTTAGCACGATACATTCCTCCGCGCGACGCGTGGACGCCTGCAGAAGAGGCTTTGCACAAGCCTGTAGATATCTTTCGGGTGCCCCTAGCTGAAGCGGAGGCGATGCAACTTAAGGCGATCAAGTACGCCTTCACGCATCATTATAATAATAGCGGCTTTTATCATCAGTACTGCACAGCGCGGGACATCTCGCCAAGTGATATTAATACCATTGATAGTCTTGATAAGATTCCACTCATTCCTGATATCACCTTTAAGCAATATCCGGAAGGAAGGATGTTCGCACGCTGGCTTGAAAGCGTATATTCCGGTGATTTGCCAAAGGTCGTAATTAAAGGATCGAACCCATCTTTTGACGAGGTCATCAACGCATTTAACGCCAGTGGAATGATGGTTACCTACAGTAGCGGCACGAGCGGACGATTCACCTTCATTCCGAGGGATCAAAGGACGTTTTTTGCAAGCCAATATGGGCTGGCAAAATCGTTCGTCAATATGTGGGCGGGAGACCTCTTTGCGACTGATGGCTACCTCCTTTTGCCAAACCCTGCGAAGACCAATGTGTTTGTCGGGAAGGTTACTTCGGTATACTTCGATATGCTAACTGACGTGCAGATGGCTATAGATCGGGAACTCACGACGAAGACGATTCAAACTGCAATGACGAGTAGCGGGGGGCTAAAAGGCAGATTATTCGCTATCATGCTAAAAAGGATGCAGAACAAGACGGTTGACCGGATTATACGGTGGCTTGAGCAGCACGATAAAGTAGGCGGAAAAATAAACCTAACCGGCGCTCCGTACTTACTCTACTTCGTCATGAACAAACTGCAGGATGACGGGAAGAGCTTTGACTTTAATGAGGGTAGCTTCGTATTGACCGGCGGCGGCTGGAAAGTGCAGGAGAATATTAGAATGCCGTCCGCAGACTTCAGAAAGCAAGTGTACGACGTACTGGGCATCCCTGAGGCCAATTGTCTCGATCTTTACGGAATGGTTGAAGGGAACGCATTTATGGTACAGTGCCCAGAGGGGCATTACCTGCATGCGCCATACACGTACTACAAGCCTATGGTGCTTAACGACGATTTAACGCCTGCAGGGTACGACGCAACGGGACGCTTTGCCTACCTCGATGCGCTTGCAGGAAGTTACCCCGGCTTCATCATCACCGGCGATCAGGTGCGGCTGCTCGAGCATTGCCCCGTCTGTGACCGACCGGGCCCCGTTCTCGAACCGGAGATAAAGCGCGCAAAGGGCGAAGAGGTACGTGGATGCGCTGAAGAGCTAAGGAGGACCCTTGCGAGTGACTTTGCTGAAGATTCAGGGACGAAGTGATACCTTATGGCACAAGTTAACGAGACGATAAAGCACAATAGCCTACCAAGCAGGCCGATACTAGGCCCCACCGTGATGACATTGTTCGCGTTCACCAATTTCATTATCGCCCATCCGTCCACCTTCATCAATCACAGGAAGATTGGAGTCGATGAGCCACGATACACTCGCCAACCAAAGCCGTATGAGCTCCCCGAGTTCCGACAAGGCATGAAGCATTCTACCTCAGATGCGGTGTACCTTAGATCGACGCGGTTCTGTGATCCCAGCGAGCCTGAAGTCATCGCCATGGCAAACGAACTAGGCGCATATGAACTCTCAGATTGGGAGTTCGCAGATGCGGCATACTGGTTCATCAAAGATAACCTATCTTTTGAGATGGTTAAAATGGACGGTGCAGGGGCGACCCTTAGGAGGGGAACGGGAACGTGTTACCACCTCATCTCCGCTTTTAACGCCTTATGTCGTGCCGCAGGGATTAAGGCAAGGTATAAGCTCTTCGCCATGAACTACGACAGATACACAACCAGCTCCCGTAGTAGTAATGTTGATCCACTGTGGGATGGCCTCTATAATTCTCTTGGATACTTGATGTCCGAAGCAGAGTCTGAGGTATGTCTGGACGGTGAGTGGACAGTTGCACACCCGGTGACGCCTGGTGAAGTGCAGGCGGTCAAAGGTATGCCAATAACCAGGCTCGGAGAAGATTCAATAGGTACGTTCTTTGACGCGGTGCCTGGGACGATAAAGCTGGTCGAATCGATCCCGTGGGGGATAGATTGGGGATTTAATTTCCTAGTCTTTTTGTCACCCGCAACACCAGAGCGCGTTGGCGTTCAATTTCAGCGAGCGACTGCGGGTGGTCGACAGGTCATCGCCGCTGCTGGTGGACGCGAAGCATATGATGCGAAGGCACGGGAGCGGTTGAGGCCGGCCATGCCGGCAATAGAGGCGAAGGA
>Ga0209540_10002690_pt1 | contig 12494 bp, 9 predicted proteins | sample BarGraIncu01121A_FD_184501 | JGI IMG/M metagenome (GOLD analysis project Ga0209540, IMG submission 184501) | Arctic peat soil microbial communities from Barrow, Alaska - Barrow Graham LP Incubations 011-21A (SPAdes) (version 2) | ecosystem: Environmental > Terrestrial > Soil > Wetlands > Peat... | reverse complement strand
GTCGGCTGAGCAGCCGCGGGGGCCGCAGTCGGCTGAGCAGCCGCGGGGGCCGCAGCCGGCTGAGCAGCCGGCGCAGCGCACCCCGAGACGATGAAGCTCAGCACGAGCACGATGGACAACAGAACTGCCAGGTGTTTGTTCCGTAACATGGGAAAGGCTCCTTTGACCAGTCTTAGGTTATGGGTTTACACGCAACACCACGATCGATCAGCTTGTTTGGTCTGTGTTGGCAGCTACCTCCTTTCTGAACTCGGCTGCTGGCTGGGCAACGGGTGACAGCCCTGACCAAGTCCGGTTCTCTCCTCCCGCCGGATTGCGGTGTTACCTGACCAACGCCCCATCTGGCGCTGGACGGCGGCGCCCAAGGACAGGTCGGCGCGCATCCTGCCTGGATACACTCGCAGCTACCTGTCGAGGACGCCTGGATTTGAGCAATTCACCAATGGTTTCCCCGCATAGAAGTTCGCGATATCGATGGAAACCATCTCGGCGGCCCGGGTGACAGATTCTACCGTGCAGCCGGCGATGTGCGGCGTCAGCGTGACGTTCTCCAGCCTCAGCAACGGCAGATCGGAGGGCGTCGGCTCTACGGCGAAGGTCTCGAGCCCGGCCCCGCGCAGATGGCCACTTGTGAGCGTCCGGTACAGCGCGTCGTAATCCACCATCGGGCCCCGTGCAGTATTGATGAAGTAAGCGCCCGGCTTCATTCGGCGGAACTGCTCCTCGCCAATGAAACCTGTCGTTTCGGGTGTCACTCGTGCGTGCAGGCTCACGATATCGGATTGCGCGAGCAAGGTGTTCATGTCCGTGATCTGCTCGGCGCCCTTGTCGGCGAAAACCTCATCGGCCACGTATGGATCGTATGCCAGGACTCGCAGTCCGAGCGGCTTCAACAGTGCCGGCATCAACTGGCCGATGTGCCCGAAGCCGATTAAGCCCACGGTTTGCCCGGACAGCTCCCTGGGCGCCCGATCGTAGACGTACAGATCGCCGCGCCAGTTGCCTTGCGCCAGTGCATGGTGCCCCCGGCCGATGTCCCGGCACTCGGCGATGATCAGGCCCACGGTGAACTCGGCGACGGCAGGCGCGTTGCGGCCCGGCGCATAGACCACCGGGATCCCCGCCGCAGTGGCCGCCTCCACATCGACATTGACGGGCTCGGTTCGACAACAGCCGATGACCTGCAGGCTCGGCGAGCGCTCGATGACCAAACGTGTGATCGGCGGCAGGTGGTTGATGATGATGTTCGCATCGGCGGTCATCAAAGCGACTTCCTCAGGGTCCCCCACGAACTCCCGGAGCTTCGCATCGTGCGCCTGTGTCGTCAGCGGCCAGTCCGACTCCTGCGTCACGAATTCGAGCTTGCCACAGATCGGGGCGAGATGCTCGCGTACGGTCTGCTCCAGCACGCTGGCCCGCATAAAAAGATCGCCGAAGATGGCTACCTTGGTCGCCATGTTTCCTCACATACTAAAGTGATCGTCTGAGATGCGCCAGTCTGTCCCACAGGGGGAACATGGCGCCGTACACATCCCGGTAAACTTCGTACAGTGCCGCGTAAATCCTGCCCGCCTCGGCATCCGGCAAGAACTGCCGCGCCGGGCGCACCGTGCGGGCAACCGCATCCGCAAAGGTTGGGTATAGCCCAATCGCGACACCGGCATTGATGGCGGCACCCTTGGCACCGAATTCCCGGCCCTGGATCACCTGGACAGGACACTGCATGGCGTCGGCGAACATCTGGGTCCAAAAATCGCTCCGTGAGCCGCCGCCGCCGAGCTTGATCGAAGCCATTCGGGGCGCCAGGAGCCGATAACAGTCCATCGCCGACAAGACCACCCCCTCGTACACGGCCCGTAAAAGTACTTCGCGTCGGTGGTGCAGGCTGAGGCCCACGAACTGCGCACGGGCCAGCGGCTCGATGAACGGCGCCCGCTCCCCGGCCGGGTCGATGTAGGGATGGTAAATGACCCCTTCGGCCCCAGGCCCCACCTGCCGGGCCAGGGTCTCGAGATAGTCCCACAGCTTCCCGCTGTCCTGCCCAAAGGCACGAACTTCTGCCGCGTAGAATTCTTTGGCGAACCACTGTAGATTCAGCGTGCCGGTCATGGTCGGCAGCAGGCGTACCCAACGATCAGGCAGCGCATGGCAGATGTTGTAACCGACGCCCGCTGGCGTCTCGGATGGTGCGTCCAGCACACTCTCGTGAATCCCGGCTGTACCCAGGATCGTGCACGCATCCCGGGGTGCGATGACGCCCAACCCCAGGGCGCTGGCGATCACGTCCAAAGGGCCGCTGACCACGGGCATCCCCGCCTTCAGCCCTAGCTGCGCGGCCACCGCAGGCAGCAACTTGCCGATGTTCCGATATGACGGGCGTGCCTCCGGGATCAAATGCCGCCACCGGGAGATGCCCAGCAGATCCAGCACTCGATCGTCGTAGGCGCGCCGCCGGATATCAAAGTACGTGAACGATGCATCCGTCTCGTCGGTGCTGACGACGCCCGTCAGACGCAGGAACGCCCAATCCTTGGCTCGCAGGGCCGCCGCAGCGTGCTGCAAAGCGGCCGGTTCGTGATCTTGCAGCCAGTGCATCTGCAAGCCCTGGTTGCAGGTGTTAAGCGCCGTGCCGGTGATGGCGAAAATCTCTTTGTCGATGCCCTGCCGCTGAAACTGGCCCAGGTAGTCAGCGGCACGTCCATCCAGCCAGGTGATGGCCGGTCGCACCGGCAGGCCCTCACCATCGATCAGCCAGGTACCATCCCCTTGACCCGTCAGCCCGATGGCCGCGATCTGTTCAGGTGGAACGTTGGCCGCTTCAACGACCTCGCGAATCGTGGCCGAGACACCTTTCCAGACCTTGCCCATGTCCTGCTCGGCCCATAGCGCCCTGGGATGCAGGACTGGAGACTCCCTGACCGCGCTACCGATCTCCTGTCCATCCACGTCGAACAGGGTTGCCTTGATCACGGATGTGCCGACATCACTGCCGAAGAGATACATAGGCTCTATGCAATCAACGCAGGCAACTCGCTCAGGCTCTCGATCACAAAATCGAGAGGCGGGGTCATGCGGGCCACGTCTTCGCGCCCGCTCGCCCCGGTCAGCACCACAGCGGTGATCATGCCCGCCTGTTGGCCCATGCGCATGTCCGTCTCCAGCCGGTCTCCCACCATCATGCAGCGATCCGGTGTCAGGCGGAGCAGATCCATGGCTTCCTGCAAGATCAAGCTCGATGGCTTGCCCGCCAACAGCTCGACCCGCCGGCCGGTGATATGTTCGAGCGCTGCGATGGTCGCGCCAGCATCCGGGATGCCGCCGCCGGGCATGGGACACATCTTGTCTCCGTTGGTGGCGAAGAAGCGCGCGCCGCCGAGCAGCGCCTGGTAGGCCGTATTGAGCTTGCGATAATCCAGGGTGCGATCAAAGGCCACCACCACCGCATCGATATCGTGCGGGATGATCACCTGCTTGGGATCCTGATCCTCCAACTCTTCAACCACGGTTAAGCCATGTCGTCGCAGTTCGGCGATCAGATTGGCCTCGCCGACGACGTAGAGTCGCAAATGCGGCTCTGTCCGCGCCAGATAACGCCCTAACACGTGCGCCGACGTGATGACCTGTTCGGGGTCGGTCGGGATGCCCAGGCGAGTCAGCTTGGCCGCGTAGACTTCCCTCGGCTCTAACGGCTTGTTGCTGACGAAGAGCGTCTGCTTGCCCATCTCGCGCAACTGGGTGATGCCAGCCACCGACCCCGGCAATGCGTGGTCGCCGAGATAGACGGTCCCATCGAGGTCAAACACGAAGCCGTCGATGTGTGGTTTTGGCTTCCGAGGCCCAATCATGGCTGTTTCCCCATCATCCACAAGGGCTGACCGCGTCCCCAACGCGTCGTTGCCGGTACTTCTCGTCCACTTGATCGATCTTTGCGACCTTCGGCGCCGACCGCCCGCCCTGAAATTCGCTCTCGAGCCAGATGTCGATCAACTTCTTCGCTACATCGAAAGTGACGGTCTGGAGACCCATCGTGATGATCTGGGCATTGTTGCTTGCGCGAGCCCGCTCCGCGGTATAAGGGTCAAGAACGCATACTGCGCGCACACCGGGGACTTTGTTCGCCACGATGGCCATCCCCGCGCCCGTGCCACAAACCAGAATGCCGCGGTCATAATTGCCTTCAGCGACCGTTTCGGCCACTAGGGCTGCAATGTCGGGATAGTCCATGGGCGTATCCGTGTGCACGCCCATATCGTCTACCGTGTAGCCTTTCGACCGCAGGTAGTCACGCACAGCGTTCTTGAGAGGCAAACCAAAATGGTCAGATCCCACGACAATCGGTTTGGATTTTTCCGCCATGTTTTCTCCTAGCGAGGCGGTCCGCCCGCTTGAGCCAGGACTGCGGTTGCGCCGGCCTCGTCTATCACCAGGGATTTGATCAGGCCACCGCTCAGCGCTGCGCGAATGGCTTCCGCCCGGCCCGCGCCTTGCGTGACCCCGATAACGTTTTCCTTTTGGGCAAGTTCGTCCAGCCCGATGCTCATCACACGATCCCGGAAGTCCGTGTCGCATTCTCGTCCCTGGCTGTCGAAGAACCGCCCGCAGATCTCACCTACTGCCCCTTGGGCTTGCAGCAACTCGATGTCGCTCTGGCTCAGCGCGCCCCGGGCGATGAACGATGAATCTCTCAGGGTACCGATGCCGACCATGGCTATGTGCATCGCGCCGAAGAGTTGCCACACAGCACGGACGTCCTGATGGGCCAGGAATATGTCTCGTGACCGGGCATCCGCGGCGAAGGCGGGCGAATTGACCGTGTAGAAGAGACCGTTCAGGCAATGCGCCAACGTCCGACAGATCTCGATCGCGTCCGTGTTGTTGACACTGGCGCCGATGTTGCCCATGAGCTGTACCACCGTCACGCCCTCGGCGCCGTTTGTCGGCATCAGGTGGCGGACCAACTCGTAGATCGTGCGCCCACCAGCAACCCCCAGCACCGTGCCTGGGCGGATCAACTCCGAAACGAACGGTACCGCAAAGTAGCCCACGGTGCGGCGGACACTCTCCGCGGCCGCGTCAGGCGCGGTTCTGACGACGATGGCATGCTTCAAGCCGAAGGATACGACAAGGTCATCCTCCAACTCGCGACTACGAGCTTGATATTCTTCGACCGAGATGCGGACAATACCGGTTTCGCGGGCGCGTGTGAGCACCCGGGAAACTTGCGAACGTGAGATGCCGGCGATCTCGGCCACTTCGCTTTGACCGAGGCCGTCAATATGGTAGAGTCTGGCTACGAGTTTTACGAGGTCGTCTGAGCCTCTACTCACTGGTTGAATCTCATTCGATCTCACCCGGTGTGCTCAGTATTGAATAAGAAAGCCTAGTAGAAGACAATAGACATTATCGGGAATAGGGTCATTCTGAGCGGGTTGGCCCCGAACCTTCCGTTGCGGAGTCAAACCAGCGAAGAATCTCTCTCATCCGGCTTGGAGACCCTTCGCTGGTGGCTCGCCGTGACGCACCGCACGGGGTTAACCCGCTCAGGGTGACACTCTCACAAGGCCCGCTTATTACCGATAATGTCTAATACCTTCGCCAAATGGTGGCCCACAGGCCGCTACGTTCACTGCTACATCGTGTGAATGTAGCGGCGCATTGGGAGCACCTGTGGCAAGGCGACGGATTAACAATCCGCTCCGCCTTTTGCGGAGCCAATTTTGATCATCGAGGCCGAAGCATTCAGCCTTCTGAGCGCACTCCGGTAACCCAAAAGTAGTAGTCGTCTTCTACTTTGACTTCGCGAAGGTATTGAGAAGAAGGAAGTGCACATTTGTGCATACACATTTGTGCCTTATTACAATACCACGAGATCCTGCACTTGTCAAGACCCCAGACTCTGCTGACCACGGCACTGTCAAGGTGTTACCGCGCCGAGTAACTGCAACGCTTTATGCAGCGAAGAGCCGTAGCGGCGCATTGCGGCCGGGATGCTGGACCAGCCTTGGTAGCGCAGAACGTTAAGCACAGCATTGCGCAAGGCGGCCAGCGCCTGCGCCGAATGCCCGGAATGCAACTGGCAACGATCCTCGCCAAAGGTCTCGTCCCGCACATAGTGAGCGCAGTTCTCAATCGTCCAATGACCACGCCACAACGCCGCCAGATGCTTGGATCGAGCGTGTGCTCGGGTCAGGCTCGTGATGCCGTAGACCACCTCGTGAGTGATTGCGCCTGTGCGCAGATCGACCGCATGGTAGGTGCGCTGCATGACCTGCGCAGCCCCTGGCCAGCCCAGGTACTCATTCAATTTGGCGCTGGTCACCAGGGTACGTTTCTCTTTGCGCCCATGGGCCTTGTCGTGCAGGACCAAGGTCGTGCGCTCTTCTTCACCCTTGCACAGAGGCGGCGACTGGAAGAGTAAGTCGATGTTCGCCCATAACTGCGACTGGTTTTTCTTCACGACCATCAAATAGTCGCCGCCTTGATCCAAAATCTGTTGGGCAATCGCTCGCTGGGCTAACAATGCATCCATCGTGACCACCACGCCCCGCAAATCCCGTCCCGCCAGGAGCTTAGGAACCACGGTGATTTCGTTGGTCTTCGCATCCACGCGCTCCTGTCCCAACACCAAACCGTCGCCATGCCCCACCAAACTCACCAAAAAGGTTTGATCCCCATGCGCCCGTGCCCCGCGCAGATCCTTCCCATCCGTCGCCAGGCCCCGCAGCGGTGCACCATCTGCACCACGCAAACTTTCGCTGGCGCGATTCTCTTTTTCCATGGCCGTGCCCATCTCGGCGATCTGGCCTTCAAGACCCTCGATGCCGATCTTGCGCAGGGTCACATAGAAGGTCGAGCAGCTGGGCAGGCGTTTTTTCGGTACCTCCAGGTGGGCGATGAGCTCGCCGGCATGCAGCACAGCCCACTGTACGATGCCCCAGACTGTCTTCTGTCCGCTCAGTAGAGCCACGCTTAAGATCGTGAGCAGCACCCACAATTCGTACTGCTTGCCCTGTGCACGGCGCGTATCGGGCACGGCTTTCAGGTACGGCACCAGCGTGATACACTCTGCGAAGGCCATCGGTCCAATCCTCCCGTTAGTTTTGCAACAAAACGTGATTGTAACCGATGGCTTCTCATTTTAACAGAACCGTGCTCTGCTGACTAGGGCGATTGCATCTAATATATGCTATATCATTTAGGCTGCAGATATGGGACTTCTGAGCCAGATTTGGGAGATGCTCAGGGTAGCGAAGGTCTTATCCTTGCGTTAAGCGTGCAGAAAGGGCGCTGAAACCTCTCTACCGGACTGATTGTGGCGGTCAGGCCGCCATCTCACCGCTGTTATGGTCAACCGCTGGATTTAGATGCAATTGCCCTACTCTGGTGACAGGGTAGTTTCAAGTTGCGGGCCAGCCGATGAGCCGCAACGCCAGTGGCACTGAAACCCCAAAGTGGCGCAGGGCTTGGGCGATGTTGTTCCAACCGCGATAGCGCAACAGGCTGATAATGCCGTTGCGCAAGGCCGCCAGCGCTTGCGGAGCACTCCCGGTGTGTGTTTGGCCACGGTCTTCGCGCATGGTTTCATCGCGGACGTAGTGGACCTTGTTTTCGATGGCCCAATGCCCGCGCCAAAAGGCCTCCAGTTGTTCGGGCCGCGCCAACTCGCGGCCCAAGCTGGTGATGCCGTAGGTCGTCTTGCGGCTTACCTGACCCGTGCGCAGGATGACGCGGCGACAGGTGCGGCGCATGACCTGTGCCGCACCCGGCCAGTCGAGGTAGCCGGTGAGCGCGGTACTGGCTTCCAAGGTGCGCGTCTCCTGGCGGCCATGACGGCGCGTGGTATAGGTGTAGGTCAGCAACTCGCTGGGGTGCACGGGCACTGGTGGCACCCTGAAAAGCAGTTCGATCTGGGCATACAGCTCAGGTTGGTTTTCCTTAACCACCATCAAGTAGTGCCCGTGCTGGTCGGGAATCTGACGGGCCAGGGTGCGTTGCGTCAGCAGCGCATCCATCGTCGTCACGCTGCCGCGTAAGTCCCGCCCCGCCAACAGCAGCGGCACGGCGATGATTTCGTTGCTTTTGACGGCCACGGCGCGTTGTCCGAGCACACAACCGCTTTCATGGCGTACCGAACTGACTAAGTGGAGAGCGCAGCCATGTTTGCTAGCGCCCCGGACGGCTTTCCCATCCACAGCTTGGCCGCGCAGGAGTTCACCGTTGGCCGCTGTGACACAGCCCGTGACGGCATCATCGTCGTCCAAAGCTTGGTTATGTGCGGCCACTTGCGCTTCCAACTGGCGGCGGTTCACCTGGCGTAGCACCCGATAGAGCGTCGAGGCGCCCGGTAGCCGGCGCTTGCGTGGCTGCAACTGGGCCAACAAGGCTGGCCCATGTTCCAGTGCCCAGTGGGCGATGCCGCGCGGCGTCGTTAGGCCACTGACCAGGGCGGCGCTGATGATCGCAAGCAGTATACGCCATTCGAAGCTTCGGCCGCGTGCGCGACGCGGGTCGGGCGTGCGTTCCAACTGGTCGATAAAGGTGGTAGAATCCGGCTGTTCCATCGGGTACGATCCTCCTGGTTGTTCTGTTGAGTCTGGAGGTATTGTACCCGATGGGCCAACCAAGCCAGCGCATGGCTTGCGCCACCTAACGACGAAACATGACAAGCTACGCGCCATGAACAATGGCCGCCATTCCGAAACTCACAACTTGAAACTACCCTACTCTGGTGATTAGGGCGTACGCATCTAATAAATGCTATATAATTCGCAGTTATGGACAAGGCGGTCGCAAAGGGCTATCCTCCTGTCGCCAGAAAGATAGCCCTGAACGACAAGCCTAACACTGCGATTACCGACCATTTTGCGGATCTGGCAGATCCGCGGATCGACCGGACGAAGCGGCATACACTGCTGGACATCATCGTCATCGCCATCTGTGCCATTATCTGCGCTGCCGATGATTGGGTTGAGGTGCAACTGTTCGGGAACGCCAAGCTGGCGGGGCTGAAAACCTTTCTTGATCTGCCGCACGGGATCCCGTCGCACGACACCTTTGGCCGGGTTTTCGCCCGCCTGAACCCCGAACAGTTCGAGAACTGCTTCTTGGAATGGGTGCAAGCCGCGTATGCGATCACCTACGGCCAAGTGGTGCCGATTGATGGCAAGGTGCTGCGCGGTTCGCGCGACAGGGTGCTGGGCGAAGCAGGCATTGGCATGGTCAGCGCCTGGGCCAGCGCCAAATACCTGGTGCTCGGTCAGGTCAAGGTGGACGAGAAATCCAACGAGATTACGGCCATTCCCAAGTTGCTGCACATGCTGGAACTGGCCGGCTGCATCGTTACCATCGACGCTATCGGCTGCCAGCGGGAGATTGCTGAGGCGATTGTGGAACGGGAAGCCGACTATGTGCTGGCCGTCAAAAAGAACCAGGGCCACCTCTATGAAGACGTCAAAGGCTTGTTTGACGCCGCCGAGGAAGTGGCTTTCAAGGACGTGCCGCATGATTACGGCCAAACCATCGACAAGGGGCATGGCCGCATCGAAATCCGCCAGCGCTGGACGATTTCGGATCCGCAACAAGTGGGCTATCTGCGCAATCTGGCCGGCTGGCGCAACCTGCACACGATTGTCAAAGTGGTGGATGAGTAGCGGGTGCAGGGCGCAACTACGCTCCGCACCCGCTACTTGATCTCAATCTACCCAAACAAGAGAAGAGCGTCAAAGCGGGCATCAAAGCCAAGCGCCTAAAGGCGGGTTGGGACGAACCTACTTGCTCAAGCTCTTGCGCTGTGCATCACCTGGGGCGCGGCCGATTGGCCTTCCGGATTGTGACGACAGGCGCAGCGCAGTGGGCAGCCCTTCAGGTGCACGGCAATGCGAATGCCCGGCCTATCGTGCACGGCAAACTCTTTGATGTCAAACAGGATCCCCGACGACAAGGATGCCTCCCGTTTAGCAGTACGGCGCGACTTCAGGCGGATAAAGGGGCAATCGAACGCGAAGAGCTTATAACAACAACGGGGACGGACGCATCACCATGGCGGCGCGGCTGCACGTTTATTTTGTCGAATGGGAACGCATCTCACGCAACCATGCGCCGCTTCAGGGTATATTGCGCTCGTTAGCGGGTGTAGTTCAGCGGTAGAACGCCGGCACACCATGCTGGAGGTCAGAGGTTCGAATCCTCTCGCCCTCTCTCACCTTCTCCTCCGTTTCAAGTTCCGGTTGATCGAGCCTGAGAAGTCGCGCGTGAGCCGAGTGGGTCTGCGGATCTGTGGGCCTGATGCGGGGTGTCGATGAACGCCCGGCGCAGACAGCGAAGCCTGAAGGGGCTGGCGTTCCCTGGGCCGGGCGTGTTCATCTCATGCGATGAGGAGTGCTCATGCGATGAGGAGCGCTCATGCGATGAGGAGTTCCGACTGCAAGGCATCCGTCACTGCCGTGCCGTCCAGGCTCTCGCACTCGACCAGGCGCTGGGTCAGCCGGTGCAATGCCACGGCGTGTTCGGTCAGCAGGCTCTGCGCCCGCTCGTACTGTTCGCCGACGATCCGCTGGACTTCCTGATCGATCAGCTCACGCGTCTGCGGGCTGAGGTTGCCGTTTTCGCCCGAGCCGCCGCCCAGGAACTGCAGCGACTGGCCGGCGTAACGGACGGTGCCCAGTTTTTCGCTCATGCCGAACTCGGTCACCATGCGGCGGGCCAGCTCGGTGACGCGCGAGATGTCGTCGCTTGCGCCGGTGCTGATCGTGCCCAACACCGTCTTCTCCGCCGCGCGGCCGCCGAGCATCACCGTGATGCGGTCGGTCAGCTCTTCCATGGTCATCAAGTAGCGGTCCTCGATGGGCATCTGCATGGTGAAGCCCAGCGCGCCCCGCCCATGCGGGATGATGCTGATCTTGGCCACCGGGTCGGCGTGCTCCACCAGGCCGGCCACCAGGGCATGGCCGGATTCGTGATAGGCGATCGCCGCGCGCTCCTGCTCGTTCATCACGCTGCTGCGGCGCTCCAGCCCGACGACCACCCGCTCGATGGCCGCCTCGAAGTCCTGCATCTCGACTGCGTCGGCGCCCCGCCGTGCGGCCAGCAAAGCCGCCTCATTCATCACGTTCGCCAGGTCGGCGCCGCTGAAGCCGGGCGTGATACGCGCCGCCCGCTGGATCTCGAAGCCGTCCGCCAGCTTGATGTTGCGACAGTGGATCTTGAGCACCTGCAACCGTCCGGCCAGGTCGGGCTGCCCCACGGTGATCTGGCGGTCAAAGCGCCCCGCTCTCATCAGGGCCGGGTCCAACACCTCGGGCCGGTTGCTGGCCGCCATGATGATCACAGGTTTGTCGGCCGAAGCGCGGAAGCCGTCGATCTCGGCCAGCAACTGGTTGAGGGTCTGCTCGCGCTCGTCGTTGGCGCCCGAGCGCGTCCCGCCTACCCCGCCTCGGCTCTGCCCGATGGAATCGATCTCGTCGATAAACACCACTGCCGGGGCAGCCTTGCGCGCCTGCTCGAACAGGCTGCGCACGCGCGCCGCGCCCACGCCGACGAACATCTCCATGAACTCCGAGCCGCCCGTCTGGAAGAAGCGCACCTTCGCCTCGCCCGCGGTGGCCTTGGCCAGCAGCGTCTTGCCTGTCCCGGGTGGTCCCAGCAGCAGCACGCCCTTGGGCACCCTTCCGCCCAGCCGGGCGAACTTCTCCGGCTCCTTGAGAAACTGGATGATCTCCTGCAGCTCGGTGATGGCCTCGTCGGCCCCGCCCACGTCGTCGAAGGTCACGAAGACGTCATCCGCCTTCACTTCGGCGTTGCGCCCGCGGTCCATGCCCACCAGGCTGCCCAGCCCGCCCTTGACCCCGCTGGTCTTGCGGTAAGCCAGGAAACCCAGCCCCCCGATCGCCACCAACGGCAACAAGCGCAGCAACACCATGCCTGCATCGGGGCTAACCGGCAAGGCGACGCCGTACTGGATGTGCGCCGCGTCCAGCTGCTCGGCCAACTGCGGATCGCCGGTCGGCAGCACTCGGGTGACAAACGGGACGACCTGATCTTTCAGGCCGGGCGCGACCATCTTGCCCAGGACCTGCATCTCGTCCAACGAGACGCTGATGATCTGGCCCGACTTGAGTTTGTCTTTGAACTCACTGTAGGGGATTTCTTTAGGTTGAGCCGGCTGCGGGAGCACGGCAAAATGCACGACCAGCGCCACGATCAGCATGCAGCCAGCCGCTGCGGCGGCTGCAATGACTATCCATCTGCGGTTCAGTTGTAAGCGGCGCTTCGGTTCCTCTTGAGGGCCTTCGTCCGGAACGTTCAGCCTATCCTTCACTATCCTCCTCCTAAGAGCGATTCTTCCTCACCGACGTTCCTCACTCTCTGTATGGCTGGCTTTGCATCAATTATACTCATGAATCGCCAAAGAGCAAGGTAATATGACTGTAGGTACATAGGCACAATGGCGTGTCGGCAAAGCGCTGCCGTTTGACGGCAGGCGACAGCCGGTGTAC